>FTCU01002651.1_pt1 | contig 11621 bp, 18 predicted proteins | sample 1639521 | NCBI WGS metagenome assembly FTCU01 (sample SAMEA3914864, study PRJEB12502) | metagenome | biome: forest; material: soil | place: USA | collected 2012-03-12 | depth 0.3 m
CAGCCCCTCCGTATCCCGTACAATATATGAACAAAATCGTCAAAAAAGAAACCCCGTGAAACGCCCAACCCATGCAAAATGCTCGTTCGACAGCCGTCCCTAAAATGCCGGCCGCCAAAGAGTGGGGAATCATCGGTGCAAATCCCCAAACCCAAACGCGCGTGTCAGACAAAGGAAAATAGAGTTGAGAGATAGCCCCCCAAGAACGCTGGGAAAACCGCGCCATATCAGGCGGGCATGAAAGAGAACAGGCCGCCCGCGTCAGAAGGAGGCGTCGGGTCGGATGTCTCCTAGATCATCGACGCGGTCGCCATCGGGGCAGTCGGGATGGTCGTCACGGTGGTGGACAGCTGGCGCTCCAGCGCCTGCTGCAGGGCGGCAATCTTCTGCATCATGACCACGGTCTGCTGCGTCTGGGCCTGCACCTGGCGCCGGAGCTCCTCGTTCTCCTGGCGCACGCGCTTGATCTCCTCGCGCACGTCGCTGTCGTCGGGCCGGTCGTCGCGCTTGCGCTTGAGGCCGCCGCCCGGGGTGGCCCCCGCGTTGTCGCTGGCGCCGTCGTCCGTCTCGCCCTCGGTGCCGGTGAGCGCGGTTCCGTTCTGCGTGTGCACGCGCCGCAGGTGCTCGTTGAGATTCTCCTGGCGCGAGAAGCCCTTGCCCGAGTGCCGCTTGCAGTTCAGGTGCGGACAGTAGAACGAGTTCTTGGGGCCCCCGTGCTTCCCGTGGACCTCGCGCTCGTGCCGCAGCAGCCCGCCCGAGTATGTGAAGCCTGGCAGCTTCTCACAGCCCTCGGCGGCGCACTTGTAGGGCCGGTCGTGCTTGTCCATGTGCTTGCTGTGGTCGCAAAAGTCAGTCTCGGCGCATGCAATTGCTTCACAGAGAACACGGGGTACTTACTTCCACTCGCACTTGCGCGTAAACTCCTTGGGCTCCTCGGAGCAGCCCGGCCATGTGCAAACAAACTTGCCCTCCAAGTTCTTGGTCACCTCCCGATCCGGCTTAGGGATGGCCTTGATGCGCTGTGGTGTTGTCGCGGTTGGCGAGTCCTCCTTGGGGGATATTGCGGTGGTCGGCGCGGGAGGGACGGTGGGAAGCTCGAGTCGGGGCTCCGAGGTGTCGACGAACGGCTGGTGAGGGGCGGTAAATGTTGCGACTGTGGACGCCAGCTCGCTGACGACAGCATCGGTTGGATCAGTAAAGCGGTCCGGGTCCGGGGTGGTGTCGTCTGGGTGGTCGTCCATGGGCGGATACCCGCCGTCGTGGATAAAGCTCCGAGGCTCGTAGACGACGCTCATCTTGACAAGAAAACCGCGGTGCGCTGCACCAGACTCGTTCGGTTGGGGTCGGTCGATATGCGCCGAGGATGCGCTCGAAATGGTGGAGGTGTTGGTTGTACAAATACGGGCGGTGGTTTCGGCCTCGGAACGGCAAGGCGGGTCGGCCGGAAGCAGCTGTCTGCAGGGCGCCTCGTTTGACGCGTTCAAATGCGGTCGGTCTTGTAAGCGGCTGTCTGCCTGGGGCGCCTCGCGATGGCTTGCTAGATGAAGGCGCCGGTCAGAGTTTTACGGCCTGAAAATTGAGGATTGCGTGGCTTGGGTGTGGGGCGGCTGTGGGGCTGTGATCCCGGCCAGGGTGGGTCCACGTGACCGGGGAGGGACACAGTCAGCGCCGTTGAGGCTGCTCTTTCTCACCTTGTTTGCTGATTTCGGTCGAGCCAAAAAATCCAAACGCTTGTCCTTTCGGTTTGCCCACATTGATCGGATGACCGGACCATCTACCTTATTTTGTATTGTTTCGTCTGCAGGCAGCCAGCCGGAGTCACTCGCCCCCGACCTTGAACGTCGACCGGGGTTGCATGCATGCAGGCGGAGGCGAAGGTGACTCACTTCGGGCCGGCCTAGGGTTTGGGTTGGCTTGGGCCTGCCGGAGTCGGGGCGGCAGGCTTGCGAGGCCTCAGAACCACACAATTTGTGCCCCGACGCTGCCTTGTCAGCCTCACCCCACACAACTTGCTGGCGGCTCGGGCTGCAAGCCCTCACAACAATGCCTTTGTGAGAGACAGGGTCCCACCAACTCGGTCGACGCTAATGGTCTGTTCCTGCACTTTGCGCGGCCCTATTCAGGCAGGGACCGCAGCCGCATTCTCAGGCCCAAGGCCGACCAGGCAGCCGAGGCGGACTTCGACACCAGCTCGCAGTAATGCACAGATGCGGAGACGGCCCCTTGCTCGTCGACAGAAACCTTGAGGGCCACGGCACCAACCTCCAGGTCCTACGGAGTCTCTCGAGTTCGCGATGGATGGTTGGTGCCTGCGTCGCGTCTTCCAGCGCAACGCGTACCCCGCAGGTTGAAGTCGAGTACTGGCATCCAACCAACATTCTGCGGCCCACCACCGCGATGGGTGCCTGCTTAGGCTACTATCCGCACACGGCCACCACTTCTTTTTTGCCGGCCGGTCAAAAAACTCAAGGCCCAACAGCCAAGCGGCTGCAGAATGCTCATCCAAAGGGCCGGCTGGAGGCTCACCAAGGCGTCGTTGGGCGTTTGGGTCAGACGCGTGAAGAGTTACACCGAACACTGCCCTCCATCCCGCCCCAGTGAGAAAAGGACCATATGCTCCCATCACCGAAGGCTGTATTTTTTAGGCCGCTCATACGGGCGTGAACTTGTGTAATTTGTGCGAGTGTGTCACCGGCACTGGCTTGACGATCATGAGGCCGTCACGCCTTCGACAGTGATCAGAGGGTCTAGCCTGTGCTAGATTGCCACCATTCACGAACGGCGTGCTTCCCCGCACTGGCAGGCAACGGCCCAAGGACCAGCCTGCACCTTCATTATCGTGGAGCCTCAAGTCCTGCATCTCTGTCGACGAGTTATTCCTTGGCAGTTTCACGGAACTGCCTGTCAGACCTGGACCAAACAGATGTGCCGTTGATGCCCTGCCCAATGCAGCCTCATTATTTCGGCTCTGGCAAACCACTCGTGCGGGGTGACTCACAAAACGTCCTCAGCGCCTGGGACAGGCACTTCGTTGGGAACAAGGTTGGAAATTTTCGGGTTGCGTTGGGTGAGGACGGATGGCTTGCAGATTGCCAGCCTCCACACAGTCAGGGGTGCAGGAGAGGACTCCCACTTACTGTGTCGACGACCCCGGCCATGACAGGGGCTGCCATCACACAACAACAAGGCAGGCAGCGATGTCGATGTCAACACACGGTCGAGTTTATGCCCATCTTTCTGCATGCATCCAGTGCTGCTTCACCAGATTGTCCGCTCTCAAGCTCCCCGTCTGCTTCGACTCTCCCGGGTCTTCCTCCTTCTTCTCTTCCTTGGCCGTGACAACCTGCTATTTCCATTTCCATGGTGGCATTAGGGCCGGTAAATGTCTCGTTCTGGGCAAACCACCAACCTCCTGATCATGGCGGAACTGCCCCATCGTCCCAAGGACCCTCTCGCCTAGGTTCAACTTGCTTCATCCCGATGGGGATGGCACGGCAGGGGTCGAGAAGCCCAGAGTCCTAGCAGGCCATTCACGCCATCCAGGACCTTTCATTGTGGGGTGTTCTGTCAGGCAGAGGAGTTTCTCCTGTCCAGCTTGCGGTCTCATCGGTCTCGTCCGAGAACCCCGCCTTCCCCGTCACCATCCTCCATTTCCCCGACGGGCTCGTCCCAACTCCTTGGCGCCATACACGCAACCACGCCTCGTGGCGGTCTGTGACTGCTCGCTCTCGATGGCGGCGGCGTGCGGCCAGTTCTCGTCCATGATCGTCCCCCACGACGTGGGGGTGGCGACTTGGGGCCATGTTGAGATGATCGACCGCAGCATTGCAGGCGGCCTTATCAAATTCTGCTGAGTTGGTGACAGATGACCGTCGATCCCCGTACTGCATCATCGTCTACGCATCAAGGTTGGCTTTCTTGACGCCAGTGCGATACCCTCGACGCCTGAGACACTCCGACGACGCTCGCGACCCCGTCGGCAGGCCATCCGACAGGCCACCGGACAGGCACCGCCCCCGGCACCGTCCCCGGCACCGTCCCCGGCAACACCGACGGTGTAGTGACTCCGAAACTACCTACCTTGCCTGCCCACCACACATCTACGGGTCACCTGAGGCCTGGCCTGCCCTCCCGAGGGGTTGGCCCTAAGCCTTGGACGGGGACCATGACCGAGAGGTCTGGTGGGTGGACACGTCCGCCTTCTCGGACGCCTGTGCCCAACAAAGAGAACGGGCAACATGAGAAAAGGACACGCGCGATGGGGCAAGTCATGGCCAGGCATGGGGCTGAAAGGTTGGTCCGTCAACTCCCTATGCCCTTCCATCCTCCACACAACGACACAGTCACCGAAACCCATTTGATGCAGCATACAGAGGGTAAAGACTCAATTTCGTCCCGAGGACTCGTGTACCCACCCAGAACGATCAAGCGAGCGACAAGCCAGTCCCTCCGGCCCTCCAGCCATGCATCTCCGTCAAATAAGACATGCGGCGGGGAATAGTATAATCCAAAAACAAAAAAGAAAAACGCCCACGAGGCCGGCAAGGCGATAGCGCAGCAGCATTGTCGCCCGCCCTGACGCCTCAGTCCCGACACGCCGTCCCAGCGATGGCGTAGCAGCACTTTCGCTGTCGAAGTAAGTTGAGACCTTGAAAAATATCCACAAAAAGCCCTTCGGACGTTGCGACAGCGTATCAAAAACACGAATGGGGCATCATAAAAAGAAAAAAAGCCAAAACCAAAAAAAGAGCAAAAAAAGAAAACAAGCCGTCGTCGTCATCTCTCCACCTCATTTTTTCTCTCTCCCTCGTGACGAGGAGAAACCGCACCCAGATCGGCCTGACCGGGGAGAGCGATAGCGCAGAGGCCTTGTCGCTGCGTCCCTGGTCGGATGGCCCCCGAACGCAGGGTTTTCTCCAAAGAATTCCAAAGAATGCCCGTTGTCAAGTAACAACGCGGTATCCAGCGATGGCGCAGCGGCACTGTCGCCGGCGAGGGTAGTGTCCCGCCTCGTTTTTGTTGTTGTTGTGTGTTTGTGTCGACCCCGGATCTGGGTGTTCCCGAGTTTTTTTATTTTATTTTTTTTCAGTTGTCGATGTATGCCAAAATGTTGCGTGAATCGTTGTTGGAAGCGAGTGTTGAGAAGTGAAGTTGTTGCAGAGCAGGTCTGCTGCCCCTGAATCCCCCCCTGGGCGGATCTGGCGGTGGTGGGTGTCGTTCAATGGACCGCGAGCTCATTCCCCCCCTGAGGGCGCCGCCCTCCTACGCCTCCGGAGAAGCCTTGGCGGATGCCTTCCACCACATACGGCTGAACCCGCGCTGCTGGGCCTCCCGCCGGGCGGCCCCATCCAGGTACTCGTCCGAGTCAACAACCGAGCTGTCGCTGCTGGGGATCTTCTTGCTCGGCTCGTTGCCAAAAATGTGGAGCAGGGCCGTCATAACAAAGCTGCTGGCGATGCTCATGCAGAGGATCCCAATCATGGTGAAATTGCTGTTGCGGTACTGGTGGGGGCCCTTGGCGGCGTCCTCGGGCCATCCCGTGTACAGGGCGTACGTGGTGGTGATGCTCCCGAGGTTGCCCAGGCCCGAAACGAGGGCCGACGCGGCCGCGACCCCGACCTCGCGGTGGCGGCGCTGGAAGATCTCGTTGGTCCAAGTCATGCAGATGGGGACGGTCGGGCCGAGGCCAAAGCCGACCAGCAGGAGGCCGCCGTATCTGGCCCAGGGGTTGGACAGAGCGAACGTGACGGTGAGGAGGCCGGCGATCTGGATGCAGACGGCGGCGGAGAAGAAGAGAGCGCGGTGGCGATGGAACCGGTCGGAGATGGGGGTGACCAGGAGGATGGCGCAAAAGTCCATCTGCTGCGGTCAGCCAAGAGAATTCTCACTGTCTTCCCCAACACGCGGTGAGAACTTACCATCCAGATGGGCGCAAACAGCAAGCTGACCTGGACGCCGGTAAACCCAGGGTCAATGGACGAGATGATGACAGTCCCGTACAGCTGAGTGCCGATGCCCACGCCCACAACCCCAAAGTACATCAGCACCAGGGGCCACAGACGCCAGTCGATCAGCACATGCCACAGATCCCGCAGGTTCCAGGCTCTTGCATGATAGACCCTCCTCAAGTCGTGGTAGTGCACGACGGCGTCCTCCCCTGTCAACGCCTCCGGGCTCGCCGGCAGCCAGCGCGAGTACCAGCTCCGCACCCTCACCTCGCCCGGCGCCAGCGGCCGGTCAGGCAGCCACCACAGCAGCGAAACGCCCAACACCACGCCACACAACCCATAGATCAAAAACATCCACCTGAACCCCACCAACCCGCCCAACCCATCCATCTGCTGAAACCCGGCCGACACCAACCCGACCACGGCGGCCGACACCTGCGACGCGGTAAAGTACATACCAATCCTCTTCCCCGTCCTCGACGGCGGATAGAACAGCGTCAGATAATACGCCATGCCGGGCCACATACCAGCGGTCACGACACCAAGCAAGAACCTGAGCAGCTTGAGGCTCCACGCGTCATTGACAGCCGCAAAGCAGGTGCCGACGACGCCAACGGCGATAACGATGCGGGCCATCCACACGCGCGGGCTGAGGCGGCTCATGACCAGGTTGGAGGGCAGGTCGAAGAGGACGTACGAGACGTAGAAGAGGGCGAGGGCGGTGGAGGTGTCGCGGGCCGAGAGGCCGAGCACGGTGGCCAGGTCGTGGCCCGCCGTCTTGTTCATGGTCTGCGCGATGCCGATGTTGGAGCGGATCGCTGAGGTCAGGAAGTAGAGCGCCCAGAAGGCGGGGATGATGCGCAGGTCGAGTTTGCTGTGGTTGAGGGTTAAAGGAGGAGAGGAGGGGAGAGGGAAGAGGGAGGAGACGGACCGGTAGACTTTTTCGACGCGCTCGACCGAGTAGTCTTGGATGACGGGCGGCGGTTGGGCGATGATGGGCGCGGTGGTGCCCTGCTCTGAGGCATCTTGCTCGGAGGTGAAGACCGAGGTCATCATCTTGTTGTCGACAGCAGCAGCAACGGCGGCATTGGCCGGACCCGGGTCGTGAGCCATACTGGGGACTGAGAAGCAATGGAAGCGCGTGCTAACAGTCTGTTCTGGCCACGATGTGTGTGTCGATTTCTGTGCGGGTGCGGTGCAGTGCTGAGCCGTGAGTATGTGAAGGGGCGGTGCTGCGGTGAGATGAGCGCAAAGGCAGTGATCTACGAGTGACACACTGCTTTTCACCACGAGGGGTCGAGTTTATACTGCACGGAGGGTCAAAAGTGTGGGCCGAGGTCGGAGTGTTAGTGCCTGCAGCATGTGGTGGAGTGCCGTGGAGATCCCGCTTGTTGAGCCATTGTTGAGCGCTGTTGAGCGCTGACACTAAACCTGATCCAAGACACGAAAAAAGCCACTCAAGCTAAAAAGAAAAACAAGAAAAATTAAGAAAAAGAAAGAAGGTAGAAAAACGTGCGTCAACAGGTGACTCACAGGCCATTTCTGGTTTGACAAGGCGAGGTTCGCATTCGCGCCCCTCTCCCTAACCCCAACCACAATCACTGTCCAGTTCACTGGCTGTGGCGAACCAACCTCTTGCAAAACCGCATCCGCTCTCCTCCCTCCGCTTCTCCTCCCTCCGCTTCTCCTCCCTCTTCTCCGCCTCCTCAATTTCCTCCCTCCCCCCTGCCGCTCCTCTCTGCACCTCGTGGCGGTGGTCGGCCGCGTCCTCTGTCTGGTGCTATTGTCGTCGGTGGACAGGCGGTCGCTGGGGATAGTGACGCAGCGGTCCTGGCAGAGCATTGCAAATAGGTAGGGAATGCCGCCGTCCACGTCCTGTTTGCGGAGGAAGTTGGTGTGTTCGGCACCGAGGCTGGGGAGACACCTCTGGCCGTCTTTTCCTTCAAGTCCTTCCGCTTGTCTATCTCGCCCATGCGTACAGCCTAGGAGAGCCACGGGTTATAAAGTTGCAATCGATTAGCGAGTGTTTTCTGATAGACTGTGTCAAAAGTTTTCAGTCGACACTCGAAGAGCGTAGAAAATGCTGGAGTGTCAGGGATGGAAAATCCGTCGGAGCCAGCGAAGCCACCCTCAGACGCAAGCATTTTCAGAGAAGTCCAGAGAAGAAAACGGGGTGAACTTCAAAGGCAAGCTTTCAAGTCAAATTAAAAGTAATATTGAAGCTAAACATTCAGCCATAACATCAGTCAGGAATCAAAGTGAACTGAGCTGACGCAAACAAAAATAAAAGAGTCAGCAACAAGATGACCAGGAGATGAAACCAAACAGCAAAGCACCAAAGCAGCAGCACTTACCCTCACTGTCCGACTCCTCATCCGAGTCGGCAATCGCCAAGTTGCCCTCGCCCTTCTCAGCTTCCACAGCCTTTCGCAGCTCTTCAACCCTAGGTATCAAACAAAAACCAACCCAACCATATTAGCATTCTTGTTCTTTTTTGTCCCAGCGTATGAAGCCCTCTGACTCCAGATCATGGCATTTCTCCGGTCCATGGTGGCATCGGGCGGGGGTAGCGAGGTTGCTAAGCTCTGTCCCTGGGATCCGAGTTTCGCCTCTGTGTAAACTTTTCACAAGACAAGAGGACGACAGAAAGATCAGAGGAACGTGGCATCCCAGGACTTGGTCTGGGGATGGATTTCGTGGCGCGTGGCGCCGCCTCCCCCCGAGGGCGCCGTCTGGGGGCCGTCGTCTTCGGGGCGGGTTTGAACCGAGTTGATTCCCGTCGTCGTCCTCATCGTAGTCGTCTTCTTTTAAAGAGAGAGAGAGAGAACAGGATGAAGTCTCTCTCTCCAGGGCCTGGATCTCGGAGGAATAGGAGCTGAAACCCCAACAATAACGCGCCTCTCGTGACGTGGAACGAGACTGGGTTGGTAGTCAAATCCTGCGTCATTGTGATGGTCTGTCTGAGCACTGGCTGAAGGGCGACGGCCACCGGTAGTCTTCTCCACGGTGAGAACGGCCACGCGGCGACGGAAGACGGCGACGGAAGACGGTTGCTGCGGCGGCAGGAGCAGCACACAAGAAAATGTGGCAAAGAAGTGGGCTTACTCACGGTCGTGTTTCTCGTTTGCTTGTTTCTGCCTTGGAGTGTTGTCTCCGTCCTCATTACAAAGATGGCCAGCAAGCAAGGCACCAGCGCCTCTCCCAAGATACCGATCGTGAAGCGGCGTACTCCTATCTCCCAGGGCCAGCGCCTCTTGGCGCACCTCGGAAATCCTGTCGCCCGCACGCGGGTCTTTGGTTTTTGTTCGAAAAACGAAGGCGGCGGCGACAGAGAGGCCGAGAAGAAAGAAGGGGCAGTCCGCGAGGACGGACGGGACTGGCCGCGACGACGAACAAGACAGGCGGAGAAGGCAACGATGACAAAGTAGGGGAGAGGTGAGGGCATCTGCACTTGCCGAGAACACCCGCGCCAACGTCGGTCAACACGCGAGTCTTGTTCGAATTCATGTCCAATCTGAGCTCGCGGCTAACGCCAAGACAACATGAAATGTAGCACCTGGATGGCTTCAACATTGTGAAAGCAAGTTCCGAATCCGGCGATGAGATAGGCATTCGGTCACCTCTTTCTTTCTCACAACGAGTCCTCCATTGTCCAATAGCAACCTCACGAGGGCAAGGGCATTTTAAGGAAGCCCATCCTTTGGCTTCCGCAAGATGTTATGAATTAGGAGCACGTAGACTGGAGCTTGTTTCTTTTTTTGATAAGACTATGTCTGAGCCCCATTTGCGACCACAAGTCTTTCATTCTCTTGGACGTCAAAGAAAGGGCTCGGCGGTATGGCGCACTTACTGCTCCTGAAAGTCGCCAACCAAACAGCAACTTAGCCGAAGGCGTCATCGTTGGAACCCCGCAACAAAGAATAATCGGCGACCTCTTTCGGGAAATTTCTAAAGAACCCAGAAGTAATTCCCAGAGCGCGGCCGTCTTGCCCTCAACGCCACCACCGTCGACGTGATGGCAAAACTCAGTGTGCTCGCAACAACGGCCGCCGACCTTGGAAAGCTGCTGAGCGAAGGCACGTTGACCAGCGAGCAGGCCGTTTGTGAGTACCTGAAGCAGATCGAGTGCTACAATGGCTACCTCCATGCGGTCATCTCCACGCCTCCTCGGGACATCGTTCTGTCCCTCGCCCGCAAGCTTGACAGAGAGAGACTGGACGGCCGGGTCAGAAGCCCTCTCCATGGTATTCCAGTTCTAGTGAAGGTGTGTGGTTGGCCGCGGTGAGACGGAGAGACTAGCCACGGCAAGCTGACGAATGATAAAACCCAAGGACAACATCGCCACCCACCCTGACCTCGGGATGGACACCACCGCTGGCACCTACGCCTTGGCCGGGTCTACAGTTTGGGACAGTGCTCCTGTTGTCAAGCAGCTACTCCAATCAGGAGCAATTATCATTGGAAAAGCAAATCTCAGTGTACGCCGCGATGATCCGTAAAGGTGTAGAGTTCCCCGAGGCTGGCTAACCCTGGGCATAGGAATTGAGCAACTACAGGTCACAGCCCCTGAGACCGCGCCCTTTTTCATGGTCTTGAGACTTACTTGAGGGTAGGGGCGAACACATGCACCAAGGATGGTCAGCCGTTGGCGGTCTCACACAGTCGCCCTACGTCGTCGGCGGGAAACGATGGGATGACGGGAACGGCGGCCACAGCGTAGGGGTCCATGTCACCCCGTCCTCAGACCACCGCTGACACTACCAAATCCAGGCTCCCGGCGGATCTTCTTCTGGATCCTGTGTCGGCATCGCGGCAGGATTTGCCCCTGTCTCCATCGGAAGCGAGACGCTGGGTTCCATCCTGACCCCGGCCACGAGAAACGACGTCTACGCCATGAAGCCGACTCACGGCTTGGTTCCGTTGGTGGGGATCGTGCCAATCTCGCCCGACTTCGACTCGGCTGGGCCCATTGCCCGGTGTGCAGCCGATATTGCCGTCATGATGGACGCCATGGTAGACCCAAAGTTAGCGAACCACATTCCCAATGGAACCTACACATCCCAACTGACCGGCTCCTTTACTGGCATCCGCATCGGCGTTTTGGATCCCACCCAATGGCACCTCGATGATGCCATAGCCCTACCAAACAAGTCTTTCGATGACCAGGTGGTAAGCTCAGCCCAAGAACCGGACATGTACCTCCTTGTGGTTCAAACAGAACAATCCGCTAATCCCCATCCAAGGACGAAGAGGTTTTACAGGCGAACGACAAGCTCCGATCCCTCGGACTCACCGTCAAGGAAGTGACTCTCCCGTCGCTCGACAAGCTAAAAGTCGACGGCGTGAGCCACATCACACGAGCATTTGGTCTGCCAGCTCCCCTCCCTCCAAGCAGTCCCCACCATCTAACCAACTTTCCAGACTCCCAGTTCAAAAAAGCCTTCGAGACCTACCTCTCAACCCTCAAAACCAGCAAAGTCCGCACCCTGCACGAGACAATGCAGTTCATGACAGAGCACGCCGACCTAGAACTCCCTCCCAGTCAGTAGTTACCTCTCCCATCTTCTCCCTCCCAACCCCCCCCTCTGGACCGAACCCACCCCCATTCACCCACCAGTACCCCCCAACATGCCCCGCCTCCAAACCACAGCCTCAACAGCCTCCACCATGTCC
>FTCU01002945.1_pt1 | contig 11620 bp, 9 predicted proteins | sample 1639521 | NCBI WGS metagenome assembly FTCU01 (sample SAMEA3914864, study PRJEB12502) | metagenome | biome: forest; material: soil | place: USA | collected 2012-03-12 | depth 0.3 m
AAGCTCGCTGCGGAGCTTCTCGTTCTCGGAGGCTACCGTCATGTTATTGCGGAGGAGGCTGTTTTCGGCCTTGAGACGCGCGAGTTCGAGGCGTAGGGCAACTGCAGGGTCTGATGTGGTTTCCAGTTCCTGTTCGAGGTTGAACTTGGAAGCGGTGGCGCCTGGGCTGTCGGACCCGGGTTGGGGTATGTCGCCGAGCTGGAGCTGCTCCTGGAGCTCTCTGATGGTGCTCTCATCGAGCTGGCGTTTTGAGTCGAGATACTCGACTCTCCTCTTGAGCTCCTCGTTGGCATCCTGCAAGACATTCTTGGACTGGAGTGTGTAGATGATCTCCTGCTCGTTGTTGGTCAAGACCCTGACCTTCTCCTCGACCTCCTTCTGCAGCTTCCTGTTCTGCGCCTTCACTTCGTCCAAGGTCCGAAGCTCCTGCTCAAGCTGCAGAATTTGCTCATCCAAGGCCCTGTTCCGTTGCTGGATGGCGGTCAAGTCTTGTGCCTTCTTCTTGTAGTTCTCGAGCCCCTTAATGAGCTGCTGCTGCTGTTTTGTCTCGTGCTCTAGCACAGTGACCTTGTCTTCGAGATCCTTTACACGGTCGGCCTTGGAACGCAGAGACTCGTTCTCCTTTTCGAACCTCGTCGAGCGCATCGTCTCCTTCTCCAGCAGGTCCTCGAGCCGATCAATCTCGGTCATCTTGTCGCGGATCTCGTTTCGCAGGTCCCTGATGGCGGATGACGCGTCAGAGCCCCTAGCTCTTTTGAGGGTCGTGAGCTCATCCTGAGCGACCCTCAGATCGTGCAGCATCGCCTCTCGCGTGTCAAGAAGCTTGTCCAGGCGGGACTGCAGATCGGCATTCTGCTTCTTGAGTATGTCGACCTTGCCCTTGATCTGTTCCAGCTCTTCGGCCATCAACTCCGGATCCCGGAGGGTGTGGATGTCGGCGTCGGCGTGGCTCCCGTGTGGCTCCTCGTCCTCCTTGCCCTCCCTGTCCGATCTCAGCTCGGTTTTTTGGTTGATGATCCGGGCAATTTCGCCCTGCGTCTGGCCGTCGAGCGTCAAGATGTTGGGGACGTAGGTCCGCGAGAGGGAGCCCATGCAGGCCGCGGTCAAGAAGGCCGAGAGAAACTCGCACAGGGCGTTATCGGTGGGATTCTCAGCGATGGCACGGAACTCGGAGGGCGAGGGGGCGAGGAGGGGGTTGTCTGTGCGGAGAAACCTGGCCAGGCCGCGGTAGACAATCTCGAGATTCTGGCGGTTATCGTGGTCGGACTGCGGGTTGAGGACGAGGCTTGAGGAGTGGAATTCGGGCGCCAGCATCTGTTCGAGGATCTGGCCAAAGATGATGCCATCGCGGAGGTCCTGCAACGACTCGGCCTTGCGCCGAGTCTCGAAAGTGTTGGCCCATTTCAGGAGGGCCGCCTGTGTGAGGGGGCTGTATTGCGCCATGGGTGGGTTCGGTACTGGCAAGGACCGGAGAGTCGAGGGTGGTGACGCTGAGGTTGAGGTTGAGGTTGAGGTTAACGTTGACGTTAGGGGAAGAAGGGACCGACGAGGGTCAAGGCAGAGAAGATGTCGAGTGCAGCTGCAGGGCGCTTTTCAATGGAGAAACCCCGTTGCATTTGTCCCAAAAACACAACGTCGACCACAATAACCGTCGCTGGGAGTCTCGCCTCAGTCCGGGCTCCCGCGTTTCATCATTGCTGCTGGTTCGTGTCTGCTCGAGAATCGCATTGTCCACAGCAGCTTCGGGTTTTAGGGACCCCAGGGCATTTGCGGGGGTTCCACTGCACACCCAGCAGCGCCGGGACGATCCTTGCAGGGCTGCCTGGGCCTGCCGATTGGTTGCAGAAGACAGCCTGAGCGCCATCGTCATGCATGAACCAGAGCCGCTTCCAACGCTCCTGCAGGGCACCGAGACAGTGGAAGCAACCTGGAAGCATGAGATGGAGGATGTGGTTCTAACGCTCGACTTGGAGAGCTGCCGTCGTCATTCCGTTCGAGGCCTCTTGGGAGCTCTGTGTTGCACCTTGCCCAACCGCGGGACCCGATGTTGAACAGCTTCTGTTCCACAGCAGAGCAACGGGCATACCTTATGTTCCTGGCATGCTACAGTACGGAGGAACTCATCATCAACGCATGTGCTCGGTATTTAAACTGCAGAATAGCTGGGTAGTCCCGTGATAATCCATCCGCAAACGCCAAATAAACAAACCGTCCATATCAACATGCCAAAGAAAAAAAATCCTCGCTCAATCATCCGCCGCCAGCAGGGGTGTCTCATAGCTCGTTGGCGCGTAAATGCGCTCTCCTCGTCGTGTCCAGAGACGTCTCTTAGATTCCGATTTTACCGCCCATCATGTGGACCTCCTGATCCTCTTCAACAAGCACTTGGTAGTCCTTCCCCCATGCCGAGACAGTCCCGATGACCTGCTCGCCAACCTTTGCCGCGAAGCCCCTTACTATTGTCAGCATGCACGCGGCGCTATGCAGTCGCTGGCCGCATGACCTACTTGATCAGTTTGTATTCGTGGGTAATGATTCCACCAGCGTCAAGCACCGCTTTCTTTGCCTGATCCACGATGGAGTCGGGGGTCTCGGGCGGATATGTGACGATAACCGACTTTTGAATGTCGGCGGCGATGACGCCAGAGACGAGGGCGAAGCCGGCGACGAGGAACGAAAACGGTCTCATGATTGCGGCTTGGCCGGGTTCTTGTGCTGTTGATGTTCTGTGCGTAGTCTGAGGGTCGAAAAGACAGTGCCGGCGCTCGGGGCGGATGTTGAGAAGGCGATGACGCTGTTCTATTGCGTTCCGTGCGTTGTTGTCGGGTGGCAAGAGGATGCTCCCAGCTTCCCGACGGCGGCTTGCGACGACAAGGGCGGCCCCTCGTTTTGGATGGCTGGTTGCCGATCCGCCCAGAGACGCTGCAGGTGGCGTGAGTGCCGAAACAGGCAGCTAGACGGCTTAGGTAACCTTCTGAATCCAGCAGTCCAGAGCTGCCCTGGCGAGCCTGGCCCAAGCGCCCTCCAGCCTTGCGGTCCAACACTTGCCGCTAGCCTGATTAGGTGCCGACCTTGAACAGTCGTCACGGAGCTCGTTGCCTTACCACGGCCAACAGCAAGCAACACCAAACGGAACCAACAAACCTCCATTTCCCACCCCACGAACCACGACCTCGCATTCACGTTCCGACATTGCCCCGCACCAGTTTCCAGTTAATTCCCGCCCGCCATGCCCGCCACAACCGCAGAGACGCTCTCGCTGGTGACGCGCAGCGTCTCGGTTGCGCCGCTCGTGCTCCTCTCAGTCGTCGACCACTACAACCGCACAGAGGCCTACAAGAGCAAGAACAAGCGGGTGGTGGGCGTGCTATTAGGGCAGAACGATGGCAAGAACGTGCGCGTATCCAACAGTTTCGCAGGTGGGCAGCATATCTAACTCCAGATGCTCCTGTTCGTCTGCTGACCCCACTGCCCAGTGCCCTTCGAGGAGGACGACAAGGACCAGTCGGTCTGGTTCCTGGACCACAACTACGTCGAAGCGATGAACGAAATGTTCAAGAAGGTCAATGCGCGCGAGAAGCTAATAGGATGGTACCACTCCGGCCCGAAGCTGCGCGCGTCTGACCTTGAGGTCAACGAGCTGTTCAAACGCTACACACCCAACCCGCTCCTGGTCATCATCGATGTCCAGCCAAAAGAGGCCGGCGTGCCCACGGATGCGTACTTTGCAGTGGAGGAGATCAAGGATGTTCGTCGTTTTGTAGCCATCCCCGCCGCATGGCTGTTTTGCTGACCAGTCTTGAACAGGACGGAACCACCACATCCAAGACCTTTGTTCACACACCGTCGACTATCGAGGCCGAGGAGGCCGAAGAGATCGGCGTCGAGCACCTTCTGCGCGACATCCGAGACGTCGCCGTTGGCACTCTTTCCACCCGTGTCACGAACCAACTCCAGTCCCTGCAGGGCCTCCACCTCCGCCTGGGCGACATCCAAGCATACCTGCAGAAAGTCCTCGACGGGCAGCTCCCAGTCAACCACGCCATTCTCGGCAACCTCCAAGACGTGTTCAACCTGCTGCCGAACCTCTCGACACCAAAGCCCGGCGGCGCGGCGAACGGCAGCAAGGGCGATACCGAGCTCAACTACGCCATGAGCGTCAAGACCAACGACCAGCTTATGGCTATCTACCTGAGCAGTTTGATTCGGGCGATCACGGCGTTCCACGACCTGATCGAGAACAAAATCCAGAACCGGCAGCAACACGAGGAGAAGGAGGCGGCCAAGAAGGAGGGCGAGAACGGTGCGAAAGAGGGCGACAAGAAGGAGGGCAGCCCAGCCGCTAACGGCGATGCTAAGGAAGGCGGGGCTGACAAGGAAAAGGAGGGGTCCAAGGACAAGAAGAAATAGGCTAGCCACGGCGGGTGGTATGGGAATGACTGTACGACGTCTCGTAGACTGCTCGAGGACGGCTCGAGTGTGCTAATATTACGACTATGGCATTCACGGGATGAGTGGTGCTCCGTCGTTTGAATCTCCAAGACCGCTGCAGATTGCTGTTCAGCCCTGTCAGGGCGCAACCGGATCCGTAGACCCCCAACCTGTCACTCTGACTTGAATCCCGGCGCATCAGCCCATCACACATCCGCAACAATCCCCGCCATCTCCTCCCTCCCCACCCTCCGCTCAACCACATACCGCCCCAGCGCAGCACTCCACCTCTCCGCCAACAAACACGCCATCAGGTGCTTGCATACTGGCACTCCCTCTCCAGCCCTCAACCCATCCAAGCTATCCCCCCCAAACGACCACCCCTCCGCCCGAACCTCCTCCTCCCGAGTGCTGCGCACCATCATCCCCCCTCCTCCCACTTCCCCTTGCACAGCAGCGGCAAACGCAAACGCCGCACAACTGCACTGCCACGCGCCCAACCGCACCACATACCCTCCCGTCCCGCCTACACCGCTTCCCTCCTCCCCAATCTCACCATCCCCGCCTCCTCCCCTCCCCCGCCGCCGTTTCTCCGCTGCTGCTGCGGCCGCGGACGCCGAGGTGACGAGGTAGAATGAACTCTTCCTGACCTGGTCCTCCTTCTTTCCGTTGGCGTTGGGATGGGTAGCTGCACTTGGGTCCGTATCAGGTTCAAAATCGGGCCCAGGTCCGGGCCTAGCCCCGGTGCTGGTACTGCGGCTGTTGTTGGGAGAAAACAGGGAGATGCGCGCCACGAGACCCCGCTCGAGCAGGTCCAGCGCGGGGAGGAGCAGGCCGGGGAAGAGAACGTGCAGGGTTGTGATGAGGTGTCTGTGGGAGGGAGGAACGCGGCGGAGGGGGTTAGAGCTGTCTGGGGATGGGTTTGTGGTGGGTTTGGAGGGATGGCTGGTGGTTGGTGCGGGGAGGAGGGGGATGGTTGAGATTGCGTTTAGAAGAGTGGTTAGGAGGGTGCGGGGTGTGGGGAGGGGTGGTTTGGGATGAGGTGGTTGTGTGGACATGTTTTTGGTTTGGTTGAAAGTTGGGTCGGGCTGTTGAGGTTGATGTGGTTTTGGTTGTGGTTGGAAAAGAGAGGAGTTGTTCCTGAGAAAGAGGCGGCTTAAGGTGGGAACCCGGTTCTTGAGACATTGAATGCCACAATGACAAAACATAACATTTAGAAGTTGAATATACAATGGCATATTTGGTTCATGGCTAAATACAGATCTAATGAGGAGGTGATGATACACGCGTCTATAGTCTCCTCTCTATACCCACTCCTTGGGAGTCTGCAACACCTCCACCAGCCGCGCCTCTCTGCTCTTCGGCTCCGGCTCGTACATATACTTCCAGCTCGCCGTCAGAGGCATGCTCATCAGGATACTTTCTACCCTCGCCCCAGGTGTGTTCAGGCCGAACGCCGTCCCCCGGTCGTGCACCAGGTTGAATTCGACGTACTTCCCCCGGCGGATCTGCTGCCACTCCTTCTCCTTCTCCGTAAACGCCATGTCCTTGCGCTTGTTCACGATGGGGATGTAAGTCGGTACGAACGACTTGAGCGAGTCCTGGACGAAGGCGAACAGGTTCTCCCGATCCGAGACGGACTCGTCGAGATCGTCAAAGAAGATGCCGCCAATGCCCCGCGACTCATTGCGGTGCTTGTTGTAGAAGTACTCGTCGCACCACTTCTTGAACCTCGGGTAGTAGCCCTTGTCGTGCTTGTCACACACATCCTTTAGCGACTTGTGGAACTGGATTGCGTCCTCGTCGAAGAGGTAGCTCGGTGTCAGGTCGCAGCCGCCGCCGAACCACCAGGCGCCCGCCGACCCATCTGGGTTGGCCGTCTCGAAGTACCGGTAGTTGAGGTGTACCGTCGGGGCCATGGGGTTCTTGGGATGTACGATCAGGCTGAGCCCGGCGGCGAAGAACTCGAGGCTGTCGGGAATGTTCTCCCCATCGGCGATGTTCTTGTGATTTGCGCGCATCTTGAGAATCGCAGGCTTTGGCAGGGTGCCGTAGACGACGCTGACGCCAACACCGGCCTTCTCAAAGACTTTGCCGTCCTGCAGCACACAGGTGATGCCGCCGCCGCCCTCCTTGCGCTGCCACTCATCCACCTGGAACTTGGTGCCATCCACCTCTTCCAGCGCCCGCACGATCTGTCTCTGCTGCTCCTTGGCAAACTTTTCCATGCGTAGGCGCATGGGCGAGACATCGGAAACGCCCTGCTCGGCCTTCAGCTGCTGGTCGCGCTCGGCGAGGGTGTCCATTCTCAGCGGTTCGTCGATGGCCTGCGCGCAGCGGGTGGTGTCAGCAACCGGACCTGATAGACGGCCAGCAGGCCTCGAGTCCGCACGAAGAGGCATACCATCTTGTATGCCAGCGGTACGGTGGCCAAAAGACCAAAGGCTGCCCAGCCCAGGTAGCGCAACGGCGGTGCGAGGGTTTGACTCGAGGCTCCGGGACTCGGGAAGCTTGACAGAGCTCTCCGGGAGGTCCGGTTGGGTCGGAAGGCCGGTGGACTGCTCAATTGGTTGCGTGGCTTGCACTGCGCAAAGAGACGGAGGGCCGGCCGCCGAGAAGCCATCGTGACGGCGGCGCCTTATGTACCACGGGGCGGGAGTCTAGGTGGCGGGAGGGTGCCGAGGGCGTCGAAGCAATCAGGCGATTGTGGGCGCAGACATAAGGCCACTTTCCGGATCCAGTCACTACGACGCCGGGGCTCACCGCGGAAACGTTGCTCTACAGGTTGACACGTCTGCTTAGTGAATGGCCGGGCTGGCTCGGCTGATCTCGCAAAATCGCATGTTTTGCGCTCCAGAGCTTCGGATCGGGATTCTGGAACCGGGGTGGGGTGGGGAGTTGCCGAGCGCAGCGGCACCGAAGTGGGCTCCAGCGACCTGCAAGGTCCCCGCACCCGCTGCATGGACGCTAACTATCACTCCGCTGGCGGGGCTCACGGGGCATCGTCTGTGACGGGCCAACAACTCATGTCGGCCGCCGATGGGTGTGTAAGGGAGGCCTAGCTCATTTCAACGGAAGAGCTGGGAGCGGGAAGATTACAAAAATCGGGGAACGGACAAGAGCAGCTCTCGGGATCCAGAGTCTTGCATACCTTACGAATGCCGAAGAAGAGCTGCAGGTGAAGGGTGCGCAGCGCCTAACAACGGGACCACCCGGTAACAGGGCAGGCAGGTAATACAGGGCTTGCGAAACTGACCTGACAAACAGAATATTCTGCACAGAAACTAAGCAAGCACTTGGAGATGTCGAGCTAGGTGTTCATGCCAGCACCGATCTGATGGTTACAGCACGGAACTTGTATTCTGTATTGTTGCGTGGGCCCGCCACTGGGCGCCTGAGTGGTGGCCAAAGCGATTTCGAAGCACAGCAGCACGCACCGTCATCCCAAGGCTGCCTGGAGACTCATTTGCCCGCGATGATGGAGGGAGGCCTCGGGCCAAAGATGCCATCCGTGGATGCTAATAGTACTATGGCCTAGGTAGTTGACATGTAACAGTTCCGATTCCTCGCCCCGACAGGCAAACAAATAGGTCAGAGCTGGTCGGGTCATCCGTCAAAAGCGAACAGTGCTTCTATGTAGGACCTCCGGCGCAGATGGTGCGTGCTGCGGCGGTTTGAACACCGGCCACCTGATTCCAGCGCGTGAGTCCCCTCCGGTCTGAGTAATTCAAGGCAGCCACGCTGCGGCCATAAACGGTTAGACCCGTTTTCCATCACCCCTCCTGACCGAGCCCCCCCAGCTCATATAGGCGGCCTGCTGCTCAACGGAACTCTCTTCCTCCTTCCTTCAACCACCAACAACATCAAAGGTACTGCCCAGCCCAACCCGTTCTTGCGCCCGCCATCCTTGCGCGTCGTTGCCATTCTCGTGGCCCAGAAACAGCATCGCTAACGTCCGCCGCCGCTTGTCGCAGGCCTCGTTTACCAACACCCTTGCACCGCACCTCCTACGCAAACTAACACACTCCTGTTCATCTTCGCAACCGCCAAAATGCGCAGCAAGTTTAAGGACGAGCACCCCTTCGAGAAGCGCAAGGCCGAGGCCGAACGCATCCGCCAGAAGTACTCTGACCGCATTCCGGTACGTTGCCCTCCCGTCGCAGGCGGTGAACCAGCGTGCTCGACAGCTCCCGGTGAAGTCCGCCGGAGCCGGTCGGCTCCCTCACCGCCAGCGCAATCAACCACCATCTCCCACATCACATTGCTGACATGCTCTCCTTCCAGGTCATCTGCGAAAAGGTCGAGAAGAGCGATATCGCGACCATCGACAAGAAGAAGTACCTCGTACCAGCAGATCTCACCGTCGGGCAGTTCGTCTACGTCATCCGGAAGCGGATCAAGCTCTCCCCGGAGAAGGCCATCTTCATCTTCGTCGATGAGGTCCTGCCGCCAACCGCTGCCCTGATGAGCAGCATCTACGAGGAGCACAAGGATGAGGATGGGTGAGTTCCCCGCTGCCTGCCCCACGTCGACCAGCGGTCGCGCGGCCCGCTGCCCGCAGCCCGCAGCCGCAAAATGCAGCCTGATGCTAACCCGACGCTCTGCATAGGTTCCTCTACATCACCTACTCGGGCGAGAACACCTTCGGCAACTTCGAGACCGCCTGAGCGACGAACCCTCTCCTGCATGCTTGTCTTGCCGTGATGGGAGACGGCTCTCGCCTTGCCTTTCCTAGATGCGTTCACGGCGTTTTCGGTTATTGATTTGGGACGGCTCAAGAGGCTGAGGTATCACTGGGAAGAGGACGGATTGGAGGTGTATCACGCACTGAATGCTTTTGCCTGGCTTTTCTGGGTTTTGGGTTATGGAGGACTTGAGCACGATGAGGAAACGCGAGACGCTACCGACTGTCCTGTGCTGGGCAGTGATCAGCCAAGGGCAAGAATGACTTGATGCCGGCTAGCCTGACTGGTTTACGGATTCCCTGAGACCGTCACTGAGTCCTGTTACACAGTACACGTCACAATCCAATCCGTTTTCGCTGTAGTTCTTTCACCGGCGTCCGGGCAATGCGTATGAAAGACAATCTGCCAACGCCCGTGTAGTGGCATCAACATCAGTATTCCAAGTCTTTTGACTACTTATCGCAGGTAAATGAAGTCGCTTTTCCCATTATTGGGTTCAGTCCGAGTCTTTTGGTGCCTGTCGAACATGGCCTGCGCAAACACCAGACCCCCTGCTTCCAAAAGGTTCACTCTTGACTTGAAGTCTCAGCTCCTACCAGAGCCCTCATGGCTCGGACCGGTCTCTGACACAATAGCCAGTGGTCTTCCTCGTCTTCCATAGTATGAGAACGGATCAACGTGGGTCTTGCAGATGCAACGTGCCTTCGTGTTGTCCTCATGAACGCCAGATCATCTCCTCGTAGCAGTCCTCACCCACCGGGTGCTGTCCTCACTCCGGCAATGCTGTCCTCACTGAGTCTGGCGGTTGCCTGTAATAGTAGTCCTTTGTCTCAGAACACCGACTCGTACAAGTCTGGAACCAAAACTGATTACTTAGATTTCAGGACCGGAATCAAGCTCCGAGTCATTTTCTTCCACCGCCAACTTTGAGTCCCACAACTTATCCTCCTTGCACTTGTCTCCTCTGGGTCAGGCATCTCAACTCTTAACTTCCGACGAAATAAGCAGGCAACCCCGGCAGATTAAGACTATGACCACCAGATATGCGATAAAAACGGCCAAACACGAGATACTCACAACAGCAAGAACACTTCCCTCGACTCAAGCAAGGATCCAAAAGATAGCAGCCAAGAAGCCAAGTCCGTAGAATAGAACGCTCAAATAATAGGAGATCAAGCGCCTCTAACGCCTCCAGCTGAACCAACTGCCTAAAGTAACGTGATCATGATAAAAAAGAAAGCGCAGTAAACAAGACCGGGACAAGACAAAAATATCAAAGGGAAAAAGACAAGATACCCTAGTTGTACACACGGAGCAGTGGCATGGAAGCCTCCCTTCCCCTCCCCTCTCCCCTTTTCCTTCCCTCCCAATGATGACGATGATGCTGTCCACCCACACCTCCACCTTTAACCACCTCCCATCACTGCTCATTACTGACGAACCCCCCATCCCACCCATCATTAACTCATCTTCATCCGCCATGGTACCGCATAGGACTTTGGTCTTTTCCCATCTCATCTTATCCCCATCCGGCAGCACAAATTCACAACCCAAGAACAAAGGTGTACAGTAACCCCAAGAAAAAAGACACAGCCAAGCTGTCCATCATCCCTTTAGTCTCGTCCCAAGTTCCTGGATAGCGATTCGTGGCCGGCGAAAGGTCACTGGACAGACCCAACCAAGCCAGAATCGTAGGGAGCGGGCCAAAAACAAAGGGATGAGGAAACACGCCGATGGATCGCCGCCATTCCAAGAAATGTAAGAGAAAATGGAGAAAAGCCGCCCCCCCATGCCTCACCCAGTGTTTGTGTGAGTGTTTGTCCGCGTCCGCAACACGGAGCAGCACAGCAACAGCAGAACATGGCGGGCGGGTGGGCGGAAGAACGTGATACGGGACACGGGATGGGATATTGGGGTATATGCAGGATCCGATTCCAGAAAATGCTTCGCCGGGCCGCCTCCAAAACAACACAAGACAACAACGCAAAGAGAAAAAGAACCGGAAGAGAGCGGTATAAACATCGAGCAAGAACCGATATCTCAAATGCTGCCGAGTTTTTCCGAAAAAGAAATATGGTTTTTTTAACCCTCGCCCCCGCCAAAATAGAACCAAAAAAAGCATCCGATCCCAGAAAATGTCCAGATGAGAAAAGACGGCGGTGGTAGAATTCCCTGGACCTAACGCCGAAACAACACCGCGATAACCGAGTTGGGGGAGAGGGTCGATGTGCCAAAGAGCAAGTGATGCGGTGCGGGATTCCCAAGAGGAGTGAAAAGTGGCGTATGTGGCTGTGAAGGACCTTGAGACGTTGCGTTATACTGGATTATTCCCAGCCTTGTGGCGCTTCTGCATCCGGGGAGTGGCGGGCTTCCCCTTGATCTGGACTCCATTAAGCTGCGGGGTTCCGATGGGCACCGGCGTCGGGGCTGACACGGGGGCATCCTCCTCGGCCTTCACCGTCGACGGCCTCCTCCTCTTGTTGCTGTTCTGGGCCGGCGACGTG
>FTCU01002987.1_pt1 | contig 11593 bp, 9 predicted proteins | sample 1639521 | NCBI WGS metagenome assembly FTCU01 (sample SAMEA3914864, study PRJEB12502) | metagenome | biome: forest; material: soil | place: USA | collected 2012-03-12 | depth 0.3 m
CCTCGGAGCGGAGTCGCGGCTGCCGTCAAGTCTTCCGGGAGGACTGGATCCTCTGCATGGCTGGCAGGGAGATGCAGAAGGGTGGTAGCTAGCTTGAACTCGACGGAGTCCGGACCATCGGAAACCAAAGCCCTCCTCCCAGCATCTGTGCGGAAGAAACGCAAAACAGCCTGCTCGGTCGCCGTGTCCACGATACTGACAAACCACACCCAATTGACCTGAGACTCGGGCCATTCGAGACGCTCTAGGGTAATGGCGATGCCAGAAGGGACGCCACGTAGCTCTTCGGCGACGAACGAGATAAGATTGTGTCCGTGTTGACGGATCTGGTGATGGAACCTGTCCTGGATAGCAGGGGGCAAAAGACCGGAGGAGGAGGGATCGGGATCAATTTGCAATCCTGTCACGTCTCCGAAACGTTCAAGAGGTAAAGAACAGGACACGGGGGGCACGGTATAGTTGTGAGTAGGTGGACACTTGGCTCGGAGTGTCCTCGCGGGATAGATTGACACCTGAGCAGTTAGAAATGCCGATGAAAATATCCTGTGCAGAGGTTGGAGTGTCGCGAAGGATAGAAATGCGGGGTTCCAGGTTTTATGCAGTTGGTCCCCATCGCAAAGACGCTGAGATATTTAAAGCCGGCTGCAGCACTGTAAAGCCACAGCCAACGAGCTGAGGAAGGCTGACGGGAGCCAGAAGCGGGGAGCGCATTCCCGGAACCCCCTTCTCTGGGGATATCTTGCACGGGGTAGAAACCAACTGCGCTCGTCCTGCGGTAAGTCCTGCGAAGGCGGACAGTCCGTTGATGCGATCTTAACAAAAATAACAATAATGATGCACGTTGGTTTGCAGAGATCATTCCACAACAAATAACAATACTTACCTGGTAGGTACCTACCTACCTAATTTGTGCCTACTCACGATCGCACGTCTACAGGTGTGCCTGGCCAGTTTCATGCGAGACATGAGCCGTCGATGAACTATTATCATCAGCAGCGTTTTGTAGTTAACTCGAGCAAGGTAAACGTAGATACCTAGTTGGCTTGCACGATCGGCTACGATGGCTCCGCGACTCAGCTGGCTCTGTAGCCTGCGCCGAATGGTGCGGCAGAGGAAGACAGATAGCGAGTGGCAAGCGGTAATTAGCAGGGGACCACCACGGAGGCCACTGCGGCGGGTTCCTCCCGAGCCACTCCGCTTTGTGGAGCTTTCTCCGTCCCACTGAGGCTCTTCCTCCCCAAAAAAGAACGCTAATACCTGGGACTCGGGTCGACATACAAGTATGTATGGAGCTGTGATCAGGCGCGTGTCCTTGGCGCTATTATGTACGGAGTACTCCGGATTGAGGTATGTTAGGTTGTGCGATGGGTCGCCCCAGGTGACAAAAGACAGGCCTCTCTGGAGGTCTGGATACAAGAAGAGCTGTGGTTTGCCAAGCAGCCAAGAGCGGGTGAGGCGCTCTCTTGCTCTGCTTGATGCCAATCGGGTCTTCATCTTGATCTTGGTCTTGACCTTGCGCCATGGCGCGCGCCACGCCGATGCTCTCAGGTCTGGCCCTGGCCCTTGTTGGGGCCGGTGGCGTATCAGCCAGCTCGTGCAACAACGGGTGCTTCAACACCTGCGCTCGTGCTCTCCGATTCGCCACCACGGGCCCCGACAGTGCCAGTCGCGTTGCCGACTGCAGCTCCTTCGTCGCCGTCACCGTTACGCCCTCTGCCTCGTAGGATGTTGCTGAACCTCCCACTAGACAGACCCGCTTGCTAACAATTGCTGAACTTGACGTCAGGACATCGTGGGTAACCGTGTACGACGACGCCGTAACCGTGACCGTGACCACCGAGCGGCCCGCCGAGGAGCCCACCTCGACCGAAGCAGCAATCTCCACGTCCCTGGTGAATAAGCGTGGGGACACGATAACCGCTCCGGCACCGGAGAGTACAGTCCCGGCCTACCTGGGCGCCCGGTGCTCCGATGCCGAGCAGCACAGCAGCGCCTGCGCGTGCCTGAGCGTCTCCGCGTTTACTGTGACAGGGGCCGCAGCTCCCGCGGTCACTTCTACCACAACGATTGCGTCGACTGCGACGTACTTTGACTTCGAGAGCCCACCGCTGGCGAGCTCGTCCGTTGCTTTCCCCGACGATGACAGCTGGACCGCCACCTACACCTATGCCGAATACACGCTTCCTGTCTTCACCTCGGCCGCCGACCCATCTGTGGTTGTTGACTACCCCACCCCGACGACGGTCTGCTTGATGGACGCGACCCCCACTGGCGATGCCTTTGTACGTCGAACTGCCTCTCTACTTTGGAGTGTGGCGGCTTTGTGTCGGTGGTAGATTTCTGACAGTATTGTAGTACCTCCTCACTCCAGGCACTGGATACGTCGTCAAGAGGGATGCCGCTCTCGGCCCTGTGGAGCAACCTGCTGATGAGGCTGCGGCTCAAGCCCTCCTGGCGAACTGGAATCCTCCGACGTTCGAGTTCCAGGCCGCGCAAGATGCGCCCGACGGGTGCGTTCAAGACGGCTTCGTATGGACGGGAGTCTAATGCTGATGTCCTTTGGCACAGGCTGTTTGATCTTGTCGTCCACGACGGCTCCAACCCAGACCTCTACGTCGCCCTCGATGTGAACACTGGCGCCATCTCTCTTGTGTCCTCGACAACCAACGGCGGCGTGACGCAGGATGGAAAATGCACCACTGTATTTGGCGTATCCTGCCGAGGCTCTCTCCTTCTCGAGTACATGTCGACAACCTACCTGTGGACAACAACCAGCGATGGCAGCACCATCGCCACGCCGGGCACCCCAGCGACGGACAACACCGCCGACACCCTCAACACGATGCTCTTGCTTCCCGCCCGGATTCAGACCCCTGTCGATCCACCCACCACCAGCTCGGGAGTCACCAACACATCCACCAGGAGGCGTCGCTCGCCTGGGACGACGCCGTGGAAGCGGGACATGTCGCAGTTTGGCAAAGCGCAGCGTTGCCCGGGCTTTAATAGCCCGATGATCGCTGTCTCGAACGGGCGTGCTGGCTCAGCCCCTAACGGCTGCGGCCCAGACGGCGCGTGCTGGTCCCGAACCTGAACTTTGGAGGCTGCTGCAACACGCACGATGTATGCTACGACAGCTGTGGCCAGTGGTTTGAGAAATGTAACGACGACTTTCTGGGGTGCATGACCGCCTCATGCAACGATTGTAAGTCACACCTGGGCTGCTGATGCTCCCCTCTCGGTGGTCTGGCGCGATGGCTGACATGGAGGTTGTTAGGGTACGACCATTGGTACGACTTCTGGCTCCTGCCCGGTTGCTATGCTGCGGCCGACCTCTACTACGCCGCTGTCTCGGGCGACACGGCCGCGAAGCACTTCCAGGATGGCAGCAAGGAGCTGTGCGGCTGCAAGTGCGAGGATTCGAATTCGGCCATTTGCACCACCAACGGCAAGACCTGCCTGAAAGTGCGCGGCGCCGGCGCCAGCGATGGCCAAAACTGCGGTGGCTGTGGCCAGAACTGTGGCGACCTGGCGTACTGCAACAACGGCATCTGCCGATGCAAGCCAGCGCCGCCGACCCCGGACCAGTGCAACAACTTGTGCCTCGACCTCCACACGCACCCGCGCAACTGCGGCAGATGTGGCAACGTCTGTGCCAGTGGCTACTGCTACCAGGGCGCCTGCTTTACGCCACCGGCTAACGCCGACAAGTGCTACCCCGTCAACGCCCTGTCCAACGGCGACTTCACCAACGGGCTCACAGGCTGGTCTGTCGCGGACAACAGCGCCTTCCATTCGCTCACGGGAATCACAATCGGAAATGAAAAAGCCATCATCGTTGAGGTGACATTGACCAACGGCCTGGTCGAGCCCACGGTCACGCTCAAGACGACACTCCGCCTGTGCCCCGGCGTGCAGTACAAGCTCGACTTCCAAGTGAAGTCGGTCAACACCATCGACAAGCTCTCGATCAGTGTCGGCGGGAAGGATATTGGCGTGAACGACAAGGTAACAGACGTCTTCACGTGGCTTGCCAAGGGGCCATATACCCTCCCCGTTTTCAACAAGGGCGACCCCGGCACTTCTGAGGACGGCTTGTTCCTCGACGTGGAGTTGGATTTCAATTTCAAGACCTTTAGCTCCTTCATCTACCTAAAAGATGTGACTGTGTATACCACGGATGCCTAGAGGCACCGAGGTATGCACAGTGGGCTTTGTTGTTGGTGTCTGAGATTGGTTGATCGGCCTGGGCTTTTGTTCGTCGCTCGATCCAGCGCTCCCAGGAGCACGCCTGATTTTGGTTTTTGGACATCTTCTGTATTATTACATACTTGATTATCCGAGTTGTACCGTCACTTCTTCTCTGCTTCTTGAGTGAGAGTAGGACGTCTTGATTGGATCCAGAGTTTGGCCCAAGTTCCTGATGATTGGGTGAGGTCATGGTCAATTTTCAAGAATTTAGAGGGAAGTATTAGTTACTTGTATATCGCCTTGACATTCAGGAAAGAACCCGACAACCATTCCCAGCACCACAATACCTGCCAAGTCCACCGCCCTTTCGCTAAAAAGTCGGCGCAATTCTCGCGCCCCTCTCCGCGCTCCCTAATCTAAATGCCCTCAGGGAAGTCGTGGACAGTTTCGTCCCATGCTGCTGTCCTCCACCGCCCCGGTCGCTCACACTTCCCGAGCCGCCCGGCACCGACCTCAAGCTTGACCTACGCGGCATGCCCCTTCCCGCGGGCGAAGGCGGCACCGACCCGCCTCTACCCCGCGTGTTCAGCTTGCCCATCATGGCAGCCATTGCGGCCGCCGGGTCGAGGGGCGGAGTCGGCGGCGAGCGAATTCCCTGCATTATCCCCGAAGGGCTGGCCATGTCCCGATGGTGCTGGTGTGTATCGTAGCCGGGGGTATTGAGCGGGCTGGCTCGCGTGTTCAGCATGCGGCCGTTTTGCCCTGCAATCAGTCTCTCCAGGGATGTTGCGAGTGACGAGGACGTGGGGAGCGGCGGCGAGTGGGAGGTTGAGGACGGCGGGGTCCGTTGCCGTTGCCGTTGCCGCGGCCCTCGAACTGGAGTTGGAGCTGCTCAAAGGTGAGCGGCATGGGCGGCATCTTGCTGAGACGGCGGATGGCGCGCATGTTGGTGTCGATGAAATTGGACATGGCACGGACCGCCGTGTTATTGGCGTGCGCGGCGAGCGTGTTGGTCTCGACCAGCGACGTGTCAGCGCGGGCGAGGTGCATTGCGTTGAGGGTCTGCGGCGCAGGGCCGATCTTGGGCGCGCTGCGGATGCTGGCTTGGATGCGGTTCACCACGTCGTCGAAATCCACATCGGCCTTGCGGTTCTGGGCCGGGACAAAAGCCGGCGCCGCGCCGAGGACGGCTTGTTGTGTCAGCGTGAAAAAGGTGCCATCTCGCACCAGGGAGCGGACCATCGCCCAGCGTGTCCTGGCCGCGTTGCGCTCCAACTCGGGCTGGAACACCTTCAACCGCGCGAGCTTGGAGTAAAAGACGCCGAGCCGCTTTGCCATCCGCTCCAGAGTCTGCATCAGGAAGGTTGCCAGCGCCGTAAAACGCTCCCTTTCGGTCATGCCATCCATTGTCGCGATGCTGTCAAACGCATCCATTCCGTGGCACGCCTCCTCGCGGATGTCCTCCAGCAGCTCAATGTCCAGCTCGACACTCTTGGCCGCGTAGTTGAAGAGGCCGCGCTCCGCGAGATGGATGCTGCTGCTCGTCTCACACACAAACCGCCCGACGAGGGCGACCTGCTGCGAAGTGGCCACCGCCTCTTGCGACGTCTTGGCGCGAGCGATGATACCAAGCACGTCTGGCAGCCGCATCTCTGTCCCAGAGATGGCGGCATCGGCAAGGGAGAAGGAGAGCTTGAGGACGAGCTCTTGGAGCTTGGCGCCAAACAGAGCCGAGAACCCTCCCTGGAGCAGACGCGACTGGTAATCGTAAAACATGCGAATTCCGAGTCCCGCATTGACCAGGTGCTCTCGCGACCAGACATTCTCCGACCCCCGCAGATACTTGTCGCTGGTCCCATCATCGCTCGCACCCATGATCTCGTACATCTCAAACCGATGGGCGACGAGGGTTTCGACCGTCGTGCGGAGATAAGCTGCCCAGAGGTCGTAGACTTCAGACAGCTCCGGGGAAGCATGGTATTCGGGCTTCGGCGCCAAGTGTCCCACAAAGTACTTTGTCAAGAGGCTGCTGACCTCGGGGTTGTTGGTATGGGCGAGATTATCGAACGTCTTGGAGCAGTCCACGCCGGCGTTGGACTGGATGATGATGGTGCCTCCCGGGTGCATCGGGCAGAAATCGGTGACATCGTAGACGCTACCGTGTACACCGATCCACATGCGGCCGCCGGGGCGATGTCCGGTGTGCCGGGCAAGCTGCGAGACGGGGATCGTAGGGAGGTGGTTTGGCATTGGCTTCGGTGTCATAAAAACATCGAGCATGAAGCGACGTTCGGCGAAGGCCTTGTTGACAATGGCATCGGCGGCCTCCATGCTCGAGGCGCAATGGTTGAAGACGGCCTTCCGAATGCCACCGATGACCGAGTCGAAGACGGCAACCGATCCACAAACATACAGGTAACCACCCAACCCGCCCTGCTTCTTGCTCATGACGAGCTCCGAGATGGTGGCGGCCTGCTCGACGATGAGGGCGTCAATGTACCGAGGAGGCATCTCCTTGTCGACGAGGTCCCGCAACCTCGGGTCGTAGACCAGACCGCGAGAATCGCGAGAGAAGGCAACGTGGACCTCCATGAGGCCCGCTTCCACGTAGTCTCGAAGCTCCTGCTCGTAGCAGAACTTCTCACGACTCTGCACCCCGAGGTAAAGAAGGTCTCGACCGGCCGTCGCGCTGTCGTGGGTGGAAAGCCTCGCTTGCCAGAAGCTCCTAAAGGGAGCAATCCTGCTGCCGCCAGCAAAGTAGACGCAGGGCGTTGCCCTGGACCCAGTGATTGGGAGTTGGAAGTTCAGCGGCCGAGAGACACCAATCAGGATGTCCTCGTCCGTCTCAATGTGCTCGTCGTTGGACGACAAGAAGGGATTCAGGAACCCGCTCCCCACGCCGGCACACCTCACGTCGTTGTTGCCAGCAAACGTCGAGCAGAGCTTGTACTCGGCGCGAGAGATTGTCAGGTCAACGGTTGAAGGGAGAAGCTCCTGGGAATAGTTGGAGATGGAGTAAGTCCGAGGAACTTCGACCGAGATCAAATCGGTCAGCCAGCTGAAGTCACTGGTGAGGTCAAACGCACTGTCCCAGATGTGCGGGTTTGTATCGGCAACAGCGGCCTGAAGGAGGTCGCCCAGGGTGCCGCGAACAGGCCATTCAGTCGTGGCGAGAACTTGCAGGACAGTGTTGGACGAAGCTCGGAGCATGTCGTGGATCTTGAGGGCCAGTTCCTTCGTAATCGGGGCAAGGTGTCCGCGCCTCAGAATGTCTTTAACCGTCAGGTACGGCACCGAGGTGCTGTGCCGGACGGACCCCATGTGCTCGGCGAACCGCTGCCACGACCTGTTCAACTCCACCCGGTAATCGAGATACTCGGCGAGGCCCAGTGCAGCAGCAACCTTGGAGCACTCGCCCCAGCTGTTCAAGGGCATGACAGCCAGACGGTCACCGGGTTGGAACGTGATGCCTGTGTCCTGGAGGTCGAGAGTGACCATGGCGATGGAGCGAGCCGGGTCGGCGTCGACGAATGAGCGGCTGATGACGCGGGACCTGTAGCGGCATTCCATGAACGTTCCACGCATCTCGTGAGGCTCAATGTCGATTTCTCCGCGATAAGGAGACAGGCGTTCCTTCATCGAGGTCGCAAACTGCTTGTGTGTTTCTTCCCACGGCTTGGAATTCGCGTCTGGCGCCCCAGACAGACCGTTGGTCTCAGTGCGCCCCGTCTTGCTAGCGATCTCGAGGATGCCAAAGACCTTGTAGCGATGCGTTCCCATGAACCCCCTCTCCCCAGTGTAGGCCTCGACGATGCCGTCCAGAACGCCCATCAGCCGGGCATCACCAGACTGCTTGACGAACTCGGGGATGCTGTAGTGGTACTCGATGGCGGCGATGAACGCCCTCAGATTGGACGGCAGCCAGGCACGCAGGTGCAGGCCCTCTTTCCCAAGGAAGGAATCGTACTTTTTGCGGCCAAGAAAGGCGTCCATGACAAGGAACGGTGGGAACTGTAAGCCGGAGGAGGCAGGACAACGCTTACTTAACGGCGCCGAGAACTTCCCCCATCTGATCCACTGATGACCTGGGACGTAGTTCTCCCCGGAATTGGGATTCGTGTTGATGGTGTGGAAAGCATTGGGCATGCGCTCCAGGATCTCCTTCAGCCGGATCATCTCGCGGAGCAGACCCTCAATGTTGCGGTTCATGACGTTCTCTTGGCAGGCAGCAATGGCATCCGGGCCATGTTGGAACGACGCTGGAGGTTGTGAGCGGTAGGCCTTTGACACTTTCGCGAGTTACGCTCACCTGAAGTATCGGCGCACCCCTTCTGGAAGGCCATTTCTGTTCTCTCTCCAAACACCGGCCAGCGCATGATGAGGTTGTCGAAACGGCCGACGCTGTGTTCAAGGTCAGCAATGCGTGGGTCATTTTCAGGGGTGGTTGACTGACTAGGGAAACGTAGAATTGGGATCCTTGAGTTTCATGTTGAAGGACGATTGGTCGAAGAAGGTGAGATGAGGAATGGAGCGGCCGAGACGCCGTGAGACTTGCCAGTACGGCAGTGCGATAGACCTCGGAATGCCAACCAGCTCCTCGCCGAGATCGTCTCCCATCTCGCAGTTCGGCTTGTATCGTGTGGGGTTGACGGTGACACCCTCGTGCCCATCCTGCTTTTCTTCGTATCTGTATATCGAAGCCAGCATCCCCAAAGCAACTACCGCAGCCCACAAGGCCGTGTCGGGAATGACGTCTTCGGTTCCTTGCACCACCGGGAGGGCAGCCACAGCCTCTCGTACCCGACCCCTGGAAACACATCCCGGCATACGCTCGCAGAGGTCGGACCATATCCTGCCCGGCGAGCGGGCGAGGGCCCCGGGGGATGCCTCGTAGTCGGGCTGGCAAAATCCGTGCTCGACGCTGAGGTATCCGTCTTTCCACCCCGTTCTGTGTCCGACTTCCTCGGCTCGGATCATGACCTGTCGGGCTGGGGCTCCGAGGGCAACGGCGAGGAGATCGTGCTCGGCAGCGTTGAGCGTATCGATGTTGCCCATTTTGCTGATGTCACTGACCGACGGGATGTTGGAGTACAGGATTTCGTTGATGGATTTGCGCTCCCTGCGTGTAATCAACGTTTAGTGGACTCGATGTCGGCGTTGAGTAGTACGAAAGCGGTGTCAGCGGCGTCACATACCGCATCCGCAACCACTCCTCGGCGTCCACCCCCCGCGGTATCTGTCATGATTAGCCTTGACCAACAAGACCTGGTATGGCAGATGGCAGACAGGGCTGCAACATACATCAAACGCAGCGTGAATATCGCCCGGCTGAGTCATGCCAGAAAAAGAGCAACCGCGCGGCCCCATCCGGCTGCTGGACCTGCTGTGGCTGGCGACTGAGGCGGGACACCGACCCCCGGCCCGGCCGGAGACCGGGCAAGAACTCGAAGCAATCGACATTATTATGAAATGAAGTACGCGCGGCGTAGTCAGAAGCAAAGAACGGGCATTAGGTAGCAGGGTATGAAAAGAAGCAAGCCACCAGGGCGGTATCGAAGTGAAGACGAGCAATTAGCGGATGGCCTGGAGTGGTGGAAGCATCACTAGAGAGAGGTGTGTGCAACAATACAGCGAGGATGATCGGTGAGGTTATACCAGCGCCGAGCTGATGAAGTCGTCAGCCGGGTTGGGGTTCGAGACTCGAGTAGGTAATGCCAAGCAACGGACGAGCCGATCGGTCGCATCACGAAACCAGACCTGGGCTGGGTTGGGTCAGGGGATGGTGGTTTGGGGATCCAGGCGTTCGTGAGAGGGCACGAACCAGCCCTGCTAAAATTAGTGCCGTCGCTTCACAGCTTGGGCCTGGCCTTCCAGAGTGCGCGAACCGTGCAGGCGCCATTTTACTCCAATCGGGGGTTGGGCCGACAACTTCAAGACGTCCGAAGTGTTGGCGACGCGCCCCCGGTACCAAGAAGCGTCCTGAAACGGCGAGTCGTCCCATCTGCCGCGCACATGGTCTGCCCTGACTCTGAGTCGCCAGGCACCGTGACATGCGACGGAAAAGAAAGACAAGGTTAAGGTTCTCCGTTTCACGTCCCCTGTCTCAACGTGCACAAGAGTCGGTGGCGGGCTGGTTCGACTGCTGACAGCCTGCCTGTTTGTTGACAACGGTGTGTTTTGTCAGGGGTTTGTTTGTGCGGCATTGCCGCGTTGGGAAGAAGCCAAGAAACCGAAGGGGAAGCCAAGCAGCAGCTGGAGCGGCAGATGCGGGGGCTTGGCAGACTTGGCTCGGCTCCGCCAATCACTTGTCGCAGTTCCCCTGAGAAAATCGGCTCCTTCCTGCTCCTTCATCAAACCTTCATTCAGGTCTGCTTCTGGAGGGCCAACTGGGAACCTGCGCATCGTCTCCGGGAACGAACGTGATCGGATGTTCTGTGTTGTTGTGTTTGTTGCGCGCGCCGGGGGGTGTGCGGCTGGAGCCTGGAACGGCTTGGACAGGGGAGAACCCGAAGAAGCGCATGCTTGTACTTCGTAGTTGACACTGATAAATACCGAACGTGCCGAATGCGATGAGGGGCAAGGAGCCAGTTGTGCTTCTTCGTCCTGCTGCGTTCTGTTGCTGCGTTCTGTCTCTGACCCAGCTTTGTCCGAGTGATGACCGCGATGCGTCGACGGGATGTGGGCTGATGGACGCCGGCCCCTGGGAGGATCTGGAACTGCTTGGCGAACTTGGCAGTTTGAGAACCTGGTTTTCTTGGATTGGATTGACGCTGCAGCGATTCTCGCAACTTGCACGGGCTGATCCCGCGGGGATTTGGACGACCGACTCGCCTGGCCAGTACTCCGTAGACCCGCCGAGTTTATGCCGTGTTTGACGGCCGTATGCTCCCTTTTTTGTCACTGTAAAGCGGCAAACACAGGCGCCCTCGAAGCTTGGCCCCCAGGTCCCCGTATTCACTTCCCTTAGCCCCTGAGATCGAGCGAATGCCTCGAAATCTAAATCTAAAAGGACAAAGAAAAAGAAAAGGACGAAAAGAGAAGACGGAACGTACAACGCCTTTGATCGTTGTACCGCTTCGTTGTAGCTCTCGAGGCATGTTTTCCATCGTCCGACCTCCTTCGGGGCCTTTGGTCGCCTTCTACGCAGCGTGGTTGGAGGCTTGGCTTTTCAGTTGCGTGTAGGATCGAGCCATCTCGCTGAGCATCTTCAACGCCTTCTCAGCTGTCATGCCTTCTAGCTGTCCGTTGTGAAGGCTCTGCCAGGCCCAAGACCGTTTACCTGCGCCAGTGGTATTATAGCGACTAATTATTTGTAATATAAAATAAGTCACTTAAAAAAGACAACAGAAATGCTATTATAGAGTTTAGATGAAAATGAATGCAATGAACTTGAAATTAATAATAC
>FTCU01003062.1_pt1 | contig 11581 bp, 8 predicted proteins | sample 1639521 | NCBI WGS metagenome assembly FTCU01 (sample SAMEA3914864, study PRJEB12502) | metagenome | biome: forest; material: soil | place: USA | collected 2012-03-12 | depth 0.3 m
GGGCAGGCCCTTGGTTTTTGGGATGTGACAGGGCTCGGACCACAGCGCAGAAGCGGGTGGTGCGATCGATTCCGGTACCGAACGGGGTTCTCAGAACCTGGAAAGCCACAGGGAGGGGCGTTGCAACGGCTGACAGCCGACCCGGGGGGGAGGGGGTGTGTGCTTGGTGATGCCCGGGGCCGTGTTGGTATGAGTATGCACGTTCCCGAGACAAGAGCCGTCGTCGTTTGTCGTTTGCGAAGGGGACCGAGATGGGCAACCTCGCAACACCGCAAGCGTGATAATCGGCAATATGGCAAGAGATGAGCTCGCTCGCTTCTCGCCGCGCATTCCCCGTCACGCGGTGGTCTCTCCCGGCCCCGTCTCGCCGGCCCTGCAACAGAACGGGGGTCAGATGGGCTCGCTGAGCGTGTGTCCTGACTGGTCCTGGCCGGTTTGGAGGGGCTGTTCGGCAGCCGTGATTGGCTTCGTCGCATGTTCGGCGCGATGTAACGGCGGCACACGGAATGTCAAAGTGGAAGGCTGGACCCCTGGCCCCCTTGCGAAGAGGTGGCATCGCCTCCACACCACCTTGGCCACAGTTGCAGCGGCCGTTGTCCAAATCTCGTTCCCATTCCCGCTATCGATTGCAGGAATAACAACCGTGATGCTATTCCGGCTCTCTCTGCGTAAATTTAGCAGCGGGAACTGCTGTCAGACGAGGCGGCGAGGCCCTTCCAAGGCCGCCACGACGGCGAGCATGGCAGGGTAGATGAAGGGATATGAAGGGACCGGAGGGGGTTACGTCAGGTGGTACGAGTTGGAGATGGCGAACATTGGAGTGCCATCAGCATCAACAGCGAGCGGGGTCGCTGTATGGAAATGAGGGGAACGCCTGCGGTGAGCGTCGTGCGGAGAAGTGGCCACATTGCCGGACCTGTCGGGAACCCACGGTAGCACCATCCATCTGTGAGGAGCTTCGTCGGCCCTGGGGTGTGTACTGTGTACACAGTAGGTTGGGTGTGTGGGTGTGGACGCGTGGGTGCCGTGCTGTGTGTGTCCGTCTGCACAGAGGGATGTGGGTGACGGATCAGGGCTGCGTGCTCCCTCTGCTCGACCACCACCTCTTCCTGGACCGGACCAGGGTCTGCGGTTGGCTCCGGGTGCCTCGATTGGCGCACGGGATCCTCTCCCGCAAGTCGATTACCGAAGTAAGAAGGTGGAAAGCCTTCTGGGCGTCCCAAGCGAGATGGTGTCGAGCTGAGCATCGACGGTTCCTGGGTCCTGCCTCGATCGCGTGCGGGCTTGTGCTGTCGAGGTCACAGTCGCGGCCGCATGACAGCAGGAATGGGCCGTCTGGGGCTGTCAGAGTCTCGGCCGCAGACTACCGCCTTCCGCAGTGACATCGTGGGCAAATAGTTGGTGTTTGCCGAGACAATCCCTTTTGCCACACTCATCAGGCTCACCCCGAGTCGAGATGGGATGGGACGAGCCCAGCAGGCCTGTCTGTGTCCCGATTTGGCCATGGCTGTCGTCCGGATATGGGATGGGTTCAACGGTTGGCTGCATGTCTGCACGATGCCATCCATGCCCTCCACGCCCAGGTTGGCCGTTCGCGTATGCAGGCACTTGACAGCTGCAGGCGAGCTCCTTCGCCAGCATGCCGGACCCCACCAGGCCTTGCGGGATGCAGCCTGGCGCTGTGGCCGTTGTGCAACGGACGGACATCGCAGTCGTGACGGGGTGACGGGGGTGTCTTGGGTGTCTTGAGCACCTCCCATGATCCATCCAGATCTGTCTCGCGGCGGGGCAGAGGGGCATCACAGGCTTGGCGTGCATCGCGCTCGTCTGAATACGGAATCGTCTCCAAATCTAACCTTGGTCTGGTGGGGAGGACATTCAGCAGATGGTTGAGGGGCAACTCACCGGCCAAGAAAGTGTGCATCTGAAGGGCGTCGCGGCAGGCTACCTATCTTAGCCTGGGAAAGAGAAGCAGGCAAAGAGAAGGCCAGAAGGGGGGTGGCAGGATCCGCATTCAGTGTCGGCTTCTGGAGGTCCGCTTGCTTGATGCACGCCTTGGAGGAATGCGCTCGCCATCGTCTGCCCCGGCTGCTATAATTTGCCCGCTAAGACTTCAAAGCGCAGGCGGCCTCTTGGATTTCCACTGGCCAGAAGCCCTTCCAACACCCCACAGTCGTCGTATCATGGTTGCCAGGATTCATCACCCATGATCCATCCCTCTGTGCCGTGGAGGAGCAGGAACTGGTGGGCGGCGACGGGGAGTCGGGGACGACGGGGAGCAGAATTTTTTGCCAATCCTGGGGGAATGTCAAACCCCGCCGATCTTACGGCGAGCCTGCTGTGCTTGGCTCCTTGCCCTGGTTCCCTGCGAGCCTGCCTTGCTGATGGCTGGCTGCTTGCTTGGCCGGAACCCTGCAGAGGTGTCACCGCCAACTGCCAGGGGCATCTCGCACGGGCCCGGCGTTCACCTCGACCTCACTCGTTCCCTGCCCATAACCACATCTCGCCACTGGCGTGCAGAACCATTGGCCAGTCGGTGCCGAGCTCGGAAACCGCTGGCCAGGGCTGACTCCGACGCGGTCCGAAATCGCCGTCAACAACCCAGCAGGATCACATGGGAATCGAGCGAGGGAGGCGGCCTGGAGGGAAGTGTTGATTGCAGGGTTGGCGAATGGTGAGAGTCTAGGAAATGCGAAAGTCTGGAACGGTATTACAGAATACAAACAACCAACACTGTGCTCATCGGGTTGTCAAAACAAAGGATAGAGTCTATAGCCTCGGGCAAAGGAATCGTGCAAACGACTGTATGATTCATCCATATAACCCAAGTTGATAGAAAAGAGCAAACAGCTGAAGTAGAAGAATCATGCGGTGGCCATCCAGAAGAAGAGAATTGCCAAAACCTGGCTATCGACAGCCTGCAACACAATTACTCGTCCTTCAGCTCTTCCCAACTCTAAGAAGAGCCGGCGGTGGGCCATGCTGTGACTTTTGGTTCGGCTGGCAGTCACGAGTAGACGGGAGTGATTCGGGAGTGGGCAGGTGAGGGCTGAGGTCTCAATATCAGAGGATGACGTGAATGGTGACCGCAGGAGTGGCCGGCTACTGTCTATAGCGCAGGCCCAGATGTATAGAGACCTGTCGTTTAGAAGGTACCTGCTGTTTTGAAGTTGCTCCGCCAGGTCGACCACCTCCGTAGCAGCCGGAACCATGAGCCCAGCCCGGCGACCGCTAGTTGTGATCCGTCATCATGCCGTCTTCCCTGACTCTGAAGTGCCTGGAGAGCAGCATTCCCCGGATGGTTACAACAGGACCAGCAATCTCGCCCGGCACGCGATAATTACTCTTTTGAGAAGTCTTGATCTTGAAAGCTTGACTAGCAACCCTCTCAACTCTCCTAACTCAATGCCCGAGAGAAGAGATGTCCGCTTTTGGCACATTCTCAACTCATTTATCGGCACTTCGTAGATACCTAGCTCTTGAGTCATGCTCAACTATGCCCGCATAGTTCTCTCGTCGGCTTCGCTGTTGTGCTTGATAGATTTTAGAGAGGAAGTAGTCTCGGAGCAACCCGTTCTCGTTTTGAATGACTTGAAATCAGAGAGTCACTTCAGGAAGCTTAAAGTGAGTGTTATACCTTCAGCGGAGGTGTCTTGCCCTTCCACCCTCCCACCTCTTCTCTCTTATGTCTTTAGCGAATTTCTTTTATCAAGAAGGGTTCATGTTGACTGGGATATGTTACGGTTTCCGTCTTCTTGCACATCCGTTAAACACAGTAGTGAACTTTGAATTCAGAAGAAGACTGATGGGATTGAAGTCATGGCAAACTGACTCATCTTTGAAACGTAGAGACTACGCTGGCATGCTAATTATCGGCTTCGTCACGGAGGAAAAAATGAGCCATGAGCTTAGAAGTTAGCGGGATCCGTGACGGTAGGAGTATCTAGATCATCTCAAGATAGCCCTCGAATTTAAAATTCATCACACACTGCCGTACTGCTCTCTGCCTTTGCTCAAGCCTCAGAGTAAGCTACGTATATTTTCCAGTGTTTCTCCAGCTATGTCGTTCCGACACGCGGAAATCTGACAAGAAGGAACAAGTATTTCCACACCGAGCTTAACGCATGCCACTACATGGACACAAATACCCGAGAATGCGGATCCGACAACAGACCAAACGCTCAAGCCAGCCGCTCAGAGATGAGTGTATCCGCAGTGTTACATGTACACGCTAAACCACCAACTCACATCAAATCCCTAACATCAGAGTCAAGAAACATCGTTGTTCTTGATTTCAGCCCGCTCCAAGCAGAGCCTTACACAAGTCTGTCTATCACCATCCCCCAAAACGCACTCATACAGTATACACAAACGAAGCCAAGCCATGATATATACACGAATCAAACACGGTTCGTCACATAGAACACAAGTTCCTTTGGTCCCCATCTCGCCTCTCCCACCCTATTTCCCAAAAGCAGCTCCAGTCCTAGTTGGCACGCACATCCCTGGCATGACGCCTCTTCTTCCCCGCACAGCGGGTCGGGGCAGCCGTGGCCGTGGCCGTAGCCGCCGCAGTCGTCGAGACAGCAGCAGCAGCAGCAGTAGTCGTGGCAGCAGCAGCAGCGGTGGTGGTAGCCACCGTGGCGCCGCCGCCGCCGCCGGCAGCCGAGGTCGCGGTGCTGGTGGCGGTGGCAGCCGGAACCGCGGCGTTACCCGTGACGGCGGTGGCGGAGGCGGTGATGGCCGACTTGGCCTGGGCGATGCTCGCGGCGCCGGCGATGAGGGCGGGGCCCGGGATGGAGTAGGACAGCGGGGCGTTGTAGATGTTTGCGAGGATGCCCGCGTCGGTCGGGGTGTAGAGCTTCGTGCCGAGGACGCCCTGGGGCGTGGCGGTGCCGGAGCCGGTGATCTGCAGGTTGAAGCACTGCGGGTAGTTCTGGGCGCCGTTGGGGTTGTTGGCCGAGTGCAGGGCGATGATCTCGTGGCGGAGGACGTAGTTGCCCGGGGCGATGGTGGAGGGGATCTGGACGAGCCAGGCGTTGCCGTTGGCGATCAGCTGGTCGGAGCCCCAGACGCCTGGGGCGGTTTTGCCGTCGACGAGGCCGACTTCGTCGATCTTGAAGAACTCGAGGGTTGTCTTGTCGACTTTCTCGCAGCCGGCGCTGCCGCAGTTGGCGAGGTAGTCGATGACGGGGCCGTGGTGGGACTCGGGCCAGGTGTCCCACTGGATGAAGATCTTGTCGCCGGCTGCGACAACGGCGTGGCCTCCGGCGTTGGTGGCCGACTTGTGGCAGATGATGTCGGGGCTGGCAAAGGACTCGGGGCCGACGAAGCCGTTGTCGGTGTTGCTGGCGGTCCAGCCGACGACCGTCGGGGGGTTCTGCTGGTAAGGGAAGGAGAAGGGGTCGTAGTTCTGGAACGAGGCCCCGTTGATGACGATGTTGGTCACATGGCCGTGAGCCGCGACCGTCGCGGCGCCCGCGAGGGCGGAAAGGAGAGTCTTGGAGGTGAAAGTCATCTTCGAAGCCGGTCGGTCTGGAATGATTGTGAGAAGCTGTGTTGTAAAAAGCTCGGCTGTACCGTCTAGCGGAAAGAATGTATCAAGTTGTTGGAAAGGAGAGGAAGAATCGACTTCAGTCAATGAAGCGAATGTACAAGGAATGAATGAGAAGAATGACTTGGAAGGTCGACTGGCGCCTGGGAGAGAACAGAAGCCAGGAGCACGGCGGGTTCAAGAAGCATTCTTATACGGAATGCGTTCGTGGGGCTCAGGGGTTGAGAACCTGGACGAATCCCCCTGAACGGCCATTTTGCCCACTTGGTTGGCGCCATCTCCGTGGGTGGTGATGGTGACGGCTACCGGGCACATAGTAGACTGGCCCTTGCCAGCAAGCTGGGCAGAGGAATCACTGCGTTTCAGTAAAATTAACGACTCAGACGAGGTGGACCGGGGACTCGGGTCTTGCAGCGCGGGGGTCACGATAATGGCGGGCAAGGACGCAGGTCCAGGGCACACATAGGGCAGAGGTCAAGCAGGGCATTGCGTGATGACATGACGGCGCGGATAGACGGCGGGAAACAGCCGGGTTGACGCCAGGAGGGGGCGCCATCCCGGCCGATCTTGAGGTGGTGGGAGATCTAGCGAGCGTTGAGGCAACTGGAAGCGGCCGGCCAGCAACAGAAACAGAGGCCAAGGCCGTGATGTGGTGGAGGGGACAGGGGGAGAGATGGGACGCCAAGTGATCTGAGTGATGCGAGCCATGGGTATCGCCGCCAACGCATGAGGAGGTGTCACCCGATGTGCAGGACAGCATGAAACACGATGAGGTTGGCGATGGGTCGAAAGCGGGGACCCTGGTGGTGGTGCGGCTGCTTTGGGCTGTGGGAGGGCGGGGCTCAGGGGCTGGACAGGGGCCTTGCGTTGACGCAGGGACAACAACGGCTCTTCGCTTGCTTCTCTGAGCTCCACAAGCGCCCTCGAATTTCAACGCCTGGCGCGTGCAGTGCTGACTGGGAACGGCGCTCCGGGAGTTTCCAGTGCATGGCGGCAGGGATGTATGGGCGGGGTTGCAGAAAGAGAATGCCAGGCTGTTCGAGGCGACGGTGCTATGGGTGTATTCTGTATGAGGCCGAACCGAAGATGCCACGGGATGAGAATCATGAGACGGTTGCTCTCACATTACGGAGTATTCTCGCCGGCAGCTGGGACCTGGTACTCGGGTTCGGCCAAGAGAACACCGAGGGCCTGGCATCTGCGGCCGGCTCGAATCGCGTCGCATCGCTTCGAAGCCCCCGAATGACGCCGACAGTGAAACCTCGAGGCGCGCGGCCGCCCAAGCGCGTCCTACTCTGCAGTTGCCGCTTCCCGGCAGACTGGAGGGTCGGCGATCAAGTCCCGATTCGGTGGGTGGTGTTGTTTCGCGACTGGGGCCTTGCGCATCCTGGACAGTGCCACCCGAGATTATCTCTGCGCCAAGCGGCAAAGCTTGCGATGCGATGCGATGTGATGCGATCTGGGATCAAAAGCTGCACCTTCTAAGAATTCTCGTTGTTGTCGTTTGTCAAAGTCTCTTGTTTGAGAAGCGGGCAGGAAGGTTCTAAAATCTCAGGCACCTTGACGTGGGAGTTCCACAACAGACAGCAAGAGCACCTTAACTCCGGAATGCAGACGAAAATGGTTCAGAGCAGACGGTGCTTGGCGCGTTCCACAACCCTGCCGAAGCGCCCGAGGCAGAACCCCCGAGCTGGGACTGGCTCGCCAGAGACGTGCCAGTTCCATTAGTCCCCGAGCCAATCAGTGCACACCCCACCTGCGAATTTTGACCTCACATCGCGGCTTCTGTGTTGTCGCCGAGCTGCTCGAGTGTGTCCCTGACTCCCCGGGCCTGCCTGCTGTCACAGTGCTGTGACGTTGCTGCTGCTGCTTCCGGGTCCGAGCACTCGGGTACCTAGCACGAGCTTCCGTCGCTTCTGCTTATCGCTTCCGGACTTGCAGAGCGGAGCACTGCAGCACTGCCGGTGCCCGTCCGGTCCGGTGCCTGTTCGACCTGCCCGGCGCCTCGGTGTTAAACACTCACCCGGATTTTCACAGGCTCTCGGCGCATTGGTCTTTTATTCCACTCCAGGAAAGGTGAATGACCAGGTTTCTCTTTTTTCGTTGCCCGCGCCGTCTGCGTCTCAAGACTTCGCTGGGTTGGAGCGAGTTTGACCCGAGGCACGCAAGCACACAAGCAAACAAGAAACTCACACTCGTCTCATCGGCCGCAGACGACAAGATAACCCTCTTCCATCGAACCAAACAAAACAGAAAAGAGGAAAATGTGGCCGTGGGACATCACGACCTGGCAACCCATATCGTACCCGTCCACCACTACCTACTTCACAGGCAGCAACGAGTATTTCCCAGAAAACCCGGACCTCACCTACAGCGCCACCGACAACAACAACAACTACGACAACAACTGCGACAGCAACTTCGACAACAGCTTCGACAACAACAATTTTGCGTCAAGTTACGGATTCGGCGCTGAGCAGAGTACTCCAACACTGCTGGCGACGAACACGAGTGTTCCGTCTAATATTCCCGTACTTGAACCGATTTCCCTCTTGTTTTTCTTTTTCCTCCTTGTGTTTGGATGCTAACTAAATCCCAGCCGTCTGTTGCTGCTGATTTTTTGACAATGTCGGGCCCACCAGCGTCTAAGATTGGGCTGGATGCACGCGCTGCCGAGCTCAAGGAAAAACTGCTCAAAAGCCGCAGCCAGAGCCAGAACCGCGCGAGCTCAGTTCAAGCCCAAACTCCGGCCGATGGAGTGGGAGTTGGCGCCGCGGCTGCGGCTGCTGCTCCTGCCCTCAAGCCGTTCCCTCTGACTCGCCCGGTTTCCGAGCGTGCGAAGTCGTACGGCTCTCTTCCCCAGCACACCCCCCGGCCGCCCGGATTTACTTCGCTGGCGGCTGATGCGAACGACATCGCCGACCTGATTTCGTCCATCTCGTCTGCTGCCGACCCGGTCAAGATACCGGGCCTAGGCGACAGCAACAGCTCGACCAATGGCACGCAACAAATGGCGCCTCCTCAACAGACTGCATCTGTACCTAAACAGCCGCCTCTAGCGCAAAAGCCTGCCCCAACAACAGTAGCTCGTCCAGCCGCATCATCACTGACCCAGCAGGCCGCGTCCGCACCAGCATCGGCGTCTCTGCCGCCAAAACCCTCCCCAAAAGTGGCGATCCCGGTGACAGCGAGACCTACAGCACAGAGCAGACAACCCCAACAGCCCGCTCGGGAGGTTCCGCCGGCGACCAAAACGGCCGTTACAGCGTCAAGCCCGGCCAATTGGTCTCCTGAAGAAGGCGAGGTGCCGAACGGTCCGATGAAGAGCCTGTCGTTTAAAATCCCTTCAGTCAATTCAACGGCCTCAAAGGCGTCAAAGGCTCCAACAGCCCCAACGAGATCGCCGGTATCGACGACCTCAAGGGCCCCAACGGCATCGACGGCTCCAACGGCACCAAAGATATCCACAGCCCCAAGAGTCACAACGGTTTCAACAGCTTCAACAGCTTCAACGGTTTCAACGGCCCCAGCGGCCCCAAAGGCGTCCAAAGTGTCGGATCTTAAGAGTCCAGCCGTCTCAGCCGCGCCGCCCGCCAATGGTCTCGAATCTACTGCTTCCGTCACCAATAGCCGCCGAGAAGTTGCTCACGAGAAGCGAGTTCCCACATCTCCAAAGCCAGCTCGCCGCAGCCCGCTGGGTGACAGCGGAAACAAGTCAAAGACTCATACAGCGGATCCCAAGCCGGGAACGGCCAAGAGCACCGGAACAGGGCAAGCTAACAATAGCAAACAAACTGCCGACCCGGTGCCGATATCGTCTGAAGATGCGTTTACTCGCCTGCTAAAGCAGGTTCCCGACCTCAAGGACTTCCTTGAGATGACCGACTACTACAACGTGGAGACCCGAACTAGAAAACTAGACCGGTTTCGCAGGGTGAAGGCGCTCGCGGCCGAGAAACTCAGGATCGAGGAGGAGGAGAGGAAGCTGATGGAAGAAGAGGAGGAGGAGATGGGGCTGCAGCGATCAAGCGTTCGGCTTGCACAGACCCCCATCACCTCCGCGCCCATAACCCCTGTGCCCATCACCCCTGCTGCCGTCGCCATCAAGAGCGAGGTCCAAGCCGCGCCGCCTCCGAAGACAGCCAAGCGAGCACACGACGAAGAGGACAACGAGGCCCGCCAAAAGCTGCCGCGCCTCGACGTACCGTCCCGGCCTCGTGCGGGAGAGACTGACAGCAGGCCCCGGGGCGACGACCAGCGAGACCGCGAACCACGGGACGTGTCGCCGCCCCGGCGGCCGTACGCGCCGTCGTCACCTCGCCACGACGACCGACACCGCCGGAGCCCGGCCCCACGGTCCCGTCCGGAGCACGACGACTACGACGGTCGCCGCAACTACGACCGCCACCCCCGCGACGGCGACGACCGGCGCCGGTACTCGGGCCCTGCCCAGCGGGTCTCGTACCCAATACCAGTCAATCTGGGCGGCCCAGGCGGTCAGCGCCCCCGTTTCTTCTCAGCATCCCGTCCCTACGTCTATCGTCCTCCCCGCGACTAACAAAACCCAGACACCCGCTACTTCATAGTAAAATCCTTCAACGAAGAAAACGTGCGCCGCTGCATGGAAGACGTAAACCTCCTCCCTCCTCCCACCTCCCCCATCCCCCATCCACTAACCCCTCTATCTATCTCCAGGGCCTCTGGACAACCCAACTAGCAAACGGCAAAACCCTCACCCAAGCCTTCGCCACCACAAAGACCATCATCCTCTTCTTCTCCATCAACAAGTCCCGCGCCTTCCAGGGCTACGCGCGCATGGTCTCGCCGCCCTCGCCCGACACCCCGCACCCGACGTTTGAGCGCGGCATCCACTGGGAGGTGAGCCCGCCGTTCCGGGTGCAGTGGCTCAGCAAGACGAGTGTGGAATTCTTTCGGATCGGGCATTTGAAGAATGCGCTGAATGAGGGGCTTGCGGTGTTGGTTGGGAAGGATGGGCAGGAGGTGGAGGAGGGGTGTGGGAGGGAGTTGGTTAGGGAGATGTTTGCGTTTGCGGAGGCTGTGGAGAGGGGGGAGGTGGGTGAGCAGAGGGGTGGTGGTGGTGGTGGTGGTGGTGGTGAGCGGATGGGGGGGTATGATGTTGTTGGGTATGGGGGCGGGAGGAAGTTTGGGAAGAGGGAGGGGTCGAGGGAGAGGTGGTAGAGCAGAAGAGGGTGTGTGTGTGTGTGTACGTAATGTCGGATTGTGTTGGACAAGTAAAACCAAAACCAAAAGCATGCTATTATCTACCTAGGTACTGTACCGAGTCCAAGAAAAGACAGAATATCCCTTGATTCACTGCTCTCCTCGTTTCTTCTCCTCCCATCCTCCCCCTTGCAGAGCAGCCCACCCACATCCACAAACAGCCATTCCCACCGTCCCAACTAAACCCCCAAACCAAACACGCAACCCTGCTCCCGCACCTGCATGAATCATGAATCATGAACCACAAACACCGAGGGACCGGGCCCATGCCAAGACCCCCTGCCCGGTCCAAGCCGGAGATAAGATCGCTTTAACGTTAGCGGCTCGGCTCGCGGCGGGGCCGGCATTTCTCTTGGCGACGACTGACGACCCACACCAGCATGCATGCAACCAAACGTTTGTTGTTGAAACATGACTTTGCAAAGAAACAAGTCTTGTTGTTTTTATCACTGTGGGATACAACGTCCTGAAGTAAAAAGTAAGGTGTCTGTTTATTCACTGCATATCATACCATCACGAATAGCCAGGCCAGTCTGCCAGTCTGCCCAAATAACCCCCCCCCCCTCAACCCAGGCACTCCACTCAAAACAACACCCAGACAACACAACCATCACCATCAACAACAACAACAAACCCACGCCACCACCACCCCCTCGCCAACCCCCCGCTCCCGCTTCTAGCGCGAAGGGGAAGCAGAAGAAGAAGACGACGACCCCGTCCCAATCTTATGAAACCACCTCGCCAACCGTCCCCTCACCCCCCCCTTCTTCCCACCCCCTTCCCCCC
>FTCU01003135.1_pt1 | contig 11575 bp, 6 predicted proteins | sample 1639521 | NCBI WGS metagenome assembly FTCU01 (sample SAMEA3914864, study PRJEB12502) | metagenome | biome: forest; material: soil | place: USA | collected 2012-03-12 | depth 0.3 m
GGCAGGAACTGGAAACCATCCCGCCAACTCGCCTCTTTCACTTAGCTGGGCATCTCCCCCCCAACACCACCTTCTCTCTACCACTTCCCAACCTTCAAATCTCCCACCTTCAACTCTCCCACCTCCAACTCTCCCACCTCCAACTCTCCCACCTTCAACTCTCACCCCAATTCACAGTAACAACAGCTGCAGCACGGTATGCCTGGGACTTGTTTTCGCGTGGGTTTTGCTGACGATGGTAGATCGCCGCCGGAATGATCGGCGATGGTTACGACTTCACGGTGATGATGCGCTGCGTCCAAGAGATGTGCGATGACGGCAACGAGGACGAGAACGGTGATGTTGTCAAGACCCTTTCCGCCGAAACTCGCGTTATTCTTGTCGGTGCGTTTGAGTTCCTCCTGAACGCTTTTCTGGCCGAGGACCTTGCCTATCGGGCTGAGTACGGGATTTCTGGTGTGAAGAAACCCTCTCCCGTAAGTATTTCGCGATCTTCTCATGGTAGTATCGTTGGTTCTGACGTATCCAACAGTTGGTCACCATCGCCTACAAGCAGCTCGTTTCGATGAGGACCACTGAGGTCCTCGTCTCCAACCCTTCTCCAATTCCCGGTGATTTCGAGCACTGTGAGGAGGTAAATAAATAAATTTGGTTGTCTTGAGGCGCGGTCTTCGCTGACTTTTTATCAGTTTATCGCCGACCTCGAGGGCTGGAAGACCAAGGTGCTCGCGCGCCTTATGCCCGGTGACAAGGGTTTTGTTGCGTGGACGCAGGCCAAGGCCAACTTCCATGTCGAACCTGAGGATGGAAATCCTGAATGATTTCATGATCGCTGCGCCGGGATCTACCGAGGACGACGATTGTGCTCTCCTCGTGGTCAATTTCCCGACAACCGATCGCTCCTCTACAATTAATCGTCGCCCAGCTGCTCTTTCTTACGAGCGCGGCCTCACAAGCGCGGTCTCTCACGAAGTGGAAGCTGTCACCTTGACAGCAGCACTAAAAGTTTCCCCTCTCTCTCTTTTCCCCCACTGCCCATCTCTCCTACTCACCGAAGAACCAAACAGGCCTTCCAAATTTAATACAGGCAGTGGATGGAGAGTTCACCATCATGCCTGCCCGCCAGACCACGTTCCGCCAGACCACGTTGACCAGCTGGGTCACAGCCGGCGCTCAGAAGGCAGCAACAGGGACGAATCGGGCCCTCATCAGCGGTAGGGCTTTCTCTCACATCAAGGGTCTTTTCATGGTGTCACTTTGCTATGCTACAACTCAAATCACTTCGCCTTCACGGACCGTCCTTCCGCCTCCCCTTCAGCCACTTGACGGCATTCCTCAGCCCCTCGCCCACGGTATCGCCATTCTCCCGCGCCTTCTCCAGCCCTCCCCTCCTCAAACCCCCGGGCAGCAGCCACCAGATCAGCAGGATAAACACCAAGATGGCGAGCACAATGGGCTGCAGCACCTCGACGCCCTTCTTCTGGGCGATGGCGCCGACGGCAAACGGAAACAGCGCGGCCCCGCCGCCTCCAAACGCGGCGGCAAACCCGATGGCCGACACATGGTAGTCGCTGGGCAGCAGCTTGGTGGCGGCGACGACGGCGGCGGGGAACAGCGGGCCGAGGAAGAAGCCCAGGAAGGCGACAAAGGTGGCCGACGCGGCAAAGTTGGGCACCAGCCAGTACAGCAGCTGCAGGACGACCGACAGCACCAGGTACGCGGTGATGGCGAGCTTCTCGCCGACGCGGCCCGTGACGAACCCCAGCACGACCCGCCCGAGGGTCAGCCCCAGCCAGAAGAAGGTGACGACCAGCCCCGCAACGAAGGGCTCGGCGTGGCGCACGCGCAGCATGAAGGTCACGATCCACCCGCCCAGCGACACCTCGGCGCCGACGTAGCCCAGCAGGAACAGGGCGACCAGCCACACAATGGGCGACCGCAGCACGGCGCGCGTGGTGGTGCGCTGGCCGCCGTTGCCGGCGGCGTGCGTCTCGCGGTAGACGCGGGCGGTGGCGCGCCAGAAGGCCGGGGCCAGCAGGGCCAGCCCGAGCCCGTCGAGGCCGAGCATGACGTAGTAGAACTCGTACCAGGCCAGGCCGCCCTTGGTGACCATGGCGGTGGCGATGAGGGGCCCGATGGCGGCGCCCAGGCCGTAGGCGCCGTGCAGGAAGCCGAGCAGCTCGTTGGCGCGCTGCATGTTGCCGACCCAGGCGTTCCACGCCGAGTCCTCGATGCCGTTGCCGAAGCCCGTGAAGAGCAGCACCACGGGCAGCGCGGGGTACGGCGGGTGGAACACCAGCGGCAGGATGCCCACCAGCCGGCACACGGGGCCCAGCACGGCGACGCCGCGCTGCCCAAGGTGGTGGTGGATCAGGTTGTTGAGGAGGGCGGCGAGGAGGTAGCCGATGAAGGGGGAGAGGAAGACGAGCGAGACGACCGTGTAGCTGATGTCGTAGTAGGCTTCGATCTGTGGCAGGGGTTAGCGTGGTCGAGTGAGCAGTGGAGCTTGGGGGACATAAGTATGGGAGGAGCGCCTGGCGAGCAAGAGTCAGCAAAAAACGTTTGGCAGAAGAAAAGAGGCCAGACATACGCCGACGGCTCCGTCTGTCATGCCCATGAGGATGAAACAGTAGAGGGTCGAGAAGAAGCGAAAGACGTTCACGCCCGTCTCGTTCCATCGCTCGAGCTCCTGTACCGGCGGCGGACAGGGCGGCGTCCCCGACTCCTCGTCGGTGGCATCTTGGGTGATCTCCCCCTCTTTCTCGATGTCCTTGGCTTTGTCATACCGAGGAGTGTCTGCGTCGACTTGGTCGCCCTGGGGTCTGTCGTCCGGGGTGGCGGCTGTCATGGTGGAACGGGCGAGGGAAGGACTTGATGCGGGAGCCGGAAAGCTGTCCACGCACGGGGCCGCTCAAAAGTGGCACTGGGCCAGAGAGGTTCTGGCTAGGCGTTGCTGGTGATGAGGCCCTCTCCAGAGACGGGATGCGAGCTGCCCCTTTTATCTCCGCTTGACGAGGATGCCCAGGCAGGGCTCGGCGATTTCTCAGCAAGCCGGGGTCGCTGCAGAGCCTGCACAACCCAGACGCAGGCACGGCGAACCGCTGGCGGTCAGCTCAACACGCAGATCATGTTCCGACGAATTTAATCAAGACCCGAAGAAAAAGCGAAGGGTGTGGCGGGGAACAGCCCAAGGGCCGGATCGCGGCCTGCGTGGCATCCTTGCCCGTCGTCGGGTGTGGGTCGTTATTCCCGGGGCAAATGGCGTCCAGCGGGTGAGGTTCTGTGGACGGGGTTGCTTCCGGGCGGTCATGCCCTGTTCAGCGCTGCAAAGCACAGCGGGACCGGCCGCTTGGCGGGGTCCACCGCCCCCCGAAGTTCAGCCGCCCGGGCCGGGTCTACCGCCCCGCTGCCCGTCAACGGCAGCTCCGCAGCAGCCCGCCGTCTCGGACAGCGGTTTTCGCGGCCACATGACCTGCTGGGCTTTGCATCCTTCTCGCTGTCTTCTGGTTGTGGATTCCCCGCCAAGGCCCGTTGCCCCGAACTGGAAACTCCGCTCCGCTTGCCATCATCGTGCTCAGGTCCCATGGTGACCACGTCGTACTTGAGGATGGTGGCCTTTCTTGTTCGGGTTGTCATCTTCGGAGGTGGTCCAAAGGCGAACCTCCTGGAAGTGCTTTCGGCCAGGCGCATCGATGTCCATTTTCTCGGGCCAAACTGTTGTGGAGGTGGCCGATTTCGACATCTGTAGTCGCGGGAAGCCAGCAGCCGAGTGGGATGAGACTTCCTTTTCATTTGCATCTGCACACAGCGAAGGCTCGTGAAACGTTGGCAGGACCGGTTGGTTAAGAACGGCAATTGGCCCTTGGCTCGTGACGTCGTGCTACACAGAATCAACGGCATCTAGTCTGACTGGCTGTCTGGTTGTCTGTTATACAAGGTAAAAACAGAAAAGAAAAGAAGAGAGGAAATATAAAGACAAGAAAGGAAAGAAGAAATAATAAAGGAGAAAAAATGGGAAAATGGGAATGGAAAAGAAGAGAAAGGAGAAAAATAAGAAGGCAGAACAAGGAAAGATATCAACAGCATCTGATTGCTTCATTATTATCCCTTAATCCCATCAATGTAAAGTCTTTTGAAAGCTAACAAAAACTGAGTCAAGGGGCTTAGCTAGCAAGCAGCACACTGCTAACCTTCTTTTCGCGATTTGACCTGACTGTCAATATCAATAAGAGGTGTTTGACAACTTGTCTCAAGCCTATTGATTTTCCAAGATAATATGCAATGCAATCGCCTTGGCAATAACAAATCTCTTGATAATACCGTCAACTTGTACCTTCTGAGTTGTCTAGTCCAGACTCGGTCCCCAACCCTGCGAAAGCTTACGCCTTGGTTTGAGAGATGTTCTCCTGACCTCCAACCCCTGGAACTACACAAGACACAGCATAATTCCCAATACTCATCGACAAAACCGCAGCTGGGCTTTTTTGGTACAAGGCTGGATGGGACGCTGGCAGGTTGGCACAGACCCTGCGCTCCCCGCTCGGCTTGCTTCGCCGCAGCCACGGCTGATTCGTTCGTGGGGGCAGGCCACCCCCGTGCCGAACGAGTGGCCTGGGAAGCTGCCCCTCACCTGCTCGCCTGGACCGAGAAGCCGGGGCTTTGGATCCCGAAATTGGCCCCTTCGAGCCTCGTGAGCATCGCAGTTGGTCATGGACGCTCAGCTGAGTTGACATCCCATGCGGGATTTTGGGGAGCTTCGTGATTCTTCTCCTCTGACCCTATCAACACACGCTGTGAAACAGCAGCTCCCTTGCCCTTGCATATTGCCCCAATATTCTCTCCGTTCATCTCCGACACGCAACTCTAGTATTTCGTCGCATCGGGGCCTGTCAATCAGGCCCCGCATGCGGATCGGACCCAGACCGATCTTTGTGCTCCCCGCGCCGCGTCCCGGCCGCACGGCGCCCCTCCCGTCCAACGCGCCGGTCAAGCTGTGCGGGCTTGAGCCCGCGCCGGCGCCATCTTCGGCCAACACGATGCTCATCATTTAAACGACGGAGTGTCCCTCGACGACCTCGTCATCCGTGACCCGGCCTTTTGGATTCTAGCACCTCAGTTCGACCCGCCAGTCGATCCCTGTCTCTACGTTCAGGCACCGGAATTGTCAGGCTTTTCGCCGCCCCTGCTGCCCGAAGATATCAGCGGCCCCCTGCCCACGCCGCCGCTCGAGACGCGCAGCCTCGGCCCGAGTTACGACCAAGCAACTCGCAATGATCCCGCTCCCGCGCCAACAGGCATCTCTGGCCCTGCTCCCCACCGCGAGCAAGACCCCCGCCAGCCCCGCTCCCCGATCAGCATCTTACTCGAATCCGGCGAATTCGGAATTCCATCTCCTTTGTCCATCGGATCAACCAGTTCAACAACAGCCTCCCAAGCTCAACACGGCCCTGACGCTGGCCCGGCTCCCAGCTCCCAGCCGCCCGAGCGGTCTCAAGCAGATCGCAGTAACCCCAAACTCCCCATCACGCCAGAACGTTTCCCAAAATGTGAAGGCTGCAACAAGGAGTTTACTCGTGCGGCTCTCAAGTGCGTTTGCTCCCGGCACGCTTTTCCCCCCGTCTCTCTTCCCTTCCCGAAACTAACCCTCGCTTCCCGACGCACCAGGACGCATCTCAAACGTCAACGCCCCGACCAGCCTCCCCCGTGCAAAACCCGGTTCCCTTGCCCTGCCAGAGATTGTGACAAGGACTACGCACGCCCGCGCGAACTGGAACGACACAAAGCCCAATGTCGGTCTCTCAACCCGCCGACTGGCGACGGCCGCCGCCGACCGTTATACCAGTGCATCTGCGGCAGGACCTTCCCGCACTCGCGCTGGGACAAGTTCACCGAGCACCATAAGCGCATGTGTGAGGCGCCCCGCGTGCCGCCTCCCGCGGGCAATCAGTTCATCTGCCAGTGCGGCAAGGAGGTCGGCGACTTTGCGTCGTTCAAGGAGCACCGCACGACCCACTACAAACCTGTTGGAAGACCGAGGAAGGATGCGAAGATACAGCAACAGCAACAGCCGGCGGAAGCGGCTGCGGCGGCGGGCCTTGCTCGCCCTCACGCGTCTGCAGGCCCGTGACGTGCGACGCTGACCGTCGCCCCTTTTATTCACGATCCTGCCGTGTTGAAGGGGGGTATTTTTTTTTCTTTTTTTCCTTTGTTTTGTTTTGGGCCCGGTTGGGTCGACTGAATGGTGCTAGGACTGAGACCATGTTGGTTGCGGCTTGTCGGTGTGCGACGTCGATTTGGCAAACGCTCTAAGAATGATGGCATCTATACCTTTGGTGGATGCTGGGCTGTGGTGAGACAGCCCGCGTCAACAGCAGTGGAACTACGTTGGGTGGCCTGCTCGATTACAATTATGTTATTCCCTTCTTTCTTTCCTTTTCTGCCCTTTTTTATCTGGGTTTTATTTCTTTCTTGTCTTCCCCCTTTTCCTTCTCGTGTCAGGGTTGTTTCCTTTTCCACCTGGACTGGACAATCCTTACTGTCCGTCAGTCCGGTGTCTTGGGTTTCCTATCGCTTTTGCCCTCTCCCCGGTATTCGTGTTGCTCAAACACTGAGCACACGAGTGCCCGCGTTAGGGTGTCCTTACCATAAATTCCAACTTCAGTCGCTCCTTACACTCGGGTACCGTGTTGTGTGTCTGTGACATTCTAAGACGCCAGGGTCGTAATCCAGGTTCCCCTTTCCTCTGCTTCTTCCGTTATCTCCATCCTGCCGATGCTCCGGACCAGCCGGAGAGGCTCGGACCATCTCGGCCGAGTGAGGGCGGCCATTGGCCACAAATATCGGCCCCTTCGTGGTCAGCCGTACCAAATGATCCGGGGCCAGTTCTCTTCGCCAGTAATATTTAATTACCCTCAGACCCAGCAACCCGGGACGCGGGAGGGCTAGTTGTCATGCCCAATCAACGCCAAAAATCTGGATGTGACATGTGAAGTGCAACCGAGGCCCAAGGAAATTCCTGGTTGTCGTTATCACAGCCCCCCGGGGCCAGTTTTATAGAGCTATCCCAGAAAAGGGGCCATTTTTCTCCGGATGCCATGTCACCGTTTATCAGAGTCACGCCGGGCCAAGAGCCTCACTGCACCGCATCGGCGGCCAAGGGGCCAGTTTTCGCAACAAGTTATTCGTGTTGTCCCTCCCGTACGGTTAACATGCTCAGCCATGTTGTTGACGATGGGAATGGCCGGCGAGTGGATACAAAAACCCGAGCGACACACACGGCCCTGGACCTCAACATCGGTTATGCCGTGATGCTCTGTCGATGAGGCTCCCTCCTCACTGCGTACATTCTTCAGACCCAACCAACCATAAACGGGGTCAGCGCACGTTTGCAAAACAGTGCCAAGCAAGCAACTCATAGCCCCTGACTCTCAACCCCGTCGCTCCTCATTGCCAACAAGCGCGCACGCTGGCCAAGAGGCCGACCGCCGTCACACCAGACGCCACGTCGTCCTGAAAATCAAGTTGAAGCCCGTATCCCGCCATCGAGCACCACCTCCGAGCTTTTAGAAGAAATGGCTCAACCCACCAGATCCGAGGCTCCCCAGTCGGCCGGCTGGACGGTGTGGGTGGTGATCTGCCGGCCGCAACGAGGCAAGCCCGGAAACAGCAGCGTCGCCTTCACCGGCGGCAGCCCAATCGAGAATTGGCGTCTCCAAGGTGCAGAAGTCGAGCCTTGGAATGCGGTTCGCATGGTGGCCGTGCGGGTTGGTGGTTCTGGCAATGGCCCATCCCGGGTCTCTCGTGAGAGGAATGGTCATGATGCGTGGAGCACCAAGACCGCTGCGGGCTCGCCCTGATCGCGGTACAAGGTCAGATGGGGCTCGAAAGGCAAGAGGTGGTACGAAAGGGTCGAGAATCCGGGAAGGGGACGGTGATCCCTGGATCGTGAGTTGTACGATAGGCAACGATAACCCCAAGAAGAAGAATAAGAACCTGGAAGGCAACACAACATGTGTGTGGCTTCCGACCCAAAGACCCAAATGCTGAAGGCGAAGGTAATCCCTTGCTTCTGCCTGGACTTCTCTTCGTTAGCCAAACAAATCCTGTCTGTTTACTCGACTCTGTGAGGGCACCGTTGTCTCCTCTGCCTCGGGGACTGTGCCAGCCAAGCGTACCTGCCGATGCCCCCCTTAGGGCCAGACGAGCGAGAAGGTACCTAATCAGGTACCCTTTGGTCAAGGTCAGCCACTGCTGAAGGCTGAAGGCTGACGTCACTGGATGAGTTCCTTCAGAAAATGGCAAAGAGAGAAAGAAGACGAGGGGGGGGGGAATAAGAAGAAAAATCAATCACTACTGCTTCGAGGCAATAAATTTCTGTCCGGCTGGCAACAGATGGTCAACACACTGCCAATCAATCTATTGCCTTGGAGGTTCTTCACCTTCCATGATTGTCCTGAGCCAGTACCTGGGTAGCACTCGGACGTGCTGAGTGAACACAACTCCGTTAAATGCAGACTCTACTGAACCAAGATGAGCAGCGACTGCATCTCAAATTCGTCCACAATGCATCGTTTCTGGCCAGATAGGCAGGCAGCCACGGCCCGTGTTCTGCTCACCGACTCGCCAAAACAGTCGATCATCTGACAGTCTTCTCGCCTTTCAAGGGTTGAGGCGTCTTGTTCTAGCCCAGGCCATGCTGCAGAGCAGGCCACTCAGGTGTCCAATCCGTATTGTCAAAGGGCCTGTCCAGCTGAACGCGCATACCCAGAGTCGCGGGCCGCGGGGAGGGCTGCCGTTGGCCATCCGTCGAGGTCACCGAGGAGGCGTTTGTGCTAGCCCGTCGGGGATGCTCGGCGACGCTCCGAGCCGACAGAGCTCGCCGGGACCGCCCGTGAGTGCGGGGAAGGATGGTGCCAGAGATGCAGCCGGTGTGTCGTCGTTACAAGAACTACTGCTTCGTTGCATACTGTATGTGAATAGTCGGGGGATCCGAGTTGAGGGCTCAACCCATCCATCTCGTCAGCCAGCCGCAGGAGCGCCTCATTGGTCGTCTTCAAAGTTGGGGTTGAGGATGCTACCCCTCCAGTTACATCGGAAGGGGCTTTGTACTACGCGTACTTTGAGTACCAAGATCTGCCAGGACCCTTCGCGATCCCCGGGATCTCCGATGTTCTGGTAGTATTCCGTACTCGTACCCTTCAGCTGGGAGAGAGAGGTACCTCGCAGAACTCGGATACCTGCTCAGCCCGAGGTCCTCAGAACGCCACTGCTCATTGCAGCGGGTAACGCGGCAAAGAATACTAATTAAGCTGGTATGTAGCCCTCAGACCGGATTCGAGCACATTTGCATGTCAATCAGGTACCGTAGGCTTGGTCATACGTCAGATAATCTTGAGCTGCTATTTTGGATTCTTTTTGCGTTAAGACGACATGTTGAAGCTGTCGGACGTGTCTTTCACCGCCGCTTATGCGACCGTGACGCAACTCTGGTGCAGCGGGAATCAGCTGAAGGTCGGGTAGCCGATGGCCCGCATATAGGGTTGCAGCCCGGCAGACGCGGCTGGGGCTGCAGAGCGACCACGGCTGTTACCGACCAACCAAACTCCGTCTTTGACTTCAGGGGGGGGACACAATTGTGCGGAGGCGCGGCGATCTCGTAAACTGGGGGCCGGTGGCTCTCTCAGACAACCACTTCGCTCTTGTCCGTGACAAGCTGAACTGCTGTTTCCGGCATCACCAACTCAACTATCGACGGTGGCTTCGCCGACGGGATTCAGTGGTGGAGGACCGGTGAGACATTGAGCTCTCGCCGAATCCAGAAAACAATGCGACTCGGGGGTGGTAGACCGGTGTCCGAGATGGTAGAGAGGACGGTGTGCATGAAGGGAGACTCCTCTTCACACAGCTTCTCAAGGGTCGCCGGAAGATGGCGCCAGGAGTTCAATACGAGCTGGTGGCTGGGCTGAGAGACGCCGGGATGGGCTGCCCGCGGAGGGACTTTCAAAGAAAGGATTAGAGAGACTTGCCGAAGAGGGGAACAGAACCACCTTGGAGACGGAGGGTGGTCGTGCGTCGCCGTCGTCTATATAAACCAGGCTTCTTCCCTCCGAGAGAATGAACTTGGATCATCCGCAACAACAACAGCAGCCTTGAATCCAGAGAACAACACAAACAATCAGCAAAACTTGCAACGCACCAACTCGCACCATCGACAATGGCGGAAGCTCATGACGCCAGCAGACGCGAGGTGGCCGTGTGGGAGTCGGCCGCCGACCTCCTCGCCTTGAGCAACAACAAGTTCAACTTCCAGTTTGCCAAGTCGGTCCTCGGCAAGAACGGCGAGATCACGTACAACATCGTCTGGCAGTCCAAGAACCTGGCCCCCCGCTTTGGCATCTCGTGGGAGCCCATCTACGCCCTGAACTGGAGTGCGTCTCCCTTTCTTGCCACTCTTCTTGGCCTGCAATGTACCTGCTGACATGAAGCACTCACGCCCAGCCCTGACCCTCCCGACCACTGGCATCGCCGTCACCGTCGGTGGCGTCTGGCAGACCTGCGCCCTGGGCCAGGTCTACGACCTCTCCTCCGTCGGCCTCTGGGTGCCCAGCACCGTCACGGCCAGGCCCAACTACATGATGATTGGCAAGAACGGCTACGCCTACGAGGGCATGAACGGAATCCACATTGTCATCGGCGTCAGAAACTCGACCGGTGGCTACGATGTGGTAAGTACCGCCCTCTCGGACCAAACCGACAGCGTCGCTTACCCTGTCATTTCCTCTCTAGATCTACGTCGACCCCACCGAACTAGGCGTGAACATGGTGAGTTCCCCTCTCCCAAACGTCAGACAGACATAGGCACTGACATGATTGTGTTTCCAGAGCGCCTGGTATCAGCCCCAGGAGACGGTCAAGTGGTGGTACCAGACCGGCGTCCGCACGGCCACCATGATCACCGGAGCCGACACGCCCATCCAGACGTACGACATCTCGCAGCCCAACCCCGAGACCGGCCAGTTCTACGTCTCGACCACCTACATCTACCAGACGGGCACGTGGATCAACAGCCCCAACGCCCCGCCCTCGGCCATGGAGACGGGCGTGCTCGGCCTGCCCGCTCCCGGCGCCCCGGCAACCGGCGGCGGCGTCGGCGCGACCGACCCGGGCACCGGCAACACGGGTGGCAACAGCGAGGTCAACAACAAGATGTAAGTCAAGTCCTTTCCCAGGTATCGCCGCGCCAAACCCTTTTTTGACCGCCAATAACAGCATCTCCATCGAGAAAGCCCTGCTCCGCCTGACGGCCATGCTCTCCACCGACGGCGCGCACGTCTCCCTGGCCCCTTACGTGGGCACCATCATCTGGCCCGGCATGACGAACCCCCTGATGATGACCCAGGGCGGCCAGCTCGCGGCCAACTACCTCTCGTCGGTGGGGTACATTGCCAGCTACTACATCGACACGACGACGATGCGTACCCACGTCGACTTCTTCGAGGTCGGCTCGCCGCCGGAGCCCGGCGTGCCGCTCGGCGTGCGCGTCGACTGGAACGACGCCTACGCCACCATTCCCGCC
>FTCU01001311.1_pt1 | contig 11567 bp, 10 predicted proteins | sample 1639521 | NCBI WGS metagenome assembly FTCU01 (sample SAMEA3914864, study PRJEB12502) | metagenome | biome: forest; material: soil | place: USA | collected 2012-03-12 | depth 0.3 m
AAGTGGTCCCGCACTTCGGTCTGCATCCTCCTGTACTTCTTCAGGAAGACGGTAACCGAGCCCATCTCGACACCATCGTCTTCGACATCGGCCAGGCCGTGGTCACTCAGCCAGCGCTGCCATTCCTTGTTCTCGGGAACAATGTAGCTGACGAGGGTAGGTTCCTCGTTACGATCTCTCCGGACGAGCGTCTTGCAGTCGCGAATGAGCGGGCTCTGACTCAGGTTGCTGTCGATGTCGTTCAACTCGATGCGGAAGCCACGGATCTTGACCTGGTCATCGGCGCGGCCCACACACTCGACGTCACCCGAGTCGAGGTACCGTCCGAGATCGCCCGTGCGGTACATCCGGTCTCTTGGTCCCTTGTAATATTGCCTCCAGGGCTCGCTCTTGCTGATCTTCTGGTCCGCCTCAACCCACTTCTGGTTATCAACAAACCAGTTCATCAAGAACTTCTGCTCGTTCAGGGCCGGGTCTCCCAAGTAACCCCTGAAATTGCTCGCGTCAGAACAGTCGGCAGGATGGCGGGCTGCAAAACTTACTCGGCAAGACCGGCGGCGCGGACAAAGATTTCGCCCACCTCGCCCACCTTGCACATCTCGGTGCGGTTCTCCCGGTTGACGACCAGCAGCTGAACGTTCTGCATTCCCTTTCCGGCAGGGACAGTGTCCTTCAGCTTGTCCAGGAAATCAGGCTCCCTTGCGCGACTCGGGATCTCGTAGTAGCTCACGGCTCGCTGTGTCTCGGTGGTGCCATACATGTTGATGATGTTGGCGTTGATGGCAAGCCGGCGGAGGGCGCGGCAGTCTCTTGTGGTCAAGACATCGCCGACAAAGAAGACGTTCTCGAGGCTGGGGAACTCTGCTGAGGCACCGCCCACCAGAATTTGGCCCATGGCGGGGGTGAGATGGGTGACGGTCGGCTTGTGTTCGCTCATCCACTCGGCTAGCTTCTCATGCTGGATGTCCTCCTTGGAGGGAACCAACAGCTGGGCACCCAGGAACAGCGGGGTGAAGATGTCGCGCTGCACGGGATCATGTGCGATACCGGACAGGAGGGTGTATCTGCTGGCGGAGGAGAGGTGGAAGCGCTCGGCCATCCAGCCAAAGTACTTGACCAAGCTGAAGTGGCGGCCAAGGACGCCCTTTGGCCTACCCTCGCTACCAGAGGTGAAAGAGAGCGTCGGGTTCGAGTCGGGGCCAACGATGACATCGGGAGGCGATGACGCGAGCGACCTGATGCTCGCGAAGATGTCTTGGCCGTCAACCTCGCCGCCGTAGAGCACGCCGTCGTCCCGCAGCCTCAGGTCGGGGACGTCGGTCTTCAGCCGGAGCTCGTCGTCAATGTACTTCTGGACCAAGGGCGCCAGGGGCCCGTTCTCGTCGGTAGCGCGTCCGATCCGTAGCAGGGCGCGGGGCTGGGAGACTTCGAGGTAGATCTGCTGTCTTGCGGGGGGGTAGGCGGGGTCGAGGACGGTCATGGTCGCGCCGGAGGCCTGGGCAGGGATCGCAGAGGTCAATAAGAGGCCAATTGTGACAAGGGAAACCAGAGAAGTGCTGTACCAAAATGCCCATCAGAGCCACGACCAGGTCGACAGAGCGATGGGCCCAGATCATGACCACATCCCCATTGGTGACGCCGGCCTTGTGCAGATACCATGCTAGCGTGTTGGCAGCCTCGTAGATCTGGCGGTAGGTAAAGCTCCTCTCGGGAGTGGTGGACGACTTGGTCTCGACGACGCAGGTGCGGTCGGGATGGGCCTCGGCTTGGGCGCGAAAGTGCTCCTGGATCGAGCCGACGTAGCCCGACCAGTCGAGGTCGACGGTGGGATCTGGTAATTGGGCCATTGTCACGAATGTGCAGGTGTGGGCGGTCGAGGTCGGGTCCAAGTCAAGCTCGGGGCGGGGACGAGGCCGAGGGAGTCTGGCCGGCAAACGCACGCGACTTATAAGCTGCACGAGGAATTAATTTTCTCACCACGTCCAGTGACTCAATCGATGGGCAGGATGCTGCGGGCGCTAGCTCCGACAACGGGCCGTGAATTTTTAGTGGGGCCTCAATTGCCCCTCCCCCGCATTTTAGCTCGCTGGCTGCTCTCGCCATCTCAGAGCAGGCCCTTGCTCCAAGAATTGATCAGCATTTCCATGTGATGCCAGCGAAAGACCTGCTGTTTGCATCTCTCAACTCAGATTCCAAGCAGGCAGCTTCATCGCAACTTTGGGATCTCTCTCCTCTCCCAAGCTCAGAATTTGTTGCGGAACCCCAACTTTCTTTTTTGCGCCTCTTCCCTCTCCCGCCTCGACTGTGACGTCCACGGTCAAAGTTATCCTGGTCGCCGTGGTTCTGGCGTTCTGTGCAAGCTTACTGTGCCAGCTTACTAAGGGAGGTTTTCAGATCTTTGACATTTCCTCTTCAATTGATGCATATGGCTGGCCCTCTGGTCGGCCACTGTCCTCTTCCACATCGCCTTTCCCGCCATGGGTGTGTGCTTTCACGTGTCAAGGAACACAAACATCCGGCAGAGGCTGCCGCTTCGGCCGGATGTGGGGCCGGCAAGTCACACACGCCGGTCTTGCCCGGCACCAGCGGATCCGACAACGAGGCCGGGCATCCGAACTTGAGAGTTCCCTAGTTTCCAAATAGAGGCATGAGGTTCTTGGTCACTTGACTCGACTAATTAATTAAGGTCATGGCATACTTTGGATGGGCTCAACGTCTTGCAGTCAACATCTCACGCGTCCAAGTCAGGTACGAAGAGGTAGGTTTCCCTACAACCACATCTCAAATTGTTCAGGTTTCCTGTTTTCCTGGCCTACCAGGCTCTCAACACTAGCTTGCCGGTGGACTCAGTCCCGTTTTGTTGCTTACTTTTTGGATGGGTTCTGCCTTGCGTCTGATAACCTCTGTTGACAAACTTGTCTTTTGACGTTGACATGTCATGCTGTACTCCGTACCAGCACATAATTCTTGGTGCCGATGGTAACACCTGACCCTGAAACAATGACCTAGCTCCTCATCTCAACTGTGTGCGCCGTTGGTACCTGGCATTGCTGTTGTTGTGCAAACACGTGATGGCACACACATCGGGATGAGATTGGGTTCGGTGGCCACATTGGTCACCTGGAAAAGGAACCAGCTGTCTTTGGGGTTGTACCGGCCCCTCTATAAGATATAGCCCAGTCCTCCTCCAAGTTATTGCTCGAAGAGATTGCTCGAAGTTTTTGCTGCCCTCCTCCTTTCTCACGACGACACTCTCGTTCATCAACATATTTTGCATTTTCTGCTGCAACAAGATGGTCACATCCTCACATATGTTCCGGGTGCTGCCGGTGGTCTTCTCCCTGGTTGCCCTCCTCCTGGGGATATTGGCTCTCTTTGCAGGAAACAGGCCGGGTGTGCTAGAGGAGTACGACGTTATCACGGTCAGCCACCTTCCATTATCCTAGCAGAGTGCACTTTTGTTGACCGTGTTCTGGGTCTCTAGGTCGACGTGTCTCGTCTCAGCAGTGTTCTTGCCAACCAAACCACTGCCACAACCCCCACGCCGGCTCGGACGGTCAACGACGGCTGTGTCAACAGCAACCTCCTGGACCAAGTTTGCAGCAGCATGACTCTGACGGCAGCGGAGGTGATTCATACACCAGGATATCAGAGCAACCCCGGAGATGCCGCCAACAATGTCGGCGACGGCATCATGCACAGTCAGCCCCCGATCCCCGAAAAGCCCCAGCACGCCAGTGACTTCTACTCCCTCTACCCCTTGGCGGTATGCGAAGGCAACTTTTCCGACGACGACGGCCGCACTCTCACAAGATGCCACACCTACTTCTCCGGTACGCCCAACCCCTCCTCACCTAACCCCACCACCCTCCCCTTCTCAGCTAAGAAACTTCGTCTCCCTTTTAGATGACACTTCAGCAATCCCAGCCCTCCTCTTCGCCCTGCACCCAAGCCTCCTCCTCCTGACCACCACTTCCCCCTCCGATCCTATCCTAACACCGGCCCTCGAATCCACCCTCGACGGGCTCACCAGCCTGCTCAAAGCCGTGTCCATCCTCTTCTCCATCGGCCTCGGCTTCACTGGCCTCTCATTCCTAGCCTCCATCCCAGCCCTCGCGCTGCGTTCCGACGGCCCCGGCATCGCATACGCGTGGAGCATCTGGATCAACCTCGTCTTCGTGTCGTCGGCCCTGACATTTCTGATGCTCGGCGGGCTGGTGGCCGCGGCTGGGGCCAAGGCGGCTGAGAGCAAGGTGAATGACCTTGGCCGGGAGGCCGGGGTGGGTGCGGTCGCGGGCAGGAATTGGATTGCCATGTCGTGGGCGGGGATCGCGTTCATGGTGGCGGTTCTATTGTATTGGGCTGGCAGGGTGGTTGGGTGGAGGAGGGCGAGAAGGAGCAAGAAGGAGGAGGAGGCTGCTAAGGAGAAGGAGGAGGAGGCCATGCGCATGAGGTACCAGTTGCCGAGGTTTGAGAGTTATTCGAGGCCGCGGCGGGATTATGACAGGCGGGAGTATCAGCGCGATTACCGCCGGGACGCACGGTGAGGGGGCGTGAGGAATGGGCATGCTGGCCGGTTGTGAGGAGGGATATGAGAGCTGGCCGGGTCAGTCGCAGGGAGATGAGAGCTGGCCGCGGCACACAGACGAGAAGACTTGGGGATGAGCTGGCACTTATCCCTTAACAGAATGAGCGTTGAGTATTTCCAAACAGAGCTACCTGATCAGAAGCAATAACCCACCAACAGCCAAGACATGATCGCAAAAAACCAGCGCCTTTGACCACCATCCCCCTCACTCCTCCCTCGCCTGTGTCTCATTCTTTGGCACACCCTTTTCCCGACTCGTCGCCATAACGCCCCACGACCAATGCGTATTCGGATCCTCAGCCAACCTCTCCATCGACTCAATATCCTTCGCCCATGGCCCCGTCTCCCTCTCCAACGCCGCGACCGCCTCAACCGCATACTCCCTCGCCCTCTCCTCATTCCCAAACATAGAGTAAATCAGCGCAGCGCGCGTGTACGTCGGGGCGAGATACGCGTCCAGACGCTCAGCGACATACATCTCGACGAGCTTGCCGCCCATCTCGGGCCGCATTCCCTCGGCGGCCGCGGGCCCGCGCGCCATGAGCGCCTCGATCTCGTCCTCGAGCGCCTTGATGTGCCGGATGCGCGCGTCCGACGCGCCGGACTCCGAAGCCCCCAGCGTGCACTGCGAGCACGAGCACGTGAAGCCCCATTCGCGCAGCTGCGACTGCCGCTCTGATCGGGGGGTTTGTCCGTAGATGTAGCTGATGGTGAGCTCCTCGCCGGGATGGATGTCGCGCACTGCAACGGTGGTGTGCGTGAGGTTTGTGATGCGGTAGTGGACGCTCGGATGGTGTGAGCTTTTTGTATGCTCAGGGGTGAAGCGGTAAGGAGAGTGGACTTACTTTGGCCGGCAGTCGTGGTTGAACTTGCTCACTTCGGGGAACAGGCCGAGGTGAGCAGAGTGCTTCTTGCCGCCGTTGACAAACATGCGGAACGAGTTCTTCTCAGTCTTGTCGTAGACTGTGTCTCCCATTTGGTTCAGGAACCGTCGTCTCGTGCGTTCGGGCAACTGGTAGACGGCGGTTTGGTACAGCTTCTCCCGCAGCTTAGGCGCGAGGTCCATATGCGGAGTGGACTGAATGAGAAGGACTGGTGCCCGCTGCATGATGATCTCGCCTTTACGGATCGTCCGGTTGGCAATAAGGCCTTCTCCCTTGCCAGGTATTTCGGCCTCATAGAATGCTGTTGGCTCAAGCCCCGTGTTCGTCGGGAATTGCGTGTTGGCCGTAATGTATGCGTTGCGCACCGTGGTGATGAGCGACATGCCGTCGCCTGCCTCCGGGTTGTAGAAGAGGCAAAACTCGGAGTGGCATTCCTCTGGCCCTTTCCAAGGAGGTGGAACCTTGTAGTCCCTTGGTCGTTCATATCGCTCGCTCTCGCTCGTCCAGAGCTCTGACGTGTCCGCCTTGAAAAGCAGCGGTGGCTGTTGTTTTGGTGCCGGGGCCGGACATGTGAGCCGGGCGTCAACAGTTAGCGGGTTTCGCAGGCAGCCATTTTCTTCCGTGATGGGACTTTGGAGGGAAGCCGCAAATCCGACAGCGGATAAACCTGCGATGATGGAGAGCGTGAGCATGGTGAAGCTCTTGGGCGCGTGGTTCGGCACAGTCCTCGAACAACTGGCCACAAGGAAGGAAATTTTGTGAGTTTGAGAAGCAGCACGTCCATTGCACATTTCATTGTGTGTCCTGCTTGCCATTAAGGTCTTGTCTCGGGCGTGTCGATCTGTCAAGTGGAACGTTGCCAGTGGCTGGATCGGCATTTGGCTAAATGCCGTCGATATGGCTGCGGTGATGCCAAGTTAATCAATCGGAAGACCTGCTTCCAGTCCCTGGTGTCCAAATGCAACGTCTAATTGAATACGGCGCTTCATTCACTGTTTCAAGTGTTCCGTGGTCGTCGGGGGCGGCGGTCGGTGCTGGGGCTCGACTGAAAAGGGGTTAACCCTAACCCGACATCAACCCCTTGTCCTGCTTGCTCGACGATGGGGAGAACCAGAAGTCCAAATCTGCGCATTGAATTGGAGAGAAACACTTTAGTTTTCCAAATGCTTGTCTAAGCTGATTGAGCTTAGCAACTACTATTGACGACATCCCGCGGCTGCGACAGAAACCCGTCCCTGGCTTCAACCTTTTGTCCTCCGCCGCGACGCCCTCTGCTGCGACGTGCCCCTTGTCAGTTTCATGCCAGGAGAATATGTCTATCTGATGTTTCCTCTACGAATGGAAGCATCAACCCCCTATAGTCCGTAAAATGCCCCAGTCGCTCGAATATCCCATCCTCAACCTCCCGCACCTCCAACCCTTTCACCTCCAACCCTTTCACCCCCAGCCTGTCGTCCATTGTTTTAACCTGGATGCAGACACAAAACACATCCTCGGGAGGTGCTTCGTCCCGGTAGTCCCAAAACACCTCACCATAGTAGTCCGGCAGCGTAGGAATTCCACGGTAAGAGAGCCTGCGCGTGTGCCCCTCGATGCTCCGTATGAAGGACCTCTCCCCTGGCTCTCCGTCCCTCGTCGTCCCGTCTAGCGTCGCGCGCAGAAGCGGCGTCAACAGCCGCAACCGCATTCCAATCTCTCCCGCATCCTCCACCCCCAAAAGCCGTGTAAGAAGTCGATCCTTGCGGTACCGAAACACACAACCCCAATACGAAACTGGGCCCTCGACCGACATCCACGACCACGACGGCGCCCGCACTGTGGTCGGCCTCTTGACTCGCCCCCCCACCGCCCACAGCAGCTCCGGCGGCATAAACACCTTCCACATACCAAACCAATGCTCCCCAAAGTACGGCCGGAACACATCCGTAATACCCGCCACCGCAACGCCGCGATCCGTGTCCTTCGTCAGCCCCATCGAAGTATACTGCTTGACGAGCGCGGCCCAAAACGCAAATGGCGAGTCAGTATACCTTTCAATAGATCCTTTGCCCGGAGCTACGGAGATCTGGTCGCGGCTGGCTGGGGTGCGCAGGATCCGCGTCAGGATGTTGGCGTTGAGGATCACCTGGTCGCGCTCCGCCGAGATGGCCTTGAACAGCGACGCCGGGTGGCCGTCGTGGAAGATGTTGGTGGGAACGCCGCCGGGGAAGACCTCGGACGCGCGCAGCTCTCCGCACCGCCAGAAGAGCTGTCCGCGCCAGCAGTCGAGTGTGCGCCGCGCGAGCAGCGCTTCTTGAAGCACCCAAGCCCGCGTGTACAAGATGTGGGTGGGGTCCGAGTCGAGGGAAACGGAGTTGGGGTTGGGAGTCTGGTAGATGTCGGTCTGGTTGATGATGTATTCTTCTTCTGCTGCTGCCACGCCTGGACGCCGGTTGGGGATGGTTTCAGGTTGGAGCGTGCGTGGGTTGCGGGGGTAGAGGCATCCGTGGCGGCCGTCTGGCGCGTCAGAGGCCGCGATGTTGCACACCGCGTTGCGGTAGACCTTGCCCATGAGCTTTGCTTCGTGCTCCCAGTCCTGGGGCGAGTCTTGGATGATGCAGAGGCTGTCGATCCAGAGATAGGAAAACCCAAGATGCCGCGTGATGCGAACGGCATCGCTGAAGGTATGCGAAAGCTCCGAGGGAAGGATGGCGCAGCGAAAGTCGTACTCGTTCCGCTCCAAAAGCCGTACGATGTGGAACTTTCCCCAGCAGTGACTCAGTGTTAGGCATTGAACCCTCTGAGGCATTTCGAGGTGAGTGTGGAGACAGATGGAGTTATCCCCCAAGTACAGGAGGCGTGTTGGCCGAAAGGTCTCATCCTGGTCAGAGCGGCAGACGCCATGGTGGACCATGCAATGCTGCAGCCATCGACGAGCCGTGTTCAAGCTTTCCTCGGAGCCCATGTGATTTGGAAGCCCGGCTAGTGACATGCGCTTCCGGATGTCCAGCAACTCAGAGGACCATCGGTCAGGCACTACGAGCTGTTAGCACGGAACCTAGTGAACTTGAGGAGTCTCTCGTGCCGACCTTGACGTTTGCGTATCTCGAATTCGCACCTGCGCATTCCAGAAGGGTCTTCTTTGTATCGAATCGATGGGCCTACCGGATTGTATGTCGTCGCCGGCAGCCAGTACTTAAATGTGCTGAGGAAGTCTTGGGGAAGCCGAAACCGCCACTCCCAAGCGGTCGCGCAGATGCGGCAACCGGCCTCGGCGGACTTCTGTAGGCCAGCCACGGTGCGATGGTGGACATACTCCTCCCTTTCTCCGATGCGTCTTGCGTCATCCCTGACGGGGGAAAGAACGGTGCGTTCGCAAGTCTCACAAAACTTGACTTGCGGGCCCCTTTGTTGGACAGGGAGGGAGTCGTTGAGGTAGACCGGCGTGCCCTCATACACCAGATACAATAACACAGTTGCTATCGATGTTATAGGCAGGCACAGGAGTATGCAGTCCGCCCAGTCATAGCCCTTTGAGACCAACGCCCCAGACACAAGACATGCGACAGTTTGAACCACTGCAGCCCAGGCGAAATGCGGTTTATGGCGATAGTCCAGAGCCGGCCTGACTTTGGTAAGGCCTTCTGGACGAATCGCAGCCCGGGTCTGGGCGAACAGCAAGTGGACAGTGTCCATCCCGACCATGGCCGCAATGAGACCCAATAGATCGCGCAGCCCTCCGAGCTTGGTCAGACCAACAGAGGTGATGGCAACCTGTGCTAACGCAAAGGTGTGCCTAAAGTGCCACGGTGACATGCGGCGGGCCTGACGGCCCCCGGGGCCAAGTCGAGAGTAGATGAAAAACACCCAGCGGAGAGGGGAGAAGTCCTTGGCGAGAAGTTGTATAACGTAACTGAATCTGATGTCGCTCCATGGGAGGACCATGCCCGCCTGTGCTCTTCGAAACCACGCCCACATGGCGGCAATGGTGCAGCACTGAATGGCCAGGGCAGCGCTCAAAATGGCAGCGCGCCTGTCGAGATTGGACAAGAACGGCACGGCTGGGGCGCGGGTCAGAAACCACCACAGTCCTCCAAAATATCCAGGAAAGATGCAGCGGACGATGATTGCATAGAGAGCGATGCGGAATTTGATGCCCCATTCTTCTTGGAGCTGCCGAAGAATCAGCCGCACTAACTCGGCAGGAAACGAGGAACGCATTCTGTATGAGCGGCTGCGGTGTGGCGGCGGACCATATGCCGTAGATGAGGTGAAGAGGGCGAAAGGTTGGAGTGTTTTCTGGTGATCACCTCTGGGCCGGCTTGCGGTGGCTTGATGAGGCTGGACTCCAAGAAGGGCTAGCCCCAAAGCATGCTTGCACTCACAGCCTCACAAGAAAAGGCTCAGCCACCACCACCCACGTGAATGAGGGAGCCGAAGCGGTCTCCCGATTACGGAAGACCAAATCAAATCCCAGGCTCGATTCCGCTTGGGCTCTTGTTTCTCCTGCTCCTGTTCCTGTTCCTCGGCGACAAGAAAATGGAGACACAAATGCACCGTCGGATCGACATCTTGGAAGAGCCCAGCCAAGACCAAACACAGAAGCTGCTTGAACTAGAGACATCCGACGACATCAACGGATGGATAAGCCAAAGCCAACACGGCGGCCTCGTCTGCATCTACGCGCCCACTCCCTAGTATCTTGAGGCTGCTGCTCCGCACACAAATGAGCTCGATGTCGTCGCAATTCACGGAATAGGCGGCGATGTCTATCGCACGTGGCAGCACGAAAACGGCTTCAACTGGCTCCAGCACCTGCACGAAGCACTGCCAGGAGTCCGTGTGTTCTCTTACGACTACGACTCCGGCATTGCCTTTGGCAGCGGAACGGCCAAGTTGACCGAGTATGCAAGACATCTGCTCACTCTGCTTAAGCTTCGCAGGCAAAGCGATCTGGTAAATCAAAATGCCCTATGGGTGTCGTCACGACGGAAACTCACCCGAATCCGCAGGACAGGAGGCGCAAGATTGTTTTTATCAGCCACAGCATGGGCGGCCTTCTAGCCAAGCAAGTAAGCTTGCTCATTCAGCTGTCTTGATTATGTGTGAAGGCATTGCTAATGTGGATGCAAAGGCATTTCTGGTTGCAAGCAACGAGAGAGGCTTGTTTGACCAAGTGCGCGAGTCGGTCTGCGCCATGCTATTCTTCGCAACACCACACTCCGGATCAGGATCGGAATTCTACACCGACATCCTTTGCAATGTTGCAGACGCCATGTTGTTTCCGACATTGGCAGACAAGCTGCTAGACAGTTTTCGAACTTCTGTTCTTGAGAACTTCCGATCCAACACAAAACTGTTCTCCAAGCTTGCAGACACGTTCCAGTCCGGTGCATATGCCATCCCGCAGATAAGTTCGTTTGTCGAGAAGTCACCATTACCGGGTGCCAAGGCCGTGGTAAGAATACATCATTCCTTAGGCTTTTTCCCATCACCATAATGACTGACCCTGGAAGTTGGTTGATGCCGTAAGTGGCTACCTCGGCAAGGGCAACGAGAGAGTGGTACCAATGATTGGCCACGACCACCGCCACGTCTGCAAACACCCATCACTCGACTGTCTAGGAATGACTATGATTCTTGCCGAGCTGAGGGATGCTGCTCACCGGCAACTTGGGCCTGGAGAATCGCCACAACCCACCCAGACAAGTCCCAGAGACCCAGCCTCCATCCAAGCACAGGTGAGGCAGTTACAAAGAGACTCTCTGCTCACCGCGGTAGCTTCTGGCAACATAACGGCGGTAAACCGGCTGATACGCAATGGAGTGGACGTCAACGCCGACGGCCACGACCACACAACACCGTTACATCTCGCTTGCCATCACGGACACAGTGCTCTGTGCAGCATACTCCTCGGCAAAGGGGCTGATTGCCACGCAGCAGACACACAAGGCAGTCAGCCCCTCCATTTAGCAGCAGCACGTGGCGACCATGTGCAGGTCTTGCTTCTCCTGGTAATGGGGGCGGATGCAGACGCAAAGGACAAAAACGGGTGCACTCCTCTCCATCTAGCTGCGGCGTCAGGGGATGAACCCACCATTCAGGCCCTCCTCGAT
>FTCU01000955.1_pt1 | contig 11552 bp, 14 predicted proteins | sample 1639521 | NCBI WGS metagenome assembly FTCU01 (sample SAMEA3914864, study PRJEB12502) | metagenome | biome: forest; material: soil | place: USA | collected 2012-03-12 | depth 0.3 m
GTTCGTTTTTCCCTTCCCATTTCGACCGGTAGATCATCAGTTCACCGTAGAGGGACATGGACGCAGGGAAGAGCCTCGGCCGGAGTCGGGACCAGGCAGGAGGAAGCCGTATCCGACGCAGGTTCAGTTGCCAGAGCAACACCAAGCGCGGTTTGATACGATGGCGGGCTCCTCTGAAAGGCAGACTAGGCGGTTGGGCAGTCAGGCCGTTGACTGTTCCCCGGAGCAGGCCGACCGAGAAATCGCGGGAGGGAAAGGAAATCAGGGAACGCGCAGCAGCGAAAGGCCGAAGAAAGAAAATGGAAGAAGATGAAAGAAAACAGAAAATGCAACACTGGACGGTTGGCCCGGTGGTAGATCCTGTGGTCGGTCCTGTGGAAGGGTGTGGTGTGTGGTAGCTGGCGTTGACCAGGAAAAGAGTCTCCCAAAAGTAAAACGATGCGATGCACGCAGTTTCCCGGTTGCCCGTTGCGGCCTGTGCCAGGGCGACAAACTTCGTGTCGGCGGCGAGGCGGGGCGAGGGGTTCAAATCGCGTTGTGGCCTGTTCAGTTCTCACCGTGGCCGGGCACAACTTTGAAACGGAGAGTGTGGTGGCAGCTGGAGTCCTGCCTCTCACTTGTCTAACGACAGAAGGCGACTCAGGCGAGCAGGCGGCAAGGAGGGTGTGGGTGTGATCAAGCCGGCGCCCGATCGGGTTTTGGTGTGGCTGGGGGCTTAGGCATCAACACAGCCCGCCACAGCAGGTGGCGATGCTGAGCCAGCAGCCGGCCTCTGCCACCTGTACGCCAACTGTCACAGGTGGTTGACCTCAACCAATCGACTTGGACTCATTCATCAACTCGGAACAGAAAACACAGAAAGGCAAACTTGCGTGTAAGAAAGGTGATTCTGGATAAGTGGCTTCACCTTAGCACCCGACCGAAACTTCGCTGTCTCTTGATGTTGTCGGTGCTGGCAAGAGTCGCAAGTCACGAACCGTTGAATCGGTGACGAGAACGGAAAACACGCCCAGAACCCGAACTTTCTGGTTCTCCCTCTGATTGTCTCACTTCCCGCCTCCCTTCCTGTCCCTCTCGTTCATTCTGGGGGGGTTGGATACCCATAATGGCCGACTTTGATCTCGGGGCAGCCTTTATTCCCGCTCTTCACAAACCAGCAGCTCTCCTGCCCATCGCCAAACACCGCGAGGCCCTCCTTTATCTCGTCGAGACATGCCCAGTCCTCGTTGTTGTGGGCCAGACAGGCTCCGGCAAGAGTACGCAAATCCCCCAGTTTCTTGAGCATGCGGGCTGGTGTGCTGATGGAAAGATTATCGCCGTCACTCAGGTGTGTGCTCATAAAACCTAATTCCGACAAACATGCAAGTTCCCGACGACGAATGCCAATAACTAATACCACGTGTTTTCTTGTTAGCCTCGCCGCGTCGCTGCGACTACAGTGGCCATCCGAGTTGCCGAAGAGTTCGGGTGCGAGGTTGGGAAGGAGGTCGGCTATTCAATCCGTTTTGAGGATGTTACGTCTGCGAACACCCGCATCAAGTTCCTCACTGATGGTCTCCTCATACAGGAGGCCCTCGTGGATCCTCTGCTCTCTCGTTATTCGGTCATCATGGTTGACGAAGCCCACGAGAGGTCTATCAGTTCTGATATTCTGCTTGGCCTGCTCAAGAAGATCCTCAAGAAGCGGCCGGAGTTGAGGATCATCATCAGCAGTGCAACGCTGCAGGCTGAGGATTTTCGCAGTTTCTTCACCGAGTCCAACGACCACCCGACACCAGACGGCGAAAAGAAAGAGGATGTTGCGTCCATAATCAGCCTGGAAGGCCGAACCTACCCCATCGACATCCTCTACCTCGAGACACCGGCCGAGGACTACCTCGAGAAGGCTGTCTCGACGGTTTTTGACATTCACGCAAACGAATCCAAGGGCGACGTCCTGGTCTTCTTGACCGGCAGGGAGGAGATTGACCAAGCGGTGCAGGCCGTTTCAGAACGCTCAGCCCAGCTTGGTTCAGGGTCCCAGTCCATCCTCCCTCTGCCGCTCTATGCCGGACTGCCCACGGATCAACAAATGTATGTGTTCGAAGAAGCGCCAGAGAACTTCCGGAAAGTCATCTTCTCCACAAACATATCCGAGGCGTCTGTGACAATAGACGGCATCGTCTACGTCGTCGACTCGGGTTTTGTCAAACTCCGGGCGTACAATCCAACCACCGGAATTGAGAGCTTGACCGCGACGCCCATCTCCAAAGCTTCTGCCGCGCAACGTGCAGGGCGCGCAGGCAGAACAAAACCCGGGAAATGTTTCCGACTTTACACCGAGGATGCGTACCATTCTCTCCCAGACGCCAACGTCCCCGAGATACAAAGGTCGAATTTGGCGCCGTTTATTCTTCAACTCAAGGCTCTAGGCATAGATAATGTCCTGAGGTTCGACTTTCTCACGCCGCCCCCGGCAGAGCTGATGATCAGGGCGCTCGAGCTGCTCTACTCACTCGGCGCGCTGGACGACTATGCTAAGCTGACGAAACCGCTGGGGTTGAGGATGGCCGAGCTGGCAGTCGAACCCATGATGGCTAAAACGCTTCTCTCCGCCCCGTCTTTTGGCTGCTTGAGTGAAATCTTGACAATAGCAGCCATGACCAGTCTCGGCGGGAATATTTGGATACAGCACGAAGGGGAGAAGAAACAGACGGAAAGCGCAAGGAGGAAGTTCGCCACTGAAGAAGGCGACCACCTCACCCTCCTAAACGTCTACCAAGCATTTGTGACCAAGGGCCGCAAAGAATCCCGCTTTTGTCACGAAAACCTCCTCAACTTCAAGGCGATGGCACGGGCGGTCAGCATCCGGGCGCAGCTCAAGCGGTACCTCGAACGGTTTGGGCTCAATGTCGACGAGTCCCTGGCAACACAGTCGGCCTCGGGGGCGAACAAAGCAGAGCAGATTCGACGGTGCTTGACGGCAGGCTATTTTGCGCACGCCGCGAGGATGCAACCAGATGGGACATTCCGGAATGTCTCGGGGACGATGGTGCTCCACGCCCATCCGAGTTCCATCATGTTCAACCGCAAGGCCGACTGGGTTGTTTTCCACGAGGTTATGGAGACGGGAAGCAAGACGTTCATACGCGACATCACGCGGATCGAGAAGTCCTGGCTGCTGGAGTATGCGCCCGAGTTTTACAAGACCAGCTGAGGGGTGACGACGGCGGCGATCCAGCCCGAGGCCGGTGTGGGGAATCGGGCCGAGCGTGGAACGCGGCGCAGAGTGTGCCAATCCGTGCGGGTGATGTTCCCTCTCAGAGAACTACCGCCTGCTGTCACAATCGGACAGCGTGATGATTAGACTCTCGCACAACGCTGTTGAATTCGGCTCAGCAACCGCGTCGCCAGCGGTCTGAACGGGTGCAGCGCCGGCGAAAGATCCAATCCACCTCATGTCACCACCAATCAGGCTGAGGCAGCACCTCGACCGTGCTCAACTGCTGCGGTCATGCGGCGGCAGACAGCCGAGATTTTGTCGCTGTTTGCTGGACGCGCACACGCGAGCTTCTCGCCAACAAGACGGGGGAGCGAGCGCCACTGCTTACTTGAGGCTAAAATAGAGTTGGGTTTGCACATGATCTGTGCAAGTATAAGTACTGTGTAAGCAGGTGCCCGATTCACGTTACACGACTTGTGTGTCTGTCGTGCAACGCCAACAGTTCCCCATTGTTTGGACCCCAGTTTGCTCGAGGCAATGGAAGTCAACCGGTCACAGGCCCTGTTTGTTTCGAACCCTCCGGATCTTCAGACGGCATGAACGGACGCGGGGAAACAGAAGACATGGGACGAATGCCAAAACAAACAACCAACTTCGCCAACGCATTTGCAAGTGAAGCTTTTCGCGAACCGGAAAACACAGAACGCATTCCGCTCCAGGTGTCCCACGGGTCGGTGAGACGGGTTCATTTCGGCAAAAAAGTACTTCCCCTCTCCATTTGCGTGCCCCGGTACCTCCGGCGGACCCTCTAGAGACCCTCTGATGAGACCGTGAGGCCGTCCAGGTTTCCACCGCACCCACGCCTTCTCCGGCAGGCGAAATTAGCGCCATCTGGGGCCATCTGGGCTCGCTGGGCTTGTCGTCTGTTCCTGCGTCGCGGCCGCGGGCCTTCCTTGCAGGGGGCTGCAGGCTCTGAATGGCCGGATGGCTTCGACTGTGGAAGCCGCCTGCAGCTGCGGCCGCGGGCTCCCTGCAACCAAAAACGGGCTTCCCCGTCGTGATTGGATGGGCTGAATCTCGAGCCCCGCCCGTACCTGAACGGGGCTCCACCCGATGGCCAGCAATGCTGCCCCTTTTTGATTGAGACGAAATTAGCAATTTCTATTCGTCCACTGGGTCAACAGAGCGAAAGACCCTCTCTGCCACTCTCCATGCCACATGGCCACTCTGCAGCAGCGCAGCCAGCGCACCCGGGGCAGCCAGGTGAGCCAGGCTCCCAGGGCAGGAGAAGCGGTGGAAGCTGGAAGCAGAACCTTCCTGGCCGGCCTGGCCTGGCGAGCCTGGCCCGCCCCGGTCCCAGTGCCTGGTGTGGCAGTGGTGCCTGAGCAATCAATCATCAATCCCTCCCTGCCCAGGCTGCCCCCTCAACGGCGGAGATTTGGGGACCAACGCAAGAGTCCAGGGTCAGGGTGCCTGGATCGTGCAGCCGCGTCAGGGCCGGGGCTTGCAGAAGCTGCTCCCTCTCTTCTCCCTCCGCAACCTTGGACGAGGAAAACGTAAAACCTAATCCCTAATTCACTACCACCACACTCCTTCACCCCCTTCCGCTCCTTTTGTAATCCCTCCTCCGGACGGATCACCGATCACGACCCCGAGGCCAGACGGCTCCCAACCTCACACCGTCCTTGGACGTGTGATAACACTCGCTCCTTTACTCCGTCTAGCCTGCCAGCGGGCGTGCCACTCCTTTCTAACCTCACCAAACCCCGACGACAACCTGCCTCGTCACGACACTCATTTTCTTCACCCTGCGGCTTTGGAATCCCGGTGACTTCACCCCAAAAAATCCGCTCATTTCTCAGCACAACGCGCCAGCGCGGTTTTCCGAGTCGTCGATCAATCGCATTGTCCTGGAGATTTGGTCCCGAGACCACGCAATTGTTTCCAAGCACTGCTTCGTCCCCCCCAGCTCGCCTAGAATCTCTTTATACGCCATTTCTTGTTCCGCGACGACTGTTATGACGACACGCCTTTCCGGCCGCCAAACCCGCTGATTTTCTCTCCACATCACTCAACTCCGGCTCTACTGACATTGAAAACTGCTGTCTCAGCGAGAGCACGTGCGTTGTGGAGGATAACGGGTATTCAGGATGGAGAGTGGGTTCGTTGGGGGCGTTTACGCCATGGGTCCTAGGGTTCCGCCGGCCAGAAAGCGCGACGCGGTGGACATCGTGACATCAACTCCGGGATTCAGGGTTCCGTCTCGGATCCTTGCTGCGAGGGCCCAGACGACGACCGCCGACTGTTCGGACCCAAGCGCTTGCGAGAAACCTGTCGGCGGGTCCTCTCTGACCCTGCCAATTGCCTTGGGAGTCTGGTAAGTGTGCTGATTTGCGGTGACTGGCCGGTATACTGAGCTGACATCCTCGTCAGCATTCCCGTGGCAGTTATCGTCGGTGTCCTTCTCTACCTTCACCGGAGGAGCGTAAAGAACCAGCGAAGGGAAGATCTCAACGACCCCCACAAGTCGTTGGATTTTGGCCTGGGACAAGGTGGCGCTACTAAAGGCTCCCGCAAGAGCTTGATCAGCAGGGAGAAGGATGGTCAGTCGCGGTTCAACCGGCAGCAGATGTCGATGGACATGAATCTCTCCAGCCCATACCTCCTGCCTCCGGAGCTTCACACGTCCCGCGAATCTTTCAATTCCCTGGCCAAGACGATTCACCAGGCTGAGGACCCCTACCGACCGGTTGCTCAGTACGCCGGCAGTGACGTGGGCTCGATCCGCTCGGTCCGCAGGGGACCTGACGCTGCTTCGGTTTACACTCGGTCCGAGAGCCGTGCGGACACCTCGCCTCTTTCCCCCGGACTATATGGCTCTCCTCCCCGGCAGAACATGCCGAGATCGCCCCTCCATCCTCCTGAGCCGAGCCACATGAAGCCCGAGCCGCCTCTGTCCGAGGGTCCTGGCATGTTCCCGCCAACTGCCCCTCCTAAGGGGCCTCTGCCTGCCATTGGAACTGCGTTTTCAGTTTCGCCACGTGGCGAGGACGATCATCTGGCCATTGGGACCGCGATTCAAGAGCCGCCTGCTGTTGCGCAATTGTCCCCCTCGAAGCCTCTGCCATCGCCCTCGCAGCCTAGCCCGGCTGATTCTGGAGTGGGCTTGGGATATGGGGAGATGGGCAGCCCGTCCGAGAAGCCTGCGGTCAAGGAACTGGAAAGTCCGACTGAGCCCTCCACCGTGGGTCTTGGGTTTAGCAACCACCCCGAACCTCACCGAGCATCAATCCGCACCTCGACCTCGTCGTACGACAGCCGAGCTACCAGCCCGGGTCCGTTCAGAGGGCACCCTGCCTCGACGACGGCACCCATCATCGAGGAGCCCGAGCCCCTCGACTACTATGACTTTGACTTTGCCGACATGCCAGAAATCCCTCGCGATCAGCGCTCGCCTTCACCCGCGAACCGCAACGGCAACCTTGAGGTGGACGAGCAGAGGGGCCGGAACATGCAGAGGAATTCTCATCTGTTTGAACAGCAAAATGCAGCCCGCCAGAGCGGATTGGGGGTTCCCCAGCAAGACAACCGCCGCCTTTCGGTTGGCTTCCGCCCCCTGCCGCCGGATGAGATTATGGAAACCGAGGACCCTGAGTACAGGGCGAACCGCATTCGCTCGTTTTACAAGGAGTACTTTGAGGACACCAAGCCCGAGGATAGGCCGCCTATGCCTCAAATGTCTCAACAGCAACAGCAGCCGCCCCAGCAGCAGCAACAACACCAGCAATATCCCCAACACCAGCAGTATCCGCAACACCAGCATCACCAGAGCAACACGAGCTACTATGAGGACTACGACCCTAGCTACGCTCAGGACGCTCCGTATTTCGATCCTGCCAGCAACTCGTTTGTCATGCCCTATTCTCAGCCCGTGTCTCGCAGGGCCATGACGCCTCCACCGTCTGGCCAGAGATTCCCTGGCCCCAGGGGTCCCCCGCGTGCCTTTCATGGATCTCAGGCCGGCATGAGGTATCCGCAGAATCTGCGTGGCCCGCCTCGGCCCGGCTCATCTGTTTCCAACCAACTGGGTGGCCAGTCGCGCCCAGGATCGTCGGCGTCGGGAGCCTACGGTCGTCCCCGCGCCGGTTCGGCCATGTCGGGAAGCCGCTCTGGCAGCCGTTTCGGTGCTCCCCGGAAACCGATGCCTCCGCCTGCGGACCTCCCGACGCTTCCCACCCCATCCAAGCTCAGGGATGACTCCTTCGCCATCTTCAACGCTGCTGATTTTGCCCCGCCCGAGAGGTTCGCCGACCGGGCTCGCGGCCGATCTCAGAGTCCCTCTGGTGAGCGTCGTCCTTACAAGATGAACGTCCCTGCGCACTCGCCCCTAGTGAACGCCTACGAAGAACTTCCCGTTCTTCCCAGCCCGTAAGTTGATGCCTTGGCTCATACCTCAGACCCACATTGTCACTAACAACATTTCCAGTCACCTCCTCCGCACAGAAAGCACCTTCACAGGCCTCGACTTCGCCCCGCCCCGCAAGTTTGCCGACGCAGACAACCAGAGTGACGCCGGCTCGATCCGAAGCAACCGCAGCGGTCTCTCAGCGGCTCAGGCCAACGCCATCCGTGGTGGTGCCGGACGCGTCAGTCGCCTTCCCGGCGATCAAGTCTTCACCCAAGTGGCCATGTCCAAGACGCTCAAGCCGCAGTGGGGCATGCGTGACTAAACCCGCCACTCCACCACCTTGATGCATCATCTTTAATCACGATCGTTCGGAGCCGGCCGGGGTCTTCTTTTTTCTCTCGGTATAACGGACGGCATCGGTGCCCTTTCAGGCCAAAAATCATCATCATCACAGCATGTATCCGGCGTCAAATCAAACAATCGCTTTTTGGTCTCCTTTTCTCCCTCTCCCTTTTTGGTTCTTCGTTTCTTTTGGACAACGAACATGAGCAGGCGACGTGGGCAAAGCAGGCCTAAATCCTTCTTCCCGGGCCCCTGATGATGACCTCCCTCTCACATCCATCCATCCATCTTGCCTTTCCGGGGTTGTATCTTTGTCGTGTCTTGTATATATCGCACGCATGTACATACATGCAACCTCGGACACGTTCGCTGCATGGCGTGTTTTCATTAGCCGCCAATGGTTTTGGTTGGTTCTTTGCTTTGCATTTACACGTAGTTGGTTTATTATATAGACAGAAGAGGAAAGGCTGGGAGGGCTCGGCAATGGGCCCAGTAGTTCAATCGAATTGGGTTGATCTACTCTCGATATGTGCGGTTCCAAGGCACGTGTGGAATATTGTGGGATGCTACCACTGCTTCAAGTAGAGCATGGGGAAGGGACATCTGTGCTCTGGATAATGCTGCATAACGGCCTATACATATCCAAGAAGAAGCCCAAGTCAGTCGTCAAATACAATCGCCGCCTTAATGGCCGTCTTGTTCCGGATGCTCTCGAGCGCCTCGCCGAACTGTTCCAGTTTGAACACCTTGTTGACGATACCCTTCGTCTTGATCTTGCCGGAGTCAAGGTAGTCCACCGTTTGTGCTGTTCAGCTCTAATCAGTCGTTTTGAGACTTCTGGCAGGCGGAGATAAGAAGAGGGAGTAAAAGATGGGACGTACGAAACATGTGGACTTCGGAGAAAGAACCGATGATACGTAGTTCGTCGCCGAAGATCTTGGAGGGCGGCCAGCTCACGCGGGCCGCTTTGGCGTAGACGCTAGGTGTTCGGTCAGCTTTGCTCGTCCTCTTCAAGGCTGCTCTTGGTGAGGGAGCAGAGGAACGTACCCGTAAACGACCAACGTCCCGCCCCTACGGCAGTAGTTGATGGCGTCTTCTAGAAGTCTGACAGACCCCGTCGCTTCGACCACGATATCGAAGCCGTGGGGGTTATCCTTCTTGATCTGCTCCAACTGCGGTGCCGCGTTGGATCGTGACAGCTCCACGTAGTGGTCTGCTGCGTCGAGCTGCTTGGCCAAGTCCATTTTCAGCCCCCCTGGTGCGGCAATGGTCACCTGAGAACAGCCATTTTGGCGGAGGAGCTGAGCCAGCATCTACATCATTATCGTCAATATCGGGGAAGGGCAAACAGCGGAGGCGAAGGGAGGGTGGCTCACGAGACCGGTTGGCCCGGCGCCGAACATCAGCACACTCGAGCCGAGACGGGGGCGGATCTTGTCTAGGCCGTGAGCAGCACACGAGGCTGGCTCAATCAAAGTTGCGTCAATGTCGCTGAGGTTGTGGATCTTGAAAACCTTCGCCTGAGGGTAGGCACAGAACTCGGCGAACCCGCCAGGGAGATTGATGCCATGACCGTTCCACTAAGGAGTGCTATGTCAATACCAACATTGTGGGGATCGAGCGGGACGAGTGAGATGTATACACACGTTCTCACAGAGAAGGCCCTCGCCGCGCCGGCAGTAGAAGCAGTGGTTGCACAGCTCCGAGTTGTCTGCTGCGACGCGGTCACCGATCTTAAAGCCCACTACCCCGGAGCCCACAGCTGCCACGACGCCGACAGTCTCGTGGCCTGGAATCAGGGGAAACTCGGCGATGAATTCGCCTTCGTGGATGTGCTGAGCGTGCCACGTTAGCCCATCGATAAGTTCATGAAGGGAGCCCGGAGTCGTACCAGATCTGCAAGAGATGATCAGTCACACTGACCCTGCAAGTGCTTTTGCTCAGGAGAGGATTGGAATTTGCATACCTGTCCCGCAGACACCGCACGCCTTCACCTTGACGAGAACGTCATCATCGCGTAGCAGAGGCAGAGGAACTTGGACAATCTCGAAGTCCTCGGGTTTGTTGTACCTGCACAAGGTACGCTCTCGTCAGTCTTCAAGCCACCCTTACTATGACACTAATAACGGGCGATGAGACGTAGATGTCCAAGGAGCAAGTGACTAGATGACCCCGGGCAATGCACGCACCTCAACGCCTTCATATCCTTTGGGAGGTTCAAAATGGAACCCATTTTGTTGGTGGTGAGAGAGGGGGTGCCAAGCCGATGGAAGCTGGGAAGTGAGGAGGTCAAGTTGGAAGCGAGGATACAGGAGGGGACGCTAAAACAAGAAGACTACAGCCGGATCTCACAAGGCCCAGGAAAGCGGAGGAGCCCCAAGACTATGAATCGAAGGTTGGAATTGGGAATAAACCCGGGACGCCTGGAGGGAGGCCGAGGTTGGGTGGTATGGAGTCGAGGGAACGACCGAAACCTCAAGAGTCAAGGATCGACGCTGGCTTACACATTCTCGGCGCTGCACCAAGGAGAGCTCGGGGAGAGGATGCCATATTCCTGGCCCTGGTGGTCCACCTCCTTGTTCGTTTCGAAGCTCGTCCGCCCCATCCGATGTTCTCAAGCACATCAAGTGGAGTTGGCGAAGACTCAGCCTGCGAAACTCTTTCCCGAAAATGGACGGCGGTTTCGAGCCTGCAAGGCGCTGGCAACACGATGCGGGTTTCAAGAGATGTCCGCTGACTCGTATACGAGGCGCGTTTGACTCGACGAGCGAGCAGCCGGATGGAGGGGCAGCTCCGTCACCTCGATGGGATTCCAAAACGACGACAAACACCTCTCGATTGCACAGCTTCCTATCACCGGCCGAGTGCGTTCAGCTGAACGATAAAAAACTCCCCTCAGATTGTTCGTAAACTCATCAATTCCGGCGACCGGCCCGTCGCCTGTCGCCTGCAGCACCACGAGCAACCGAGAGAGAGTAAAAATCGCATTGACCGCAAATGATGACCCCGAATGCAGAAGTTTTTCCGAATGATCTCTAACCACCAACTCCACGCGCAAACCACTCACGGTCCAGGCGAGTAGGTGCATTGCCGGCCGACGCTATTACTCTGACGTGGAGTACATGTCGTGCCATGCCGTTATGCCGTTGCTGGCAACCCAAGAGATAGAGAGATTATCCGCCTTCCACTTTACGAGGGAGGGGCCTCACCACGGCCGCCACGGCCACGACCGAAACCGCCACGGCTGTTGTAGAACTCGGGTCAGCATACCAAACACGCAAACCAAAAACCAACCCCCGCATCGCATCCCATCGGGCAAACTTACAACTGAGGAGCAAAGTCGCTCGGCGCACCGCCCTCCTTGCCACCCTCACCAGCATCACGGCGTCTGTAGCCGCCCTCCCGGTCACCACGGTCACCGCCACGGCCACGGCCGCCACCGAACCTCCGCTCGCCGCGCTGCTCATCGCCGCCCAGCATGCCGCGGGGAGGGGCGTGGGACCGCTGCTGCTTGATGTGGGTAGCCGGGACGATCTCGGCGGGGAGGTGCAGCCACTCCCGGAGGTAGTCGAGACCCTCGGGGGTCAGGGTGTAGTAGTA
>FTCU01000446.1_pt1 | contig 11536 bp, 13 predicted proteins | sample 1639521 | NCBI WGS metagenome assembly FTCU01 (sample SAMEA3914864, study PRJEB12502) | metagenome | biome: forest; material: soil | place: USA | collected 2012-03-12 | depth 0.3 m
ACCCAACTCCCGCCATATTCTCGGATCAACTGCTGAAACTGGTCCAGGTCGTGGTGAAAACACTATTTGCCTCCTGGCTTTGCGTCGACTGGGGGCTTCCCGCAGCTCGGGCAAGGGCGAGCTTTCTTCCAGCACCTCTTGAGGCACTCTTTGCAAAGGGCATGGCCGCACTTGCGAGATGACGAATTAGTCCACTGCCACACTCGGAGATCTAGTCGGGATGTCGGGTGAAGAGTCGGCCTTACATGAAGAATTTGGGGATCGACCAGTACATTGCAGCATGCCCTGCAGAAGTAGTGGGTTCCCGTACCCGCCTGCTGGCTGAACCGAGGTTGTTGATCGGGACGGGAGACTTTTGCTTCTGCTAGGTCAGGACGGGTGGCTTCCGCTTCTGCTTGATGAAGGCGGACAGCTTCTTCTTCTGCTTGATCAGGATGGGTAGCTTCTGCTTCTGCTTGGTCAAGGTGGGCAGCTTCCGCGTCCTTCTCAGCACAAACAACTGCTTGGTCTGGCCTGGGCGTCTGGCTAGAGAAGTACTTCGGTTCGACCAGCGCTGGATGCGATGTGAAAAATCGCAGATAATTAAACAGCTGGCCGAGTCCTCCCTCGGGAACATCGATATCCGACGAGGTTTTCTTGCTTTCGTGGTCATGATTGGGAATCCGGAGCCGAAACAGTTGATCTCTGGCAACTTGGTACTTCTCACGCTCGAGAACAGAGAACTCGACGTGGATCAACTCCGTCGGGCGAGGGTCGGGAACCTCGAGTATTGGCTTGCCTAGAAGTTTGTCGGTTGCGCACCTGCCACACAATAATCAGCTCGCGGCCCTCCAGCCCGCGCTTGCCGGGACGAGACAGATGTCCGCCGGCAGCCCCTCCACTCACCGTTTCAGGGACAGTTCCTGGTGTACCGTCTTCATTTTCGCCCTTTGCTCCTCCTGTCCTCTGTTAGCCTGCTGCTCAAGGTACATTGACGGGGTAGTGTTGAACCCACAGTCGCGTCGTCTCCTCCGCCCATGGCATCCTGGAAGGAACCAAAGTCGCCGACGATGTACTCCAAAAAGCCCAGGTGCGGATAAAATTCTTGAACTATGGTCAGTGGGTACGGGGAATGAGAACAGCGGGAAAATATGCCTACCGTCCGTATCGTTGGCCAGGAGAGTGCCAGAGAGGACCCAGCCGCGCTCTTTGACAAGGAGCCTGCAGGCCCTCGACGCTATCATCCTCGTGTTAGTCGATGCCCAGCCCCCCTAATGCGAGGCCGCAAGGCTTACTTTTGCTGTCCATGTCGTTGATAGCATGCGCTTCGTCCAGGCAAACGCGGTGCCAGTGCATACCGAAGAGGGGACCCGACGTGTCCTGCGAGAGCTTGATCCATTCTGGGTCACCTCTGGACCTCAGGTTCTCGATCTCACTCAGCACCCGAGCCGGGGGTAGCTGCCGCACAAGCTGGTCGTAATTGGTCAAGCTGCGACAGAAGTCAGATCATTAGGTCGAGGCTGGGTATGTCGTCGAAGCTGTGGGTGGTGACAGCCTGTCTGCCCGAGGGAAAGAGGCCATACTTACATGATGGCATGCTTCTCCCAATTCCGGCAATGTCCAGCGTGGCTGGCCTCGTAGATGAAGACTCTCGTCGTCTTCGTGCTGGAGCAGTGTTTCTCGATCTCTTTCCACCACTGGTCAAGTAAGCGCTTTGGGGCAAGGATGAGGGTTTGCTTTGCCTTGCAACCTCTGGCGGGTGGGTTTTGTGACATGCAGGCCAGGAATTCCACGGTTTTTCCCAGGCCCATCTCATCACTCAAAATTCCGCCTCTTGGGACGGTCGGCTGCCTCTCCCGGCTCAGCATCCAGCCCAGGCCGATAAGCTGGTGGTGAAGCAGGGGACTCCCGAACCCCTTGATCTTCCATCTTCCGTCCACGAGGGTGGGCTTGCGGGGACCAAAGGACAACAGTGCCTTGTAGATTTGTCGGAGGTCCTCGACAACCTGTGGGTCGCTGAGATCGGCGTCTGCCATGAGCATCTGCATCTGCTCGTCTGTGTGGAAGTCATCGGCGGTTCTCAAGATCAGCTCGCCACCACCCGCCCCGTCCGTTGCCTTGTGTTTCTTGCCCCGACCACGGTCGCTGGTGCCTCCATGCTTCTTTCGCTTTTTTTCCAGATCGTGTTTCGTGTTTGCGGGTGGCTCCTTTCTGCTCTGGGGGGTCTGTCGCGCCCTTCGCGTTGTCATGAGCGTTCTTGATGGGGTCGGAGGCTGCGAATGCTTGTGAAGGTGGGACGGGTAAGGGAGTTTGGGGGGCGGTGCTTGGTGTTGGGCTTGGATACGAGACCAAATTTGCGTCGCGTGCGTCCGGCGGATGAGTGCTCGCGTTCTCAGCGGTGGCCAGAACGGGGCTGTCATGTTTGGTTTTCTCGACCGGGGACGCCATGTTGGTGATGTGTTTACCTATGCTGATAGAAGTTTTGGGTGTGGGTTAAAGAATCGAACCACGAAGGCCGAGGCCCGAAAAGCGCGGAGACCGGGCAGCCTAGAGCCAAGACGTTGGCAGCTTGAGTTGGGGTTTGTGTCGATGCCGGTGCCTCAATCTTGAAGCCCAGAGAGAGAGAGAGAAAACTTGGGGAAGATAATGATACCGAGTGACCAATGGGCCGAAGGCCGAGGGCCGCGCAACCTGATTAAGGTGGTTAGTGTGAGGTAACTGTCGGGTGGGTGAGGTCAGCAGAGTTGGTAACGAGAGGGAAGCCGGAGCGTTGAGGCAGGCTGGGCGCGTATGTTGGACGGCTTTCCAGCTGGAGAGTTGAGGGGGGGATGAAGGAAGCCACTGCTCGGTGGGAAGCACCCAAGTTATCGAGAAATTGGGTGACGAACGAAGCGCATTGCAAGAACACAGAGAGAGAAAAAGTGTCCCAGAGACACAGACCGGATGTTAAAAAACCCAGCCTCTCGGAGAGGAATGCATAAACTTCAGTGGTTGTTGGGAAGCCCATCGTTGAGGCGGTGAGCCCCAATAGCAACCGAGAGAGCAAGCGGAAGGAGGGTTTTCTGAGGGACGCTCAACTCAAATCACAGGTGGAAATCACGTCTTCACATTATACTGCACGATGGTCAAGGCCTTCTTTTGGTTTTTCTGTCCTTGCCTGCCCAACTCGACAGGCGGCAGAGTTTCGCGCGATACGCGGCAAGCAAGAGCTAGACCAGAGCAGCCCAGCGGCATAGAGGAGTTTCAGCTTTGCCTGAATATACCCCGAGATAGCTTGGAGGAGCTCAAAGAAAACGTTGAACCAGAATGCTGTACTTCAATTACAATGTCTTCCCGATGTGCTCCAGGTAATCAACATTGGCACAGCAGAAGCAATGCTCTTCGTTGCTCTACCTCGAGCCAGCTTATGCTACCTGTGAGCGAGTATATTCAGTGCTGTTAAACCAAAGTTGCTTTGGCCAGAAGCTACTGTAGGTACGAAGTGGGCAGTTGTCTTTCAATGTTGGCTTGGAGGTAATTGCCCCATGTCATTTGGTACCTAGCGACCGGTTTCTGTCCGTGTTGAACTCGGAAACAAGGACCAGGCGCCCAAAAGGACGCACAAAAGCGCTGTAAACAAGAAGAAAATCCCAACAAAGAACTGATAACGAGGGCAGGAACAAACACTTTCCTCTCCGTTTTCCCTTGAAGGCAAAAAAAAGAACCGAAGCGCGAACCTCCTGAAGATACGGGGGAACTCCAGAGCAGGGACGAAACCTTGCCAGTTGTGCCAAGCCCCAAAGTGCTTCTGATTGGCCAATGCGTGCAGGGCCACCAAAATAGAATGGCAAGGGGTGGCTGACTGGCTTGTCGGGTGCGCAGCAGGGCAGGCGCCCCAAACAGTTGGGTTGCCGGTTTCATCTTGAAGCCCAACTCAATCAACCCGTTGCCTCGAGGGGAAAACAAGAACAACATATCACCGGTACATTGACTCCATCCAGGTCGCCTGCACCGACGACTGCAAACGCCCCCGAGCGAACAGAAGGGAGCGGAGGCAGGTGCCATCTCGACCGGAAAGTACCCGACATGTCTGACGTCAATGCCGGGAGTGGGTCCGGCCCGGTCCCGCGCGACTTCGCGACCGCGTCCCCTCCGGCCTCGTTGGTCCCTCCAACCGCCGCCGCGCAACAGCCGGCCGAGGAGTCAAGCGGCAGACGCAGCCGAGCAAGCTCCCACGTACGCTATGCGCTCAGCATCGACCCCGGCCTTGCCAGCACCGTGCGTCCGGGCTCGGCCTCAGACCCGGCAAAGGCCGCCTTCGCCCGCTCCGACACCGAAGCTGCATGGAGCCCCGGCATACGGCGCCGCCTCACTCGCGCGGCCACCTTCAAGACCGTCGATGACTTCCAGGGCTTGAGTCTTAGGCCGGGCTGGCACCGTATGTCCCCCCACCTCGCACCCCTTGCACACGCCCTCCCGCATCCCCTCGTTTCCTTGGCTGACCCCCCGCCGTCCCTCTCCAGCCGGCGCCGAACCCGGCTTTGACCCGAGCAAGCCAGACGGCGGCCATGCCTCCATGCCCGAGCTGAGCGCTCCTTGCGACATCACCGTTGTCGACTTCTCCCACGACCGATTGTCTCTCCAGAAACTCGACAACGATACCTTGGAGGCCTTCCTGGCCCGGCCACAGCCAGACTGGGCGAAATGCCGCTGGATCAATGTTAATGGCTTGAGTTGGGATGTGATAAAAGTCCTGGGCCGCCATAAAAACCTTCATAAGCTTGCCATCGAGGATCTGATGAACACCAGGAACAGGACCAAGGCAGAATGGTACGAGGGGTCCTCGCGAAACAAGACGCCCGAGGTTGCTGACGACTGCAGGTTCCCGACGCACGCCTTCATTGTTATGACCCTCCAAAAGCTGGTTCATGTGTACGGTTCCGACAGCGACGAATCGGACTTCGAGGACGATGCCTTGAGTCGGAAAAGCGGGCTCAGCAGGCGGAGCGGGAGGGGCCCAAGAAAATTCTTCAGGCGGTTGAGGAGGGCGGTCCGCGGCAGGGCCGGTGCCGAGAAAGAGGCGGATTTGGGCAACGGAAACCTTGGGGGTTATCTCCGATCGCAGCCCGCTGGTTTCTCGCGCGGCTCGGACGCCAGCCAGCTCCGTACCCTCCAGCGCTACCATGCTTCCCCAGACGACCCGCGGACGGTGTACATGGAAAAACACTCGGCCCTCGCCTCACGGAGTTTAGCCGTGGCCTGCGAGCAAGTATCTCTCTTCCTCTGTAGCGACAACAGTATTATCAGTTTCTTCGAGCAGTCGGCCCAAGATGTCGAAGCGCCCATCGTCCGACGCCTCCAAACAAACGACACCATCATCCGACAGTGAGCCAGAATTGCCATCGTTGCCTGCCGCCCGTCAAAGAGCCAACTGCTGACGCTTTGCCATAACAGAGCCTGTGATGCCTCGCTTGTTGGACAGGCCATCATCGACGCAATCATTGATCTGGCGATTCCTGTCACGGCTTGCTATGGCGACGCCATCGGAGATCTCGAGCTAGATATCCTGAACCGACCGAATATCGGGCACACCAAGCGTCTCTACATTCTCATCTCCGAGGTCAACAAAATTCTGTCGTTCATCAACCCCATCACGTCACTTATCAATGCCCTCCGCGACCATCGAAAGAAGGGGGCCGGGGACGCAGCTTTGTCGCACTTGATGGACCCGAACCACGGCGTTCTCATCACCCCGTTGACCTACATCTATCTCGGAGACGTCCTGGATCACTGTGTATTGATCACCGAGACGCTTAATCAGCTCAAAAACTCGGCCGACGGCATGATTGGGCTCATATTCAATACCATCTCTGCCACACAGAACGAATCCATGAGGCAGTTGACCACCGCGACCATCATATTCCTACCCTTGACGTTCATTACTGGGTATTTTGGGCAGAACTTCCAACCTTTTACTGTTCTGCAAGAGGACATTGGCTACTTGTGCGTCCCGTCTCTCTTTCTCTTTCTGTGGACTGCTACCCCCGGGCCCTCCCGGGAGTCTCACTCGCTAACTGTTGGGCAGCTGGAAAATCGCGGTCCCGGTGGTTGCCTTCACCACCATCGCCTTGCTGTGGGAAGGTATCTATGACTACATCCGGGCGCTGCTTCAGCGGCGTTACATCATGGAGCTGAAAAGGAGCCGTTTCAGACAGCGGCACGGTGAGGGACGTGGCCGTGCCGCCTAGCAACCTCGTCAAATTTGTCCTGAAGCTTCACCCTGCAGCTGGCCTGCTTGTGCTCTGGCCTGTTTGTGCCCTGTTCTCCTCGAACAGCTTGTGTTGGAATGATTTCGCATGTGTCCTTGGGTGTACGCTGTTCAGCAGCGGGATGCACCACGGCTGGGTAATGGGAAATAATGAGAGCGGTAGTTGAGAGGAACGCCAGAATTGGCCGTGCTCCGGCTGTGTTGGGGTCTCTCTGCGTGACGGGAATTATTCCTTGTACCCCAACCTCCACCCCGAGCCTCGCTGTCGGCGCTGTGGGGCAGGTCCCGGATAGAATACAGCATTTGGAGAGTGGAATGGTATTCCAGAGGGCTGCTGTATCGTGCGCCTCGAGGGTTGGCCGAGCGAGGGAGCTCTGGAAATAGTGGATATTCTGGAAGGGAGGGCTGGGATCCTGAGGGCCGGTATGGGTTGCCCCTTGGGGCATGAGGGGGGTAAGGTGGCATCTGTCCTAATCATCATGGGGCGGTCTGGTTTGCAGACAAACCGAGAAAGTATGCTGCTCGTGTGTGCGTTGTAATAATTAACGCGAGTTCCGGGGATCGGGTAAGAGAGTGTGCTTGGCAAAGGACCAGCGTCCATCAGATGGCCCGGAGGGAGACGTCGGACCACGTGGGTCCCCACGGCAGCGAGTGCCGGACCCTGCTCCGATCGGAAGCTTGTTGGGCCGTTTCGGCAGCTTCCTGGCGTCAGCAACGGGCTGGCCCGTCCGGATCTGCCAAAATGAGGCGACCCTGTCCAGCCATCCGCTCAACAGGGTCGAATACGAGATGCTTGGCGTCGATCACTTCCCGCACCCCGCATCGTCACTTCGAGCTCTCGTTCGCCGTTGGAATATTCTCGGTATTCCATCGGGTTGGTTGGCGGCGAACGGGCGTGATTGTGGCTTTCGGGGCAGCCATACGGCTGACAGCATAAGCTCGTATCGCGAGTGCGAGCCAACGTGATATCCAATTGGAACTCTGTGCAGTCGCGCTTGCATGCAAGCCTCTGCACCAAGTGCTTGTCTGCAGAGCTTGTGAAGCTTGTCGCTAGCCTCCCCGGCCGGTTGCCGCTTGGTCATTTGACCAGGCTCGGCATTCTGATGTTGCCGATGTTTCCAATCCCAGCATCGCGGCGAGGAATACGAGATGATGCAGAAAGATGAAGTCCCTGCAGCCGCTACCACCTTTCTGATGTTACCTGGCAATGCCACACTGTCCATGTCCCGGGGGTGGGTGGTACAGTCCGCAGCCATGGGAACGGTAGGGACAAACAGCAGACAGGGTTTGCCTTCTGAGTGTATAAGATCACCTCAGCCTGCCGTGAGTCCCGACAGGTCTTCGTCCGTCGTTCGCTGTGTCTCAACTGACAAGCTATCTCCTCTACTTCGACAAAGACGCATTCGTTTCACCATGGCTCGGACAACTCTTGCAGCTGCGGCTCTCCTCGCCCTGGCCAATGGGGTTTTGGGTGACCTTCAGTCGTGTGGCCAAGCGCGCTACGATCCGGCTCAGGTGAACCTCCCTCCTCCCCTGCTCCCTCAAACAACAGCATGGCGTTGTGCTGACCCGTCCATCGCAACACAGTATGTCTGCTGGAACAACCAGTTCCTCTGCCCCGTCATCGCGGGCGAGGGGCTCTCGAACTGTGCCGGGGCATGCTACAGCAAGTTCATGTACACATGCACCAACAACGTCTTGACGCTTCTCCCGGCCGTGACTACCCCTTTCACTCTCACCGTCAGCAACCCGACGCTCTCGATCCACGGGAAGCCCGTCACCGCCGGCGGGCAGCACTGGAGTCTCGACGGCCAGACGAGCAGCTACTGCCCGACTCAGGTAGGCTCCGCTTGCCCGGCGGGCACCTCCACCGTCATCGTTGCCGGCGGCGGCAGCGTGTCCATGGGTGTCATGGTCCCCGGCGGCCAGCAGGCGTATCTTGACCCCTACTGGAATATGGCCTACACCCAAGCTCACTCGGCCTACATCCCGCCCGGCAGTCTCACGACGGGCTTCGGCGCCTACCAGGGCGGAGGCTTCGTGAACCTCAACGGCAACGGTTGGGGCTGGGTCGCTTGCCCTCCGCGAGCCTCGGGCGGCGGGGGCACGGCCTGGAACTTGGTGGCCAAGAACGACACCAACGCGTGGAAGCTCAACGACTGCTCGGCCGTCAACCTCAAGATCAACCCCCTGCCGAGTGGCACCGTTGGTGCCTGGCAGTACACGTAGAGCGGGAGCGGAGCAGGTGTGAGTTGTGCGAAGGGTCAGTCAGGCTGCAGCGAAATAGCTCTCTGGGGGGGCGGGGGGAGGGTTGTGACTGGGTGATAATCTTGTGTTTCTTCAATATACCACTGTTGTTTGGCCCTAGCGATCTCATCTGCCTGATATTTGCGCTGTGGTGGTCTTTGGATGATGGGGTGGTGTGTATGTGCGGCGTTGAATTCTGGCGAGGCTGGTTCGGTCGGTGGAACATGCACCACAACAGAAACCTGCTGCCCCAGCCAAGTGCGGTGACGCATGTGTCTCCTGGGTTCGCCTTTATGGCGAGGCCGGGCGGGCCGAGCCTGTGGTGACACACGCCCGGTTATCTCGCGATGGGACGAGGAGGTTGTCACATGAAGGGCTGAGCGACTGACTCGGGCACAAACAATCCGGGGGGGAGGGTCGGGTTCCAATGAAGGAGTCTGTAGGTATTTTCCGCGCCCCCGGCATACTTGATCCGGAATTCCTTCAAGATATTGCCCCTCGAGCGGCCCCAGCCTTGGGGGGGTTCTATCCAATAGCTCGGTGGGTCGGTAATCGGGGCTGGAGGACCGAAAACCCCGCCTGGTCTTGAAGCTTCAGAGGGTCCTCGCCCCCGGCCCCTTGTTCCCAATGCCATGCCGTGGTAAGAGCTCGACTGGTGTTCGATGCTCATCCACACACGACGCGGCAGTCTATAGTGTTCTATCCTCTATGAAGCGAAACGCCGCCAAGTGCGTTGCCCACACTCTCGTTCCTCTCTTCTCCGCCGCCATACCATCAAATGGTTGCCGTGCTGCGCCCGCTGCCGGGTCTTAGCTGTTCTCGGCAGCAACACAGCACGGAATCGCAGCACTACCTGGTGTGAGCGGGCCGGCTTTTAGAAAGTGCCAGGAAGCCACTGTCAATCGCGGCCAAGGCGTTCTTCATCGTCGTCCCTCAGCTCGTATGCCGGGCGGAATTTCGATGTGTCCCCGCTGACAGCCAACGCCGGATTTGGACGCGTGTCCGTCACGCCTCCCAGTGAGGTGAATCCCCTGTTGTACAGGTCGCAGAACGGGATTTCGAGGTGCCGGATGAACTGTCCCCAAGTCAACAATCGAGACTACTCGGCGTATCCGCGCGGATGCCACTCACAGCCCAAATCTCAACGTAATGCCAGTCAATGACGGGATGGACACGCATAAACTGCGGCCATCCCGCGTCCGTCGGATCGAAATGCGTGAGAAACTCTCCGTGCGGGTCCGTTCGCCGGGTCCCCAAAAACACGGCCTTCACGGCTGGCCTGTCCTCCAGGTATGCTTCGAGGGCGGGTCGCATGGGTAGCGCATATCGTTTGAGGTCGAGGTGGTACTGTTGGGCTGATTCCGCGACGAATTCTTCGACCTCTGTGAATGGGTGGTTGGAAACTATGTATATCGCCTGCAGGGGTCGGCCGGGAGTGGGCGTGGTCGAAGATGGGGAAGACTCGGACCTCGCGGTCGCGGTTGTGTCAACTCCGGCGACATCGGAGGTGGGACGGGCAGCCCATTCGGGCAGGCAAGCCAGTATCAGTACTAAGAGGACGAGACAGTCCTTGCCGCCGTTGTACGAGAGAGAGAGGTGTTCGGGCCTTGCGAGTTCCGGGTTCGAGTCAGCCGGGTGTCTCGTTGAAAAAGGGAGCGTTCCGTTCCGCCGGTGACCCGCCCTCACCTCGGCCACGGTCGCGCAGGAGTAAGTCTGCACCTACCCATACCGACGCAGCGCCTGCTGGATCACGTCCATCGACACCTTGGCCTGGCTCTGGACCTTGCGCAGGACCTGGTCGTCGGTCTGCTCGCGGAGGAACGCATCCATCTTGGCCTGCAGCTCGAAGCAAATGTCGGGCAGAGAGGGCAGCGGGGCGCTGCGCGTCAGCAGCCCTTCCCCCTCAGTCCTGCAGGTGCCATTGATCCGTGCATCCTGCTGGTGCTGGCAAGCTGAACTCGCCGTCATTTTAGGGATTTCGGGGACAAGCGCTCTCGAAGGAGGTGAGGGGAAGGCTGGCGAGAGGCGTCGGCCGGTCGTTTGGTCACTCCCATGGTTTGTGTGAATCCTGTGTCAGGAGAGGCGGGGTGTTCAAGAACGCCCGAAGGTGGGGCAACCCGCATTTCATCCGAGGCAATCCCGAACATTATCGATAAGATTTTCCCTTGGCGGGCCCAATGATGCCCCATTTTGAGGTTTGGATGTTAGAGGCCAGGCTTTACCTAGACAAGGCACCTTTTGCTTCAAGCCTGCTGAGTAGAGGCTGACTTTCTAGACTATAGAGTATATAGTTAAACTTTCCAGACTATATATATAAATCTCCCATCTCCTGGCTGCAACTTTAGCAACAACCTCCTTTTTCTACATTTTCAGTATCTCTTTCTTACAAGCTTGCTACCTAGCTTCTTATTCTTTAAGTTCTTAGTTTTTAATATACTCCTAAAGCTTAAACTATTTTTTAGATATAAAATTAGGAGTTAAAGTGCTTGCTAACTAATTAGACCAATCCTGCTTACTAATCTACTCTCTTTTTTTTACTATATTTTGCTTACTTATTATAACGAATCACGACCCAACCAGGCTTGCTCCTGAAAGGGTTCAGCAGAGGTATCGCAATGGGTTGCTGATCGGATGGATTTGGGAGAGCCAAAAGGTCTCCAACAGATGTTTCAATCACAACGCAATGTAGAGGCTTCCGAGCTTGCACTAAACTGTAACTTGTATTGACAACTAGTGAACTCCTAGAGCTTACCAGAACGAGTAACTATATAGCTGCGCTGCTCTGCTTGTCCTCTAGCAGAGCTCGCAGAGCGCCTGGCCGCTCTGTGACAGAGCACGGAGAGTTCCTCCTAGCTCGGCCGTAGCTGCTCTGTCTGCTCTTTAACAGAGCATACAGAGCCCTAGACTGTCCCTACAGACCTGTTCCAGTTAGCTACCTAACGATTAGTTTGGAGCGTCCTGCGCCCCGCCTGGCCCTTGTCTAGGTGGCGCCTCCTTGGGTGCACTTGTTGGCTTATTTGTAACACTTATTTAATTAAAAGAATAAAAATAGATATTATATCT
>FTCU01002093.1_pt1 | contig 11509 bp, 8 predicted proteins | sample 1639521 | NCBI WGS metagenome assembly FTCU01 (sample SAMEA3914864, study PRJEB12502) | metagenome | biome: forest; material: soil | place: USA | collected 2012-03-12 | depth 0.3 m
GCGAGAGGGTTTGGTGGGGGCGTTGGAGGTGCTGAGAGGGGGGTGGTTGTGGTGGTGGTGGTGGGTGTTGTTGGTGTTGTGGTTGGTGTTGTGGTTGGTGTTATGGTGGCTGTTGTGGTTCTGGGTGTGAAAGGGAGGGGTGGGAGGCGGGGTGAGGGGTTCTGAGTTGGTGTGGTTGGTTTCCTTGGACATGTTTTGAGAAAAAGGGGGTATGTGGACGGCGGGAAAGGGGAAGCGGGCGGTTTGGCTCTCAGTAGCCGAGCTCTTGGTCGTTGAGCCCGGCCCGGCGCCGGAGCCGTGCGCGGGGTGGAGTTGTTCTCGGCCCATGGGAGAAGGTCTGTGAGATGCCAAGGGATAACATCTAAAGCTGAGTAGATGGGTGGACAACGCAGCTCAACCGAGACAAAGCCAGCTCACAACAACCTCTGATAAATATGCGTGGTCGGTGGCGTGATGAGCAATCAGTCCCAAGGCCGACAGTATAGCCTAGGTATATCCAGATCACATATCACAACACTGACGTTCACTAGATAAGCCGGACAGATCTAGAAGGGTGAGCATCTCGCGTGGCCGGATTCGACGGAAGGGCGAGCTCCATCATTACGAAAGACTGCAAAGAACAGCGGAGTCGCGGATCTTGAGGGTTGATAATCCGGAGATGGTGGACGCCGAAGTCCGTTGTTGGGTGGCGAGAATGGTCGAGAACGGTCCCATTCCGTCATGTTCGTCGGAAGTTGAGGGTTGCGGAACCCGAGCGATGAACAAAAGACGGAACAGGAGAATCTGGAGATGGGTGTAAATGGGTTAGGGTTGAAGCAGTCGTTGACACTCGATGCCATTCGACGTTGAGGACCAAACTGATGAAGAAAAGATGGTAACAGATGAAGAAGCAATTAGTAGCTCTCTCAATGTCTCGTCCGTCTATGAACGCCAATGTACATTGACACCGTGGCTGAATCGACAGGATATATGACGCTCCCAGGTATACCGCAATGCACTTTTGCTCCGCCTGACACCTCCTCATGTTCCTCATCACGCGCCTCGACTTGGGTCTTGCGCCGCACCCTCGTGTCTCCGGTTGTTAACCAGCCGGAAAGGGCCACACCTTACCACCCCGTAGTGATACTGGCTAGTCCCTTACCATTCCGTGGTTTGCAGACTGAATTTTCATCATCCCGCGGTGATATCACACAACCTCCCCCTCAGTTAAGCGTCTCCCCATTCGCCCGAATCGGCAACTCCTCCGCCTTCCCCTCGCCCCCCGCAGGCGGCGCCCCCCCAGGGTAGCGCGTGCCCTTATTCTTGACCTTCTTCTCCTTCTTTGGCGGCGGCGGGTACGCCTTGTCGGCAATCTCCTGCCACTCCTTGGACGCCTGGAACGCCTCCTGGATCGGCGCCAGCAGCGCGCTGAGGTCGCGCGCGACGGCGGGTTTGAGCAGTTGCGGCGTCAACTGTGAAGCCCGTCAGTTCCCTGTCATCATGAGTGCGCAATACAGACAACTTACCACATCGCTCTTGTAATCCTCACGGATCTTCTCAATATCCCTGTACACAAGCGTCTCCAACCCGTCCCGCTCGCGCTCCACACGGAACTCGCCCGCCCCGCGCAGCCGCGCCGCCGGCAGCAGCACAAACTCGATAAACGCCAGCAGCCCATTCTCCTCCACCACCTGCGGCGCAGCATGCGCCTTGCGGATCTTCTTGGTAACCGTCTCCGCCGAATCCAACAAATCAATCTTGCTGTCCGGGTCGCTCGAGCTCATCTTGCCGCCGTGCAGCCCAGGAACCATGGGATTCAGCAAGTGCGCGCGCTCGCGGTATCCCAGCTTGGGCAGCCAGTCCTTGGCCGCCGTAAACAGCTTGCGCTGGTCCATGCCGCCGAACTGGGCGTCGCAGTCGAGGTACTGCTCGTCGAGCACCTGCAGGATGGGGTACAGCAGGCCGCTCATCGGGGCGTTGTCGGTCTGCTTGACGACCTCGGCGCCGGCCTTCTTGGCGTCGTGCTCCGAGATGAGCGACGCCAGCTTGTACACGTCCATGACGTACTCGGGGCTCTTTTGGTAGGAGCTGCCGAGCACGACGCGCAGCTTCTCGGTCGACACGCCGACGGATTGCAGCATCGCCGTGATGACGTGGCGGTAGAACTCGGCGCGGTACATGACCAGCTCGAGCGGGGCCTTGAGGTTGTCGAGGAAGCCGTGGATGTCGGCGAGCAGGATGGTCACGTCGCAGCCCGCGGCGAGGAACTGGGCGATCTTGATGGCGGGCACGAAGTAGCCGCAGTGTGGGCGGCCGGTCGTGGCGGTGCCTGGCAATCCATTGTTAGCATTGCAAAGTGACGGTCGTGTGGTCTGCTGGCGACGCACCCCAGTAGATCTTGGGGTGTTTCCCCTCGTCGAGAATCTTCTTGATGATCTCGTCGTTGAGCACCTCGGCGAGGTTCTCCTGGATGAGCGCGAATCGCGCAGCCGAGTCCGAGGCCGCCATGGTGTGCTGCCTGGGTGCAAAAAATCAACGGTCGGAGAGCCGGTGTTGTTGTGGTGGTTGTCGTCGTCAGGTCGTGCCGGGGGGAAAAGAGTGGCCCAAATATGCACAGAAGAGTTGACTCAACCCATTGACTCGATGCGCTTTTGGTGGGGCAGTCCCCAGGAGGGGTGGCGGGTTGGCGGGGTTGTCAGGGATCATGCCCACTTTGCCGCTGGCCACCGCCTTGAGAGGGACCCACCGTGAACCCTGAGGACCCCTTGGAAGTTCAGACGACGTCCAGACGATGTCTATTGGAAAAAGCTTGATACGCTGGGATCCTGGTCAAGACATGGGTGGCAAGCAATGGCAAGAGGCCGTCCGTCTGTTGAAACGCCTACAGCTAATATTCCGGAACTGATTTAGAGTCACCGCCGTCATCCCCGGGAAAAGAAAGCAAAGAAGTGTGGAAACAGCCAGCCCAGATACCGTGCGGCAGACAGTCAGAGAACCATAGAGTCATAGACCGTTGCCCATTCAACTTTTCCTAGACCAGCCACCTAGCCTGCCCCCACCCCGCCCTCGAACCGTCTCTCCTCACATCGCCTACTGCATCTTCTCGTGTGTCGCCATCAACGATCCTATCACGCTGTCAGCAACCGTCTCACACTCTCAGTCAAATCACACACAGAGGGAACTCACCAATAAACGTCGTCACGAGGCGGGCCCGGACCTGGCAGATATCCTCGGGCACCAGCCAGATGGTGGCCCCCATCTTTCTCGCAATGCTGATGCTCAGCTTGGCGTTGAGGTAGGCGTCCTCGTCGGTGCGGCCGTCGGTGACGAGGTCGTAGTCGACGTAGCTGCTCTTCATGCCGTTGAGCACGTCGAGGAAGAAGATGCCCGTGCCGATGGCCGGGTCCTTGAAGGAGCGGATGCTCGAGTTGCGCCCGCCCTTGCGGCTCATGTCGTTGGCCCAGCGCACCATCTCCGAGTCGGTGATCTCGCGCTTGCCGAGGCGCTGCGCCAGGCCCTTGAGCGTCAGCGTGATGTCCTTGCGCATCAGCTGCCACACCAGCCCCAGCGTGAGCTTTCGCTGCCCGTCGGTGATGTCGGCGCCCTGGATCCCCACGAGCGAGAAGCCGTTCTGCTTGCCGAGCTCGATCGAGTAGTTTGTGTTCTCGACCGCCTTGAACCGCGACATGTCGCCGCCGTGCGCCGGCCGCTTGTTGACGCACCGCCAGTTGACCGAGCCCTTGATCACCTTGTCGTACGCCTGCAGCAGGATGGTGCCGTCGCAGAGGTCGTCGAAGAAGGACTGCACCGCCGGCTGCACGTCGAGGCTGTTGAGCCATAGCGTGAAGACGCGGGCCTCGCGCTCGCCCTCGGCGTCAAAGTCCTCGACCTCGATTTTCTCCTCCTCGGTGATGGGGTCGAGCGCGGGGTGCGTGTTGAACAGGTTGGCGACGAAGGCGAGGTTGAGCTTGGGGTTGCCGGCCACGAGCGACGACGGGGTCAGGAACTTGCGGCACCCTAGCCTGTCGGCGTTCTGCAGCACCTCCTCGGCCCGCTGGTGCAGGTCCCGCGTCTGCAGGGGCGCCCGCGTGCAGCCGTACTCGGAGCCGATCTGCGCCAGCAGCACCGTGTAGTTCTCGGCGTCCTTGACGTCGGTCGAGAAGTTCTGCACTCTCCTCTGCCAGCCGGCGGCCTTGAGGTGGTAGTTGAACCAGCGGAGGAGGATCTGCTCCGGCGGCAGGCGCAGGAACTGCTCCAGGGTCTCGTCCTCCTCGAGCAGCCGGTACAGCTCGGGGTGCAGCTTGATGTCGATCTTGCCCAGCAGGCCGCGGCGGATGACCTGCCAGATGAGGCCGAGGATCAGGTGCTCCCGGACCTCGATGATATCCCCGCTGCCAATGTTGACGACGGAGCAGCCGATGCCCTTTGCCGACTCGATGACGATGTTGTTGTTCTCGGTCATCTGGAAGGCATTGAGCGTCTTGGTCTTCTTTCCGGGCAGGTTCAGCACGCGCTCGTCGATGGTGTCGGGGACGCTGTCGTTGATGAGCTTGGCCAGGACCAGGCCGTCCTTGCACTCGTCGAACATCTCGAAGGTGTCGGTCGGGAACGGCAGGCGGGCGCCGATGTCGCGGTCGCCCGCGAGGACGGCGTTGATGTGGCGGGTGAATTCGGTGCGTTCATCTTCGTTGATGGTGTGAGTGATGTTAGCGTTCGAGCCCTGCACGAAGATCTTGCCACTGCCGCCGATGCTGCCCTTGGATGCGTGGCCGGGAGCGCCGCCTGTGCGCTGGGAGATGACGGCGGCTGGGGAGGCGGCGGCAGCGGACGCCTGCCGGGGACCGGCCGAAGAGTCGCGGAGCTTTGCAATGAGCTGGCACGGCGTTAGCTGTGTTCACGGAGAGTGTTGTGGATGCGAGCGACTCGGCATGCTCGGGCCAGCGTTTCCGAACTCGCGGCATGCGCGGGACAGCCGGACGTACCCCAACGTAGTCTTCCAGCTCGACTCGCCTCGAGGAATCGAGCTCGACGTCCTTCAGGGCCTGGCGAACCACGTCGTAGGGCTGGCGCTCGCTTGTCTGGGTGGCCTTGATGGCGGTGGCCTCGTCGATGTACCCCTTGTCGTCGACGTCGAGCTTGCGGAAGGCGTCGGCGAGCGAGAAGATGTCATTCTGCTGGAATTGAGGAAATTTCCTGGCCAGAAGGTCAGCTCAAGGTCGTCTCGGGCAAAGGCGCATTGCGGGATGCAGGGCAGGTGGTCTCACCTCTGGATTTTGAGGACGTTCATGGTTGCGCGAGTTCGCGGCTCCCCCTTGCGTCAGAGCTCTGGTTCGCGCGTGGTGTGACGGGGATGCTCTGGAGAATCAATCACTGGCGCAGCAGTTGCGGGGAAATGATGTTTAGCTGGAGATAGAATCCCAGAGGGCGATGCAGAAGAACAAGAGCGAGCCGGCCGCAGATGGGACGTCAACTCGTGGTTTTGTCTTCCCGGGAGCCTGGCGAGTCTGGGGCCTGCTGTGCTTGTTCATCCGAGTTGGGTTGGCGGGGGTGGAGGGGCTCAGAGCAGCACCCCAGCAACCCCCAAAGGACTGATGTAATCTGACCGGGGGCAGGAACCAAGCCACAGCCCGGCTTGCGTCACCGCCCAATCAGCCGTCAGGCAGCGGCCAATTCGATGAAATGGATCCACCAGGCAGCGCTCCAGGGGCGTTGTGTTAAGCTGTGATCTTGTATTCGCGGCACCTCAGCAGTACCCCCGCGTACTTCCCTAACAGCAAGACTGGATTTTATTTCCCGTTTTCTTCTCTTGGCATCTTCGGGATGCCCTCAGTCTCACACGAGCTCGGGCAAGACTTGCACAAAGCCTGCTGTCTGCACTAGTAAGAGAGATATCGGAGTGATCATTGTCTTTTGATCGAAACTGCCAAGAAAATAATGTGAGAAATTCGCGTGTCTTACATGGAAAATGCAAATATCAGGCATCCATCCACTGACATGTCGAACAGCACAAGACACAAGAAACAACACACAACACACAACTCACAACACACTTTAATATCCGCCAAAATGGCAGACACCTGCAAGTCCTGCCACGACCCTCTCACCCTGACCCTCGACCCCGAGGACTCGGGCGACGAGGGCTCGGCCTCAGCCTCGAACCCGGGCGAGACAGTCCCCGACGACCTCGTCCTCCCCTGCGGCTGCCACTTCCACTGGCAATGCCTGCTCGACCACGCCTCAATCGTCACCTCGACCCTGTGCTGCCCGTCCTGCCAAACCAGCGTTTCTTCTTCCACCACCTCTTCCTCCGCTGCCTCCTCCTCATCATCCAACCCCCAACCCCACCAACCAACCCAAATCCTAACCCACTACACCAACGAAGGCGGCCCCCAGCCCTCCCTAGACCTCTACCCAACCCTCCTGGAAGAATCCTTCCTCGCGGCCCACCCCGAAGCCCGCCCCGCGCGCGCACTGCACACCCTCGCCGCAGCAGGCGAGGTTTCCGACATGGTCGGACTCCTCACCTCCCTGGACGAGGACTCCGACGCCGAGGACTCCGAGGACGCGCTCTCACCCGCGCAGCTGCTCGTCTGGCGCGACCCGCTCAACGGCGGCCGCAGCGCGCTGCACGTGGCGCTCGAGGCGCGGCAGGAGGAGGTGGTGTGGCTGTTGCTGTGGCTGGGGAGCGCGGCGAGGAGGGAGGATTTTCCGGACGCGGTGGTGCAGGTTGCGGTGGCGATGGGGTTGCCGCGGCCGGACGGCGGGGAGGATGTGCGGTTTGTGAGGGATGAGGCGGGCAGGACGGCGGGGGATGTGTGTTTGGAGCTGGGGGAGCCGTGGACGAGGTTGGTTGAGGGGGGGTTGTTTGTTTAGGGGGGGATCACAAAATTAGGGGAATGTGATGCACAAAAATAGGGGCCATGTAATGCGAGAGTCTTGGTGAAGGGATCTCGATAGGCCGCATGCAGAGCAGTGCCTGGGCCCCATAATCGAACATAACAAGTTCACCTCTTCTTCCTGGCCATGATACGACCGCCACAAACCATATCTCTAGCAACGCCCATTCCCTCACAGGTGCATGCTCCCAACAACACCAGAAACGCCAACCCAGCCCTGATCTAACTCATCTCTACCCCGAATATTGACAACTCAGCCCTCACCCCTTCGGCGTCCTCGCCCTGCTAGCCAACATCTGCGACAGCATAAAATGGCTGACGTCCTCGTCCGCCCAGTAGCTCATGTGCGACGCAATGGTGTTGATCGGGTTGAAGTCGAGCACACTCCTGCAGCCATGTCAGCGACCACCTCAAACAACACTCTCCCCAAAGACCTCCAGCAAAAAGAAAGATAGAAGGGGAGAGAAACGGGGGAAGAAAAGGGAAGGAAAAAAAAAGAAAACTCACTCCTGAATACAGTAATCCACCCTCCCATTCCGATTCAACCCCCGAATCTTCCCCTCCTCCCTCCTCAACCCCCTAGCCTTCTCCTCCTCCTCAGCCCACCGCGCATGACTCAACCCTCCCTGACTCCCACCCCTCTCCATCCCCACACCACCAACACCACCCCCATCCTTTTCCGTCTTTGAATCCCGCTCCGCCATATCAACGCGACTCTTCTGAAACCGACTAAACAGCGTCTCCAGCTCTTCATCAATCAGCGTCGCCTCGTTGCTGTTCCCGTTGGCCGCCAGCCGGCGCATGCGCTCCGCCGTCTGGGCGCTGCGTTCCGCGTCTGTCAGCGCGGCCGTGGTGGGAGAGGAGGGCGTGGCGTGTTTGGCTGCCACTGCGGAGATGACGCCCGCGGAGATGTTTGTGCCTGCGCCGGGGCTGAGGGTGTTGCTCTGGTGTTGCTGTTGCTGTTGTTGCTGGTGGGAGGCGTTGATCTTGGCGACGTCTTCGTTGGTGAGGCCTAGACTGCGGTTGAGGAGGTTGCTTGCGATGCCCGCGCTGAGGGAGCTCCAGAGGCCTGAGACGCTCTGGCCGACCTTGGCGCCGATGCCGGTGAGGCCTTGCGGGGCGACGGCGCCGAAGAGGCCCTTTTTGGTGTAGGGGAGGGCTTGGGGCTTGAGGGTGGTCATGACCGGGGAGATCAGCGGCTCGAGGCGGTAGGAGATGGGGTCCGACGGGTGGAAAATGTTGAAGAGCTGGCCGACTTTGGGGGAGGAGACGGTGAAGGGGAGGCCCGTGACCGGGGAGAGACGCTGGTTGGGCTGCGAGGGGAGGGAGAGAAAGGGGTCGTCCATATAGTCGGGGTTGAGGGGGCTCTCGGAGGGCAGGGCGTTGGGGAGGTTGCGCGCCGAGATGGTCCGGCCTTTGAGCATCTGGAAGAGCCCGATGGGAGAGCCGAGGCAGTAGAAGTCCTCGACCTCGAATTCGAAGGCGAGTTCTTTGGGCTCCCTGGCTTCGTACCGGTCCTGGGAGGCTGGCCAAAACCGGAGAGGGTTCCTCGGGGACTCGGTGACGCTGGCATTCTCCTTTTGTCGGCAGAGGATATCGAACAAGATGGCGCTGCCGAGAGAGTGGCCCACAATATGCACCTTGCCCTTGAAGTCGGGGTTGCGTTGCATAAAGACGTTGTAGATCCGGTTCGATTCTTTCAGCACAATCTCGGCGATCTGTTCCCGGTAGGCGCTCTGGTACAGAAGCACATCCAAGGCGAGATCGGCGATGAGCGACCTGGCGAACGCGACTCCTTCGACCGTGATGTCTGCGAGGGAGGGGTCTTGTGCATGTCAGCAGCAGCGGTGTGACTTTCAGAGAAAGGGGCCTTACAGTCGTATTCTTCGTCCACTCCTTCTCCGAGGTCCCGCTCGCCTCTTTTCGGCTTGCGTTTGGGAAAGTCGAGCAGATGGCGCCAGACCACAGGCAGAACTTGTACCCGGCAGTTGCCCATCCCGGGCTTGCCAATCTCCGAGTTGAGCGCTCGAAGATCTGCAGAGGCAGAGTAAACCGACTTCAGGGACTTGCGGAGGACGGTCACGTCGTGCACGAAATTGATGCTCTCCATTCTGCGGCCGGTTAGCAGGCATGATTCCACAGTTGGAGCATGGGAACCTGTAGATGGTACCTGCGCGAGAGAAGCTGCCCAATCCCGTGAGTGACGAGTACGAGATGCTCGATCTCCCGGCCCTGGTTGTCGTCAACCCTTGCGTTGTAGTCGCCGGAGATCTCTTCTTCCTCTCGCTCGCGGATGGCTTCTTCCCTGGCCTCTGGATCCTCAGCGGTTTCGATCAGATTTGAGAGCTGCCGCGTGAGACGGTTTCGGGTGCTCTCAAACCCATCTGTAATCTCCGGTTTCGAGTTGTCCGCGTCGGATCCTGTGATGGGCGGGGGCGCAGACCGTCGCTTCAGTGCCTTGGACAGCTTCTCGTCCTGCTCTTTCGAGGTCGACTTGGTGTCCGTCGGCGTCGACGGTCGCTTTTCCTCCTTGGACTTTTTCGGCTCTGTGTGGCCGCGAACGAGCTTCACGCCGCTCATGTAACCAGTCCCTGAGAGCCTCTCATACATGGTCGACGCCACCCATGACAACATGCCATCGGATGAAAGCCATGCCGTGGTGGAGTCTTGGTATGTGACGACGCTGTTCATGTAGCTCCCAAACAGCCGGTGCGTCTGGGGCTGATGCTGAGGCGCGGGTGGCCCTTTGTTGGAAGGGTCTTCTGTCTCTTGGGCGGCGACTTTGAGGTTCTCGACTGAGGATTTCGAAACAACCGACTTGGGCGCAGAATTACTCCGCGTCCTCGGCGGCGCCTTCGGCGGATACTGCCACGGCTTGATTTTGAGGTAGCCCTCCTCCAGTTGGGCGGCTAGGTTTTCCTCACAGGGGCGGAGGACGGATCCCTCTTGGTAGAACCAGCTCCCGCGTCGGACGTCATAGATAGGGCCTTCCCAGTAGATGGGGGCAAGTTCGCGGTCCTCGATGGTCACGTCGAACAAAAAGTCCTCGTTCACCGGGACGGTTGTTTTGGAACCCGGTGAGCCTGGCTCCTGTGGTCCGTCGGTTGAGGTTGCGCGGGGACGTTTGCTCCCAAGGCGCGGGCTGTCGTTACCCTTGATTTTAGTTTGTTCCCCCTCCAGCTCCTGTAACTTGCCTTGGTATGCGGCCTCGATGGCCTGGGAGTCTTCGGTGGAAAAAGCGACAAACTTCTTCGGCTGGGCGGGTTTGGCGTCTGCGGTGCTCTTGGACAGCATGAACTGTGGCTTGCGTTTCGGGATCTGGAAAAGACTTGCATAAGCACCTCTCATAGCCGCAGGTCCTAGCCCGCAGGCGGAGGAAGAGAGACAATAAGAGAGAGGATACAGCCAGGCAGAAGAGGAGGAAAGTAAGAAGAGAAAAAGAGCAAAAGAGTCCCAACCACAGAATCCCGTACTTACGTCTACCGCATGGAACCATTTTACATTCACCGGAGGGCAGTCCGGCGGATAGCGCCCCAGGCTTTGGCCGTAAAAGGGGTTCGTGACATGATCGGCAGAGTTGGACAGGACGGGCGGCGGCGGATCTTTGGGTGTTGGCGTTGCGCTGCGGCTTCCGGCCCAGGGGTTGATGGAGTCGACGGCCGAAGCGAAATACGACTTCTCGACCTTTTTTTCGGCGTCTCCTGGTGCCATTGCTTGGGAGTGGCCAGGTGGCCACCCGAAAGGGGGGCTCGATGCACTCCTAGTCTGCCAAAAGCGGCGGCAGTGTTGCTGGAGATGGTGTCGTCCCAACTTGAACTGGGGACTCGTCCGAGACAAGAGTAGTGGCGCCAACGCTGGAGATCGGACAGAAATCTAAGCTGCTGATTCTGACAGACAGGAACCCTGCGTAGCGGAGAATTCTGTGGTTAGGAGAGAGGCGTGAGGCTCGGGGCGCAACGGGAGGGGAAGGGCGCGGAAGCGGCGCGGGTGCGTCGGAATTGGGAACGCGATCGGGGAGGAAGACAGGATGGAAGTGAGATGATGGGGGGTCAGATGAGATGGGTTTAAGGTATGTGTTTCATCGGACCAACAGAGCCGAGAAAGAGGCACAGAATGAATCCAGAGTGCGGTGAGAATGCGGTCCAAATGCCGGTTTGGGCCGGTTTGGAGGTCTTCTGAGGGCCGAGTTCAGGGTCTGGATGCACATGCTTCCAGGTGAGTTTGGTCCGAGCAACGATGACGGAGTGTGCTTGCAACGTGGCTGCTGATTGGCAGGCGGCCCGCAACTGGGTCTTTCCGGCAGGCAGGCGGCTCGCGGGCCAGGCAGCCCAGCAGCTGCGGTGGGCATGGCTTGAGCATGGGTATCCGGGTCAGGTCAACGTTCAAGCCTGGCGCAGAATGGGCCAAGACTTTCATACATACAGTTCAATGACTGAATACTTGTTAGCGCGACACTTTGACAGGGCCCTGGTCCTAAATTCAAGACTTCTCTTTTGACAGCTCAGTGACCGTCTAGAATACAAACAAATAGAATAGTTATCTCGAAATACTCGGAAAGATGCCCTTAATCCTTTTCTCTTTCTTCGTCTAGAATACAAACAAACAAAATATCTCGAAGTACTCGGAAAAGATGA
>FTCU01001090.1_pt1 | contig 11501 bp, 15 predicted proteins | sample 1639521 | NCBI WGS metagenome assembly FTCU01 (sample SAMEA3914864, study PRJEB12502) | metagenome | biome: forest; material: soil | place: USA | collected 2012-03-12 | depth 0.3 m
GAAGAGGGAAGAGGAATCCGTTTCCGAGCCTGGGCTCAAACGGGCAAAAAGGCAGGGCGAAGCAAGGCCAAAAGGTCATGCTGAGGGCAACGGGCAGTCATCGCGGCTGCCTGTGGATGCGGACTGACTGCGAGCGGGCCTGCACGGCCGCCATTTCCGCAAAACGCAGGCAGACTCGCGACCATGACGTTGGTGGAAGGTGAGATGAGGCAGATGAGATGCCTGCTTGCATGCATGTCTGACTTGCAGACGGAGAGTTGGAGATGCCGCTGCTTGGCACGCGATGCACAAGCCAGAGTTGACGTTAGCTTGCAGGAGCCACGACCCACAGGCAGGCAGGCCACAGCGCAGGGCAAGGCTAGGCGGGGAGCCAAGGGAGCCAGGGAGCCAGGGAGCCAGGGCAGGACGGGCAGGCAGGTGGGGGGTGTCAGGGACTGCGGATTGGTTGGAGGCCTGCAACCCTTCTGATCGGCCGCTTCCTCCGCTTTCCTTCCCTCGCACCCCTCCTTTTTCCAATCTGACCAGGAGACTCGGGTCGGTCGGAGATGGGAGAGGAGGCTGAGGGAGGACGAAGAGGAGCTGAGAGATTTGTTGCGACCAATGGCGACGGTTGCGTGCCGTGGTGATTTGTGGGCCCCTTCTTTATAAGGGTCAACCCCGCCCCCGCGCCGTTGAGGCCGCGCAGTTTCCAGCAGCCGCAGCACCAGCTTAAATCCACCCGAGCCGCCCAACGGTTGCGAACTTGCGTCTGCGTGTTTTCTTCCGTACTTCTCTTTCTCCAGCACTTCTCACCATGTCGGCGAACGATTTTTACAACCAGGGCCAGCCGCAGGGCTACGCCTACGGGCAGCCGCAGCAGCAGCAGCAGCACCAGGGCTACGGCGCGCCCCCGCCAAACCCCTACGACCAAGGCTATCAGCAGGGCCATCAGGGACCGCCCCAGCAGCCCGTGTGTCCTGCCCGTTTGCATCGCGACAACGTTCCCCGAAGAAACCCGGCTAATCGTCCCCTCTCTCTCGTGCACAGGGCCAGTACTACCCGCCGCCGCAGCACCAACAGCCGCCGCCGGGGCAATACGGCGCCCCTCCCCCGCAGCAATACGGCTCTCCGCCGCCGCAGCAGGGAGGGCAGTACCCGCCGTACGGCGGCGCCCCTCCTCCCCAGCACCAGCAGCAGCAGCCCTACGGCGCCCCGCCCCCGAGCCACTCGCCGTACCCGAGCGACCCGCGCGGCCAGCCGCAGCAGTATCCCCAGCAATACCCGCCGCAGCAGTACGGACAGCAGAGCCCGCCGCCCTACGGCCAGGGCCAGCAGCCGTATCCCCCGCACCAGCAGGCCCCCTACGGCGCCGGCGCGCCCGGCCAGTTCCCCGGCGGACAGCCGGGCCAGCCTGGCGACCGCGGCCTTGCCGGCACCCTGATGGGCGCCGCTGCGGGTGGCTTCCTCGGGCACCAGGCCGGCGGCGGCCTGGCGACGGGCGCCCTGGGCGCCATTGGCGGCGCCTTTGCGGGGAACAAGCTGGAGAACAAGTGAGTCTACCTCCTCCCCTGTGGCAATGCCGATGGCTACCTCAGGGTTTTTCTTTTGCTGCGTGTATTATGACGTGGTGCTGACCTTGCTCCGCACAGGATCGGCAAGCACAAGAAGGAGAAGAAGTACAAGAAGGAAGGAAAACACCACAAGCGCAGGGGCTCGGGCTCGGGCTCGAGCAGCTCCAGCAGCGACTCAGATTAAGGTAGGCAAAGGAAGGATTGAAGGGTTTGGAGTGGATATTCTGCCATCTCTGGTTGGGCGGGCGGCCTTTTGCTTATCATGAGTGAACGATTTCTCGTTTGTCACCTTGTTGCGTTGGGAGGTATTATGCGTTCTGTTTTTGTGGCTTGTTTGTCGTTTTCTGCTGCTCTTCTGTTAGCGAGCTTACGTATCTGAGTGTCAGTAACTCTTTCAGTATCCTCCTGTCTCTGATCTCGTAGTGTGACGTGTCGTTTGTGACGCGCTGTGTCTGAAGTGCTGGCCATGACCCGTGCAGTTGTGCGAGGGAGACAAGAAGCCACATCACGAGCATCACGGGTTCCAAGGCAACTCCTAATTACCTGCACAGGGGTTGCTGTCAAGCTTGCCGTCCCAACTCGCGTGCACTCCGCCACGCCGGTGATCATTCTCAACCCAGATGGCCGCTGAGTGAAAAGTGTGCTGACGCAGCGGGCCTTGAAGACCAAGGGAAATCTAAGACGTTGACATTGACGTCTCGACTCTTTTTGACACATTGACGCTAGCACAAAGTCTCTAACTCAACTGTGTATAGTCCTGCTTCCTTTGACCATGTCCGCACTCATGTGTCACAAGGATAACTCTGGTAATTCGAGTTCTGAAGAGCCTAGACACAATGAGAAACTCAAATCCCGCCAGTTCGCAGAATCTTGAAGTTGAGTATAACATCAACCCCCTCCCCACCTACCTGCTGCTCTCCTTTTCTTCCAGCAGCAGTCGAAAGTCGAAACGTGCGCAGACTCAACCACTCCAACCCAAACAGCCAACCTCATCTGCTTCATACCGCAACGACGTGCAAAAAGTACACGAGGGTGTACTCCTGCACCCACTTCAACACGCAGATTGCGTCCTACTGCCGCAAGGCCCAGGCGAGAATTGACCGGGGACAACTCCCGCGTGCTGACGAGTGCTACTCCCGCCCAGACAGAGAGAAGCACACCAGAATGAAATGCGACGGGTGCCACGACGTGTGGAAGAGAGAGCAGTACGGCTACTTCGAGGACCTCTGGGCCAGCTACCTTGTGCCCATGGCCAGTCGGTACCGCGATATCGAGGAGAGCCTCAACAGCCAGAAGACGCAGCACAAGAATGCATTCAAGAGAACACTCATATACTGGGAGCAGCGCCGGGAAGACAGCTCGGGAACTTTCCTTTACGACCTCTATCCAGGGGAGATCGACAGCCTCGTGAACCACATCTCCCTTTCAGGTCAGCCAAGAGATAACATGGAGGGACCAAGAACTCGCCGACCAGGAACGTTGCTCTGATTCCTGCTCTGATTCTGGTTCTGGCTTTGGCTCTGGCTCTTCTTGTCCTGGCTCCCAGAACGGCAGTGGAAAAGGCTCTCATGGGAAGGGGCACAAGTCGGGAAGCAAGAGCGGGAGCTCGCGCAGCCATGGTCGAGATCACAGCAGCAAGTCCAAGGGTAAAAGCAGCGGTGGTTCTTGGTATAGCTGGCTTTAACTTCTTCGTTTTCTTTTTTATTATCGAGTCGGGCTTTGAAGGGGAGTGAAAGGGCAGCTCAGAGGAGTGGTGCACAGCAAATTATCTCATGCTCGGGGCTCGGTTCGGGCACAAAGGAGCTGGCTCCGGTCATTTGGTGCACCAACTAATTCTAGCTGGCAATGCAGGGCAGACAAAATGGACGTTGATGCTTTTTCTTCCCCCGAGACGCTTGCCACCTTGGCGCCCTCGCTTCCCAGGCGAGGGCTGCCACTCCAAACGGCGAAATGTTGTTGACGAGGTGTGGGCCCTCGGTCTCGTTTATTACCCCGATCCGGATGCAGGTTTGGTTTCCTAGTGGGTGCCCTCCCCTCGGGTAGGTGGATGGCCACGTGGAAAGTGGTTCTCAGGGGTCGGGTTGTAATGAAGTATCTGCAGATTATTCTCCTTCGAATAATTCACCCGCCAACACCCTTCACGACAAATACTCGCCGGTCAGGCCCAGCACGGTCAAAGTCATAGCTGATCCCGTTGCTTCCTGATGCGACCGGCTTGCTGCTGGGCAGTTTTTCCAAGTGAAATCCAGGTCTGACGTTTTTTTCCGGTGTGTCGTCGACGTCCCCGGAGACATTGCTCCCTTCCAGCAAGCGAATGTTTTACACTGGTGGACTGGCTTCAGCCCGAGATGGTGTCCGGGAAAGGGGCTTGCCAAGCTGGGTAGCATGACCGACTGCCGGCAGTATCTAAGCGGAGCTCCAGGCTCGTTTCCGGACCACTCGGCCAGGGGGCGGGGCCCCTTCTTCCGCCGGCCCGAACCAGCACGCAAGAAACCGACCCCGAACTCTCAACAACGCCGGATTTTTGTCCTCTCTGAGCCCCACCGTTTCACTTTTCCACGCCACCTCCCTCGGTTCATCTGGGGCTAACTCCAACCACTCCGGGACCCAGTTCCGATGCCGACTTGGCTCGACGCTGTCTTACGTCCTCCACATACACCAAGGTAGGGGATCAAAAGGAGAAAGCTACCGGTTTGAGTATTAATGCCAGGGAGTCGTAATAAGGGGGCAAGGAGGGCAAGGATAAGTGTATAAGTGTGCTCAACGGAATCCAATTAATTCCAATTTTCCCCGTTGACCAGGTCTGCCAGCCATCAACGCAGCTGTCTCTCGGTTTCTCTCGGACGGTGTCTCCAAGTCGCCTGACAATGCCATCCTCCCGCCAGCTCCTGGCCGCTCTTGCGGCGGCGGCCGTACCTGCGGTTGAAGGTGCCATGGGCCCTGCCTTCAGCACCGGGCCTGTAGCTTCCAACTCGTTCATCCGTGAGGCGACTTCGACTCTCATCCTGCCCAAGGCCCCTACCGGCTCAACCGGAGACCTCTCTCTCTGGGTTGGAATGGGCACCTCCAAGGGTGATCTGATCCAGTCGATTGCCGACAACTGGTCTTCTTCGAACTGGACTATCTTTGCGTACACGCTGCTGTCCACGTCGGCCACCACGCAGATGCCGGTTCAGTCTGACAGCACGACCGCGTATCCCGGTGATCAGATCACCATGCACTGTGAGTCGATAATTGCAAGTCAATTATCCACAAAGACGTGCCTTGTCTGACAACACCTTGCGCGGCGGGAACAGACAAGTACGAGGACTCGACCGGAAACTACACCCAATACGTTTCCATCAACGGCAACGTGGTGCACACGCTGTCCACCAGCGATGGACACGCCCTGGGCTTTGGCAGCGCCGTCGAGTGCGCCGAGACCAACTGCGGCATCGTTCCCTCTCACAGTAAGTCTCTTCTCTCGAGACCCAAAGAGTTGGCCTTGACACCGGCGGCTAGCGTGGATCAACACGGTCATCACGATGGACGTGGCGGACCCCAACTACAAGAACACACTGGGCAAGGGCCAGGGCGTCACCGGCGACCTCGTCACCAGCGACGGCGGCAAAACCTGGACCGTCAGCCAAATCTACATCCCCGGCTGGGACTTCTCCACGGGCAAGATCGTCACCTCGAGCGCCGCCGCGACCTCGACCACCACCAAGACCTCGACCACCACCACCAAGGCCTCCACCACCACCAAGACGACGACCAGCACCGCGTCCACGGCTACCGGCACCGCCGCCCATTGGGCGCAGTGCGGTGGTATCGGCTACACCGGTCCCACCAAGTGCGCCAGCCCGTACACCTGCGTCTACTCCAACGACTGTAAGCCGCCGTTTATCCATTCCTCTCTTCCTTGTTGGGCATGTTGTTGACAAGCCTTTCCGTCCAGGGTACTCCCAATGTCTGTAAGGGCCGCATGCGGGAGAATGACGTGAAATGGAGGAGCGCGTACCCGAGGACCCGAAAAAGGACCGAGTGTGTATGATGTCGCGGTGGGATGGGTCGAAGTTGACATTAAAAGCAAGGAATCGAGTTGGCATGTTCCTGTTTACACCAATTGGTCAGCGTTGGTCAGAAGATGCTGTCAATATAGGACTCTGAGAGACAGAAGCCACGAGCAAAGCGGGGGAGTGGGGGAGGGCATCACTTGTCTGCCGAGGTCACCCATTGCATTTGTGCTGTCGTCAGAACATTGAGTTTCTTTCTTGTGTGCATTTAGATCGGAATGAGTACGTAAAAGGATGGTCATCATCGACGGCGGAAACGGAGCAACAATGTGGGAGAAGTGGCTTGCCTTCATGTGCCTCTGTGTTTGTCGTCGTCATCGAAGTCCATCCTGGAAAAGAGTCGGTGGCTACAGACCAAAATCAGACGGTCAGCAAGGTGGTCTCCAATCCAAAAATTCCCACGCCACAGCCAAAATATCGCCAGCTCAGATGGAATGATTATTCGTCACGGGGTCACGGGTGTGTACCCTTCGGATCACTGAAGCTTCCTCATCATTGCAACGGCTTCCAAATCTCACAAATGTTTGCCAAACAACCACGGGAGCGGAAAGAGGTTGGAACTTACCTTTTGTTGTATTACGGCGCAAGTTTCCGTCATCAAAGCGTGAGGCGTATCATGAGAACGTAGTAATTCTCATGGCGGAGGTCGACCCTGCATGCGTTCGTAGAACGGCGAAGATGGATACGAAACTTTTTGGTACTTAATTGTCTGACTGTTGATCAGACCAGGACCCGAGAATTAGCAAGACATCTGAGCGGCGGTGAAAGAGAAAGACAGCGTAAAGCGAAGGGTAGGGGCTCAGATCCTGACGTTTTTTCTTCAGGCCTCAGATGAAGTTCGATCGATTGGTCATCATTGCCGAGGGATTGGGGGTCAAATGTCTCACAAACTTGCCTTGTTTCCGCTGCCACCCACTCTGACATCCCAGGTAGCTGTTGTCGCTGGCTTTCGAAGCGGGATCGGAATTTGGACGTTGTCGGATGCCACCAAGGCTCAAATGAATGGCCTCCTGATTGGAAACCTGCGAGCATGTCATGTCAGCAAAGGAAAACCCTGCCAGGGAGAGAGGGAAGCGAGGAGATGAGAGGAATGGCTCAGACACAAGTTTGGTTGTCGTCATGTATATCAGACCAGCTCCAACTCGTCAATTGGTCATCATTGCCAGCTTGAGGGTCCCGTCGCGGCGACTTGCCTTGCAGAGATTCACTTCCCTTGTATAAGCAGGGGCCTCGAGGCCAGCGATCTAAAATCATGTGCCAAAAGTCAGCAAACTGTCTACAATCGAGACTGTTCAGGAGGAATGGCAGAGTAGGTGGTTTGGTAGGTCAGAATGATGCACTTTTTTTCATGGTTCTTCAAAAAAAGGACTACTTGGTCATCATGCCAAACAGCAAAGCCCAAGGTTATGGAGAGAGGGTTTGACTTGCCTGAATTTTTACTTGAACCAGACTGGTGCCTAACTGACGAGAAAACTGGCAGGAGGAGACGGGTCGAGATCGAAGTTTCTTTTCCTGCCTGGCCATGGCCAGAATCTGCCTCGAGAGAAGTCAGCGAATCAAGATCTCGAGCAACGAAGCGCAGAAATGAGGGATGCGTTGACGTTGGCGGCTCGGAGGAACAAGTCCTTTCTCATGTGTTAAGCTCAATTAGAGTGATCGTTGGTTGTCATCACGGCCGTCGTGTGTGGGTGTGACAATGGAAGGGCGAAGAACTTGAACTTGCCTGGCACCATGGGGAATTGGGTCATGAAACCTGACTCGATCCAAAAGATCTAAAGCATCCAAACCAAGTCGGAGTCAGCAAACCACCAAGAAAATGATAGAGGGTGTCGAGGAAAGAACAGGGATTGTTTTTTCTTTTTTTTTTTTTTTTCAGATCACCACTGTACCAAAGCTCATCGGTGCGCTCCTCAGGGAATATTATTGGGAAGGTTTCTCATCATGTCTCGTGTAGGAAGTGAGGGGAATGGAGGTTGAGAGGAAGGAGATACAGAAAACTTGCCTCGCGTCACGGTTCTCGACGACGGTATCTGTCGAGGATATCCGAAATTGAACATGTTAGCAGTGGATTCTCTCGGGCCTTCAAGCACAAAACAGAGGGGTGCTTGTCTCAGAATCACGATACCATGGTCGTCATCGGGCCAAATGGACCTCGGAACGATAGATTGTTCATCATTTTTGGGGGATCTCAAGGTGTCCGGGACGCTGGGAAACGTACTAGTCGGAGCCAGCCATGCGGGGGTAGCGTCCCGGTCTTCTTCCACTCGTCGAAGAGACAGGCACTTCAGATATGCCACATCTTGTGTGTTGAGTTGACGCAGAGGAAAATATCCGATTACCCTGTCGCGTCTGGTTAGCCGCAATCCATTTGATGTTGGGGTGCCGGTGCTGGGAAAGCGATGGCCTCAGAGGAACCAGTTCATCGGGTTTTTTCCTCGTGAGCAATCATGAGCGTTCTTCAGAAGCCGCAGGTATTTCATCATTGGCCTGGGAAATAAAATGGACGGTGTCAAGGACATTGTTGTGATGGTTGCTTACCAGATGGCGGTGGTGTTGGGTCGCGTGCTGCGCCGAACCGACTTTGGGGCTGGTCGGTCGGTCGGTCGGTCGGTCGGTCGGGCGGGCGGGCAATCTGTGGTCGACGCGACGTCAAACCTCAAAAGGAAAAGAATTGGAATAGTGGTAGAAGAGAAAAATAGACGCGTAAAGTACGTAATAGAAAATGGAGCCGATCGGGATGCATCTTGAAGAGGATGGCAGTGATTGTGCTGGCTGAGGAAAGCAAGAAGATGGAGGATGGAGAATGGAGGATTCGGGAAAGGAAGAAGAAGAGAGTGGAAGGAGGAGGCAGGTGGGAAATAACAACACTGGGGTCGAATTACGGCGAAAGCGGCGGCCTGTGGGTGAAGACGCCGGCGGAGGGCAGTGCCGGTGGAAGCACTCTGGCTTGAATGAGCGAAGTAAACAGAACAAGGCGGAATGGGCCATCGCCGAGGCTGTGAGGCCATTGCCATCAAACACCCTCGCAGCCGGCAAGTCAGGCCGTCAATGGAAGAAGACCGGCAGTGGAAGACAGAGGGTTGATGGAAACACATGAGTTGTTGAGGCAAAGCAACGGGGTTCAAGCAAGTCCTCAGTTTGAACTAGTTGCAGCAAATTGTGTTCTATCATGTTAAATCACGTCGACTTTAAATTGTCTTGTCTGGTTAACTAGGCATCTTTCAAATCACATTACCTTTGGGCAAACTCAGGGGTTGATGGTTCTGTCAACAAAGGTCCCTTGAACGCAGCCCCTGAACCAACCCTAACCCTCACCAGCCTTGGTCGAGGCTGACTGGTTGGGTTCGTGCATGAGCCAGTGATGAACAGGGCATTGATTGTTTGGTTCCTAATTTCCGTCACGTGGGAGGCAGCATGGGCTGTCCGCCCCGTGAGGCTGAAATCATTTCCCAATGCGCGGGGTTTTGCTCCGGCTCCGCGCTCCTCTCTTGAACCGGCCTCTTTTTTGCCCAACTCGCTCGAAAATCACACGCAAGGCCCGGTCATATGGTGAAACCATGGGGGCAAACCAATCCGACCCGGTGAAGGAGGCCTTTGTAAAGTCTGCAAGCAGCGGCACCAGCGAGAACAGGCGCCAGCTAGACAACGCCATCAGCATGACGACTCCAAGATGGGACCACGCGAGCCCTTATGGAGGGAGACGGCTCGGCGACGACAGCATCCGGCTGGTCAGGATCCAGCCAGCCACAAACGATGATGACCCTCTGTTCTGCGGTCTGATCGAGGTCGCCTTTAGCAGCAGGCCCCAGTTCGGGGCGCTCTCGTACAGATGGGGCACCGACGAGGCGAGCGACACTATCACTCTCAATGGCTGCCCATTTATGGTCAGGAGGAATCTCCACGACGCCCTCGTCTTTCTCCGCAGCCGCCACGATGGAAACGCTCTCGAACTGTTCTGGATCGACGCCGTCTGTATCAACCAGGACGATGTCGCGGAACGCAACAGGCAGGTCCGCATCATGGACCAAATCTATTTCCGGGCTCGTACCGTCTTGGTCTGGCTGGGCAGCGGGTACGCAAAGCGTCCATCGTGGGAGCCAGAAGACACCGTTGGCGACGCTTCCGAGAGCACGCGGGCCCGGGAGATGGTCCGCCAGGTGCAGCAAGACAAGTACTGGACCCGCGTCTGGATCCTGCAGGAAGTCGGGCGGGCGAGGCACCTGCAGGTCTGCCTATGGAATGAATTCCATGAGTGGGGATACTTCACCCTCCTCCTTACCGAGAACGGCGGCCGTGCGGACGCGGGACCGCTGAAGTTGGATAGGTGCCTCCGCCAGGGTGCAGATGAGGGCTCCCTCACGCTCAAGAGACTGCTCGAGGATCACAGGGAAGCCGAGTGCTCCGACCCCCGAGACAAGGTCTACGGGCTGCTCGGGCTCGCGTCCGATGCCGCAGGGTTCCCCGTGGACTACAGCAAGTCTCTGTACGAGGTGTGGGAGGACACCATGGTGTTTATGAACGCGCGGAACGCCTTCGAGAAGGGATTCCCCGGCACTGTCGGGTTCGGGACGCTGGTGAAGGGCTTCCTGACGGACGCGCACGGCGACCGACATGAGATTCCGAAGGAGCTCAAGCGAGCCAGGAACGACCATGCAACTCTTGACAAAAGTGACTCCCGCATCTTTTTCCTCGAGACAATTCCCGTTGGGCTGATCGTCGCGATTGGACCGCCGGTGGAAACCATCGTCTCCAGCACGAGCAAGGCGGCAGAGTGGCGGAATGCCATCCAGGCCGTCTTCAGGGCAGCCGAACGCCTGCCGGCCCTCCGGGAGTACGACGAGCTGGTCTCGTCGCTCATCGACTGCGACGGGTCTCAAGTCGATGCCATGGCCTTTGGCCGGCCGGGCGACTGCATCTGGAGGCTGTCGCCGAACGAGGTCAGACCGGTGTTCCGGGGCGACGTCCGGGAAGTTCTGAAGCAACAACGTTCTGGCGCGCGAAGAAAGGGAGCAGCCGCCTCGGCCAAGCCGGTCGTGTACTTGGCTCAACAGCCCGGCGGCCGCGACACGGAGCGGAAGATGGGCGTGGCCCCGGGCCTCGCCGAGGAGGGGGACGTCGTCTGTTGCGTCAAGGGATCGAGACGAGCCGTCCTAGCCAGGGTTGTCAAATGTCGCGAATGGGGACCGCACGAAGCCCGTGTGCATGTGAGAGCGTTTGGCACGGTATCGACCACCGAGGGCATGCGTGTGCGAAGCCCGGTGCTAGGTCCCTCGACATGGCGAGAGCTGGCGCACAACACCAAACAACTGAACGTCTCTGTGGATGCTGCCACGCTCTATATGCTTGCGGGTTAGTCGTGGAAGCGGAGAGAGAAGCATAAATTATTTCTCACAAAATTCTCGATAATTATTATTAGCAATGTCAAGAGCGAGCCAACCCCTGAGCCCCTGAAGCCGCCGAGGAGAGGCCGAGTGAGGCTTCCAATCGACGGCCATGCAGGTGCAGCCCGGCCCACATCAACACGAGCTACCCCGCAGGGATGGAAAGCTCTGAGTCAGTTCATTTTGGGACGTCAGGATCGTCGTGATGGATTAATAATTGCGTCGACGTTCATGCTATAAACACCTCACCAGCTCACCATAAACCACCATCGACACCAACCATCAACCACCAACTCCCAACCTGTATTCCAACAACAGCCGCCAACATGACTCCCCAGAAGCAATTCAACGTCGGCATCGTCGGCTACGGGTAAGCGCCTCCCTTTCCAACTCTTTCCTCGCACCAACCAACCATCACTAACTCTTTCTCCAGCCTCTCCGCCAAAGTCTTCCACATCCCCTTCATCTCGCTCACCCCCCTCCTGCACCTGCACTCCATCCTGCAGCGCAGCCCC
>FTCU01000635.1_pt1 | contig 11487 bp, 17 predicted proteins | sample 1639521 | NCBI WGS metagenome assembly FTCU01 (sample SAMEA3914864, study PRJEB12502) | metagenome | biome: forest; material: soil | place: USA | collected 2012-03-12 | depth 0.3 m
AAAAAAAAAAAAAAAAAGACCGAGAGGCGGAGACTCACGTATCGACCCGATTCACAAGGGCCAGGCTGTCAAAAGCTCTCGGCGACATGGCGGTTGAGCAGAAGCGTCTTATTCTGGTCTGTGATGCACGTCGCGCGTTGCGTTGTTGCGTGTTGCACGTCGGAAGTCGCCAGTTTCGAAACAATGAATTCCTGTACGAAGTACAGCTGCGGCTTGCCTTCAGGGTGGACCCCTGCCTGGCTGGTCTCTGCACTCCAGGGCATCCAATCACGCGCGGCCGGTCAAGACGCTATTCCTAAACAGTTTCCATGCAACCAGAGCTTGTTCCCAGCGACCGGTGAAGGGTCTTGCGCTGGCCGACCTCCCATGCCGAGTAGGTACGGATTGAAGACGGCAGGTTGACTGTAGGTTCTGACACAGTTCCCCGAAGGACTGGGGCCTCCTACAACGTTGGTAGGGAACCGAAGGATGGACACGCGACCTCGGAGACCTTACTGGCAGGGCCGGAAAGGCGGGCAGGAGCGGTAAGGACGGAGCATGCGTGGCAGCGTTGGCACACGTCGTAGGTTGATATGTGGCAGCTGCTAGAAGATGTACCCGAAGCGGATTATTATTTGTCCTTGATTTTGTTGCTTAGGTAGCTTTGCTCGGGACATGGTTGCTATCGATGTCTACTTTTCCCAGTTATCCGTCGTTTTCCTTTCGAGCGGTGACACGATCCTGCACACATTTACCAGCTCCCTCGCTTTTTCCTCCTTGTCCTTCTCACCTTTCTTGGATCACCGGCCACGACAAAGATTACAGCTCTCAAAATCATAGTTAATTACCTGGTTCCCTGATCACGCCAGCATGACTTTGGCCAATCTGTCGGGGGAATCCCCGCGCCTCGATGGCGCAGCTCCCGGTGAGAATCTCAGCATGCGCGGACCCTGTGACGCCGAAATATCGTCGATCGCCGCCGATGTCAACACTTGTGGCAGTGGCTTGCTGTTGGACGATCCCGAACTTAGGTTTCCTGACGGGTCTCTGGTTCCTGGCGTCGTCGAGTAAGTTACTTCGCTCCTTGTCCAACTCCTGTAGGTTAATAGTGGACTAATTAGAGCAGCAGTCCCGTCGACGCCTGGGCGGTTACCAGTCCTGAGTTATCGACGACAGTGATAAGCGATTCGAGCCTGACTCGGACTATGAACTCGTGTGTGAGGTGCAGGATGCTTCGACACCGGGTACGTGACAACTCACAGAACTCTGCCGTCCCCATCTGACCCCGGCTCCTACGAGTGCCCTCTCAACCCCAATGACTTGGACGGGCCGTGCCTCTCCTGCATCAAAATGAAACCAAAACTGGTCCGGATCCCATGCCTCCGATACAAAATTACGGACAGCAACCTCTACCGGATCGCCTTCCAGCACTTTGAATTTCTTGAGAGTCCATCTCATGGTCGGGCCCACGTACGGCGATTTCCACATCCGACGAGCGTGGACACAGAGCAGCCCAAAGGTCATGGAATTCGCGCAGGACAGCAACGTCGTGTTCAAGGTGAGGGTGCGGGAGTTTGTCCCCACCGCCGAGGAGCTCTTGTCCGACGACGCCAGGGGCAACAAGATGTACAGCATTCCGTAGGCCATCGCCGATCCCGACGAGGCAGCGAGGATGGCAAGCCTCTACGTCGGCCGCTGCGCCAAGTCGTATCTCCACACCATCCTGGATGAGTCCAATCATTTGGTATGGGATATCTTCGGATGGGCTTGGAGACTCTCGACGTTTCCCGAACGCGTACGTCACCCACCACTGTCCCTTTTCACGTCCACTCCAGCGGTGACATTCTTCTAACCGCCCACAGCATGCTCTCCTAACCAATGTGCTTCGCATCTGGGTGGCATGTCGATTCCTGGAGGGCCGTTGGCGCTGCACTGGGGACGACACTCTTGGCGCGCAGAGTCTCTCGCACCGTTACGACCGCGACCCCATAGTCCAGGTCCCACCGTTCATCAACTACCAGATGGGCGCCGTCTTCACGGAGCGAATCCTTCAGCCGCTGCGTAACATGGCCCTCAAACAACTGCAGGAGGCCATGCTTGCCAACAAGACGAGCAACTGGTTCGTCATCTTCCTGAGCGTCTTCATCCTGCTGCACAACTATGAGCTGCAGTGCCGCTTTCATCGGGCATTTGCAAGGCGCCGTGGCTTCCCGGTCAGTCCAACATCCTGTAATTAATGGCATCAATGCTTTTGGCAAGACACGAAATGTGCGCTAACCCGCGAGAGACGGCAGGTACGGTTTGTCGACATGCCCATCATCCGGGCCATCCACTCCGGGGCGAAGAAGATCCTTGCGCACTTTCACTTCTGCTGCAAGGGCCAACAGCCTTTTGCCCCGGAGTCCAACTGGGACTCGCCCGGGATGAAGCAGATGGCGCAGCTTGACGACGAGCAGATTGACTTCCTCAAACAGTACCAACGCCTGGTCCTGCAGAAGGGTGTGTACGCGGCTATCCGCCTGGCTCTGCCCCTGAGTTCGCTGCTTCGCGATTTTGCTAAAATAGCGGAACAGATGCCGAGCTGCGGGCCATCAGCCTGACTCATGATTACGAGGAGGAGTACTGGTTCGTTTCGCAGATTTTTGATCCTCGCTGGGTGCCGAGAGACACCAACGAACACTCACTGCCCGCTTGACCTGTCTGGACAAATTCGGGTCTTGAAGGGAGCACTTTGGAGAGCCAGAGTTGAGATTCCCATGACCACCGTTTGCATGCCTGTGTAGCCGTATCCCCGACCAAAGTCTAGCCTTCACCTCTCTTCAATCCTGAGTAGCCACCTCGCGAGCGTCCCTGTGTACAAGCCCCACAATCCCCGCCGCCTTCAGAATGATACACCTCCCGCGCAAATCCTCCACAGGTATTCTCCTTGACCTCAAGGACCACCTACCCCCCTTCGCCTCGGTCACATCAAACCTCAACACCCCCAAACTCCTCTTCTTTCCCGCCTCATGCTCCTCTACCCGGGTACAAGACACCACTTCATGGCGTGCGTGCAGCACCTCGACGCCCGTCAGCCCTCTCGTTGTTGTCCGCGTGAATCCGGCCGCGCGCCTCGGTTGCCGTGCTGCTCGCGCCGACCAGCCGGAGCCGTAACGTTGAACGACCACCCTGCCGGGTTTTCCGCACGATGTTGATGTTCTGGATCTGGGAGAGCAGGTGACGGAGGAGGGGCCGGTCGGGGATGGTTTGGATGACTTTCAGGCTGGTGGTTGGGTGGTGACTCGGGGGGTTGGTGAAGTCGTCGTACTGGTTGGGGATGTAGGACGGCGCGGGCAAACGACGGGGCCGAGACGGTGTGGGAGCGGTATGGGGATGTGGATTTCTAGGAGGCAGGGTCGGACGGGTTGAGTTGGAGGGCGCTGGGCTGGATGAGCTTGACGGGCGTGAGGGCGATGGTGAAGCAGGGTTGGAGGGAGTGTTGAGAAGGAAGCTGTGTTCGGGTTGTTCGACTGCACCAGGGAGAGGACGGAGGCTCCCTTTTATGCTCAGACGGCCGCTTGGTTTGCATCTTCCGCATCTTCCAGGGGCGCGCTGGCATCGATGGCGGCCTGTTGTTGCTTCGCCTGGTTCTGCTCCCGGTACGCCGCCAGAAGCATGTCGTAGGGTAGCGACCTGCCCGGCACGGCTCGTTTCGCGTTCATGCTATGTCTCTTGCAACACAGCGACCGGCCACATGGCTGGCCGTGAGGCAGAGTCGCGCCACACTGCCTCTCGACGTCGACGGGGGGTTTCGGTTTCGCGACCTTGGGTCTCAGCTCGACCTTTTTTCTTCGCTCGGCTTTCCGCTTTCTGCGCGCGATGTTAGCCATTTAGCGTGTCTGAGTTTGTAGAGGCATGCGAGTTGGTGTTGGCACTTTGTTGAGGCGAAGGCCGGATGCGGCATGAGGGGTTAGGTTGTCACTGGAAGTTCCGGCTGGTTCGCGGCCCCCAACATGCAGCTGATCATCCAAAGCAGCGCCCCATTGGTCACTGTGCCGAACCTGCATCAAACGATCCCGCGGCACCGCTGCCCGGTTTGTGGATCGGAAGGAAACACACGAGAGAATGCGGAATGGAAAAGAGGGCAGAATTCAACATGTATAAGACAGAAAGCAGAGGTTAAACACCTAAACTCGTATGACCCCTGAGTTCAACTGACTGACTGTGAAGGAGTCCGAATGATGTTTGCTGAGTGACAACAACGCTCACTTAGCTCTTGTCCAACCTGCCTCTCTCCTTTTTCTCTCTGAGCCTCGGCCGTCCCGTCTCGGGCAGCCTGGCCCAGGAAGTCAGCACTCTGGACTCGACGTCCTGGAAAAGATAACGGAAGCCAACCAAGCAAATGCGACAGGTAAAGTGCAAGCCACAGAGCGAGAAACGCAAACACAATCTCTCCGCCCCAAAGCAGCGGTCTTTTTTGCCAGCTTGTCCTTGTTTCCCTCGATCGTCGACGGAGGCGATTAGCCCCAACCACGAGTCCTTCGGTCTTCTCCGTCTGAGATTTCTGGCGCCCACGTGCCAATTCGGTGATTCTAGACAACTGGGCTGCTCTGATCAAATCGTAAAACGCATTCTCCGTTGCCAACTGCCCTTCATGCTTGATTTGCTTGAAGAGCTCTTCCGCAGTCAGCCGTTCCTTGTCCCTGACATGGACATCGACGCCAGACACTCCTCTCGATCCCAAGGCTCTCAAGGTCGCCTCCGTGCCAAACTTTGCAGCGTGGTGTAAAATCGTTTGACCGCATTTGTTTCGAAGCCCGAAATTCGCACCCGCCTCAACGAAGAGCTGCGTGGTGTCGGGGGATTTCCCGTGGATGCTCAGGAACAACGGGCTGTCCCCGTAATCATCTTGGGTGTCGAGCTCTGCGCCGAGCTGGAGCAGAAACTTCGCTGAGTCGACTTGGTTGGTTTTGGCCGCAAAGCACAACGCTGTCTGACCCAGACATTTATCTCTGGCGTCGATGTCGACTCCATTGTCGTAGAGGAGATTGATGAGGCACTGGTCATTGTGCCAGATAGCGAGCATCAACGTTGTAGAGCCCCAGCTGTCAGCGACAGTCGCGTCTGCTCCAGATTGTAATAACAACTGGACGACCTCAACGCTTCCTGACTGGACCGCTGCGTGAATCGGAGGGGCGCGGACCTCATCTGCGATGTTGTGATCGGCGCCAAGGTGCAGCAGCGTCGAGACCGAGGCCGCGTCACCTTTGAGTGCAGCCCACCAGAGGGCAGTGCGGCCAAAAATGTCTCTGGCGTTTATACTCGAGCCGGAGGACCGTATTTGTTGCTCGAGATCTGCGTACATTCGCCCTATAACGACTTTGTGCACATTCGTTAGATCCCAATCATCCAGCCGGTCTTGCCCGCGGAAAAGATCCTCGAGTCTCCGCAGATATTCTGGGGGCTCCTTCTGGAGCACGATTGTTGACCATGCAATATCGAAGGCCGACCTAGTATGCGTTAATGATAGGTATGCATGTGATAATACGCCGGCTCCTTAGTCTGGGCGTCCCACATGTGACTGAAGTCTTCCACATAAGGGTCGGCTCCGGCCTTGATCAGCAACTCGCAAGCATCCAGCTGACCAAAGTTCAGGGCGCACTGCGTAGAATCGGTGTCAGACTTTGTGTTGCTCACATGCTATGACTGTCGCAATGCCAGGGATACGTACCGCCAGTGCAGTGGTGCCGAAGTCGTCGGTTTGGTCATTCAACCCGCCACGATGTTTGACGATCGTTTTCAGATTCTCGACGTCACCACTATACGCTGCGACGAACAGAGGGCATCCCCACGGGACCAAATTTCTCAGCTTCATGTCGACATGAAATGTCTTCTCTGGTCCGCTGATGGCTGCAATGTACAGCTCGAGGACTATCGCCGCAGAGGGTATTGCCTTGAACCAAGGGGGGCAATGATACTCGACCCGACCCTGGAATCGTGCAGGATTGCCAAGGCAGCTGCTTTCGGTGCAGCTTGAAATGCCTATCGGCGTTGCCGAGTAACCTAACAGCAGTGATCCAAATAGCCATTTGAACGGCATCCGAAAGTGGCGTACATCGTGGCAAGCACATCGACATGACGCCGGGCAGGCCGAAAAGTATTGGTGCCGCGTGTGAGACCTTCGCACAAGGGCGAGAGAGTCACTTGCGACAACAGGCCACCCGGAGCCAAAGTCTGCGAGACCAATGTAAGAGTACGGCACAACAAGCAGATGGAATGGCGTACCTACCGTCACGAATCTTCCGGATGACTTGGAGATTACGGGACGCCTGGACATGGTAAGCACACCGCCATCAATTTCAGCCTCCAAGATTTTACGTACCCCGATCAGAGAGGCAAAATTAATCTCTGTCCTCCCTAGATCATTATATACAAGATCAGTGTGGGGTTATAGCTAGGAGAAGTCCAGAGCCATGTACAAACGTTGTTTCTGTTCCAGGTTCTTGATGCAGTCGCGAACACGAAACTTTTGTGTCGTGTCCTCAAGGTAGTCATCAGTCGCTGCCCCGATGGTACCTTGTGCGTCGTATTCCGCCAGACCGACGTTTTGAAGCCCTTGCTGGACATTGAACCGAAAGTAACGGTTCTTGTCGAAGGAACCTCTCCAGCGAGCCAGCACGCTCTTGGCGGTGGCCTCGGTCTCTGTGGCAATGTTCGTGAGGGTCTCGGTGAGGAATTCAAGAGCGCTGTCTGCGATCGGCTTCTTCCCTGGATCCCCAGTCCCAATAGAGATGAAGCATTTCACGAGGGATTGCAGTTCCGCTGTCCCCGTCTCTGGACACCAGATGTCGGCGGCCTCGCCCTCCACTTCTCCCGCCGGATTGTTTGCCATGAGGCCGCCGTCCGAAAATGTGAGGTCCCCTATCGAAACAGGAGAGAAGAAGGTTGTGGCTGCTGATGTTGCCGCAGCCGCCTCGCCAATGGTAGCACCAATGTCACGCACTCCTGGTTGAGGATAGCTGCGAATCCGCCGGATGGTGCAAATCTCGTTCGACGCGGCGCAGACGAACCTGAAATCTCGTGAGCGGGACGCGGTTGGTTGGGACGGAACTGACTCACACTTTACAACCTCGGTCAACATTATTATCGTCAAATGGGTCATCGGCTGAGTACCCGTTGCTGCTGATGACTTCGTTTATTGCTTTTTTTAAAGCCGACGAGTCAAAGCGTGGTTGGGTCCTCCCGCCAAGCGTAACGGGAAGCCAGTGTTTCTTCGCTTTGAAGACCGATTTCATAAGCCCAGTGTATGCGGTAATGCAGGCGTCAACATCCATCTGCAAGCGGCCCAGCATGATGGCGATCAACCTGAGGAACGTTAACAACCCAAATACAATGATGGAGGAGGCCTTTTTGTATGAGGTGCCACTTACCCGCCTGTGCTTGTTCCCCCGATAAGGTCAAATATCTCGCAGGGCTTTACTTCAGGAGATCCAGCCTGCCGTCGAGTATTGTTCAACCTATCCATGATATTTTTCAAAATGTAGAGCGTAGAAAGCCCTCGCACGCCCCCGCCATCTTTGGGTCTGTTAGCAATGGCTTTCGTTGAGTGGCGGCACATTATCACGGAACTCGCCTAGAGATAGGAGACAGAGCCCATTTTGATCGAGCGGGTAGTCCCCACCACCCCCTCCCTCAAGTGCCTGCGAGGCCATCGCTTTTCAGCTAATTCACATTGGAGACGCCGGGGTTCTGTGATGGCGTTGACGGAAAAGGCACGTCCGAATCATGAAAGGACAGCAGAGACTGAGTCTGAGAAGGAATCCTGCCTCGAATATATGGTTAGATGGCTTGCAAGGACGGACCAATCACAGCAAAGTCTTGTTGCGTTATGATGGAATCATGGACTGCTGCTTGAAGCAAGGATGCCGCACCTACATGACGCCAAAATCACATCATGGATGTTAATGTGTTGCGGGGCCTTGACCCACGAGATAATCTTATTCGAGGAATAATGGTCCGTAGTCCGCTCTTGCGGGTGCACGTGAATTGCTCATTAAGCTTTGTTTGAATTAGATTCGCGACGAATGGAACAAAATTACAACAGCCTCTCTGGCGGATCAAGGCCTACGCCGACAGTCTCCCTTATACGTGCTCCCAATCTCGCCCCACTTGATGTTGGAGAAGGTGACGGCTGCGTCGGGGTGCTGCTGCACAATCAGGGCCGGGTTGCCCTCGGTGCTGTTGCAGGGCCCGGAGCTGCCGCTGTCGAGCCAGTTCATGAAGCCGCCGTTGTCGGCCCAGACGCTGAAGATGAGCACCATGCCGCGGCCGATGGCCTTGCCCATCTGCGGGAGCCCGCCGCGCTGCTGCGCCCACGAGGCCGTCGCGTTGCAGAAGCCGTCGGTGATGCTGTCGTACGACGCGCCGCCGGCCGAGACGACCTGGTTCTTGATGACGGTGCCGTCCTGCACGTACAGGCGGCGGATCTCGGTCAGCTCGCCGTCGGCCCGGCCGTTGGACGTGATGAACTGCGTCGTCACGGTGAACTTGCGGTTCGTGTCGACCGTCTTGTTGCGCCCGTAGAAGTCCGTGAAGCCGTACGCGTACGGGTTCACGCTGCACCCCCACTCATCGCACACGCCGGTGGCCTGGTTGCATTCGTCGTCGCTCTGGCACTTGTACACCCCGCTGACGGTAGCGTTGCATGCGTGTGGCGTGAGCGCTTGCGCGAGAGCATTGGCTTCCAAGATGTCCATCTCGTTGCAGCAGGCGCCGTAGGTGTGGTTGGGGTTGGCCTGCAGGAGTTCTTGTTAGAAAAACCGTCTTGGTTGCTGACCGGCGGGGCGGAGGAGCGGGAGAAAAGAGAGACAGAGAGAGGGAGAGATACCTCGCCATTAATGAAGTCTAGCTTCGGGCACTGCGCGTCGCAGTAGCCAGTGCCATATGCGGCGCCCGCCGGATTCAGACGGCTCCGGCCGCCATCCATCTCCATCTCGGCGAGGTACAGAGCACCATTCATGCCGCAAACGAGCTTCGAGACGTCGACGTCGAAGCTCAGCTCGGCGTTGAGAAGCTTGAAGTCCTCATAGTCCTTTTCGTTCTCGGCCAGGAGGTACGCACGTGGCGAGACGGTTGTGTAGCTGCCGTCAGCGGCCTTACGCCACTGGTTCATCGTAAGGGCGTCGCCCTTGGTCACCAAGCCATGGGCGGCGTAGTCGATGCCCTCGAGCGCGCAGTTCTTGCCGCACGTGGCCGCGTCCGTGCACAGATCGCTGCCGAGGGTGCAACCGGTTTTGGTATCGCCAATCTTGTGCAACGAGCGCGAGAATGCGTCGAGCACGACCGAGGTTTGGACGGTCTTGCAGCCACCCCGGAGGGTGCACTTCTGGGTCGGCAGCTTGGGGTGGTGCTCGGGCACAGCGGTGCCAATCTGCTGGGCCGCGGCCAGAGACGAGAGCAGCCAGGTGGCGAGGAGGGAAGGCTTGGGTGCCATTTTCGCGCGTTCGATCTGGTTTCTGGGGAAATCGCAGATGGGCTTCGAGAACTAGAGCCCCTGGGCTGGGCGCCAAGGGACTTTATCGACCCCCAAGGGACGGAGAGAAAGTCCCGGGTACGAAGTCCTCCGTCATTCATCTGGACGGTTCATCGTCCCGTTCCACCTACCTGGTCAACTCGGTAAAAGGGTAATCACTATGAGCAGGGGTTTGGACGCAGTTCGCCGTCCCAAAATGTGGAGCTAATCAAGGCGGCTGAATACAATCTCGAGAAGCGAAAGGAGATTCAGGAACCAGTGTAACCCTCGTCAACATCCGAAATGCTTAGTTGGTAGTTTTGGGCCCAGCGTGCCTAATAAGGTAGCGTTCCTCGCCGGGGCGGCGGTCCTCAACCCACCGGGACGAGTCCCTCCGGAGCGTTCGCGGATCGAGGGCCGCATGGCCCACATCTTCCCCACATCGTCTTTGAGATCTAGATCCTCGTTATCCCGCGAATGGCTTTCCGAAATGGAGGCGGAGCATCTACCTCACAAACCCCTACTCACGGCAGATGGCGACGGCAAATCACCACCACCACCTCTGATGGGGAGGGGCAGTGAGGAGCGGATCATGTCGTTGTCAGCTTGTCTGAGCAGTGAGGTCCTTGACAGGTTAAGCGTGGTGATATTCGGTGTTGTGCTCGAGCTCGTTGGGTCAGAGGTTGGTGGGAGCCGAGTTCTGGACGTGCAGTGAGTTGGGCCGGGCACGGCTGGATCTTGTCCGAGTGCTTATCCCCGATGCAAAGCCGCGGCGCCGCTGGCGGCCGCCGTGGTCGACCGTCGAGGGGGCCTGGCTCGTGGTCGTTGTGCCGGTGGATCCGCCGATGACGCCCTGCAGGGTGAGGAGGCCCGGGCGGTAGCCGAGGAGGTCGCAATTAGCTGCTGTTAGTTACTCCGGACTGGAGTTGGGATCGCGACCCGGGTAGGGCAGCTGCAGGTTGCAGGGGTCAATGGTCATGGTCTGATCCCCACTGTTGCGGACCAAGTCGCCGTGGCTGATGTCATTTGTCTGTGCAGCGCCGCTGTTGGCCTCGCCGGCAAAGGGGGAGGTCACGTTAATGGTGCGCCGTCAACGCCCTGTCTCGACTGGTGGCTAGCGCCGATAGAATCGACCAGCGTAAGGTACGGAGTACTGGTTCTGGCCTGCGACGGGGTGGACCTGGACAGCTTCGAAGGTGTCGTTGGTTGACCCGTCGAGAACGACTGCGAATGCCGCATCAAAATTGCACAAAAAGTTTCCAACAAGCATGCTAGCCCAGTAGATCTTGGTGTTATCATTGGCGAAGAACAGCTACATGTTGCTGCTATCTCCCATCAGGCTCTGGTCGATACCAGGGCTAATGCTAGAGCCTGAGATGATTCCAGAGAAGCACGGCTATGCCAACGTCTACCTGTTCGTATTGTTAGGGTGGGTAGACGTCGAGTAGGAGAAGGCCGGCGCGCCCCGTTGGTACGCGAGATCTGGATGCTCTTAGGGGAGAGGTAGAAACTGTGGGTGCAACGGTGCCCGAAGTTATGGCGCTCTGGCTCGCCGAGGCCATGTATGCCCAGCTCAAAAAGAGACCAAAGTTCATCGAGCCATAATTACGCACCCACACTGCCTCGGTCCACGCCCTTCAAGGCGGGCATGGCGAGTACATCAGGCGTACGGACCGAATTGCCGTTTTCTGTCGGCAGATGGTGCCAAAGAGACGCACAGCTTGTACCATGTGGACACCCATGTGTTATCTCGTTGTCAGGGCGCGGGTGCCTCCATCGATGAGGTAGATGACGCCCCTTTGTTGCGTACATCCGTAGCGTACCGGAACTCTACGGGGTTTCGAGAACGTTGGCTCTGAAAGTGGAACAGGAGGCGGTGGAAGACGATCCAGGTAGAGATCTGCCGATGTAGGATGCCGATGTAGGATTGCTCGGCGGGGATCTACCGAAAATCATGCCCGGGGAGAACCTTCGTTCGGTTGGACTGGGTTCGGCTTGGTGGTGGGCGCATCAAATGC
>FTCU01000664.1_pt1 | contig 11450 bp, 12 predicted proteins | sample 1639521 | NCBI WGS metagenome assembly FTCU01 (sample SAMEA3914864, study PRJEB12502) | metagenome | biome: forest; material: soil | place: USA | collected 2012-03-12 | depth 0.3 m
GGGCGCGGTGCCGAGAGCGTCGCGGGTGAAAGCGTGGCCAACAGCGAGTATACCGACGCCACCGCCAGCGTCATCGGCGGCAAGGGCGTCAGCCAGGGAGGCGCAAGCCTTGGTGCTGGCCTGAGCGAGGCGATCGGCTCGGCGCGGCCGACGTCTTACAGCCAGAGCGACCGCCTCAAGCAGTACGTCGAGAGCGGCGGGCGCATGGGGGTCGGCAACGGATATGGCCGCCGGTTCGATGACGACGAGAAGAGCGTTAGCACAGCCTTTGCCAGTCAGATCGGATCCGGGTTCGACTGAGGGTTTGCGGCAGACAGCTAGCGGTTTGTATTGCTGCTGCAGCCGAAGGACAGAAAGAGCCACAGCACTGGATCCCCAGGAGCAGTTAGCCTACCTGCCTCCGCCCTCGGGCCCTCGGTCGAGCACGCGATTCTCGTACTTGCAGGAGTCACGGGACTCACAGTTCCAGGAAGGAGTTGGGCAGGTGCTCCCAGGTGCACCCTCTCAACATGCCGGGTGTGCACTCCCGAGTTGTTCGCCGCGTGGTGGCATCAAAAAGTCTCTCAGGCTGCTCTGCTCGCCATCATTAGCATCGACACACTCGGTCGAGTCCCAGCCCAAGGCGACGGCAAACGGGGTTGCTAGGAATTGTTAGGCCGGGAGGTTCGAGGTTGAGACAATCCGGAAAGAGTATCTCTCATGCGGTGGCTGTGGGACAGGCAGCGGAGAAGCCACTGGCCACTTGTGGCAACAGTGCTTCCCGGGGGCTCGGGACGGTTTCGGCAGCGAAAAAGGGAGATGGGAGGGTGAAGAAACTGTCACTCCCTTTTTTGGCCGAGCAGGCTTTCACTTCTCAGCGGAGAGCGGGATGCTCAGATTGGGCACCCGCAACTCACTCACTTGCTTACCACTTGACTGCCAACAAGCCACTCGTTTCTTGAGGCAGTTTCGTTTTTACCGAAAAAATAGTAACAGAAACAGACGACATTCATTCTTTAGCCACAGGTCCCGTTTGAGATTCATCATGCCCGTTCGTCGCCACTTTAGATCTGATCAGCTGTTTCCTTCTGGGAGTCTGGCAGCCTGCAAGAGTGCCTGCCAGTCAGCATGCAGGGCGCCTGCAGGGCGGCCAGTGGTTCGGCCCAGGATGCATCGAGCCATTTTGTTTGGCGGTGGCTGAGCCACCAACGCGGCCCAAGGCAGACTACAAAGTCGGGTCAAACTTGGTTTGTTCTCTTCCTTTCTTCTTGTTTCAATATGGCCACCAGGTAATCTGAGAGAGTTTGCTCTTTTTTATTTACTTCCTTCCCCGTTTACTTTCACGCAGCGCATGTGTCATGGAGCAGCGAGATAATGCCCCTGAGCAGTTGTGGCCCGGAGCCAAGCGGCCAGCGGACGAGGCTCTGGGCTTCTCGTTCACCGCCACCAACACCACCTCTTCCTCCTCCTCGAGCCTCCTCCGACAGGAACCTGGGGCGTCTTGGAAGAGACAGCGCGGGTTAGAGGAGGCGCATATCCTCCAGCCCGAGCCGTCGTTTTCGTCTCCTTCTCAGCCTGGCGCTTTTGCGGTCCTGCCGCCGCCCCCCGTGAATGGCTGGTCGGGGGGGTTGGAGGCACCCGGCCCGGCTTCTCTGACATATTTTCACGGCTTGGGAGGTGATGCCGTGTTTGACATGGGGGATGCCAACGTTCCTGAGCTGCCGTGGATGTCCGACGTGGATATGGCTGGTCACATCGACACGGGGGAGGCTAGCCTCCCTCCGCTGCCGTGGATGTTGGACGTTGATATGGCTGACCAGATCGATTGGAACGGGTCTCTTTTCGACAACGGGGGGTTTCCACGGGAGGAGTCGGATGTTGGGTTTGGATTACTCGGACCTGGTACCGAATCTGGCCTTGGAGATACCGTCAGTGTGGATTTGGGTGCGTCTATGTTGGGTGACTGGAGGAGTGTCGGGGGAGATGGTGATGTAGCGACGCCCACGCCGTCGCCATTGCCGCGGTCAAGGGAAGAAAGCTCTGCCCTTGATGCAACGCCCGATACTTGCTTTGGGTTGGTGAGTGGAGAATAAAGTTTCTGAGTCGGTTGTGCTGATCTGATTGTCCAGCTTCTCGTTGAAGACCTCCGACTTCGCGACGACTTTGTCAAGGGCGAGGCAGGCAAGAAGGTCTCGCTCGATCCGTATGACCGACTCGTCATCATCCGAGATCTACAATCCAAAGCGTACGGAGGCCTTGCCGCACAGTCATGTGCCGAGCCACTCCTGAAGCTGGTCACTGACCCGGCGGTGAAGCTCTCGGCATCGCTGAGATCGCCTACCGTGATGGAGGTGCTTGTGTATGGCTGCCGTGCCAATGCCCATGCGATCGGGGATATGCTTCTCGAGTATGACTTCTTCCTGCAACAGCCCGATTCCTTCGACCACGCCATGACGTATTTCAATCCGCACTGCCTTGTCCCGGACGGCTGTGATGTTGTGCCCATGTGGGAGAATCTCGACCTGAAAGACGGCGCCCGCGCCGCGAACTTGACGGCGGCCACAAAGTCCCAAGTCGCTGAGCTCCTTGACTCGGCTTGTGGGCCGACTGTTTTCCGGAAAGCTCAGGTCAGCGAGATACTGAAGACACCATTGAGAGAGTGAGTTCCTGACCCAGGGTTTGCACTTCTGCGACTGCTGACGAGACGGGGCGGTCAGACACCAACTCAAAGCTTTGGCTATGATGGTCGAGAAAGAGTCAGGGGCTCTTCGGGACGCCGAGTTTCCCTCGGTTTGGGTCGACGAGAGAGGTGCTAACTCGGCTGGTGTCCGGTATGTGAAAACGTGCGCTTCCCTTGATAGACTTTTGCTCACTCTCTCTTCAGCTTCATAAATTCCGTCATGGGAGCCGTTCTTTATCGCGCGCCCAAGCTCTGCCTTGGTGGCCTCCTTGCAGATGTAGGCCACCGAAGCTCGCTCTCAGTTTTGGGACAGATCAGCCCTCGTTTACACAGTGGTTCAAGGACATGGGTCTAGGGAAAACGCTGAGCACACTCGCCTTGTTTGCCGGCTCACTCGCCAGGCGTGGAATCCAAGGGTTTCCGGACGCCCAAACCACTCTGATCGTCGCGCCGTTGTCGAGTACGTCTGTCTTTATCTATTCTCCTGGATTCAAGGGTATTAACGTGTAGCTCCTCAGCCCTCACCGCGTGGCAAGACCAAATAGAGAGGCAATTCAGCAGTTTTTCCGTTATCCTCTTTCGAATAGACTGCAGTTACTAACCCTAGCGGTCAGGCATTTCAAGAAAAACTCGCTTCGGTTCAGCGTGTACCACGGCTCGCAGAGACTAAAGAAGGATGCAGCCTTGCTGAGAAGCTTTCACGTGGTCTTGACAACGTACGACACGCTCCGGGCCGAGCACGTCCGACACGATGAACCCGAGAAGGGGGGCTCTGGTGTAATCCAGAGCATCATCTGGCACCGGGTGGTACTTGATGAAGGTAAGTCACATCCCAGTCAACACAGGTAGTCGAGATTGGGGACTCATTTTACTTCCTTTTCCCTCAGCCCACATGATCCAAAACCGGTCGTCCAAGAGGGCCCAAGCTGTGTTTTCCCTCCAGGCGCGGCATCGCTGGTGTTTGACGGGCACCCCAATCCAGAACCGGCTGGAAGACCTGGCGTCTCTCGTCGAGTTCTTGCGCGTGGATCCCTTTGATAGCCCCGCGGCGTTTCGGCAGCACTTCTTGGACCCCATCGATCGGCAGGGTAGTGATGGGTGGGTGCGTCTAAGGACTCTCGTCCAGGCCATTTCTCTGCGCCGGACCAAAACCGCCCTCGAGAATGAGATCGGGCTCCCGCCCCCGGAAAACGTCATCTGCCCGGTCTACTTGGACGAGGGGGAGAAGAGAGCGTACGAGTTGGGGAAGACAAGATTCGAGAAGGCCATCGACTCCGGAGGAGGCCAGATGAATGCTTTCCAGCTCATCCTTCGGCTGCGCCAGATCTGTAATCACGGTGTCGACCTTCTGCCATCCAATCTCCGCAACTGGCTTGATATGGCCTCTCAGTTCGATGAGCGGGCTCCTCTCCAACTCGATACATGCGAATCCTGTGGACAGGTTTTACCCCAGGATGTTGACGACGCCACCTTCGAAGAGCTTCCATGCGCGCACCAGATTTGCCAAGCCTGTCGTCTCGAAGCAAATCACGAAGATCTAGATGAGGGATCGACTGCGACTTGCCCCCTGTGCTGGAAGACAAAGCGGAATCGACCTCAGGGGCAGCTGGAAGACTCGATTCTACTTAACTATCGCCCGTCGTCCAAGGTGAGAGCATTACTCGGGAATCTTGACCAAGACCAAGATATTGCTACAGCAGCCGGTCTTCCACCGGAAAAGAGGTCCGTTTCGTGTTGTTTTTCTCGTTTCTGATTGATGCTTACTGTGTGGTTCTCAGTGTCGTCTTCTCCGCCTGGACGGGCATGCTTGATCTGATTGAAAAAGCTCTGGCGGGCAAGAATATCCAGTTTCAGCGAGTTGATGGGACAAAGACGTTTGGACAGCGACGCGATGCTTTGCGACGTTTCAAGACCGATATATCTTGCAATGTCTTGCTGGCCTCTCTTGGGAGTGCCGCGGTTGGGTGAGTTTAGATTGCTCGTGAGACGCACCTTCTGACCGAACAACAGCCTCGACTTGACCATGGCCAGCCGCGTACACCTCGTCGAGCCCGGCTGGAATCCGGCGATCGAACGACAAGCATTGGACCGCGTCCACCGCCTTGGGCAGACCCGGCCAGTCAAGCAGATCCGTTACGTTGTTGACGAGGCGGGCTCTGTAGAACGCGTGCGTGCTGCTTTCTTTCACCGTTATCACATAATTACGGGACAGAGCCTAACAAAAGATGGCTTGCCTACAGTGTATGTTGCAAAGGCAAAAATGGAAGACCGATCTCATCGAAGCGTCGGTTGGGGAGAATAACTCAGGCCCTGACCGGGACATGATCAAGAATTTAATGAAGGTTGGTAGCTACCTGTATATGTCCGTCGTATAATATGTTGAGCGGGCCGCTAATCCTTTTTCAATAATAGGACCTGAGGCTGGGGTTGAGTGGTGGTGAAGGGTTGTGAGAAAGCCCTGGGTGAGTTGGCCACGACCTCGATTCCACTCCCGAGCTAAGCGGGAGACTTGCTCTAATTATATCCTCTTGCGACCCTGACCACCCTCCAGATCTTCTCCGTCTTGAATTCTGCGAACGATGTCGTTCCACGGGGCTCCAAAATATTTCTCAATCTTCTTCATTCCGGCAAGCGTGGATATCTCCTTTCGCGCTTTCTTCAAGTGAGGATTTGCCCCGAACTTCAGGAGCAGCTTTGCTAACTCGGGCTTTCCGTGCCGAATTGCGCTGTAGAGGGGGGTAGCATTGTGATCGGCGCACGAATTCGGATCCGCTCCGTATTCCAAAAGTATTTTGCTCATCTCTACCAAAGCGGATTCGTGAGTGCCGGCAAAAATCTGCTGGTGGCGGCGGCCTGTGTCAAGGGCGACGTGCTGAATTTACCACCAGGTGCCCCGTTCGGATCTCCACTGTTCTCGAGAGAGACTGTAATCAGTGCCGGCGACCCGCTCTGCGCGGCATAATAGGGGCCAAGCCTGAATGTTTCTGGCCAGATCACGTACGGCTTCATTGCGGCAACCCGACGCCTGACCTCCTCGATCCTCTCCTTGGCCAGGTGCGGCGTGCAAAAAATGCTGGCCGGACATTCCATAGTCCGGGGCCACGTAGGCGGGAGGGCCACGCGGCACTCTCGGACCAGGAACCTCATTAAATCCCCGTTCCAGCGTTCCAGCGCCCGGGCAAGGGCGGGGCTGTCTGAATGATAATCGTAATAGGGCGTTGATGTTGTCATGATATCGGCGCCACGAGACAGCAGCAGCTTGATATTTGGGAGGTTCTCGGCGTTGATTGCCTCGTAAAGCGCTTCATTCAGCACTGCCACGCCGTCGACACTGAATTTGGCTGAGTGGGAATCGAGTAGCCACGCAAGAAACTCTGGTGTCGAATGCTGGGCCGCCAGCCAAACCAGCCGGTTTCGTTCTCTCGCCGGTGTCGTCACTCCCTCCGCTGATGATATTAACTTTTGAGCTGTATCAATTTGATTGTTTTTTATGGCGTCCTCGAGCAACTCGAGTCGGTCCTGTGATGGCAAGAGGGCGGCTAGCTTGCTGCTCTCTGGGCTATTATTGCCGCCGCAGCCTCCAGCAACCGGCAGCTCGAATTGGCGATGGGCTGATTCCGTGTGTCTGGAAAGTTCCAAGCTCGACCGAAATCCTGTGCTTGCAAAAACGCAGTCCGGCTCGGGGCACTTGAAGTTTCGAGAGTGTTCCTCGAGGTGCCGGTCCCGAGCCTCCCTCGTCGCAAATCCGTTGACGTGGAAACTGCAAAAGAGCTTCCTGCAGTAATAACGTTGCGATCCGTACAGCTTTCCTAACGTTTGGCACGGACAAGCCGCATCATGGCTCCGGCCGTCGCACCCTGCGGCTTCTAGGTGCTGCCGAAATCTTGCGAGGGCCGAAAAGAGGGCGAGGGGGTCGGTGAGGGAAGTGCCAGTGGTTTCTGGAAGAGCAGGTAAGCATGTACTTAAGAACACATATTCTAACTCGTAGCTGTCGTGCTTACCATCCAATTCAATCATTCCCATCCCGGAGCCGGTTACAAAGAAGGAAGCACTTGCGAGAGAACGTTGGAGAGCCGGATCGCCTTTGAAAGGCGCAAACTCGGCCACAAACGTCTTGGGGGGAGTCGACTTGTCAAAAGTTTTGTTTCCCCGTGCGTCGAACAACCAACGCAGAGCATCACACAGTGTGTCGGTCGGATCTTGAGCCCCCCTGTGCCTCATCCATTCCTTGACATGCGTCATGTATTCGAGCGTGGCGTATCCGAGAAAAACGAAATCACCCCTGAGAATCTGACTGTTGATGTCGGAGTTCTCCTCGTTTTCGTGGCATAAGATGTCAAGAGATGAGTAGGTCAAGTACGTGGCGCAGGTGAGGGCTGCATTGAGATGCGCGTCCGCCAAGCTCAGAAAGCGGTTGCTCTGCTCATGGAGTAGATATCTTCTTTTGATCAGTCGAGCTTGCTCATAGTGATGGAAGGTGAACTGGGGCACATACTCTTTTGCGGAAAAGTGCACAAACCTGACCGCCCCGTCTGCAACCTCGATGATTGGTCCGCAGTCCTGGCAGATGTTGCGATAATCCTTCCGGCCCCTGGTGAAATCATGTTCGCCTTGGTCGATGACGAGAACTTGGAGCAGCTCCTCCTCTCGCAATGGCCGTGTGGCACAGGCAATCCACATCAAGATGCTGCGGACCACTCCTCGAAGCTTCACTGTGGCCGTCTTTGCCTCTATGCGGGAGATGACTCGGCCGTATCTGGAGACATTGTAAGCTTCGCTGTGGGTGTTCAGTGCGGGGTGGTGCAAGTCTCATACGCCTGGGTTAAACCATCCGGAAGATTTCCAACCTCGACTTGAATCTCCTGCAGTGTTCGGTGGTCTTTGACGACATGTAGAACGAGTTTTGCGTAAAGAAACATGCCTGCAACAATATCCAATCAGCCATGAACCAAGGATAGCCGCCAGCGACGGAAAATATAATACCCTCAGACTTATTTGCAACAGATTCCAAGGCGTTTCGAATCTCCGAGAGCTCTTCCTTGCTAGCTCCACAGTCGTCGAGCTCAAGAAGGAGGCTGTCGCTCTGAGCACGGACGAACAACTCGATGTCCTCAAAGTTGTGTTTGTCCACACGAACGGTGACGGCATGTTGCTTGAGGGCTCGGCCAATCCCTGTCTCTTCCCTGCTGCTGAAGGAGAATTTTGGTCTCGACACACTTCTCCTTGATGTCTAGAATGGTGGAGAGCAAGTCTTTCCAAGCGGTTTCCTCGATCTCGTCCAGGCCGTCGAGGACGAGAAACGCCGGTCCGATGCTCGTGAGGACTTTGCATAACAGATCCCGGAGAAAATCGTGATCTCTCTTTAGCCTCGCGTGGTCGGGGTGCGACATGTCGGGAAGCATCGGCTGCAATGACGGGTCTGCCTCGAGAGCCTGGAAGAGGAGCGATTTGAGAACAGCCAGTGTCCGTCCGCCAGACTGCTGCTCGTGTGAGACGAAGGCAAAAAGGACACACTGCCCGCTTCTCTGCAATCGGCCAATAACGTTTCCAGCCAGGTGGGTTTTGCCTGTCTCCCGTCAGTCAAACAACGAGCCCTCGGGGGCAGCTGACACATACCAGCACCGGGGATCCCGCAAAGCCAGAGACAGCGGACTGTTCCGTCCACTGGATTCAGCCAGCCCGTGAAGTTGTCCTGCTGGTCCAGCCATGCGCCTGACCCCTTAGATGTTTCGCGAAGGATGCTGGCCAACTTCTCGTCGTACGTCTCGGGGCGTATGACTTGATCGCGGATGGTGCAAAAGGTCTGGTGCTCACGGAACTTGGCCGCACAGTCGTACTCTTCCAGAGCAAGTTTTCTTGCTCGCTGGGCCCGAGAAATATCCTCGAGTGTCACATTCGCCGTCAGCAGAGCCTTGTGGTGCTCGATGTTTTCCTGGATCTTGTCGATCTTGGCCCGGACACTCGGCCAGAACGGCTCGAGGATCACGCTCAGTCCTAAGCTGGCAGTCAGCGAGTGGCATCATATAGTATTTATCGCCTGGTAGGAAGTCCACCATCGCGGTAGACACACTCTTGTTTGTAACAAAATTCAGCAGGACGGCGTAGAAACTGAGCATGTCTTCAAAGAAGAGACAGAGCGCCCGACGGATGGCGTCGTTGGACGGAAACAGGGCGGCATATTGTTTGAAGCTGGGCAAGATCCGACCGATATCGCCCAGGACCTTGACGATCTTTTCGAATGCTGCCGTGAGGGCGCTGGCGGCCTGGAGGAGAAACTTGAGGGACCCCTGGCATTGTTAGACGATATTGATTACAGAGAGGCAACGGAAACGCATAGTTAATCAGATGACGGGAGAACCATAATTACCCAAATAACACACAAGATTTCGGGGTTGATCTGAGCAAAAGTATCGGCGACACCGCTCTACTCTTGGAGGGCTCTGATGAGCGGCTCGATTCTCTTCAGTCCCCGAAAGGACTTAGTCTTGGCCTGCTGCTGCTGGATGCCTTCTGCTGCCTTGTACACATCGTCGGCGGTGGCGAGCTTCGAGACGTCGATTTTGGTCCTGACACTCTTGGGGAAGGTCCCGCACCGGCTTCCAAGCACTTTATCTACTTCTCTTTGCGCACAAACTACGGAGTACGGCAGCCCCCGCAGCAACCCTTCTCCGCTTCATCAATGTTCCGCCCGCATTCAACGGTGCGCGCGCGGGGCGTCCTGCTATCTTGTTATTTTAGTTAAATTCGTCGAATGGTCATGTTGTCTATCCTCTCCTGGCCTGTTGCTGACCTTCAGCATCTCAACTTCTCAAGTTGCGCGGCCCTCCCGCCCCCGCAAGCCTTGCAAGCCCCGACTGCCTCCTCCGGATTCTTGCATACTGGTCACACTTGTCACCCATTGTTAGCCGATCTCGCGCATCACAATTGGCCGGGCCTCTGGAAAAGCTTTGCACGTGGCCCGGCGATGTCAACGTTAAGTCACCAAGTAGCGCGAGCCAGCCATTTCCGACAGTGCGCCAGCCGGCATCTCGAGAAGACTTCGCTCGACCGCCTGGACGTCAGCTCTCCGCTCTGGGTCCAGCCCTTCTGGCCATTTCTGTTAGGTCCGGACGAGCACAGACAGGACGAACGCCACGGCCAGGCCAGGCGCGCCGGAGACGGGCCATGCCATGGGAGATGGGCTGCGACTTGCAAGAAGCCTGGATGATTGCCCTGGGACGTCGTAGGTTACCCCACAACACTCCAGGGCTGCCACATGGTGCGCGCAACGCTCTTGACAGGGCACACCCGAGACAGGAGCAGCGTCGGTCGTCGAGGATATTTAGCGCCTCCCGATGCGGAGGATGTCCGTACGCCCGCGAATCATGACCCGGCAGCGCGGATCTCGGACCCCAGTTTGGCTGAGCAACAATCTCGCCAGCCACATGCTCCAGACTTGTTGATTTCGGAGTACGGCGTCCGAAAGTCGACCTCCCCAGAAGCACATGCAATGCCGCTTCCGGCCACCGACTTGCGAGTCGCCGATCATGACATGAAAGATGGGAACATGGCTTGCGGGGGGCGACCTGAGGGAAACTTGAAGATGGAGGGGGAGCAGGAACTTTTCTTGTTCGTGTGGACCCGCTGCGCAACAAGCCACCCGATGCGGAGCGAGTGTCAACTGCCCTGCAGGCCGGCGCCATGCCTGCCTCGGCCATCCCTGTCCTGCCGCCGGATCCCACCGGAGCCTGCAGGGACTGTTCGCCGACTTCCAAGCTACGCACGGGCCCGTTGGCACATCACCAAGGGCACACCATGCTTGTGACAAGCTTGTGATAATAAGCTCTGCGGGACGATTCCACTCTCAGAAGAGGGATCGTCAAAGGACCAGTGGGCCATGGAGATGAACGAGAGAATACAAGCGGCGATCTTGGCTCGTGTTGGCTATTTAGTACGGTGGTGGCAAAACCGAAAAGATTTGCCATCCGAAGCCGACTACCGGCGACGAAGGACGAATAAGCAACACCCCACAACCCGACATCACTCAGGGGCTTGCTGATGCCCTTTTGAGGAGCTAGCGTTGACGTTATCATCCCATCGTGGATTCAAGGGTAGTTGCGGAGTGCTTGCAACTTTCTTCCGCCAACCGCTGGTTGCTGGTTACAGTGACCGACGAACCCTGACCTGGCATCACGAATCGGGTAAGTGGTCATACTTGCATACACGCATGGATGGAGACGGCCAAGGTTGGCTTCCCTGCCTGTTTCGTAAGGGTTTCCGTCTGGCCTGTGCGAGGGAGGGGGCTGAAGGCTAAAGCAGACTGCAGCACGCCACACCGATTGCCATGCCACATGTCAAAGTTGACAGTGACAGATCTTGACCTGCTCGTCAGGGGTGGGCTGGACTAAACTAGCGTCGCGCCGTCGCCGGAGCGCTGCAGGCTGATGAAAAGGGAGGAATTCTCTCAGCATTTCTCACCCAGCACCGTCCAGCAGCCCAACGTGGTCGCATTGTCCAGCAGACCCCGCGACGAAAGGGATTGCAGCTCCACCCAAGGACCTTCAGAAACCTCGCCCCCCATCCCATGTCGACAGCGTCCCGGGGGCCTGGAATCCGGGGCTGGGCTCATGCAGGGCGGATCGGCATGTCGGGATGTGACGCCCCTGAACATGTCCACACGGCGGACTGGGTTATAAACAGGGTCGACCCGCCAGCCCGCCCGAGGGGGGCCCGGCAACGAGGTTGAGAAAACAAGACCTCGGTCTCCGCCTCTTACGTGCCCTCACTGCGGTGACCGTACCCGACATCAGAC
>FTCU01000399.1_pt1 | contig 11438 bp, 13 predicted proteins | sample 1639521 | NCBI WGS metagenome assembly FTCU01 (sample SAMEA3914864, study PRJEB12502) | metagenome | biome: forest; material: soil | place: USA | collected 2012-03-12 | depth 0.3 m
ACATTGACTAACACGCTATATTCGTCGATGAAGACCATGGACGAGAACTTGATCACGAACGTCCGCAGCGCCTACCATCCATCGTGGTCAGCCCTCCCGATGGCTCGACGAGGAAGCAAGGAAATATGCTCACCGAATCAAACGGAAAGTACGCCGTAATGTCGAGCTTTGGCTCGACAAGTGTCAGCCCGTCTGCAGTAGGTCTGTTAGCCGTTGAGACGCCCATTCCTCATCGCAAGCCAGAACTTACCCAGGATCTCAATTTGGTTCCTCCGCACTCCCAATCCCAACTTTACCACCTTGACAACCTGTTTCTTGCTCTCCTCGCTCCAGCCCGTCCTAAAGACAAACTCGGTCATCCCCACCTCGTCCGTGACCGTCCTAAACGGCTCCGGCACGATGTCGACTCCGGGCCAGAAGTGCCCAAGAATCTTCCCCAGTGTCAGCGGCGTCTGCGTCGTGCGAATCGCCAGCTCCGTCGGCCCGACCGAGGACTTGGACCCGGCTGCCGATGCGAACACCGGATTCACGCCGTACGTGAGCCTCGCCACGTGCTCAACGCCGGCGATGTGCACCACGCCGCCGGACTGGAGGTAGATGTTCCTCGTCTCGCTGTTGGTAGGGTTGTCGATGCGCAAGCGGAGGATCACGTCGTCGACGTCGAGGAGCGAGGCCGCGACCGAGAGCCGCTTGACCCGGATCCCGATTTCCATGTAGTCGGGCACCCTGACGCCGAGCTTCCCGGCCCAGCCGAGGCGGAAGGTCGTCACCGTGACGGCGACCAGCGTGCTGCAGACGAATTCCGGCAGGTCGGCCTCGGTGAGCGGGGCCAGGCCGAACGTGTCAAGCAGTTCTTTGAGCGAGAGCGGTTCCTGCGTGTCGACCGCCACCGGGCGGAAGGTGAACTCGAATAGATTCTCACCCGTCCTCGACGGCCGGGTCTCGAGCTCGTAGGTGAGGTCCGAGTTGCCGATCCGGATGGCGTGGTTCAGCCGGAAGTAGACGCGGAAACCATGCGCGCTGAACAGGTCTTGGACGCAGAGACGGACACTCGGGGTCGGGATCTTGATCTTGGCAAGGAAGCGTTCTAGGTCGGAGTTGCCAGTAATGGAACTGAAGGGGGTCCAGGCAGGGACACCGTCGACCGAAAATCTGCCAAACACGCCGTGCAGACGGAGGTCTTTGGCATGGTTGAAGTCGCGGCAGAGGGTGAACCCGGGTTCGGTAAACTTGAGGTGGTTGCCGAGGGGCTTGGCAGGATCGATGAGGCCCGGGAGGACGAGGTCTGCCACTGCGAGGCCGAGGTCGATCGCTAGACCGTCGAAGGCGGAGAGCATCTCGAAGATGTTCGTCTCGTGCCCCGCCGCCGTGTACTTCTCGTCGGCAAATTCGACGTGGTAGACAACGGGCTGGGTTTGGGAGGGCATAACGAGCCAGTTGCACACGATCTGTCGGTTGGTAAGCTAGGTGCTGGGAGGGAGGGATGTGCAAGGTTGACCGACGTTGTGCTTCTTGTTCTGGCCCGTTGGGAGGCTCCCGAGGAATCGGCCGTGAACGATGCGTCTCTTGGAGTCTGTAGGCCAGTACATCGTTACGTCGATACACTCGTTGATGGTGATCCGGAACGTCCCCTCGCCCAGGAGCTTCGCATCGTTCGGAACGACCCATATGAGTTCTTTTTTTCCCGGCGGCGGCAGGATTCGCATCGTCAGCTGTTGGATTCCCGATGCATTCTCGAGGTATTTCCTGCGTCTCGTCAGTCAGAAAGAAAACTCCTCTCACGATCCAGCGGCCTCTGCGGTTGGCATCAAACGCACCCAAGGGGATCCAGATCCACGACCGAGACGTCCAAAAGCTGCACTGGCCAGTGTACCGGATTCCGCACCAGGTCGTCCAGCAGCTCGACGGATCTGGGAAACTCGAGTGGCAGGGTCTTTAGAATGGTGTCAGTTGTTTCGGCGCCCAGGAGAAGGTAGGCCAGGGCTCCCAGCATCGGGTGGCCGTCGACGGCGAATTTGGTTCCAGCATTGACAGCATCCTGAACCTTGAGCTTGTTGTTCTCCACAAGGTAAGCCAGCAGCTCGGCGAACGAGTCCAGGTGCTTTATCTTCATCTGTGAATGGGACTTAGCGCGTGACCATGGGAATGAGGGGCTTGATGACACGCGTAAAATGGGGACTTACCTCCGTTATTCCTTCAAAATCGTCGCCCGTGGGAACCTCAAACTCGTCAACGCCAAATTTGCGAAAAGCCTCGTAGTTGGGCTTCCTAGCGTCAGGATATCGGTCCTGGGGTCTTGACTCCTGAAGGGGTTGGCGCCCAGAAGGCTGGTCCTGAGCATCGACATCTTCGGCGACGGGCGGCGCTTCGACTTGGATCTGCTCCAGAATCCGCCCCGAGTCCCATGCTGAGTTGGTGGACCCAGACTCTTCGCAAGGCGCAGGAATCTCTTCAAGAGGCGCAAGAATTTCTTCAACAGATCCAGGAATTTCTTCCAGAAATGCAGGGCGCTCTTCAAGGGGTGCAGAAGTCTCTTCAAACGGTGCAGGAATTGCTGAAAGAGGCGCGGGAATCTCTTCCAGAGGCGCGGGAATCTCTTCAAGAAGGGCAGGGATCTCTTCTTCAAGCTTCATGCTCGCCATTTTGAGCGGAGCAGGGTTCATGGCCATCTGCAGGGAGGTGAAGTTATTCTGGCTGTAGATGGCGGTTAGTTGCGAATGATGCACGGTTTAGGGGAGAATAGCGGCTTTTGACATACAAGTTGGGGCCTCCATTCATGTTCATCTGCAGGTTGTTCTGCGAGAACGACATGGAGGTGTTGAGTTGTGACGAGTTGTTGAGCGGCCCTTGGCCGCTCGTGAATGTCAGCTTGGGCTCGAAGAGATGTACGCCGAAGTGCATATTCGGTTGGTCATATTCAAGCTCGTAGTTCAGCGAGTTCGGCGGAGGCTTCGGCACCTGAACCTGCTGCAAAACGAGACTTCCGTCCGCCTTCATTGTCACCTTCTCAATGTACGTCACGGTGGAAACGCCAGGAGTCTCGCCCAAGATGGCGAAGTGCTTCGAGTAGTGGTTGAAGACGTAGGCCTCGGTCCAGGTTTCGTGTGGCGTGATCGCAGCCCATGCGTCCCACTCCTCCCCGACTTTCTTCATCTCTGGCCCGTTGAGTGGGTTGACCGGGTCGGTGCGGATAGCTCCCCATTGCTTGTCCGCGCGAAGGTAGTGGAACTGGAAGTACCGTCGGTCGGGTCTGCCCTGTTCTACCAAGCCAAAGACGGCTCTGTCAGCAGAGCTGTCGAGCTTTTTGCCCACAGATTTCGCATCCCGGAGCAGGTCTTGCAAGATGGCGCTATCTCTATTCGCATTGAAAGACCAGGTTCCCTTCTCTTTCGTATCTGGATCTGCCAGACCGATTCTTTCGCACTTGGCCGTCTTGAACCAGTATGTCAAGATATGGTTCCAAGCTTCTCCGGAGAGGGGATTGGTGAGGTAAATGTTCACCACTTCGTTATTGGGGAGAGGGAAGAGCACAGCGCGGGCAATGATGCCGAGAATGGTGCTGAGATGTCTAGAGATGCGATCGCCGTCAGCCACCGTGTCAGACTTTCGGAAGGGAAGGACGCGTACGGGTTTGGGTGCTGGTCATGGGAGGCCGAAATCTATTGGCAGTTAGCGTTGTCGCCACCCTTGCAGCATAGCGGCGGTATGTAGGTAGGGATTTGCAAGCGGCCAGACTCACGATATAGTTCTTGGCTCTCACGCTGTCGAGCGGAATGGTCAGCTTGAAGCCAGTTTTCCGGATAATTAGCGGGGGGTTTCTGGGGGCAAACCAACTTGCAGAAGTACGCGAGAACCTAAAGGTAATGGTGGAGGGCGAGCCCCTATTGTCAGCCTCCTATTTCGGTGCAGAATACAGCCCCGAGAGAATGCGATCCGGCCAAGCGCTTACATTGGACAGACAGATCACTTCAACATCGTCCGGCTTGACGTTCTCGCCATTAAACACCAAGTTCAGATCTTCGTCCACCGGGTACCACGGCAGCGCCTCGTTCGGGTTCTTGGACGAATGGCCTTGGTGGTATTTCTGCTTGGCGTTGGTAATCATCGTCTTGCTGAAGACTATCAAAGCGAGCCGCGGCGGTCAGAAGGGATGCCAACCAGACTCTTGGGAGCAACCACCCGACTTACAGTTGTTGTGGCAACTGCCGTGGTGACCAACTAGAAGCCGAGGCACATCAGCGGAACGTCTCATCTTTGAGGGCGGTGGGCTACCCGTTGTTGGACCTACTCTTGATCAGGTCGTAGTGGATCGGGGTGCCATCCCATTTCCTGCCTGGGCCGGTCCTCTTGGGGTCAAAGATCTGGCACGCGCTGGCGTCGCCAGTGAACAGCCCGCTCCAGGCCACGCTGTTGAGTGTGGTCCCCGGCACGATGGCCTCGAACACGATCGAGGACAGGTTCTTCTTGCTTGTATCGTTTTTTGTCGCCACGACCAAGTCCTGCGCAAGATGGCTGAACTTCTTGTCCGGCTCGCTGGGGTTGAAGGCCACGTTGCTGTCACGTGTCATCATGAGTTTGATGTTGTTGTTACAAGACACAAAGGCAAGAGGCCATGAACGGGTTGGGACTCACATCTTGTCTTCCGCGAGGGGGTCATCGATTCCTCTGGTACTGGTGTTTTCCGTGAAGAACTTGGATAAGCCTTTCACCTCCTTGTCGCCCGGGCCGATAAAGTTGAAGGTGACATGGCCACGTGTGGTCCTGAAGCCTGCCATGAGGAGGCCCTCGTGTTCAATTTTCGTATGTAGGTCATGGAACTCGCTGTTGAACTTCAGCGCCTCATTGTTGCTGTTGGGGAGATTGCCCATCTTCTCCAGGGCCTTGTCGAAGTAGCCCCTGTAAAGATTCAGGTTCTTTGCCCCTCTCCTTTCGTCGCCATCGTCGTCCTTTTGCTTGTCCCTCTCGCCTTCGTCGTTCTTCTTGCCCCAGGTCTTCTTTCCACCGTCCTTTTTATCACCCTTCCCGTCTCTTCTATCCCTGTCGTCTTTCTTACCTTTTTTCGCTCCACCCTTCCCTCCCCGATCCGTTTCTTTGCCGTCTTCAAGCTCTTTCTTCAACTCGGCCAACTTTGCCAACCTTTTTGCCTGCTCCTTCATGTACGTCTTCCTTGCCTCGACCAGGCCGAAGTTCTGCGACGGTCAGATTTGCGACCTCCGTCGGCTTGATCATATCGGTTTCCAGAGGAGAACGTACAGTGACCATGGTCTCGGCGGAGTTGTGCCAGATGTAGTTGAATGGAGCCCGATTGTTCTTCACGGCTGTAGTGCCTTGTTCCCAGAGAGGGGAAAATTTCCTCTCGTTTCTGTCCTTCATTAGCTCTAAATCGTGACACACGTCTCCAATGAGGATTAGTTTCCTTACAGCCGAAGCAAAAGCTCAGAGATACCACTAAGGAATGAAGTCAGCATCCATAGGAGCACGAGAGGGTAGCGATGACTTGGCCACGGCCGCTTACAACATGTGGTCCGCATCATCGTGAGTAACCTATCAAGTCGTGAGCATGCGAGTAACTCGCCTGTGTCATACAGCCACGCTGAAGGGCATCCTACCACCAGCGTATCAAGCCCGGTAGAGCCGAGTGGAACAAGTTCGTTGAGCATCTTGTACAGATTCTACCGATGTGTCAGCTTTTCTCTGTGAATTAGCTCAAGACTCATAACTTACGTGAACAGGAATCATGTCCGGTCCAGTTTTCCCCGTTCCCTTGATCGTTGCCGGTCCACCATCGATGAGGATGAACTTCCGGCTTGGACTCTGGAACAAGCATCGTCAGCACACGCAAAGTGTCGAAGGATAACGTTTCGCTGACCCTGATTCGTTCGGCATTGTCGAGCGTCGCCGGAGGATTTGGATCAATCTCAATGCCAAGAGTGTCGCCATATGCCGCCTGGCAGACAATGATACGCATCCGAGGCCCGGTGCTTTTGAAATCCATGATGAGACGTAATGTCGACTACCAAGCGCCGGCAAGGCAATAATCGGACAGTGTAGGAGGCTTGAAGACCGTCCTTGCAAGGATGACTTGACGAGTTGGCTGGATGGCAGGAACACGATTAATCCTGAGCCTTCGACCAAGTGACGTTGGATCAAGCTGCCTCCTGAACATATTCGGCGAGACACAGGGTCTCGACCCCCTGGTTGTGGAGTTCAGATGCAGCAACGGGACTAGTCGCGCCCAGGTCCCCGCAATGTCCGGTTCTCAGCTGAAGAAGCATGCTATTATTCCAGACTATCGAAAAGCGCGCAACTATTGAACTGTGAACTTGCCAATGATCTCGCACATTCGCCATGGTGAGTTGCAGTGGCTCGAGATTGTGCCCCGCAGTATGCGCGTCTCTTCTCCTCGCTTGCCAGTTTGCTGCGCGATCGGACGTAAAAGTCCGGAAAAGCATGTCGCGTTTCGTCAAATTCCCTGTAGGTTTGTCGACGTGTTCTTGTCCCAAACCTCACCGAACGATCCCTCGCCAAGGCCTAGACCCCCTAATAGACTCGTCCGAGGCGCGCTGAACTGCACGTGGCAATGGATTGCGGGACGTTCGCGGCTTTTTTTGCCCTCGTTGGGTTGGTGCTCTGACCATTTGCGGAGTGCAGCTTTTCAGCTCTGTTCTGGAACTGCAAGTTCAGTTCCACATCTGCAGGTTGTGTCAGGGGTCAGGTAATAGCCCCAGCGCAAGCGGCGGCATTAGCCGTACCTTAATCAAGGCCAACAGCCGCTTTTTCGTAAAATTCGAAACAGATGCGAACTCCACGGACGTTGATTGGCCTCACCGCGGCGGAAGTGTTGACCGCTCAATGGCCACAGCAGCAAGCGAACTGCCGGCCTCGGACTGGACGTACTTGGCGCACCAGCTGTCTCCGCTTGCTTGCTTGCACGTCGCCGCCAACTGCGGGTTCCTGGTGACGGCTTGGCCCGCACAAGCTTTAACCAGTTCAAGCTGGCGATGAGCATGCAATTTGGCCTGACATTGGACGCATTGAGACGGGCTTCGGCCAAGGATCCAAACCTGCCGGACGAGAGCCAGGTGGTGCTGGATTATGTGGACGGGCCGTGCTTGCTCACCGACATGACATGCCCATGTCGCCAGGCACTGTTCTACTGAACTTGGCACGGCGCTGGACCCTCGCCAACGCACTTTTCATGCCTGTCACCAAGAGGGCACGTTGAGGCACATAATTCTCAAAATAACTGAATGAGCATGACTGTATCCCCGCTCAACCGCGTCCTGATAGCGGTGTCGGTCCCTCTGCAACTCTCTCTTCGCCCTCAGTCTGCCGGATCCGACAATCACTGCCATGTAGTTCCCCGTTTGGCTGCCCGCCTACTTCTCGGCAAACACAATCAACACCGCTGCATAGCTAAGAAGTGTGCCAAAGAGAAAATGGTTAGCCGCAGGTTGTGCATTGTCTGAGTCATTTCGAAGTCTTGATTAAACAAAACCTTGAACTTGAGACCGAGGGAAAAAAAGCTGAAGACTTACGCGCATGCTGCCAAGACAATCTCGTGGTCGCGACACGCCGTGCCGGCAGCCATGACCACCGCCACGAGTATGCAGCACAAGGCGACGATCACTACCACCGTCGGCCTATCCTCTATGCGCGAGAGAATACCGACAGGCACCAGAAGCAGGGCGGACGACACCACAGTCAGCAATACCCGGACAATCAGTCGCACCTTGGCGTCGTCGTAAAGATGCAGTTTTCCGGACTGTGAGACCGATACAGTTCGTCCTCCTAGTGTTTTCTAGCTTGGTGGTCAGAGTCTGGCCGTGTTCCGCTTGATCTGGGCCTCAAACAAAGATCCAGTGCCGCCAGTACAGCTTGATGACTGCCCGGTGGCGTACAGATTCCGGAGGCATTTGCTTACCGTTGAGAGCCACCGCCACGCCAGCGTCTCAACGAGGCGGTAGATCCACGTCTTTTGAGAGGAGCCCTCTCCTAGAGTGACAAGATCGTCGTCGCCGAGTTCTGGTTTGCTGAGAAAGGCCATATCGGGGCTGTTAGACTGCGGCAGGGATGATTGCGCCCAGCGACGCAAGTCGGACAGGGCGACGGGATCGGGGGCTCCGAGCCTGCAGATCTGCGAGTAGCGGGCCAGCGCTTCATCTGTCATACAAAACTGCGGTTAGCAGGGCGCGGCCTTGATCACTTCTCCTTCCCTCCGGAATTGGCGAGCCTACTGTATGCCAGCAGCCTCGTTTCGACAAGGTACTGGAGCTGGCCGGTACGATCCCCTTCCTCCTCAAGCCGCTTCTCGAGATGCGCAAGCTCGGACTGGATTCGGAGGATATTCCGTACGTTCATGGCCGCGAAGCGCCGGAATATCAGGTAACTCGTGTCATGGCGCATGACATTTGCCAGGCGGTTGTGCGGATCGTCGGCATTCGCAGTCACAATCGCCGGGACCGGAGGTGTGCCAGTCGTGTTTGTCGCGGTTGTCGCGTTTGTTGTTGGCAAAATTGGCCCACGTTGGGGTACCTGTTTGTCATCTTGAGCGAGTCTCGAGCCATAAGTGCGGTTACCGTGTCTGCGGAGACGGAGCTGGATGTTATCGTGCTCGACCAGGTGGGCTTGCAGCTCGGACCTACGAACTTCAGTACCTGAGGTGGGCAGACTTAGGTTGGCACGCGCCCGTTTGGGGTGAATGCTTACTCGCTCCCAAACTGCTTTCCGGGACAATGATGGCAAATCATGTTACTGTCGCGCTCTTTTCCGCGGAGGAGTTGCTCGAGTAAGGACTGCAGACGCTGTTTTCTTGGGGTTCGACGAGACTGACTCCGTTGGCAATAGAAAACGACACAAAGTTCCATTGCTGCCCTTGCTCCCAAGTCCCCAGCTCGCTACGACGCGACAGCCTGATCGCGGGGGTGTGATCGGCAGACCCATAAACCCCATGCAGCGTAGTATTTGACCCCCTCCATGCCCAAGAGTTAGCCTGTGCGCCAGTGTGCCTTGCCGAAGGGATGGCACAGCCACGCTTTATAATAGCGCGCGGCCTGGTGGTAATTATGTGCTTCGACCCGATTGTGTCGCATTTTAAGGAAGCTCGCTCGCCCAACCTTTTCCCCTCTCGCTGTCCATAGGAATCAAGGAGCCCCCCCGGCACGCGCCACAACTTCGATTTTGACTTTGCCTGTCACCCGACGAAGTGATAATTACCTGCCTAACATGGATTGCAAACATTGCGGTCACAGATCCGAGGGCCAGTGAGTAATACGTCAACGGGAAATTGGCGGAAGTTCTCCTTCTTCTGCCCAACGAGTATTGACGGCGACGCCAGGGCCGAGTTTGCCGCCCATTGCGAGGAACATGAAAAAATCCAACAGCGTCTCAACCGTACCGGTCTTCGAACGTATGGTGCCCGGTATACCGAGGGCGAGTCAGCCAAGGGTAAACAGGAATCGTCGCCGTCAGGTCAACCTCAGCAGCGTGCCGCAAACGAGAGAGTGCTTCAACACCGACCCAAGGCAGTGCCCGCACAGGCCTCCACGAGCGACTCAGCTTCGACAACCGAAGACATCCATACGGACGCGCTGAGTAAACGGGTGCAAGCCATCGTCAAGAGGTTCCCCGCATATCAGGGCGATGGGATCGAACCTCAACAAGAGCAGCGGCCACGTGAGATACCGTGCCCGGACTGCGACGCCAAATTCCGAGATCAGTACGTCACACCATGTTACCTGAATACCGTGTTCATAACAATTCGTCTATTGCCAAGGTTTAACAAAGGGATAGGCAGGAATTTGACGCGCACTTCCTATCACTGTACTGCCGTGGAAACGACATTCTCCAGTATTGTATAGCTGCGGACAGGTAACGTCAAACCAGCCCTCGTGTGGCTCTCTCTCGCCGTCGCAACTGACATAGCCATAGCTCCCGGCCCCGTGGTTATTTCGTGGAGGAGGTACGGGTGCCTTTCGACCACCGCTTACATGGCTCGCTGTTTCAGTGCCGGAAATGCGACTCTGCGTTTCCGACCCTGGTTGAGAAAGAGGAGCATGAACTCACACGTGAAGTTGACCCAGCCTGCTGCCGTTTGTGATCAGGTAACCAATAACGGTCGGGACTGACTTTTATTATCTTACAGACCCAGTACTGCCACACGAATGCCTTCATTGCGCCAAGGTATTTGGTACAGAGTGAGTAAGCCCTTGCAAGCACCGAGAGGCCCTCTACCTAGGTGCTCTAACAAGATTGGGTCTCTCCCTAGATACGAGCTAGAAACACACTACGAGTGGCATGACGACATGGAGTATCGGCAAATGGTGGATCGACTCCCACTCCCGGATCAGAAAGAGCATCAGAGTGAAGAAGCCGAGGTTATTACTAGCGACGTCTTCCAGCTCCCCGGCGGAATTGACAAAGTCCCCCTGCCCTTCGCCATTGGCAAAAAAAGTTGGCATTTCCCAGGGTCGGTGTCTGTTGCTGAATTGTCGAGCGCTGACGGCCCTTCAGACCGACCGAAAGATAAGGTAGTGTTGGGTATTAGTTCTATCAGCCGGGAGGACGTGGAACATCGTAAGTCGTCTTCAGAGTCACCCCTTTGCACGAAACAGCCGCATCTCATTACTCCAACGGACAGGCTTTGCACCCAGGGGCGTCTTCGTCGGCGGACCACCTCATGGATACTTTCTCCCTCCAGGAATGGGCGAGGAGGAGGGGAGTTCCATTGTAAATTTATATCACGACTCGAAAACCGTGCCCATGCTTTTCACCCCGGACGGTCGCGTCATCAGAGTCGGCGGCCTCCGGACGCCTGCGACTCCAGAGGTAACCGGCGGCAGGCAAGTCCCTTCACTCGCCAGCGCAGCCAACTCGGGTTCGAGCAACCCAAACACCGCGGACGCACACGGATGTCACTTGCTGGCCCACGGCGCTGCAGACAAGGGATCCCAGGTTCGGGATGCGTCGGGCCGTCTGAGATGGCTACACGGCAAAGCCTATGGGACTGTCTCCAGTTTCATCATCAATGACCCCCCCTTTCAGCAGGAGCTTGACCAGCAAGTCGAAGCTGCCGTAAAGTGGGAAACCGACGGCGATGAGGAGAAAGCCTTGGTTTCCTGGAAGCGCGTTGCCGAGCTGCTGGCCGACCCGTCGAACGTCGAACGCGACAAGGACCTGGTGGCTCTGGGCCAGCTCGCACATCTTTCGTCAAAACTAGGGCGATTTGACGACGCAGTGAGGTACTACTGCGATGCTCTGGAGCTCTGCGAGAAGATGGTTGGCATCGCTTCCATTACCAATTTTTCCATCATCAATGCCCTGGCCGTCCTGTTTGACGAGAAGGGAGACCATAAAAAGCCCGCCCGCCTCTATCGCAGATCACTTGCCGGTCGCCTCAGCATTCTCGGGCCGGACCATCCAGACACACTCATGAGCAC
>FTCU01002607.1_pt1 | contig 11425 bp, 17 predicted proteins | sample 1639521 | NCBI WGS metagenome assembly FTCU01 (sample SAMEA3914864, study PRJEB12502) | metagenome | biome: forest; material: soil | place: USA | collected 2012-03-12 | depth 0.3 m
CCGAGCACCCGGCTTACCACAACACTACGGGGCGACATCCGGAACTATCGCGAAGCTTTGGACGAGGCTGGGAGGAGCGACGGCCAGCTTGCCACGAAGCTGCGGCAGAATGAAGCAGAGTTCCACGAGATGCGCTCTGCCGCCGAGAGCGGTGAGGTTGATTCTCTGTTCCAACGAGCTGTGAAGAAGGTTCGCAAGTCAAGCAGTGCGAGTCCTTCCACGGAGCCAAATTTGCTGGATGCCGACTTTGACGACGGCGGACCAAGCGTCGTCGACCAGATCGCAAAGGTGGAGGATATCCTGAAGAAGCTGAATCTCATCAAGAGGGAGCGCATCCAAGTGCTCAAGGACTTGAAGGAGAAGGTTTGTTAGGTGCCGCCACCCCGAAGAGAGCCTAGCTAACAAGGTCAGGCACACAACGACGACATATCGCAAATCCTGATCCTGAACAAAAAGTCCATCACCAACTACGAGCAGCAGCTCTTCCAACAGGAGCTCGAGAAGTACCGGCCATATCAGAACCGTCTGGTCCAGGCGACCCATAAGCAGGCAGCCCTGATGCGAGAGCTGACGGTGGCGTTCAACGGCCTTTTGCAAGACAAGAGAGTCCGGGCAGAGCAGAGTAAATACGAGTCCTTCCAGAGACAGCGAGGCACCGTTATCAGCAAGTACAAGCGGGCATACCAGGAGTTTTTGGATCTAGAAGCGGGCCTACAGGGCGCAAAAACGTGGTACCTGGAGATGAAAGAGACTGTCGAGAGTCTGGAGAAGAACGTCGAGACCTTTGTCAACAACCGGCGGTCCGAGGGCGCCCAACTCCTCAACCAGATCGAATCGGAGCGCGCCGCCAACAAGGGCGCACAGGCTGCCCTGGAGCAGGAGCGGTTACGGGGCCTGATGGAGCGCATGTCGGTCGAGCAGCCGCCACCATCTCCGCACCCAATCCCGTCCTCCCGACCAACACCCACCCCGCTATCCTTCACCACGACACCCCTCTACCCCAAGACGAACTACGCCGGCCACTACCAGCTCCCCAGCTCCCCGCCACCCACCCAAACCACAGCCCCGCAGTCCTACCTCCCCCAACAACCTCCCGGCCAAACATTCACTTACAACCCTAGCTCCCACGGCCGCATCCCGGGTCCCGCCTCCCCGCCACCAACCCAAACAGCCTTCAACATCGGCCCCATCCGCCCAGGCCCCGCCTCTCCACCCCCAACACAAACCACCTTTGGCCAGCAAACCGCCGCGCGCTACAGCACCTACGGCAACCCGACCGGCATGCTACCGCCCCAGCAACAACACCAACCACAGCAGCAGCAGCAGCAGGCGAGCTACGTCCCGCCGAACTTTGTGCCGCCCCCGCCGCCGCCGGGACCACCGCCTCTGGGACCGCAGCAGACGGTGCATTATGCGGGGAGGGAGTATTACACGGGGGATCCTAATGGTGGACGGCCTGGATCGGCGATGGGGAGGGGCGCTGGGCCCGCGCAGCAGGGGCAGGGGCAGGATCCGTGGGCTGGTTTGAGTGCGTGGAAGTAAGTTACCCGTCCGCGTGCTCGCACTCGTGCCATCAGCCCATGTGGGGGCCTGTCTGGAGTGTTGTGGTCGTGGAGGTGGGAAATGGTGGGAGAGAAAGGGAGGTTTATGAATCTGGATAGCTTTTGGGGTGTGTTGAGGCCCGTCGGCCTGTCAGCGGGTTGGTGTGCTTGCTGGTGTGTTGGTGTGTGCGGCAGGGGAAGGGATGAGTTGAAGGGGGTTAGTATGCATTAGAATCAATGGAAGCATGTTGTCAAATGGGGTTTTTGGCTGTGTAATGGGTGCTTGAGATGTTAGTGTTTGGTGACAAGAAGCGTTCTGGTTCAGGGGTCGGGCTCTCACAACCGAAGCTCAGGGGTAAACTGCTAGACAGTAAAGACGGATTATGCGCAAAACGCTAACGCTCCCACCATCTCAACGAGAGTCAGGCAAGATGCCCGAAATTTTCTGCGTAGATAACCCAACTTCTCCCTACCACTCTTAGAAAGTAAGAACAATGCTAAGAAAAACCCTGGCTCGCCACAACTGCACTTCCCCGGCCTTAACCCCTCTCCCTGAGCATCCTCGTGTCACCGCTCTACTCTTGTTTTCATCGGTACTCCTCCTTCCCTATTTCTGCCAACACCAGTTCTCTTGTTGTCCGCTAGTGGTCGGTAGCTGAGCAGGTGCTGCATTTTCTGGCGGGAATCTCGACGTATGTGGAACAGCTGCACTTCGAGCAATTGCATTGAATTTTGATTATAAGTGGAACCGGTGAGGGCGGCGGTGCTGGCGGTGGATCTGGCATTGCTGCGGTGTTGGGTGTTTGGTTTAGTTGAGAATAATGTGGTGTGGTGCAGGATCTTGGATAGTTTGGTGGAAGCGTAAGGTAGGTTGGTCCCTTCTGTGAGTTGTGTTTTGGGTGGGTGGGTTGTATCCAGGAGACCGGGTACAGAGTGCTATATATACATTTTGATAGTTCTCAGGGCAATGGGATTCTTGCCACAGTTGCGTTTTGTCCATCACGAGTCTCAACACCTACAAATACCAGCGGGGAACAGCCAGTTTTGTGGAAGTGTTACACATCACCCATGCCCCCCTACGCGTCGTTGTGTTATTCTCCAACTCGATCCTTCTCTCAGTCCGTTCTTTCTCGCGGTTTTAAATCCAGATACTATCCGCAATGAACATGAAAAGAGCGCTATTGCTATATTGGAGGGGAGGTTTGTCGTCTTGGTGGCTGCTGCGGTTAAGTGTAGGCGCGGTGGAGATCATGAGTTGAGACAGGTTGTTATGCATTAGGATTGATAAGAGCATGATGTCAAATAGAGTGAAGATTAGGATCCAGTTGCTGAGAGGTTTGTGGTGGTTTGATGACAGGTTGAGTTCCGTTTCAGGGGTTGGGCTGTCAGAGATTCAGGGGTTCAACCCCTGAATGATGAACACACAAACTAATATGCACCATCACCATTCTAACAGCAGCAGGTTGCCCACCAAAGTGTTTGATATAACCCGAATACACCGGTCTAAAAGTGATCCAAGTGGTTGAATCAAATTCTGGTTTTCCATAGCTGCACCTCCCCATCCTTAGCTCCCCTTCGCTCAAGTCACCACCTGCCTCCATCACTCCTCACACTCCTCCCCTCATACTATCACCAACCCACATCTAGTGCGGACCATCGCAGTTGTCGCAGAGTCTGCGGGAAGGATCGACGAGTGTATGGCAATCACAGGACGTACACGCGCATTTCTTTCTGGTCGGTTGTGGCACTCGCGGAGGCAATGGCGAGGCCGGAGGTAGAGGGGCATCCCACGAAGCCATGGTAATTGAGATTGTTGTGATTTTGACTATTAGGTGATGATTGGTGAGTAGTGAGGGTCGGCAAACGGTGGTCGATTTCTCTTCTCTTCGTTTCTTGTACTTGTGCGTTGTTCCCCAACACCGCAGAAGGAGACGGGCGTGATGACCTTTATACGTCGTCGGTATCATTCCAAGGACAACTAATCCTTTTGGTAATTTGGTTGCTTTACCTGCTATCAAGCTTCACCACTGCTGGTTACGTGTTAGTACAGGTCAGATCCGGTAGACATGAGAGCAAAGAAACGCTCAAGACTTGTTCCACCAGACTGCTACACAAGCCGCCCTGAAAAGGCTTGAAGCATCGATATGTAGACTAATCCGGGGCTCTTTAGCTATCCTGCCTCTTTATTTTCTAAAGCCGCTCCATGAGAACCCTGATGTGAAAGCCCCGCATACCTCACGATGTCCACTTCTCTGTCCCTAGGCAAGAGCAGTACTCCCTATTTTCTGTGTTTTGCCAACAGAACCGCTCACTCCCTAGTTATAGTTGGTGCTTCCATGGCCTGCCAAGTACGAATGTGACTACCTATACCGCCAAGTGCCTGTTAGGTAGTGCTGAGCGAGGGTGAGCCCCGAATAGGAGATGCACACATCTGTGTCACCACGCTCACAATCCCGGAACACACGAATTGCTGTAGAACGTGTTAGACAAATGAATGTCTCAGTACCGACCCAGAACTACTCGAAATTGTTGAAGAAAAGTCTAGCTTTTCGCAGCTGCGCCCCCCGGCCTCGGCCCCCCCTTGATCATGCTTGTACTGCCTCGCCACGCCGCTCCTATTGGTACTTCTCCTCCCCGCGTAGGTATGCTGCTATTTTTTGTGGTTGTCATCTGAGCAACCGGTGCAAACTTCGCCGGCTCCCTCGACTGGGGTGTGGCAGGTGCATTTCTTGCAATTGCAAGTAAACTTGATCACAATTGGTTCTGGCGAGGGCGGCGGTGGTTCCGGTACGGCATTTAATGTGTCAGAGCTAGTTGTGGATGACATAACTGCGGTGTACCGGGTTGGTTGTAAGAAGATGGCACGGCGGTGTGCTGTGACGAATTGTTGGTGATGGTGTCGGTGAGGGCTCGGGGAGCCTCTGTTGCTTATATACTCGGCTGTGATAGCCACGTGTCGAATGGAAACCGGTATGCGGCTCTTGTTTATATCGCATGATGCTGCTAAGGGCAATGCCATCTTTGTCGCTGTTGCGACGTTACTAGTCACCAGACCTCAACGAGGGCGAGAGACAGCCAAAGCCGGGCTTTTGTTGGTGTTGGGGGGAAAGGGCCGAGATGTAAGACTTTGTTCAGTAAAGCGTCAAGCAGCCGCCCTCAGAAGCATTTCAAAGCATGATATATCGTTTTATACATGCCATCCATGTCCTTTATTCCGTTCCCCTTTCACACCAGTGCAATCTTCCTTCTACCGTTGAGGTAAAACTTGGTATGCAATACCGAGGAGCAGCAAGAGACGCTTGTTGCTACATGCACTGTGTGTTGGGAGCGCCGAGTGAGTTTATTGTGCGTTCTAATCGAGTTAGCGAGTGTCCTAGCGACAAAACCAACATGCGGCGTAGCGGCCGCCAACGTGATCCTTCCCCTCCTTTTCAAAGAATGGGTTTTCCTTGTGTTTGGCTCTCACATCAGCTATCGCTTCGTTTGCGGTCTCACCCATCCAACTTTGAGCTTGACAGGCTGTATCGGTGTCTCCCCATCCTCACCCCCTGGCTGGTGAACTCCCTCTCCAATTCGGGATATGGAGTCATCTAACCACCCCGCTCACGGCATATATGAGGGCGCAGTCCTCGACGTTAATCGGCACGCAGGAAATGAAGCTCCCACTGGCGAGATACCTAAGCCTGAGCTCGGAGATGTCCTCGAGTTGAACAATGCCGTCGTCAATGGTAGGTGGGGCCATCTTTGGGACGATCAACCCGAATCTTACTCGTTTTGATCTGACATGGTTGTTAATGAAAGCCCTCCCCGTTTTGGGCTCGAGAGTCCTAAGCACAAACAAGTATGGCAGGTCCCTTTGGGGCCTGGTTGGGAAAATTGCCGTTGAGCTCCCGGATGGAAAGCTACAAAACTACTTCCTCAAAGTGAGTCCTCGGGCTGATCCTGGAGACTAGTGCCATGATTCTGTACTAAGGGTCCGAATCTACATCAGACGGCCTCCCTCGGAGATACTGGTCGAGCCATGATGCACGGCGAGTACGAATCTCTGAAAGCAATCCATGCCGTGTCACCGGACATGGTCCCAGAACCCTACGCTTGGGGACAGTACGATGACTCGGACACCTACTTTCTTCTCACCGAGTTTCGAGAGATTGGCAAGCAGCCCCCGGACCCCGTGAAGTTCACCCAACGTCTAGCCGAGATGCATCAAAAGTCTGTCTCGCCGACGGGCAAGTTCGGATTCCACATGACGACGTGCCACGCTAGATTGAGGCAGGTCACCGACTGCTGGGAAGACTCGTGGGCGGTCCTCTACCGGAAGCAACTCGCCCACATGATCAAGCTTGACGAGGAGAAGAACGGCGAGTGGCCCGAGTTCAAGATGATCTGCCAGCTCGTTCTGGACAAAGTGATTCCGAGGCTTTTGGAGCCGCTTCAGTCTGACGGACGCAGCATCAAACCTTGTCTCGTGCATGGTGATTTGTGGGACGAGAACACGGCAACCGACGCGGCAACTGGCGAGCCATTCATCTTCGATGCAGGATCCTTCTACGCCCACAACGAATACGAAATCGGAAACTGGAGAGCCGTCAGGCACCGCTTGAGCGCCAGTGAAAAGCTCTACAAAGACAGTTATAAGCAAGCATTCAAAGAGTCTGAGCCTGGTAAGTCCCGTCGTCTAGTTGGTGTGCTGCTCGGACACTGTCCCTTAACTGCCGTCTCAGTGGAAGAATGGGATGACCGAAACCTCCTCTATTCGCTCCGTTTCGATCTCGGATGCTCGATCCTGATTCACCCCTGCAATCAACGCCAGATGTGAGTGCCTAAGTTGCTGTCTTCAATCCTCTTTCCCAAGACGGTTCTAATACCTAGCTTGAAGAGTCAAGGAGAACATGACAATTCTCTGCAACAAGTTCTTCCCTAGCGAACTGGCTGTTTTGCTTGCGAGCCCGGTTTGATTGGCAAAAATTCCCTCGCTCGTGCATGCGGGGTGCAAGGGGTTGATGGAGCCAACATGATATGTGACTCAGTGTTATTCTGTCCATTTGAAGAGAAGATTGATTTATTAGTGCCGGCTGTCACATCACTGCTAGATATCTTGTGCCCAATCTCTCTTTGCTCATTGCCCATGACTCACAGTCAGCTTAAAGAAGAAATGGCGTCCATCGCTGACATTCGGTTCCAACTCTGGATTCTCGGTGAGTATCAGGAGTCAACACGGACCTCTCGTGTTTGGTGTTTCGGTGTTCTACAGAACCCCAGATGTCAGGTCGCGAAGCTGATGGCTGAGCAGGACTCGTTCGCGCGACCGAGGCCGTGGCTTGGAGCAGTATCTTCCCCTACGCCTACTACATGGTTCAGTCATTCGAGGTGCCCGAGCACGACATTGCCTTCTACGCTGGTGCCCTGGTCGCGGTCTTTACCTTGGGCGAGTTTCTCACTGGCCTTGCCTGGGCTCACGCCAGTGACCGCATTGGACGGAAGCCGACTTTGATGATCGGGACCATCGCCGGCCTTGTTTCCGCTCTCTCTCTCGGCTTATCCCGATCTGTTGCCGTCGCCATCGTCTCTCGCGCCTTTGGAGGCTTGTTCAACCCAAACGTCGGATTGGTGCAGACATGCGCCAGTGAGTTGGCGACAAAGGAACAGCAGGGTAAAGCACGACTTCGGGGCTTCCTTAGCAACGTGTGTGCTACTCCGCTGATACCATAACAGCACAGGCATTCTCTCTCGTCAGTTTCATTAGATCTCTTGGGTGAGTGCTAGTGAGACCCGTCACGTCGCTTCCCTTAAGTCTTACAAGTAGGCATTAGACACCTCGGCGGCCCCGTCCTGGGCGGTCTTCTTGCAAACCCTGCGGCGTTGTACCCTTCGATATTCGCCCACAACCCGATATGGCATACTTATCCCTACCTGCTCCCCAACTTTGTCGTAGGTTTGCTCCAGATCCTCACTCTTCTTTCGACATTTTTGTTTCTGCGAGAGACTCATCCTCAGCTGGCCGAACGGCGGGACTTGGGCCAATCTTTGGTCAGGCTTATCACTGTTCACTTCAAGAGAGATTCTTTGCGACGAGCTGCTTATGCTCCGCTTCCGGTTGACCCTGCCTCCGTAGAGGCACTGCCAAGCACAGTTGAGGAACATCAACTAGACGATCTGGAAGATCAAGGTCAAGCGATAAAGGCCGTGCCCACTCGGGCCTTCACTCTTCAAGTGGTGCTAGAAGTCCTGGCCATCTCGCTGCTCGCCTTTCACAAGGTATCCTCGGATGCGGTCATGGGGACATTTCTCTCGTTGGGGCCTCCCTCGAGCCAGGTCACCAGCGCCAGAAGCGCAGTGCGAATCCTCTCCTTTCCACAAACGGACAGCGGGTTCAACCTCGACACGCGCACGATCGGAATCATTTTTCTTACGGAGGCCATTTTTAGGGTGGCGATACAGCCAACCTTCATTCCCTGGCTCATCGCAAAGTTGGGTACTCTAACTGCCTTCCGGTGCGTCCTCGGTCTGTATCCAGCCATGTACCTGGCCACGCCCTTCCTCCCGAACCTTCCCACTCCGCTTGGGATTGGGGTTTTGCTCCTGGATTTGTGGATGAAGGTTGCGCTGTCATCTGTGGGCTACATATGTTCGGCTGTTCTGTAAGTTGAACGCAAGAGTGAAACGGCCGCGAGGCCCGGTCATAACCCGTCAAAGCTCATTCGTCCCCTGCAGCATTACCAACGCCTCGCCCTCAAAAGAAGCGCTGGCTAGAATCAATGGAGCCGCGGCGATGTTTGGCTGTTTTGCAAGATCCGTTGGTCCCCTCGTGACCGGGAAGCTGTTTGCCCTCGGTCTCAAAGTCGGGTATCTCCAGATCCCCTTCTGGACGCTGGGAGCTGTGGCGCTTATGGGTGCCCTGGAGTCGCTGTTCCTTTCTGATTTCTAATGGTTGCTTCTGACCTCGGCTTAGAAGCACGATATATACATGTACCTATATGCAGAGCTGGTTTTGCCGGCAGCTCTATGCGATGATATCACGGCCCCTAGGCTGGGGTACGGCACAGCAGACAGCATCGTCCTGCTCCGCCATTTTCAACCCAATTCCTTCGGTTCTTCCCCCCCACGTACCCCATCAACGGAATTGCTGCGAACGTCATAACAACCCCGATGCCATACTGAGGCTGAGTCAACGTCATTCAACTAACTTCAGTTGGTTTCAAGGGGCGGCAGAGTGTTGTATGTAAATAGTACGTGGTTGCCTCAACGCATAAATTGGCGCACCTGCTTCACAGAAAAAATATGAAGCTGCGTCATGAAGTTGTTACAATGCTTGCCTCAGGGACCAATTTTTGCGCACCGGATCTGTCCTAATCGCCGGATCAGTCCACACGGAATGTGTGGGCCTGACTGAGCCTGCATGAGATCGTAGATCATTGTGCTGCTGCATATGCATGTACTGCCTTCCATTACGCACCTCCTCGGAGTTTGTTTCCTGCCTGGTGGATAGGTAGGTAGACTTTCCATCACAAATAGGTATGGCACTTAGGGATCCGTACCCCAGCCGTATCCAAGGAGCCACCTTCCAAGGTCCTTCCTCTCAGCTGCCAGCAAAAGACCGTTCCCACACCATACGGCGCCCAAGAGGACGACAAGATGTTCAACGACACGACCAATATGGCTACTGATTCAGCCCTAGACGAGCCCATAGGATTTTATTATCCTCCATTATCGTCACGCAACACCTTCGAGAACCGTGACGCTCGTCGCCCTTCTAACGCCCGTCGCCCTCCAAACGCCCGTCGCCCTTCTAACGCCCCTCGCGCTTCTTACCCCCCTCGCGCTTATGACGCCCTTCGCGCTTCTGACGCCCCTGACGCCCCTCACGGCCATGACAGCCAGCGCGCTATGAAAAGCCTTTCTGCCCGCCCTTCCCATCCTGGAGGTCTTGTTGCCATGGCCGGCAAGATCAACGATAAGGTATCCGAACCCGAGCACGCAGGCAGTGATACTCTCGCGTCCGAATCGGCCATGGTTGTTTTGGCCGCGTCGCCCCAGGCAGCTGCGTCAACACTTGCGGCACCACGGCTTCCTGGCGCCGACGAGCTTGCCACGGCAGTTGACGACTTGCAACGGCGGTTCGCTCTCAGATTAAACGACAGAGAACTGTTCAACTGTTTAGAGGGTCTTGAAAAGAACCCGATGCGGGCAGTCATATGGAACAGACTTGAGGGTTCGATGAAGAAGTTCTTCGTTGCTAGGTGGAAAGGAGGGCAGCAGTAGCAGTAGTTGAACTCGGTTTCCAATTCCTCGCTGCGTTACAACTTTGTCCCCTCTAGGTTATCTGCTAATCAAGGAGTGAGTACCTATTCAGTTGGTGCTTGTTGAGGTGCTTACTAGAATTACCGAGATATGTACCTCGCTTGATTTTGTAGTACCTTACTGTAAGTTGGTGCCAAAAGGTTGGAGGTAGAAGTAGATGTATTCTGTATTCCTGGAGATACCCGCCTCCTAGTTTGTCCTGGCGGCTAGATGCCGACCCTTCCGCCGGAATTCAGCCATGCGCTATTACCAAAAGGTTTAGGGCCGCCGGTGTCATTTCAAAAGCACTTTACTGAGTAGCCTGCGAGCGGTGTTTCTCCCCTTTGATTCAGCTCTCAGCTACACCGTCCTCGACCACTTCAACCATCCTCTTCTATCTGAGAGAACTCGGTTTCTCTCTCCTTCGCATCCAAAGGCCGGCCTTTCTTGCGTTTGAGCTTCTGAGTCGTATACGCTCCACAAATCCGGGATCCCGGAATCGACACCGGCAGTTCTTGACTGCGACACGCTTCAGGATACCAACGCCGAACGACAACGACCGAGGTCAGCTTGAATGGTTTTGAGTGTTTCTCAGCAGTAATCCGTCTCGCAACGTTCTCCCACGACAATGCGGAAGGCCGCCGCTCGAATAGGGATCTAACGTTGCTTGACGCTGACTTCTTTGATGGCTCTGAGATGCTCACAAAATACCCCCTGAATGTCTCGTGCGGCTACCGGCAGCCAGAGTGATAACCGGAAAGTTCAATAAAACAGCAACGGCAGCGAGGTAGCAACGACGCATGGATTCCCATCGGATCTCCCAACTTTCCTCGTGAGGCCTCTACCTTGATACCTGGTATTCTTCTAAACCTCTACCATCTTCCCCAAACCGGTACGCCTCCTTCCCGTTGTCAGTCTTTCTGTATCTCCTTCTCCAGCTCCTGCACCATCTCCGCAATCTTCACCGACACGTCGGTCGACCTCGGAATATCATGCCCCCCCCTGTGGTCAAACAACCGCCGATCGTCGCAAAAGTACGCCAGCTGCAAGCTGGCCGGCCACCGCGGGTCCTTGGCGCCATAGACATGCGCCGTCGGAATCGTGATCCTCAAGTCCACCGGCATGGCGGTGAAATCCAGCCCAAACACGTCCTTCTCCCCAGGCATCTGCTTCGGATCGTGCATCAGCCCCTCCACGTCGTCCCACAGCCCAACCCCCAACCGGATCTGGTCCAGATTCTCCGCCAGCTCCACAATCGCGCCGGCCCTCTTCTTCATCAGCTTGCTCGTCAGTTCATTCACGGCCTTGGCGCGCTCCGACACGGCCACCCCGAGGTCCTCCAGCACGGGCAGCGGCATGCCGCCGCAGACGAAGAGCGCGGCGCCGAAGGGCAGCGGCAGCTGCGGGGTCTCGCGCGCGTGGTAGAGCAGGTAGCTGCCGATCAGCGAGCAACCCTGCGAGAAGCCCATGAGCATGTCGAAAGGGCCGTTCTCGGCCAGGTAGTCGTCGAGGAACTGGTGGGCGCCGCGCACGCCGTTGATCGTCGGGTGGGTCCACCAGGCGTAGTGGTTGGACTCGAAGAGGATGTTGGTGCCCGGGGCCGG
>FTCU01001822.1_pt1 | contig 11422 bp, 12 predicted proteins | sample 1639521 | NCBI WGS metagenome assembly FTCU01 (sample SAMEA3914864, study PRJEB12502) | metagenome | biome: forest; material: soil | place: USA | collected 2012-03-12 | depth 0.3 m
CTCCACTGCTGCCTCCTCCACTGCTGCCTCCTCCACTGCTGCCTCCTCCACTGCTGCCTCCTCCACTGCTGCCTCCTCAGTTGCTGTTCCCCCCGCTGATACCTTCTCCGTCGTGCTGCCTCTTCCGCTCTGCGCCCTTATCCACCTTGATTCCTCCTCCGCCGTGCTGCCTTTCCGCTGCCCACTCCTTTCGGATGCTTATCGAGAAGACACCAGCAACTCAACCCTTCTTTCATCCCTCCTACGTCAGACCCGTTACCCTTCTGCTCGCCAAGGGCCTGAAGGTTTGGGAGGGACATTTAGAAGCGGCAGATTCGGCTGTGAGAAACGCAAAGAATTAGGCCGCAAAGTTGAGGAGACATCAGCTGCCCAAGAAACGTTAGCGACACAGAAACAGCCTCCACGGCTCGCCGCGCGCTATCAAGAAGATTCTCTCCTTTGACACAGCGGCTAGGGGCCGAGTCCACGACTATTTGGAAGCTCGCAGCAGTCCAGACCTTTTTCTCCCTCTCCCATCTTTCCCTCTCATCTCGCCTCCCCCCTCGCCCCGTCGCTGGAAGGGGAGCAGCAGCACCCAAAAAAAGAAGACACAGGTCAAAACATTGAAAGCAAGCGGCGCCCTGGACAACAAGCTCCGCTACCAACCCGGCCACGCTGTTTGTAACAATTACCATGAATAAAAGGACGCAAATGTTAAAGCCGGGATCGACAATGTCGCATATAAGACGAAACGCCGCGGGATTGAGGGCATTCCGGATTCTGTGGTAGTAAAGGCTAGAAAGTCTACAAGGGGCATGCATGTACGAGCAGCGAAGAACGCCGAGAGGAGTGCGAAGAAGTAATTATACGTTAGGCGTGCAGAGATAGAAGGGTGAAAAAAAGTTAGATTTGGAGTTAGTTCAGGAGGGTAGAAATGTCAATTTCCTTTTCTCTTTTCTTCTCTTTTCTTCTCTTTTTATTTTATGAATTAAATTGCAGAGCAGAGCAGCAACGTTGGCGATGTGAAACGGTCAGGAGGAAACGAGTCGTTCGTTGGTACTGTCCTGTAGGAACCTGCAGCGGTATGCTGCAGTAAATGTGGGTAGTGTAGGTGTCTAGGTAACTTTACCCCTTAGCCGTCTTGTGTTATTATGCGCACTGACCCTGGGATGTGGCAGATAGCAAGTTATGTTGAGCAAGATGTCCTGTTCTCTATGCTAGTGTTATATTTTCCAATGGAAACAACTCCTCTCCATCCTCCCGTCTATCCACCATCTCGCCCTTCATCATGCCGTAAAAGTAGGCGTCTCCAACTAGGACATGCTGCTTGTGCTCGCCGCTCTCGGTTGCTCGGAGGACAAGAGGCGTCCGACAGCCATGGAGAATGTACACGCCGTCTCCCGCTTGCGTTCCGGGCCGAGCGAAGCCGAGATATCCCCTGTCAGTGACGACAAGCTTCCGGCCCCTCCAGTACTTGAAGACCGAATGCCAAAACTGCTGGACGGACATGTCGGGGGTCACCGACTTTCTCCACGTAGACGATGCCGACTCGTGCCATGGGATCAGCTCCGCTCTGCTGGGGACACCGTCACGCTGAAACGCCGCCCTGACCTGTTCGTACGCTTGACGTTCCAGGGCGCGGGCGGTGGTGCTTCGGGTCAGGTACTGGGTGCAGCGAGACAGGACCAGATAACTCAGGGCTGGATCGCCTTCGGAGATGGCGGCCTGCAGCAAGGCCTCATAGCTCCTCATGCCGTCCATCCAGTGCTGCGCGTAACTGTGCCGGGAGGCAAAGCCTGCGAGAAGCATGAAGCCGGACGCGAGAATGCTGAGGTTTTGGCCCACCGACTCCTCTGACAATAGCCCCTCGGGCAGGGCGGTGCGGAAGAAGTCTTCCCCCGCGAACTCCTCCGGCTGAAACGCCGAAAGGAGCCTTTGATAGAGATTCGTTTCCCCTTGCCCTCTATTCCTCCTCTCGGATCGGATCTTAGTCAAGCCCAGGGATTCCATGATCCGAAGGCACCACTGGTAGCCTTCTTCAAGCCTCAGCTCGCTCGACAGGACCTCGCTCATGGCGTCGCATTGGAAGCCTTCCAGCGTCAGGACGGTCGCGTCCCGGGAGAAGGAGTATTTTGGAGGCTTTTCGAGCGACGCCCGGATGCGGTTGTTGCCAAACCGCATCATGCAGACGGGTACGCTGAGGACGTCGCCATGCCCGCCTCCCAAGCTGGAAAAGTCAGGCACCCATGAGGGGATGTTTGGGCGTGCGGTGCCACTCTTGCCGCAGTAGACTCCCACGCCGCCCAGGCTGATGCAATCAAGGCTTTTGTACTGTGTTATGCCCTGGACAACGATCTTGTGATGGCAGGCCGCCGTCGACACGCGGTAGTCCGGCTCGATGAGCCGCTTCTCGGCAGGCAACAGGTTGAGCAGGGCGTAGAACCGATCGCGGGGGTCCGTGGCCTTGAACAGTGAGGTCGCGATGAACAAGTCGAAGAGGTTCTCGTTCCGGGGCATGTATATGTCGAGGAGGGCCCGCGATGCAGCATCACCGTGCGCCGCCAAGAGCACTTGATAATCGTTTTGAGAGCGGGCCGAATATCCCAGCGCAACCTCGCGGAACATGTCGAACCTTTCCAGGCCGTAGTTCCAGAATATGGTGCTGCCTTTGGGCGTGAAGGATGATCCAAGCACGAAGCGCCAAAAGTACGACGCCCAGCAGAGCTCCGAGAAGGGGAGTTTGTAGCGGCCGCAGATGACGACGGCGTTGGATGCGTAGGCGACTTCCTGGAGAACCCAGACGCGTCCCCAGTAAGCGCGACCAAAAAACTCCTGCATGGCCGCAGCCGCGCTCGCCGAGTCGAGAGAGGAGGCCAGCCTCAGGGCGTACGACTCATAGTCGGACCGCGGAGCCGCCGCTGCGGCCTGTTGCTGAAGAAACAACTGGCACCGGAGCGAGGCGCGCACGAACGAGAGCGCTCGGGACGTGTGCGACTGCTCCTCGCCGAGCCAGAGATACACGAGGCCTGCCCGGCCGTAAATGTCGCTCATCATGGGGATTTGTTGCTTCTTTTCGTCTTCGTCCTGCTGGTTGATGCAGAGCGCGTCGGCCCATAGTAGCAGTTGCTGCGGTTGCAGCTCGGCGCCGCCAGGGTCGTTTGCAGCATCGCGGGCGATCCGACGGAGGGCCGCGAGGAGGCTCTTCGTCACTTCCACCGTGTGCCCATTGACCTGGATGGGCTCTGTATCCGTTGTGTCTCCCCACGTGTACGAGAGGGCGCGGTAGGGCGGCGCCGCGTCCAGCGAGTGGGTGGAGAGACGGCATGTGATGGCGCACTGCCGCAGGGAGGAGTAGGAATAGTAGTACGAGGACGGGAGCCACGTCTCTGCAAAATCGTCGAGGTGCCCACGGGCTCGGGCGAGTATCCGCTGCGTGCCTGAGACGGGCAGCGGTGGTTTCTCCAGCTCGACTTGGAGGAGGCGGAAGTCCCGAGAACCTTGGCGACCGAGGGGCTCGTACAGCGAACCCTCTGGGGAGGGACAGGGATTGGACATCGCTGCCGCCAACAGATAGGGGTTGTAGGCAGACAGGTCCCTGTAAGGTAGTTTGTTTGGCGCTGCAATGTCAAATGTTGGTCAATATCAGCAAGGGCAAGGCCAGTTGCTTTGTCTCTTTTCAAGGACGTGGCATGCTTGCTTTGACAGCATGGTGTGGCGTTCGGGCCCCTATTTCAAGGGGGTTTCAGCCGAATTCGTTAGCGTCGGCGTCAACCCAACCATGAAATTGGCGACAACAAACGCGGTGTCATTGGCTGGAGGCTCCGAAGGCTGAACGGTTCTGTGGCACAGCAGGGCTCGACGTTTTCTTGACAAGGAGAGAAGTGCTCCGAAACACAGGAGGAAGCCGCCGTTGACCGCCTTCTCCTACAGCTATCGTACAGTCACTCGTTTCAAAGGGGCACCTCGGACTCAATTCCAAGGGTATCACCACAGGAGAGGCATTCCCGGCATCCTGATGGCGCCATATTAAGCTAGCTAGTTGCCGAGCAGTTATTTTAGCTCAAGCACATAACACCCAACCAAGAAGTAATGGAACAATGGTAAAACGCTGGGGAATGGTAATTTATTGGAGGGACGGCAGACACGGTCTCAAGTATTATTTCGGGTATAATAGTCGTGCTTACCTACCTACTGAGTGATGGGGCACCGATGTTGTCCCTGAAATAAGTGCTGGATTAGGAGGCTCTAGGCCTACCAAGGTAAATAACACCAAAGACTCTGTAGTCAACCGCCGCCCGCATTTGGTTGCGGAAAGACGATGAATATCTCCCGCTCTAAGCGGTGACTTAGTAGGTACCGAGAAGGGCAATGGATGCCATCGTCCTCAGCGATTCCAAGAGGTGTCCTACACCTTGGATCCCCGTACTCTTGCCCCCGAGGGCGAGGTTTGTCTTCTGGCCTGGACCGGTTGTTTGCATGTTGCACGAGGATTTTGTGATAAGGTCTGGACGGTATGGCGGCGAGTCCATAAGCAGAGTGGGTCGAGAAATGGCAGCTGGCTTGGATAGTTGTTGTCTGAAGGAGTTGTTAAATATCAAGACCTGACTTTGTTGGCGCCGTGAGAGGCGTGAGAATGCCGCCAAACGTGGCCACTGGCCTTTCCTTTTCAGTTGGGCCCGAGTTACCACACACGGTGAAGGCCGACTGTCATCTTGCTGCGTCGTGCTGGTGTAGTGTGTGACTGTTGTAGCCAGTAAGGCCGAGTCAGAGATCCAAGAGGCGCAACAAACCCAGCTCGCGAAGAAACTGCTCAAATGGAAATTCCGAAGCCTGGAAGCATCCACCTTTTTTGCTGTCGGCCTGGCTCCAAAAAGTGGTGGTGTCTGCCACCGAGCCGCTAGGGCTCTGACGCACTCCGCCAACTCCACCACCTCCACCACCACATTACGCAAAAACAGCAAAAACATACAACACCAGGGATTCGCTGGTCGTCACCGACCCAACTACTGATCTGGCCCTTACAAGTTTATTTAGGGGAGAGCAGACGGGATCCCAAGTTCTCTTGCAGGTGTGGTCGTATGTACTGGCGAGGACTTTGTGTTGTATTGAAATAGGGCCTGAACATCAAAACATCGCAACGAAAAAAACATACAACACCAAGGATTCGCTGGTCGAAACCAACCCAACTACTAGTTTAGCCCTTAAAATATTATGTTTCCGGAGAAGAAGGGTTATAAAACAGGGGGTTTTCCGGAACCAAAACCGGGCGCCTCTTCCCCTGTTAATAATGCTGTCCGTTGTTGAGAAAACGGTGAGGCCGGCTTTGCCGCAGCACCGTTCAGTCGTTATGCTGCAAGTTCGCAGTCAAGGGCTTGTCTTCCTTCGCGGCATGCTCAATCTGGATGATTGGGACGGCGATCTGAAGCTGATTACCGACGGAGAGCCTGCCGTTCAGAAAGACGCTGCCCAATCCTTCCGAGAACAAACAAAAACTTCCTTAGGGAGGCCCGTTGAGCATGCAAAGGGAATGGAGAGCCGACTCGGTGATATTCATCAGGACATTCGGGACTTCATCTCGTTGCAGAAGGACGCCCGTAGGGAGGCAGCGTGCCGCAGGGATCTCCGCGTCGTTGATCCGCAACACGACATGGAGCGGATCGAGAAGAGTAAGGACAAGCTGCTCGATGACGCGTACAAGTGGATCCTTCGCACTCCGGAGTATGCAGTGTTCATAAACTTGTCAGACGCAGGTCAATGTCCGACCGGCTGAGGAGCGTTGGGTGACAGGGGGTAGGAAGCGGAGGTGGCTGTCTTAGGCCAAAGAATACCTTACCTATCTCCTGGTTGGGAGGATTGATGAATGAACAAGCGAGCGTTAAATTGAACGTGCAAAGCTCGAAACGTTGGTAACAACGAATGGGCCTTGCGGCCAGGCAAAACTCCGGAAACGGTACCATTGTTTGGCCCTGCAACCTCCACGTCTCGATAATGACAGAGAGCCTTGCGGATGGGTGTGGATGGCAAAGGCTTGCAACATGCGAGTTGATTGGAGAACGGCCCCTCAGCTGAGGTCGCGGCTGCAGGGTCCTGGATCACAGACTGCGAGAGGCGTTGTCGCCGTCGACCGTAGCATTTTCCCTACGCTGGCAGCTGCAATACTTCGAACCAGCGGACGATGTTTTTTGTGCCGCGAAGAATAAGCACCTTGGTAATTTGAGGCCGGCGATGGGAGCGCCCTTTGGGCCGCTGTTTGGGCTCCAGCACCTCTGGCTGCGCGTCCTCGCCCACCAAACAACGTGGCTTGCCAAGCAAGGTAGGTTTTCGGGGCTGGCACTGTTGGTGGGCGAGAGAGTGCGTGGCTCCTCTCTTGGATCTTCGCATTCGTTTCCCCTTGGAGACAAAGTTCTCTTTTGCACGAGGCCTCACTGTGGACTTGCTTCCTCTGTCAAGCGGGCGTGTGCTGGAGATCCAGATGTAGCCACCCCTACAAGTGCTTGGCACGTTCGTGTCGGCCTGACATTTCTCTATCAACGGCGTTTGCCGGGTCCCTCCACCAGGCTGGCAAGGCTCTGTCCATGAACGCCCTCTGCCAAGCGATGCACTCGCTGAATGCGGTTCTCACTGCGGCGCTCTCTGAGCCACAGGACGGGCTTTACCTCCCAAGCTAAAATCGGTTTGAAAAGCCCTCGCGCCACCGCGCCCTACCACAGGCTGTGAGACACGAGAGCTCGATCGTGATTTGGCACAGGCTTCACCCCTCCCCCTCGGTAAGAATGCGGTGAGCCGAGAGACTGCCCACCTTGGAGCTGACTGCATTGGAGCTTAAGAGTTGACTCCCGCAAGCCGAGTTGGTTATCAAAGCCTTCTGGCCGTTTCGGGGCTGAATATCGGCGACATGATGGGGTGAGTTCAACAAGCAACGTTATAACGCAGGTTATAAAGCAGGCCCGCCTCCGCTCGGGTGCTGTCCACAGGGCGTGGCTCGTCCTGGAAGTCTCAGCATCCATCGCGCTCATCGTTTGTTCCCTCGACCCTCAGTCACTTTCACCAAAGGCAACGAAGTCAACCAACATGCTCGCCTCTGAAATTTTCGCCCGTGCCGTGGCGCTCAGCGCCGTGACCCTGCCCTCCCCCAACATGGCGACGTCACCTAACCGGTCCGGCCTGCTTGGCCGCCAGACCGGTACTTGCGGGGCTGGCGAGAAGCCCTGCGACAATGGGTGCATGGATGCGACGAGCGTCTGCTGCCCTGGGTAGGTTTTCTTGTTCCCCACAGAGGCCATTTCTTTTGGTACCTTTGGTATCGTTACTGACGGCAGTTGTGCGTGGACAGGACAGGCACGCACTGCCTCGCTGGAGAGTATTGCGTGACAGGCGGATGCTGCCCGGTGCGTTCAGGATCCTATTCCTAGTCCCTCATGCCCCGTCGTATCTCCCCGGGCGATACTTGAAGCTAATTCAGCCGCTCGCAATAGGTCGGAAAAACTTGCAGCGGCAACGGGGTCGTAATCACTTGCGACCCAGGCTACACAGTGTGTGACACGGAGTAAGCGGCCTTACATCAAGCTATCAGACCGACACCACTCTCTAACATGTCTCGACTCCTAGCTGCCTCCGGTCGGACCTGGTCTGCTGCAATAACGGCTATTATTGCCCTGCTGGAACGACGTGCGTTGCGGGTGGCAAGTGTAACACTGGTTCCTCGGGCAGCGGCAGCGGCAACGGCTCGGGTTCGGTCTCGGGTTCCGGCATCGGTTCCGGCAGCGGCAACAGCGGCAACAGCGGCAACAGCGGCAACAACGGCAACAACGGCAACAACGGCAACAGCGGCAACAGCGGCAGCACCACTGGAAGCAAGAACAGCGGCGCCCGTGTAAATGTCTCGGCGGGTTTCTTGGGTCTCGTCGCTGGGATGGTCATGATGTTTGCTTAGACTCTCGTCAAGCACGGTGACGGACAGAGAAGGAAGCGTAGGAGGATACTGAGGTGCTGTTGAGTCGGGATACATCTCGGCGGTTGGAGAGAGCCGAGCTGAGGAGGCTACACAGAACACACGGCTCAACCTCGGCGGAGACCCAAGCGAGTTTATTGAGTTGCTGAAGAGACGTCCAAGATGATAACCCGGATTGACACAGATGTCGGGTAGTAGCTCTTGCCTCAGGTTTACACTCACCGACAGTGCCGGGGTGGCTCCCAGTTTGGCATCCCCGAAGTACCTCACCGGCCCGATGCCAGTGGATAATGTGACTTCTTTCTCAAGGTTGGCCCCAAAAACCTCCCGGATGAGCACCTCGGCCCTCCAACTGCCTTCAAACCTGACCTGGCGCAGCTCTGACCTCAGGAGCATTCTCGTCGCCCAGTCCACACTGTCCAACCTCGCTAATACCACCGCCGACACCGCCTGCGGTCCTAAATTCCACCCGAAGCAAGTCAAGAACAAGGGCACAGAGGCCTGCTTCGTCGACTCGGACGCCACCCGGACACTGACGAACGATGCACACCAACCCTTTGTACCAGGGTTACAGCCAAAGAACACACCGTCGTGGGGGTCCCAGTTGTTTCGAGGCATGGCTCCGTACCTTTGGATCTCCGCTCCAAACGGCTCCCAGTTGACCTTGAGCGCGGAAAACCTGTTCCCGAGGATAGGGTTGACGCCCGGATGGAAGGAATATCTCGATGGTAGTGTCGTGGCCAAGGTCAAGGTTTCGGTCCCCAACCGGAGCACGCTAGGTTCGTACCGGGCGTTGGAACTCAGCGAAGCGTGTTTGTCCGGGTTGCTTCTTGCATATAGGCCGACGCCAATCTTTGGAACGGGAATTCCTACCATGACGCCGTTGATATGGCAGTAAGTATTTAGGGCCACCGTCCACGACCCGTCGTCCTGGGCCGCTGGGTTGTGCAGCAGGCTAGCATCGATCTGGATCCCTCTTGTCGTGATGGCAAAGTTGGCGTAGACCGGGTCGACCAACCTCGTCTCCATGCTGTCGCAGCCCGCAAACTGCCGCGGCGCCTGTGCCAGCATCCCGGCAAACGCCGGGCACGGCACGCGGTCCTCCCTCCACGCAAAGACACTCAGGTCGGCCGTGCTCTGCACAATCGCCGTCTGTAGCCTCCCAAACGCCTTCATCCCCTCCCCATACCGCAACGAAAAATTGACGTCAAAAATCCCCAACAAACAGTACGCCAGATCCTCCACCCTCGTCGTCTCCCTCCGCGCCGCCCACGCCATCCTCCTCGCCACCGCAAACTCCCCGACCTGCGCCTCCCCGCGCAGCACCGTCTCCGGTATCCCCGTCACCGTGCTCAACAACCCGGCCAACCCCTTTTTATCGCCCCTCTCCCGCCACTCCCGATCAAAAAATACCACCTCCCTTGGCGCAATCAGCTCCTGCAGCGTCCAGCCGCGCGTGAACCACCGACATGCAGGCAAGTCCCGCGCCAGGTCGTCGGGGGTCGACCCTGGCGGAAGGTCAGACAGAAACACGTAGCAGACGTGGGCGTCCCGGTACCACGCAAACATGGAGTTGATGGCTTCGGCCAGCTCGGCGCTGCTGGACTTGTCGATGCAGACCGTGTCGACCCAGGCGTGGGCGAGGGCGTCGCGGGTGCGGGCGAGGGAGAGGGTGCGGGTTAACTTGGCGAGGCTGGGTTGGAGTGTTGCGGGGAGGGCGGCGCCGGGGTTGGAGAGGTGGGCGAGGGTCAGTTCGGCCGTGGTTCAGGTGTCTGTTAGAAAAGGTTTAGTTGGTAATTGTTCGTGAGGGTAGAGGAGAGTGGTTGACAACCTACGGGAAAGGATGGCGTAGGGAGGGATTTGAGAGCCGATGAATTCTTCGGTCTCGGGGAGCGGAGAGGAGGAGGGCGCTGTTTTGAGGAGGCGCATTGTGATGGGAGGGCGGAATTAAGGGAAGTCGAGAACGGTCAAGTTCAAGTTGTTGCCTTGTATGGACTCTCGGTCGACAACGCTATACAGAGTTCGGGTAGTTTTCGTTGGCTGTTGTGACGGATGGAGTTAACTACATGTAATTAGAGATCTGCCACCTCTCGCTCGTCGTCCCTGGCAAAGATGTCCAGCCGTGCGTTTGGGATGCCGTCGGTGGCATCCATAGACCTGGTCCAGATTCGATCGATCGCGCCGCGGGACACAGGAGTGAAAACTCGAAACAGGTAGCGGGGTACGTTGTTGAACCTCGCTCGGAGCCAGTCTGTCTTGCCGCTAGGGTTAAATGGAAGGCAGTCAGGAGGGTCGAGACGGAGGGGCTGCAGCCCCTCCGAGATGTCGTCGAGCGCCTGGGGAGTTTGCATTAGGAAAGCCGGGAGGGTGGATCCGAGAGGTGATTCTCTATCCTTTTGCCTGTTGAGATGCAGTGATTTAGCGATGCAGCTATTTCGAGGCTGTACTAGTATAGATAATAGACTCTATAGCTAAGCAAGGACAGTTAGGAGATATATAAGCACATTAGCTAACTCGCTAAAGGGTAGATCTTAAAGGCTACAGCTATAAGAGAGGGCTATCTCGGCGTAGGGGGCCGCTAGTTAGAATTTTTACACTATTTTAAGAGGCTAGATTAGGCGGTAGGAAAACTGTAACGAATCGTCTAACCTAGCCTCTTCTAAGAGGGTTCCGGAGGTATTTAACACTAGAAGAGATTCGGTAAAGCTAAAGAGTTTACAACAAGTAGAGTACGTAAGTGTCTTAATAGTACGATCTAGGTATGATCTAAAATTGCTTACTAAGGACCTAGACTCCCTTAAGAAGTAACTAGCTAACTAAATATATATAACTTGACTTCTCTATCCTCTGGGTTCCTTTGTATCTAGATCGTTAGAATCGCTCTACGATCTTTACGGTCGTTGGTCTAGTGCTTGCAATAATTGCTTTGCGATTACTGCAATTACCGCTTTAGTTGGATTGATATCCTTGCTCTAAATAATTAGCTAGCTGTCATGACCTGGGCGGCGCGTGCCCTGGCGCCTCTGCAGCGCCCTGCAGCCGCGAACAGGATCCCCGGGTAAGCGACGAAAGCCGTACGCATGCGCCGCAAACCCGCAATAACCGCGCCCAAGAGTGCATGTCTCAGCCAGCAGACAGGAAGCAGTTAAGCAGGGGCGATGGAAGCTGAACACAGGGGCGACTACTGGGCGAAGGAGGACCGGAAACGCTGGTTCCGCGCCACCTGCGGGTAGCATCGGAAAGGACTGCAAGGAGGAAGAAGTAGAAGAGGAAAGGCCCCTAGCCTAGGTAGTGAGAGAGGAGCAGAGTTTAATGTGACTTGTGGAAACCCCCCTAACCTTGCGCCTTCGCGGCGTGCACTGTGCTTGTTCCCCTTCACTTCGGTGGTGCTCCCCCTTGTGGACCTGTAGTTGTTAGATCCACCGGGGTATCAGGGGCGCAGGCTGCAGGCGCGGCCAGGGCTGCGCGGGAGCCAGGAAAAGGGGCTGGGAG
>FTCU01001792.1_pt1 | contig 11419 bp, 6 predicted proteins | sample 1639521 | NCBI WGS metagenome assembly FTCU01 (sample SAMEA3914864, study PRJEB12502) | metagenome | biome: forest; material: soil | place: USA | collected 2012-03-12 | depth 0.3 m
CAGCAATCTGACCAAGCCGGACTTTGGAACGGTGAGCGCCACTGAGGACCAAAGAGGGAAGCCGGGTGGGAGACCCAGGAAGCTTGGATGACTGCAGCTCCGTGCCTTGGGCTGAATCGAACTAACAAGCAACAGGGAAGGCGCCGGGAATTTTGGTCCCCGGTTGTCAAGAGCGGCTAGGGACAACCAACACCTGGTGGAAGCTAGTGTGACCTCCTGGAAAAGCAAGGCCAAGGGCATGCGGAGGCGCTACTGGATCGCCGAACTGCCATCATCAGGACCGGCCTCGAGATGTCGTTTTGAGTTCTTGGGCGGCTCTCAAGAGACTTAAACCCGCACCAAGAACTCTGTCATCGTTGCCGTCGTGCGATTACCTGCCCCCGACGGATTTCTGAAAACAGGTAGGGAATTCCGTTCCCGGTCGCAGTGAGTTCAGACTTTTTGGGAGTGATGGTGGCCTCTTTCGTGTAATATGCTGCAGCAGCAACACGGACGGGACCCCGTAGGTTGGAGGTTGGCTCCTCACACGCGGCACTCCGCTCCCAACTGCACATTCTAAGAGCAGAGCACGGAGCGGTGAGACAGTCCCGGGTGAAAAGGATCTTACCTAGACAGGCCGGACGCGTCATTAACACCATGCTTGCACCGTGCGGCATTATAATTACAAGTATTTCGTGAACCGGCATGACTTGCGTCTTCATGCCTCGGGATGAGATGACGACGAACTGCCCTGATCCCGCGGTAAAAATCTCGAACCTCGTGCGATGGAGTCGGGAGCAGATCCAAGGCCAGAAAGGACGAACGTCGTGCGGCTGTTCAGGGGTCAACGTTGGGAGGGTCCGCGACAGCTGAAAATCTCTCAGTGGGCACACTGCATTTTTTTCTTTTTCCAGCTGCTCTCTGGATACGAGCCCGCACAATTCCCGTACAGTCCCAGATGCACTGTGTTGTAAGCCGCAGCCAGGCGGCAACGCACGCCCACTGTCTTCATCCAACGCTGACATGTGGACGTCGGCTGCCTCCCAAACCATGGACTCGCATCCCTGACGCCATCCAACGCGCTACTGCACGGGTACCGTAAGTACATTCGATCCCTAGCATCCCCGGACCCTGGTGGCCGGCGAAGGGTCAAAAATGGATACGTGGGGGGTCCGGATGGCCCTCAACGCAAGCGGATCCGGCTAGTTTAAGTACGCTTTTTTAGGGGCCGTTAGTAGTCACCCCGGACGGAACATGGTGCCGACCGCTACGCGTAGCTTCTCGCCATGTACACGCCAAACAACGCTCGCCCCTGACGACCCTGCGCGCCCTGACCACCCCGCCCACTCTGGTGCGGAGATGATCCATCCCAAGTTTGCGGATATGATGAAAGAGGCAAAAATAACACCTCACGCTGGAGGAGGGAAATAAATCACTCAGTGCCATCAGTCCCCTCGGCCGCAGCTTCGTCCAGACCAGTCTGCGTCGGGATGGCCATCCCCAATGCAGGTAAACTTGAGGTAAACATCACGTAATGGATGATCTGTGTAACAAGACTTGCCTGGTACCTTTGCGGTACTCGGCACCTGATTCCAAGGCCGGCGACGTTCACGGCAGTGCCAACACGCGGCGGGCCTCCCTGACCAACATGGACGGATGCTGAACTGGGCGCGATGACCCAACCGACGGGATATCCACCTTCCCTCCTTTGTCTGGCAGTGCAATTCTAAGGTTGTGACAAGATGGAGACGACCAGACACGGCGGGATCCTGGCGGGATCCATGTCACACGCCACGCAGGAGTTCGTCTGTGTGTGCGGTCGGCCGTGACTTGCCGTACCCAGCAGTCGGAAGGGTCTGCAGCAGCAACATCATCAGATGGGATTAGGCTAGATGGATGAGAAAAAGAGGTCCTCGCAGGAAGTGCGATGTATAAAGATGCACAGGCGGCGGGTTGGGTGACACCAGCCGCAGCATTCTCACACTCGCCATCCCTTACATCCCCATTCCATTGGGACATTTTCCCTGTTGGTTGGATCGGCGTCGACGGACTTGTCACTTCGTGACTCTGTCTTGGTTGGCGTTGACCACCGGCCTCCTCCCACCCCTTATTTTGAATCCGACCACCTCGGCTTGCGGCGACCATGGCAGACAAATCAGTGCCCGGCGCGTCCTCCAGCGCATCCTTTGACCCAGAGGTCGCCCTTCCCCGGCCGGTGGCCATCACCTTCCACGACAGCACCAGGGAGGTTGGTGAGGCTCGCGAGTCTCGTGTTGGTCGCTCGACACAGAGGAGGAGCAACTCTCAGTCCCGCTCCCGTCGCTCCTTGAGCGCCGGTTCTGCTGGGGCTGGCTCACCTTTCAGCGGCGTCCCGATCGAATACAGGACTCTCTCGATCCAGGTTGCTGAGTCTCAGGCTTTTGCCGACAACGCTGCAGACCTCAAAGGTCCCGCCGCACCCAAAAAGGACGACCAGGATTACTTTGCCAACCTCAGCTTCCACCACTTGGCCGTCGACCAGATCTGCCAGCAGCTCAATGTCTCGGCCGACCAGGGCCTGTCCGCTGAGAGCGCGGCCCGTCGTCTTGAACGCGACGGCTTGAACACGCTCCCGAGGCCCAAGACCAACTACGCGAAGAAGCTCTTCTGGTACCTCTTTGGCGGGTTCTGCTCCGTGCTTTGGGTCGGCGTGGTCATCTTCTTCCTCTGCTGGCGCCCCTTGAGCAACCCCCCGTCGGCCACCATGCTCGCCCTCGCCATTCTCGTCATCATTGTCATCGTGCTCCAGGCCGGGTTCTCAGCCTTCCAAGACTGGTCCACGGTCCGCACCATGAGCTCAATCATGGACCTCCTGCCGTCCGAGACCATGGTGCTCCGCGACGGCAAGAAGACGCGCATCTCTGCCGCGGAGTTGGTCAGCGGCGACATTGTGTTCCTCGAGATTGGCAACAAGGTCCCCGCCGACATGCGGCTGCTCAGCCACTCGGGCGACATCCGCTTTGACCGATCCGTCCTCACGGGCGAGTCTGAGGAGATCGAGGGTGCCGTGGACGGCACCGACCCCAACTTTCTCGAAAGCCGTAACATCGCTCTCATGGGCTGCATTGTTTGCAACGGCAGCGGCATGGGTGTGGTCATCCTCACGGGTGCCCGGTCCGTGATGGGCCGCATCGCCGCCGCGACGGCTGGTGTCAAGGAGAAGCCGACGCTGATCCAGCGCGAGATCACGCGTTTTGTCCGCATCATCGTCGGCCTTACCGTGGTTCTCGCTCTCCTAATTCTTCTCACTTGGGTCGGCTGGCTCCGTGTTCAACATCCAGGCTACATGGACGTCGTGGCCATGCTGAACAATGTCATGGGCTGCGTCGTGGCCTTCATCCCCGAGGGCATGCCCATCGGCGTGGCTCTCACCCTCATGATCGTCGCCCGGCGCATGAAGGCGTGCAACATCCTCCCCAAGGGACTCGGCACCGTCGAGACCCTCGGCTGCGTCAACGTCATCTGCTCCGACAAGACCGGCACCCTGACCAAGAACGAGATGCGCGTGAGCTCCGTGGCCGTGGTCGACCACGACTTCGAGTCGCCCGAGGACGTGTACGAGAGCCTGCGTTCCAAAGAGCCGTCCGAGGTGTGTTCGGCCTTGTACCGCGCCGCCGACCTCTGTAACGCGGCTTCGTTCGATCCCACGTCGTATCATCTCCCTCCTCGTGACCGAGGGGTCCAGGGCAATGCCACTGACGCTGCTGTCCTCCGCTTCGTAGCTGGGGGCATGAAGACCGACGATAGGCCGACCCCGCCGGCCCCAGACTTTGAGATCCCCTTCAACTCGAAGAACAAGTGGATGTTGACAATGTACCGCAACACCGAGTCCGATGGGTTTCAGGTGTACGTCAAGGGCGCGCCCGACGTCCTCCTTCCCGGCTGTACGAAATACTGGTCCCACAAGACACAATCGGTCCAGCCGCTCGATGGCGCGTCCCGGGCTGCCTTCAAGGCCATCCAGGATAAACGGTCCCGCCACGCCGAGCGTGTCATCGTTCTCTGTGAGAAGACACTGCAGCCCACGAGCCGGCATGGAACCAACGCCTTCAGCGACGAGGTTACCGTCAACGCCATCTCGGACCTGACTGTTGTGGGTATCTTTGGCATCATCGACCCGCCACGGATGGAAACCGAGGCGACGATCAGAGAGTGCCGCCGCGCTGGATCCCGCTTCTTCATGGTGACGGGCGACTACGGGCTGACGGCTGCCGCCATCGCAACCCAGATCGGCATCTTCACGGGCACCCGCGAGCCCGACACCTTTGACCGAGTCCGGGCCGCCTCTCTCGCCCTCTCCGCCTCAGATCCTAGTGGGAAGAGCGTCGTCTCGGCCGACCGTGGCAGTCTCCTGCTTGAAGGCCCGCAGATCGCCCGCCTCGCGGCCGAGGACTGGGATGTCGTGTGCCAGTACCAGGAGATCGTCTTTGCCCGCACCACTCCCGAGCAGAAGCTTCGCATCGTCAACGAGTTTCGCCAGCGTGACAACGTCGTGGCCGTCACGGGTGACGGCGTCAACGACGCCCCCGCCATGCGCGCCGCCGACGTGGGCATCGCGGTCGTGACGGGCTCCGACGTGGCCATCGAAGCCGCAGACCTCGTGCTCCTCGACCGCTTCGACGAGATCGTCCAGGCCATCCGGCTCGGCCGCTTGGTCTTCCAGAACCTGCAGAAAGTCATCGCATACCTCCTCCCCGCCGGCTCGTGGTCCGAGATCTGGCCTGTCATCCTCAACGTCTTCTTCGGCGTGCCGCTCCCGCTCTCGTCCTTCCTCATGATCATCATCTGCGTCTTCACCGACCTGTTCCTCTCGCTGTCCCTCATCATGGAAAAGGAAGAATTCGACCTCCTCTCGCTCCCGCCGCGCAACCACAAGCGCGACCACCTTATCACCCTGCGCATCTACCTCCAGGCCTACCTCTTCGTCGGCTTCATGGAGACCATCACGGCGCACGCCATGTTCTTCCTCTACATGTGGCGGTACGCGGGCATCCCGGCGTCGGCGCTCTTCTTCGCCTTCGAGTCGTACAGCGACGGCTTCTACGGGCACACGGCCGAGCAGCTGCAGCACTTCAACACGACGGGCCAGTGCGTCTACTTTGTCACGCTCGTCATCCTGCAGTGGGGCAACATCCTCTCGGTGCGCAACCGCCGGCTGAGCATCGTGCAGGCCGACCCCGTCCGCCCGCAGCGCCGCAACCCGTGGCTGCTGCTGTCCATGGCCATCAGCCTGGCCATCGCCGTCTTCGTCACCGAGGTGCCCGCCATCCAGACGCTGTTTGTCACGGCCTCGGTGCCCATCGAGTTCTGGCTCATCCCCGTTCCCCTGGCCCTGGGCATTCTGAGCATGGATGAGTTGAGGAAGCTGATTGTGAGACTGTTCCCCCGCGGCCCTATTGCCCGTGTTGCTTGGTGACAATGGCTGCGGCGGGTGGCCGCCTTGTTCACCGGGGTTGGGGGTAAGAGGCGTTGTGAGGCTGCGGGTGTTGAACCGGGGACGTGGGTGGCGGACGCGTGTTGGCTGCTAATGCCTGGGACCAGTGGGCGGATGACAGGAGAGTCGGGCAGGATACGTGCAGGAGGATTTGGCAGCAGGATCTGGCACAAATACTCTGGGGCGTCGGACGACAAGATAGGTCCTGGTAGATCAAGTCTCCTCAAAATGCATGCCACCCTCGATGACCTAGCTGCCTGCAAATCGCATTCCGCGTCGCATGTTGAGATCTGAGCGATTGGTTGTGTGGGCGGTTTGTTGTTTTATTTTGACTTGCGATAGCTCTGCTACCTCCGCTCTTCGTCTACTCCCACTGTGTAGCCCCTCGCAACACCACTCCTCCCCTCCTCAATGGCAGTGCTCTCCTCCGCCGTGTAGTCAGTACCCAAGCCTTGCCACGTCCGTTGTGACCGGAGGTACTCCGCACCAGGACTCACTACCCCGTTGACCGTGGCCAGCTCGCCCTTTGCCCGCAGCGCCAGCGCACTACTTGAAGACGCGTCCGCCCTGACTCCGCTCCCCGCTGCCTGCGGCTTCGCCTTAGCCAGCCCATTTCTCATCGGCCGACTATGACTGACCAGCTTCCCCGTGCGCAGGTCAAACTCTGGCGGCGCCGACTCCTCCTCGTCCGTCTCCTCACCACCCTCTCCTCCCTCTTCCTTCTCCTCATCCACCCCAGCAGCTCCCACCCCTTCAATACCACCCCACCACTCCCCGCCCCAAACCCTCCTCTCATCCCCCATCAACGCCACCCCAAGCTCAAACGGCGTAATCACCGGCCGATAAAACCCCGCATCATCCTCCACCAACGAGCTCTCCCAGCACCCCACAACAACCCACCCATCCACCTCGGCAAAGTTGGCCAACTTCGCGGGGTTCAACTTGCCCACTACCACGGTGTAGCTCTTCTTATGTGCTGCGGCAATCTGCTTGCGGATGGTGTCGACCGAGGCCAGGTAGTTGGACACGGAGAGGGTGTTGACCAGGATGCCGATGACGCCTGCCGAGGCGAGGGTCAGCAGGCGGGCGTAGCGACGGCCGAGGAGGCGCGGGGTGGATGTTGGTGGGGTGTAGGAGGATGTGGTTGGAGAGTGGATGTGGAGGGACTGGACGCGGGAGGAGAGGGCGAGGAGGAGGGCGGTTGGTGGCGGGGAGATGTGGAAGACTGCGTGGGATTTGAGGTCGGGCGGTGGGGAGGGGAGGTCGGCGGCGGCTTGTGGGGTGACGAGCTTGCGGTTTGGGAGGGTGCCGGTCGGGTCGTGGATGATGGCTGTTGAGAGGAGGTTGGTGTAGCCCCGGGTGTGTAGCTCGGCGGCGAGGGCGGGGACGTGGTCTTGGTAGGTCACGTCTGCCATGAGGACGACGTTGGTGTTTTTGTCTGGGTATTGTTGCTCGAACGCGGCGAGGGCTGCCTCGTGGTCGAGATTGTGGTGGGTGAAGACGTAGATGACGGGGAGGCGGGAGGTTGGTGAGAGACAGGAGCGGCCGTAGTGCACCACGACGTCGGCGTCGACATGTTCGGCAGCGATTTCGTCGACGCAGCACGAGCTGTAGGATGTGTCGGCCAGGATGTATATCCTCTCGGGCGGCCCAGACGGGTCTGTTGTTGGCTGGGGGGAGGACTGAAGCTCTGTTTTCAAGGCTTGGACCACGCGAGGCGCGTCCCGCAGCATGTGATCGGGAAACTGAAGAGCTATCCTCTTCCAGCCGCCCTGGCGCACCTCCCTTGCGGTACGGGCGATCTCGTAGAGGTCGTGCAGGGCATCGTCCGAGAATGGCGGGGTCTGCGTGTCGGTGTCTGGTACGGAAATGGGGCATTCGAAGGCGTGTTCGGCCGGTGTCGAGAGAACGGGCGCTGCCGAGAGTTCGTCGGTCATGATCGCGACCGAGTCTCTTGTTCTTGTTGTTTTTTTTTACTTTTGTTCGGTGGTTTTGCAGCCAAAAATTCGGGTGATGCGGGGCAAAAGAAGCCCAAAATGGCAAAAAGTGCCCCGCGATCTTCTGCGACAGGGATGCCCATCCATCCATCCATGGATGGTTGGCACGGCAGGCATCGTCCGGCAGGCAGCGCCGCCGAGCCTAACGTTAACACGAGCGGATTCTGAACCAGGGGGGAACGCTGTCGGTGTGTTTCTTGGCAGGAACTCGGACTGTTTTGGACCAAGGAAACGGGAGAATCTCGCCTCCAGGTTCTGCAGGTTCTGCAGGTTCTGCAGCGAGAGACGATGGACGCCGCCTCCAACCTGCCGCGGCCGTACATCTTCGGCCTTCCCGACGAACTTCTCCTGGATATCTTCGAATTGCTCGAAGTTGTCGATCCCATTTCCGGCGATTGGATCAACTGTAACGGCGCAGCCGACATCAAGAACACCCGCCTCGTCTGTCGCCGCTTCTGTGAAGTGAGCTCGCAGTTGCTCGCGCGTATCGTGTGCCTGCAGTTCAACAAGGCATCGCTTGCGCGCTTGGACGAGATCTCTCGCCATCCCACCATTGCGAAGGGCGTCCGCACCATCCGCGTCGTCCTTCATTTCTACAACCGCTCTTTTGTCAGCCTCGACCGCTTTGGTCGGTACCACGCCCGCATCCTTGGACGCCAGATCAAGAGATTCATCCGCGATTGGGAGAGACATGAGGCATCGCGCGTCCCTGAGAAGGTCGCAACCGGGCTCGTCGCCGAGGGGAAGGCCGTTGTTGAGACGCTTCGTCAGCTTGTGTCGTTTGATAATGGCGTCCAGCACTGGATAAGCGACCAAGACCATCGAGCACGCCTGCACGAGATCCACCGAGAGTATGTGAACCGCCTCGAGGAGCAGGAATCGCTCCTGGAGAGCGGGGACTTCTTTCGGCTTGTTGGCGCCATAATTGCAAGGATGCCAGCCGCGCGGAAACTTGAGTTCATGGATTTCGCTTTCAAGACGATCGAGAAATACATACTGATGGTGCCTGGGCGCGACGTCTGGGGCGCCGTACAGCGTCTTACGCTTCAGCCCATGAACGGCCATGATGCGAAGCGTAATTTCCTCGAGCTCCCCAACTACCAATGCGTCGTTCGGGTGATCGACGCTGTCCGAAGCGCCGGCGCATCACTCAACACCATCGACATCAGGCTAACAAATTCGGGACACCCTGGAAGCCTGGCACCGGCACCAGACATCCGGCAGAGCTTCTCATCCGGCATGCAGAAGCTCCAGGAATTCTATTTCCTCTGCGGGGATGGTGGGTTCACCGAACGGAACGTCGACCATCTCGAAGCATTCCTGACAGCCTGCTTGGATACGCCTAGCCTACAAATGCTCCACCTGGACCTGGGGTGGAGGAAGAGGGATTCAGAAACAATCGACCTCGGAAGGGTTTTGGGTTTGAGCCCCCGCCCCAATCTGACCACCTTCTTTACCAGCAGAGTTGGGATACATCTGCCGGCGCTGGTGCTCTTCCTCGAACGGCTACCAGAGTCTCCGGGTATCATTTATTTTCAGACTAGCACCCACTTGCTCAGTGGTACCTGGAAGGAGGCTCTTGATTTGTTCCGAAGGAAGACAGCGTATGTGAGTTACTTAGGCGGCACGTTCCGGGGTGCCGAGTGCGACGCCATGCCACTAGAAGACATGAGAAGAATCTTCAGCCACAACAAGTCCCATAGGTACAGAAGCTTGGCTACCCTGTACATATCAAATGAGTTTCCGCGAATGCTGAACCCGTTCCAGGCCTATGAGGACGGGATAGACCTTGCGGAATTATTAGATAATGCGCAGTAGCGGATTGAGAAACCACCAACGTATCAAACTCAGGCATTCGTGCAGCAACACACTCACACGCAGTCTCTTCCGTAGACAAGAATATCAATGTTGTAAACGAGATAACAAAAGAAGACATCGTCTCAATTTATCAACTGCTCATCCAACTTCCTAGGCCCTAGGGTATATCCAACTGCTGCAGCCACTAAAAGATCTTGCGTGGACTCCATCCTACTGCCAGCACACGCGCTGTCGTGTAGCACGCCAGCGCCACGGAATATGCCACGCCCGAAAAGATGATCAGATTCCTCCACCCCTCCCCCCCCGTTGCCGAATCCAAAATGGCACCTCCAATAGGCACACTGCTGAGTGTTCCAAAACTCGCCACCATCATGGCAGTCGAGTAGAGCCGCCCATATTGCCGGTGATCGCACAGCTGGCCGAGACAGACGGGCACCAGGCCGAGGTTGCTCCCGCTCGCGAACCCAAACAGCACCGCGTACGCAATCAACATGGCCTCGGAGTTCCCCGCCGGCAGCCACAGCGCAAACGCCGTGACGACACACATCGCGATGGTGAGGATGATGACGTTGAACCGCCCGAAGCGGTCCGCCAGGAACCCTGGGAGCACCCGTCCCAGCACCGAGCCAGCGTTCAGGTACGACAGAAGCAAGTAACTGTCGGTCGCATCCTGGTTGTGGGCCGCGGCGTAGGAGACGATGTACGTCAGGGGGATGAAGAGACCCCATTCCATGAAAAAGATTCCAACGGACGCAAAGGCAAACCGGGCATCCTTGAAGACGGTGAAGTCGGGCCAGACCGATTGCACTTTCGGCCTTCCGTCACTGCCCTGGGCGGGCTTCAACCTCGTCCTGATGAAGAGATTCGACGGGATCGCCAGGCCGAGCATGATGAAGGCGAGGATGCGGCAGCTCCATGCGAATCCCACGCCGGGCAGCAGCGCACGCAGCAGCACCGGAAACACCACGCCACCCACCCCGCCCGCCGTCGTCGCAATGCCCGTCGCCAACCCCCGGCGGGCGTTGAAGAAGTGCGCAATGGCACCATAGGCGGGCGTGTTGAGCAGCGCGCCTCCGAGACCACCCAGCACCGAATACGTCAGGATAATCTGGTAATACTCTGCATCATCATCAGCTCTCTCTCCACCTTTCTTCCCCTTACTAAACCAAACACCCCCCCCAACAAAGATGAAGAAAAAGTCAACATACCCTCACACCACCCCAACACCAACAAACTCACAAATATCAACCCCCCCCCCACCCCAACCAACCACCTCGCCCCAAACCGATCAAACACCGGCCCGACCTGAATCCCCACAAAGAACACAATAAACAGGTACAAACTAAAAATCCACCCAATCTCGGACGCGCTCCGGTCCGCAAGCTGGTGCGAGGCAAAGTACGACTCGAACACGGCCGCCGAGTTGATCAGCCCGAAGAGCGAGAGCATGGCGCTGAAGGAGCCGAGGACGACCAGCCATGCTTGGAGGCCGCCTTCGGGGAAGGTGTCGTCGTCTTCTTCGTTGGTGTCGGTCAGGGTTGGAGGGACGGAGCAGGACGAGGAGGGGCGGGGAGTTGTTGGTGGGATTGGGGGGGCATTTGTGACGGTGGCGGTGGCGGTGGTGGTGACAGCGGGGGAGGGGTGCTTTTCGGTGGGTGGTGGTGATAGTGATGGTGGCTTTTCGGGGTCGTGGTCGGGGAGGGATAGGCCTGAGGAGGTGTAAGTGCTGTCGCTGAGGTTGGCGGTGTCGGGGTCGGGGTCGGGTTTTGATGTCATTTTAGGGGATGAGGGTTGGGGAGGGTCCATCGAGGTGGGTTGTGAACGAGGGTTGCCACCAGGACTTTGAGGTTGGTTGGAGGTTGGACACGCAAGACGTGAGATGGTGGGGAGTTAAGGGATTATGTAGATATGTGAGCTCTTGTTAGAGTGTTGTGTTTGCAATGAAAGAAACATGGAATAATGCGGTGTGATACGGCCCATGGACCGGGTAGTCAATGTGAGTTGGCTCGGGAGGAAGGATCCCTGCCCCTGGGAAAATTTCTCCACGGCCCGTAGGTCTTCTCCACTCGCCTCCCGAATCAGACGTGCCTCCGCCGGCATCTGCTGTTTGGTTGACGCCTTCGCACGCCACGCCCTTGAGTGGACATCTCCG
>FTCU01003448.1_pt1 | contig 11418 bp, 12 predicted proteins | sample 1639521 | NCBI WGS metagenome assembly FTCU01 (sample SAMEA3914864, study PRJEB12502) | metagenome | biome: forest; material: soil | place: USA | collected 2012-03-12 | depth 0.3 m
CGCCTTTGACCAACAACTCTCCAACAGACCCTGCCTTGCCACCATCTCCCAGCGACGCTGGCCCCTCCCTCACAGCGTCCCAAGCTACGCCCACAACTCTGCCGGACCCCCGCAGCCCTCGAGCAGCCGACATACAGCCACTACTGTCCACAGCGTCCTCGAGCCCTCGACAGGAAGGGCGCCAAACACCAGTCGCCGATACTTGTTGGGGCAGTCCGGGTAGAGAGTCCAAGCCACGGGGCAAGAGGCGGCTGCACGAGCTAGAAGAGCCGGATCTCGATGATGCGGCCTGTGCCAAACGGGCGAGGCGAGAAGTTGGGTGACTGCCCCGCGTCGAACCTGTCCTGCAGCGGGACGGTAAGTGTGCGCGTGACCCGTTTGACTGTCACGAGGAGGTCTGCTGCTTCCGCGTCGGTGAGCTGGGACAGCGGGGCGATGTGCCGCCGCGGGGAGACCTGGGAGGAGGGAGTGGATGTCAACGAGGGCGAAGGAGAGTGGGGTGTGGTGGAAGTGGGTTGGTGGGTTGGGCGCAGTTGTCATAGTTGTAACTCGCAAGAGTGAGATGGTTGTAGGCTGTGGGATATTGTGCTGGTTTTTATGGGGCCGTCCACGCGTGGCTGGGGGGGACGGGAAATCCTTGGAAGGATGCTCTGTTGATGGCACAACTTCCGAAACTACGAAAGTTACGCCGTGCGAAAACTGGAGAAAACTCTAGGGAGTAATAGGTTAGGTTAGGTGCTGAAGGAGGCACTTTCGAGAGAGGTGACTAGGTGACCGGGTCGGAACCTGGCAGGGGCACCCATCTCGGCAATGGCATGATTGGCAGAGTTTACGAGGGACCGGTGAGCCGAGACCTCGTCCCTGCGACGAGGGGCTTCACGGCCGAGCACATTTGTAACCCACAGCTGCTCCTTGAGCCTCGCCAGATTATTGAGCCACTTCGGGTTCAAAACTCACTCCCAAGGTCAAGTACCAAGCGGGAGCTCAGTCAATTTGAAGTAGTTGAGGCAGCCCAGGCCCGGCCCCGTCGGGCACCAAGCAAGTGTACGAAGTGCCACGCAGTTGGTCATACAAAGACCTCGAGGGCATGCCCTTGAGGTTGACGCCGGCGATGGAAGCGCCCTTTGGGCCGCTGTTTGGGCTCCCTAAGGAACTCCACGACATCCCAGATGAGCTCAAGGTTGGAAGTAATTGGGAGGTCCTAACTCTACCAATCCAGCTGCCGGATACCCCCTTCAGCTTTGCGTCACCAGCTCGTTGGACCTAACATCAGCATCCGCGATCACATCTGGGTGTGACCGAAGGTATCGGTGGTCCAGCTGCGAAAGGTGGTGTCGACCCAGGTGCCGAGCAACCTAAGCACAGTAAGCAGCTGGTAGATGTTTGGGAAGCTGTCGGTCATGCCGATCAGCAGAGCGCCGCAGACCTCGATACTCTCCAGGCGATCGACGGCAAAGTAGAGTGACCACTGGTGGTCGTGGACGAGGATGAGTGGTAGTGTAGGGAGCTGGGGGCCTTGCATCCCACCACCAACGCCGAGAATCTCCATGCGCTTGTGCCAGGCCGCCATCCATATCCCCAGTTGCAGGCGGCCCTCCTCGAGACTTGCCCCGGCAACCTTGGTCTCGATCGAAACAGCTAAGGGAGAGCGCGTCAAAGGGATATAGTCGGTTTGGTTGACGTTAAGCTGGGCCGACGCGAGCGCTGTGGACTTGGCCCGCGTGAAAATCTTGATCAGCCGGTTCTGGATGGCCACGTCGAGCTCCGGGCTGAGGCGAGGCGCGAAGACAAAGTCCACCATCTTGCCCTCCGACACCTCGCCGGTAACGAGGGACGGGCGGAAGCATGGCAGGATTCTGGCCGATGTCGCGTTCTCGTACACAACAGACCCACGCTGTCGAGATAAGGCGAGCTCCAGCAGCGGCCCGTGGACGTGTGCGTTCCACGCCGCCTCGGAGCGGTGGAAATCCAGACACTCCCTTGCAACGCGCTCGATGGCGCGGAACTTGTACAACTCGGCGAGAGCAAACCGCTTGAACGTTCGTTCCTCATAGGACAGGGTCTCATCCCCGATGCAGCGCGGGCATTGCTTCCTGTCCATCAGGAGCAGGAAGGGGTCCGGCCCAGGGGCTCTTCGCAGCCTTGTCATCCAGCTACCCCGCACCACACCCAATCAAAAAGAGCCACCCGATATCCTGGTGCCTGATCTCGTTGGACATGCAGAGCGCTTTTGCAAACCCCACCTTTGGCAAAGGTACGCAGCCAACTTGAGGCCTCCTATGACCGCCGGTCTGTTCTTGAAACTTTCTTCCTCCTTGAGTTTGTCACAATCCTGGACCACATCTTCTGCAACGCATCTCGCTTTATGCGCGCTCAATCCCATCCGTTGATATGGAGTCACTGACCGACCGGGGAGGCCCTAGACGTGTTCAACCAGCCAGAGATGAGGACTGGGAACTCGTCAGGGATGCTATTGCTCAGCTCTACTGGACCGAGAAGCGAGAGCTGCGCGAGGTAATGAAGATCATGGAGGCGAGGCATAACTTTTACGCAACGTATGGGCTGTCGCTGGCGACGTGAAGGCTACATGCTGACTCGACAAGCAGGGAGAGACAGTACAAGACACGGTTCAAGACGTGGAAGTTGGACAAGAACGTCGATTCGAAAAGGATGGAGACGATCGTACAGATACAGAAGAGGCGGCGGGAAGATGAAAACAAGGAGACCGAGTTCAGCTATCGTGGGAGGCCAGTTCCGCAAGAGAAGATTGACAGGTGGCAGAAGAGACAAAAGGCCGGCGAGACCTCGTCACCACATCTTTTTACAGGTTTGTACATGCACCAGAAGCTCTTTGAGTCTTGATTGACTGTGTGTTCTAGCTCCGACGCCCTCTGGCATCGAATACGGGACGCCGGCGTCTGTTGATGCCTCAGTCCCCCCCGCTTTCGAGATGGATCCTTTCACGCATATTCCAGCTTGGGACGCGGGTATAAGAAGTGATCCTTTATCAAACCGAGCACCGCAAATGCTCCTCGAGGAGGGGCTTGATCCTGACGCGCTCATCGATCACGCAGCCCAGATGGGTGAAAATCCTCTCTGGCCGACCACGACGAACGATGGGATGGTTCATATGCCTCTCCAGGGTGATACTTCCATTGGTATGAATGAGGGGATGGAGATCGACGATTTCTTGTATGGCGGAAGCAATCCTATCGATATTCTTGGCATAGAAACTGACACAGATTCTATGTCGTCTGGCAGGCGCCGTGCGGATGATGGGCCCAGGTAAGTATGGGAAGCGTTGTTATCTACGAGCCTCGCTGATGGCCGTGATAGAGCTGCGCCCAGATCAGAAAACGAACCCGGAAGTTGCCCCCCACGCCTACATCCTCGGGTTCTGCAGAAGGGGTCTACGTTTAAGAGCAGGATCAAGCTCGGGGGCAATGCTTCGGTAAATCAAGGCAACAAAATCAGGGGTATCAAAAGGGGAGATATCGAGCAGGAAGCATCGGAGTTTGCGGGCGAAATTGAGGCGGGTGACAGCGCAAAGTTGACGCAGGGTAATGAGATCGATGGAGAGAAGGTTGAGGACGGAGGAGTAGATGAAGATGCGGAGGAGTAATCGGGCGATTCTTTAGAATAAGGTTGTCAGTATGTTCGGTTTGGTCACAAGGCTGCTCCAGAGAATCATAATATGACCTTAAAGTTGTGTGTAAAATCATTTTGGCTATTTCCGTAGGAGCTGACCCTGGCAGTGTTCTGCTGGCGGTGTCTGCGGTGTCTGACAGCGTTGCCCGAGGGTTGGCGCCTGGGAACGTTTCGGCTTTTGTGACGCCCCTGCGGCGCAGGCTTGGTTAGCTTGTCAGGCAGCGCGGCCAAGCTTGTCGCGCAAGGACAACGCAGACTCGTGCAGCGTGTGGTGGAACGTGAAGATGCCATCCCTCGGCGGTCTACATCTCTAGTACCCCTCTGAGCGTGCCGAGTAGAGTTTTCGCCGGCGTCAAATGGGCCGAGTGAATCTTATATTTGGCCTCCGGCTGAGCGAGATTGTGTAGCCCGCGAAGTGTGGCCGGCCACACGCAAGTCTCGACACTCGGCGGCCGGACCCTTCAGCGGATTTCTGTCATGGGTGCGAGGTAGACGCCGAAAGAGCCAATGGCTGGAGCTAGGCGCCGCAGCCGCCTCAATTTGTTCAGCCTCATCTGCGAAATACAATACTTTCCGCGGCCTGCATGCGGCAGCTTCTGCCTGATAGGCACCACAGCCCTGCTACTGCTGCGCTGCGGAATGCATTTTGCCTCTGGCCCTTCGAGCAACTGACATCCGCTCCTTACGTCGTGCCGAGAACCAAAGTTCGCGTGAGCCATCGTCTTTACACCTTGAGATCCAGGGGAGCCTGCGGGTCTGACATTCAACGCATTAGAGGTGAGGCGTCCATTTCCCAGTAACCTGGGTAGCTACGAGCGTTAGTCCCTCATATCCTAGGAGGTTGCTAAGTATCTTAGCCTTAAGTTTTCACCGGTAATTCGCTTTTCGGGTTTGCAATCAAGGCGCTCCGCATCCTGACACGACAATGCCCGGTCGATCCAAAAGAGCCCGACCGTCCGTGAACGACATGGCCATCTCTAGGATTCAGCACAACGTCGATGCACAAGAGACTGAGCAGCCGCAAAAAAAACGACGACGCCATGCTGGAGATGGCGAGAGCCATGCAGAGTGGTCTCAGACAGCCAGGGAAGTCAAGGCTGTCGGTGTTCGAGGAGAGCAGAGTGCGCCTTCCGTACAACACCGATCTCGATTCGGCGGCCATATCGCACTAGGGCCTCATTCCTACGTACGTCAGGGAAATACTATCAATAATTTCTATCAGCCGGCTAGCCGCTGGCCCGCCGACCACGGCGACATTGCCTTTGCAGAGGAGAACGGTAAGAACTAGCAAATTGCTCCTGAGAGAAAAATGCAGTAGGCTAAGTCTACTCTGAAGGTCAAATCCCATCCCGAGCTGCGCAAGATTGCCTCAAATCGCTGGCCTTTCCACAGATGCAGAATCGCTCCTATGACATTGACCGCCCTGTCGCGGGGACATGCGAGTGGTTGCATCGACACGAAATGTATCAGAGCTGGGCTGCATCCGATCGGGCCCTACTCTGGATCAAGGGAAAACCAGGCTCTGGGAAGTCGACACTGGTAAAATACGCTCTCGATAACCATGGTGCCAGAGACAACGCCCTTGTTCTCTCGTTTTTCTTCCATGGCCGTGGCGACGAACTCCAAAGGACTCCTCTTGGCCTCTTCCGATCCCTCCTTCACCAGGTTCTTGGGCAAGCCCCCGACGCTCTGCAGGATCTCGTCGACAAATTCGAGACAAAGCTCAAGCAATACGGCAAGCCGGACAAGGACTGGTACTGGTATGAGAAGGAATTGCAGCACTTCCTTGAGTCGTCCCTTCCAAAGGTCTTGCAGACTCGTCCAGTCTGGCTCTTTATCGACGCCTTAGACGAATGTGGCGAAAACAATGCGGTCAGGCTTGTCGAAATCTTCAAATCCTTGCTGAAGGGTCTCCTACCCCAGTCTATTGGCCTTAGACAGTGTCTTATCTGCTTCTCTTGTCGTCACTACCCAATACTGGATCTGGACGGAGAGGGGTTCGAAATATACACCGAGGCTGAAAACCAAAGGGATATTGCGACTTTCGTGGACGACCAGCTTGCTGCCTTCCGGGTTCGAACATCATCTAATATCCCGGCCTTTATCACAGAAGGTGCCTCTGGAGTTTTCATGTGGGCGCGTCTCGTGATGAAACGAGTTCTGGACCTTGAGCGTAGTGGTGCGGGACCAAAGAAGATCCAATCAGAAGTACATTCCATCCCCCCGGACCTTGATACACTCTATCAGCAACTCGTTCAAAGTATGGAACCGGCCTCCCTGAAACTGATCCAATGGGTCTGCTTCGCTACACGACCCTTGACGCTAGACGAGTTGCAATGGGCCATGACCATCGAGGCCGATTGCCCACACCAGTCATTACAGGCATGCCAGAGCGCCAAAGATTATGTGCCCGACTGTGCCTGGATGAAGAGGCAGGTGCAGACGCTCACCCGGGGTCTTGCCGAGATCACCCCTACACATGTTGTCCAGTTCATCCACCAGTCCGTCAAAGATTTCTTCGTCGAGAAAGGCCTGTCAGTTTTGGACGATAGTACAACGCCGACCGAGGCCGCAATCAGAGCACACTTCCGATTGTCTAGGATTTGCATACGCTACCTGGCAATGGAGGAAATCGGTCGGTCAACAAGCTACAAAGACAGCGATTTCCCCTTCTTGCGTTACTCTACAACCTCGTGGGTGGCGCATACAAGACAATGCGATGCTAGAAGCGTTCCTCAAAAACGGTTTCTGGCGTTATTTGCTTGGCCATCAAACACTCTCGTGGAGTTATGGGTACGTGTGTACCAGACGATAAACGGATTTTCTAATGACTGTCCACCAAAGGGAACTAGCTTAGTACATGTTGTATCGAGGTATGGGTTATTTGGGATATTGATGGTCATTTTGCAAAGGTCAGATCAAGCGATGGTTGATGTCAACGCGAGAGACGCATATGGCCGGACGCCGCTATCGTGGGCCGCCGAGAAGGGGCACGACGCCGTTATCGATCTACTGGTCGGCATAGGCAAGGTCGACGTCGACGCGAGAGACGCATATGGCCGGACGCCGCTGCCGTGGGCCGCCGAGAAGGGGCACAAGGTCGTCGTCAATCTGCTGGTCGGCACAGGCAAGGTTGACGTCAACGCGAGAGACGTGTATGGCCGGACGCCGCTGTGGTGGGCCGCCAGGAACGGGCACGAGGCCGTCATCAAGGTGCTCCTCGGCACAGACAAGGTCGACGTCAACGCGAGAGGCACGTATGGCCGGACACCGCTGTCCTTGGCCGCTGCGAATAAGCACGAGGCTGTCGTCAAGCTGCTGCTCGACACAGGAAAGGTCGACCTCAATGCGAGAGACGACGATGGCTGGACACCGCTGTCGTTGGCCGCTGCGAACGGGCACGAGGTCGTCGTCAAGCTGCTGCTCGATACAGGCAACGTTGATGTCGACACGAGAGACAACTATGGAAAGACGCTACTGTGGCAGGCCGCCGAGAAGGGGGACGAGGCCGTTGTCAGGCTGCTCCTCGGCACAGGCAAGGTCGACGTCAACGCGAGAGATATGTATGGCAAGACGCTGCTGTCATTGGTCGCTGCGAACAAGCACAAGGCTGTCGTCAAGCTGCTGCTCGACACAGGAAAGGTCGACCTCAACGCAAGAGACGATGAGAATGGCAAGACGCTGCTGTTGCAGGCTGCTACGAACGGACACAAGTCCGTCGTCAAGCTGCTTCTCGATACAGGCAACGTTGATGTCGACACGAGAGACAAATATGGCAAGACGCTACTGTGGCAAGCCGCCGAGAAGGGGCACGAGGCTGTCGTCAGGCTGCTCCTCGGCACAGGCAAGGTCGACGTCAACGCGAGAGATATGTATGGCAAGACGCTGCTATCTTGGGCCGCCGAGAAGGGGGACAAGGCTGTCGTCAAGCTGCTGGTGGAAGAGGGCGCCGATATCACGTTGGCCAACAACGTCGGCTCGACGCCAGTCAACTCTGCAGCCGGCAATGGCCACCTCGAGGTGGTCAAGCTGCTGGTGGAGAAGGGCGCCGACATCACGTTGGTCAACAACAACGGCTCGACGCCAGTCAACTCTGCAGCCACCAATGGCCACCTTGAGGTGGTCAAGCTGCTGGTGGAGAAGGGCGCCGACATCACGTTGGCCGACAACGACGGCTGGACGCCAGTCAACTCTGCAGCCATCAATGGCTACCTCGAGGTGGTCAAGCTGCTGGTGGAGAAGGGCGCCGATATCACGTTGGCCGACAAGGACGGCTGGACGCCAGTCAACTCTGCAGCCGATAGTGGCCACCTCGAGGTGGTTAAGCTGCTGGTGGAGAAGGGCGCCGATATTACGTTAGCCAACAACGCCGGCTCGACGCCAGTCAACTCTGCAGCCACCAATGGCCACCTCGAGGTGGTCAAGCTGCTGGTGGAGAAGGGCGCCGATATTGCGTTGGCCAACAACGCCGGATCGACGCCAGTCAACTCTGCAGCCGGCAATGGCCACCTCGAGGTGGTCAAGCTTCTGGTGGAGGAGGGCGCCGATATTACGTTGGCCAACAACGCTGGCTCGATGCCAGTCAACGCTGCAGCCGGCAAAGGCCACCTCGAGGTGGCCAAGCTGCTGGTGGAGAAGGGCGCTGACCGCAGGCGGATGGGGAAGACGGATGCGGACACAACAAACAAGGACAAGACAGACGAGACGGAGGAGGTGCCAGCCAACAGGTGCAACAACTTATCACAGACAAGACGAAGCAAGAGACGCAAGCCCTTGGCAGACGAACAGGAGGAGAAAGATGCCCCGGAACTAAGGTCGAAGAGAAGGAAGGTGGCCAGCACGAGCGGCGCCCCGGGCAGCGTCCTGCAAGCTTCCGGGCCGCCAGTGGTCTCGGTTGTCACCACCACCACCACCACCACCATCTATACCTCGTCCTCGCCCCGTCGTCGGCGGCCCAAGAACATGATAACACCTCCCAGAGCGGCAGCAGAAGCAGCACCAGAACCGCGTGGAGAGCGGATAAAAACACTGCGGCCGCGGGTCGATGGGAAGGCGGCGACCATTCCAACTTCAACAGATTTAAAACGATACGGGGCGGCCAGACGGCCCAGAAGTCGGCCACGCGCGGCTGCAGGGAGCATGTCCTAGTTCAAGGGAAATGAATTGGTGGAATAACCGGCTACCGCGTCGTTTCGGTAACCGGTCCATGAAGACGCTCATACTCGTCAAGCGCTTCTGTCTCTGCCATGTTCTCATAAGGCTCCCATGTCTCCTCTCCACCCTTCCACCTCACAAGCAGTTCCCAGCTGCCGTCATCCCGCCTGTTTTTTCTGCATATCTCCTCCACCTCCCACCACTCCTCGGTGGATTTGAGCTTAGTTTGGTACCTCACCTGAATAGCCCCAGCACTACGCCCCGGGAACTCCTCGGCGATCGCGGACCAAGAAAGTCCCTGCCCCTTCAGCCGAAGGATCTTTGCGTCGTCCGCTGGCGTGTATCTCGCCCTGTTCGAAGTTGAAGTCGGCTTGCCCTTGTCCTTCGTGACCCCGTTGCTCTGTCTCGCTGGCCGGCGCCTCTCCGCAGAGGAAATAGCGCCCCGACTCTCCGTCCCACGGTGCCCCGCTCCATGTTCTGCGCATGGGCCGCCCCAAGTGAACTGTAGCATGAAAGTGGGTGGCGAACCGTCCATTGTAACGCGCCGGAGGACCGCGTTTTCAAGGGGCCATTCGTCGAACGTTGCAGCGGGGGTTCTGTCCGCCTCGGTATCCCTTTCCAACGTGGACTGGCGCCTCGGGCGCCGGGTTGGTCTCCGAGCTTCTCTCGAAGAGTCGCCACGGTACAGACGTGCCAGCTGTTGAGGGGCTGTCCCCCCGGCTGCATGTGTTGCAACGCTTGCCCTACGGCGCTTGCGTCGCGGTGGCCGGACAGCCTCATACTCGCTGTGTTCGGTGTCGCTGCACACATTAGGAGAGGAGTCCTCCCCATCATCGGTACTGTAATATCGATGACGACTGAGGTTGCGCTGACGCTTGGTGCCGACTTGGCTGGCGAGGGGCTGTACCTCCTGGGCTTGTGGCGGCGCGACAGAGCCAGCTTTACGCTGCTGTCCCTGGTCTTCTGGAACGTCTGAAGGACACTGACTTCGGCGAGGCTTTGGGCGCTGGATTGTTCGCCTTCGAGCCTGGCCTACGTGATGTAGGCGGGTCTGCGGCTCGGGTGTTGTTCGGCAGGTGGTGGGGGATGAATTGCGCATCCTGCGACGTTTGCACGGTGGCTGGGCAACATCGTCGTCCTGGCCGTGCTCTACGACGCTATCTGCAATGGGACTGCAGCTCCCTCCATCACTGGGACTGTTGGCCTGGTCTGGGCTGGCGGACGGCTGCATGGATGGCTCGGCATGAGCCGGCTCAAGTACATTGCTGCCCTCGACCGGCAACCGCGGCATGCTTGCCCGAATCTCCTGTGCCCGTGACGGCGTGACAACACCCTCGTTCTGCTCCCCTCCGTCGTCTTGGACCGAAGGATCGGACCACTGCTGCGTTTCAACCCCGGGGCTGGAGGCGGGGCTGGAGGCGGCGCTGTGTGGACTTTGGGACCGATGGTACGGGTCAGCGGCAGGCTTCGGCCAGTCGGATTCTGCGACTGTACGATCGCTATCGTCACGATGACCACGGTGCTGAGAGAGGTGAGAGAGGTGGGAGCTGCCGGACCTCCGTCGTGGACTGACCCCGCGGCCGGAGGCGGTGCCGCATCGACTCTGGGACTGAAGACGTGGCTCGGCATCGGCCTGATTGAGTTCGGCATCCGCCGACTCGAGCTCGCCGGTGCTCTCGTCGTCCGGCAGCGTGAGTGAGCATACCACACTCTCTCCTCTGTCGTCCGGAATGAAGAGGTGAGGGTGTTCTGGGCTACTCGTTCGATCGTTGTCGTCACGGTGATCACGATGTTGAGGGAGGCCGCGGCTGCCGGACCTCTGTTGTGGATCAACCCCACGACCGGAGGCGGCGTCGCTTGGGCTCTGGGGCTGAACGCGTGGCTCGGCATCTGCCGGTTCGAGCTCGCTGGTGCTCTCGTCGCCCGGCAGTGTGGGTGTATCTGCCTGGCTCTCCACCACTTGCGGCGGCACGGCAAGACACATGTCATCGGCAGGGTGGTGGTCCGCTTCGAGTTGGCTGTTGTGCGGCGGCAGGGGAAGTCCAGCATCGGCCGGCTTGGGCTCGTCACCCTTGTTACCCTTGTCGTCCGCCTTGGCCTTTAGAAACCAACAACAAAACGCAGACCCATTCGGATGCTTGGGACATCTGTCAACCGGAATGCCAGACTATCTCACGCACACAGGCAAAGGTTCAGATATCGGGAACACTAAAAGAGGTCGGTCCTGCTCCGCGTACAGAGTTCTGGGCGAGGCATGCGATTCATTGCCTGGGCCGGCCATGCTAGTGACCGAGGGCTCTAGCGCGTTGTTATCGTCGGGAGCAGCGTCAACGCCTTTGCCCGCTCAGACATGTCAATATGTTGGCCTGCTGAGGAATTCGAGATCCAGGCGTATACCTGTACTAGAAATACAGCTGGGTTAAACTGTTTTGCGCGCCTTTGACAGAAGCCTGCCAAGCGACTCAAAAGTTGTGTCGGATTGGCTATCGAGATCAGACTTGTCATCGCTTGGGATTACAATGGCCTCGACCTGTGATTTCCCAGCATCACTGCTTCAGGGATCGTGCACATCCTGCGATAGTGGCGGGTGTGACGGAACCCCAGAGGTCGTTGCAG
>FTCU01000439.1_pt1 | contig 11407 bp, 13 predicted proteins | sample 1639521 | NCBI WGS metagenome assembly FTCU01 (sample SAMEA3914864, study PRJEB12502) | metagenome | biome: forest; material: soil | place: USA | collected 2012-03-12 | depth 0.3 m
CAGGCGCGGTAGTTGGCGGTGGTTTTGGGGTCGAGGGAGAGGGCGACTATGGAATTCGAGGAGGATGGGGAGGAGGAGAGGGAGTGGGTGAAGAGCAGGAGGAGGGGTTCGGTGGGCATTGTGTGTAGCGTGCCGGTGGAGGAGGTCGAGGCTGTGCCGGAGATGGGGATGGGGATGGAGGGTGGGGAGAGGGTAGATGTGGTGGAGGTTGTGGAGAGGATGCTTGCTGGGCGGTGGGGAGGAGGAAGAGGGGTTGGGATGGTGGTGGTGGTGCTGGTTCGGCGGTTGGCGGTGAAGGGGTTGGTCCAGGTGCGGGTGGTGGTGGTTTGGGGAATGGGAGGAGGAGCAGGAGCGGCTTGGGAGGAGCGAAGGAATTGGAAGGTTGAGGTTCGGCGCGGTGGAGGAGGGCTGGCTGGTTGAGGGTTGAAGTTGGGGCTGGTGAAGACGGGGCCGGGAGATCGGGGAGGCGTGGCGGCGAGGGTTCTTGGGGCTGGGTTCGGCAGGGCATCCCAGGCGTGAGCTTGTGTCCGGACGGAAAGGCGGCCGTTGGTGGTGGTAGGGACAGGGGTTGAAGGCGGCGACGGCATGTGTTGGCGAATCGTGCCGCCGCTGGACGCCGTGCTGACTCTCCGACTAGAGCCCGAGTCTGACGAGTCGTTACCCGTGACCCGTTCGCCGGCGAGACGGCTTGGTTGCCAGAGCTGCAGTGATGCGTGTTCCATGACTTTCTGGCTTGACCCAATGACGAAAACGACTTGGAGATGATATCTGGAGTTCATGTCAGTCCAGACCCAACACGCCAAAGCTTCGAGCAGAAAACTTACGCCATGTACCCATCGACCACCTCGTATCCGGTCAGGGCTTGTTGAAACGTGTACAAATCGGATCTCGTGCAAAATCCCAGACGGTGCATCTCGCGGCCATCCTCGAGAACGAGTTCCAGAGGGTCGGTCCCGTCGGGGCTGACGTACCGAGGGATGAGACGGGCTTTGGCGATATCAAAGTCGACAGGACGTGTCTGCTTCGCGGCCCCTCCCAGGTCTCCGGCCGTGATGACAAGACGAAAGCATCTGTCGGTGCCGTCGCAGAACCGGAACAGCTTCAGTCTCCGCCAGCGCCTCGGGGTCTCCGTGGTCAGCGGCATCTCGAGGAGAAATTCCATGGCCATCGGAATCTCAACCGAATCGATGTATTCGGGCGGCTCCTCCTCGGGCCAGAGCGTCGGCAGTGCAAGAGTAAGAATAGGGGGCACGGCCAGCTCTGTCGTAAACCGCCGGCACTCGTCCGAGAGCTGCTGCTGCAGGCTTCGAACATAACTGGGCCAATGGGAGACAGGAGGTGCGTCGCGGTACTCGGGAGACTCGAGCATCTTGCCCATGAGGAACTGGCACGTCAGAAGCGACAGATACTGGTCCTCTGGGGGGTCTCTGCTGCCGCCGGGGCCGAGGTCGGGTTGGAACAAGCAGGTCGACTTGTCGAAGGCGGTGACAAACGTGTCGGCCATGTCCCGCAACGGAGGGGCATCAAACCCCTCGGTCTCGTGCTCGGGATGCTCTTCAAACATGGCCTGGAGCTGCTGGCGTATGTCGTCCGGGATGTCGATCTCGAAGATCTCGGGCTCCTCCGACACCTGGTCGACGTCTTGGATCAACGACGGGTCAAAGGCACGCATCAGGGCCTGGAGCTGGCGGTGCATCCTGCGGACGTCGTGGCGGACCGCATGGACGTCGTCGTGGACATTGCTGATGCGCTGGGCGAGGTCCCTGTAGATGCGCATGCGCAGGTCGATCTCAAACGGCCGGAGCACGTGCTGGATCTTGGTGTTGTGCAGCAGGATGCGGCGGCGCAGCTTCTCGACCTGGGGCTGCACAAAGACGTTCCAGTGGATGTTGACGAGCGGCCCTGAGGTCGTGCCCATGTACGACTTGTTGTCCTTGACAAGGATCATGCACTCGTTCAGCGTGGCGTAGTAGTCCCCGATGATGTCGACGAGCGAGTCCTCGTCCCAGCCCAGCTCGTCGGGGGCTGCTTGCCCGTTGGCCTGGAACGAGGCCCTGGCGTTGTTGATGACATCTTCGAGGCGTTGTAGCGACTCTGCGAGGTGAGAGAGATCCTGGCCGAAATCCCGGAATTGCTTGCCTGTGTTCAATACGTGTCAGCATCACCTTCGTGATAATGAGGCACCTGGAATAAAGCGGGCCAGGGCGCCTTACTGGCATTAAGTTCCTCCGACCACCCGTAATCCAAGAGGGTCCAGGCTAGCTCTGCAAACTTGATCACGTCTCCGATCTGTGGTGTTCCCATGTCGCCAAACCCCAGAGCAGCACAAGATGAACGTGGTCAGGGTTCCAAAATCGCCTCACGAGGAGGATTCGCAAGAGGCTGTGGCCGGTGTCGGTGACTTATGGGGAAAGGAGAAAAAGTCGGGGCCCAACCGGATCAAGCCGGAGTCCTACATGCACTGCTAGGCTGTGTTGTCTCGGTGCTGTGCCTGTTTGGACACCGGGACCGAGATAAGCGGCGTCAGGTCAGGCTTTCCCCAGCTGGCGTCAAGCGACTCGAGCCGGTGTCGATGCGGCTCCAAACCCCGCCGCGCGTCGCTTTGGTCGCGTGGGACTGGGGCTGAGTCCGGGGCTGAGGGGTTGGCACACCCTCCTTATCTCCAGGATGTAACAGGGAGCTTGGGAGCCTGGCCACAGGCTAGAGACGCACCATGCCGATAGCGTGCATTTCTGGGCATTCTGGCGACGCCACACAACGCCCGGCGGCATGCGGAACGCCCAGTCGAGCCAGAGCCTCGCCAAGCCCCGGTCCATCTTACGCAGAAGTATTAATCATGGTGGTGGCAGGGTCGCAGTGGTCACTAGTGACCTCGCAGCCTTCCCCCCCTTTTCAAGTCGCGTCACCGAGGACCGCGACGCCTCTTTTTATTTTGAATTGAGGGAGCCTGTATTTCCCAAGAAGCCAGGCCAATCTCGCTGTAATCGATTCCCGGAGTTTTTCGACCACGATGGCGCCTCACGCTGGGCCCGATCTCGGCCATCTCGTGGCCGGCCAAACGCTAGAGGATCTCATCAAGACGACCGACTCGGACGCCATCGTCACCGATGCACCGGAGCCGCGATTCCAGCTGGGCTTCTTCTCGTCGGCCTGCCTCGTCATCAACCGCATGGTGGGCACGGGCATCTTCAACAGCCCGACGACCGTCATCAGGGGCACCAAGAGCACCGGCGGTGCTTTGCTCTTGTGGTTTTTCGGCATCCTGTACGGCCTGTCGGGTGCTCACGTGTACATCGAATATGGCCTGAACGTGCCTCGTTTTGTCATCGACGGCGTCGAGCAGGCGGTGCCTCGAAGTGGTGCCGACCTCCATTACGTGCGTCACTGCCCCTTTTATTTTTGGTCAAAAAAAAGGGGAAAAAAAAGAAAATCAGAAATTGACTGACGACTCTGAGGATTACAGATTCAATATGTCTACCGCTGGTTCTACTACAAAAAAGACACGGTCCTCCTCAGCGGCTGCCTCTACGGCATCAGCTTCATCTGCCTGGGCAACATGGCGAGCAACTGCCTCGCCTTTGCCGCCCGCGTGCTGCAGGCTGCACACCCCAACGAGGACCCCAACAAGGCCCAGGTCCGCGGCATCGCCCTGCTGGCGGCCGCCTTTGCGTGTGTGATCCACTCCGTGTCTCGCCGGGGCGGCATCTGGCTGAGCAATTTTCTGGCCTGCGTCAAGCTGGGGATCCTGCTGCTCATCATCGTGACCACTCTCGTCGTTGTCGGGGGAGCCATCAAGGACAAGGACGGGAACACGGTCCCCAACGTGTTTATCGAGAACACCTTTTACGAGACGGCGTTCCAGCCGCCCAGGAACCTGACTGTTGGCGCGGATCCCAACGCCTCGCTCGACGCGGGGACTGCCAACGGCTACGCGGCCGCCTTTTTGTCCATCAGTAAGCCATCCCTCCTTGATAACTACCCTGCAACGAGTGAACCAGCTGACAACTGCCAGTCTTTTCCTACAACGGCTTCGACCAATGCAACTACGTGCTCGGCGAGATCGCGCGCCCCCGCCGGACCTTTCCTCGCGCCACGGGCTTCGCCGTCGCTCTCATCTCCGTTCTCTACATGGTCGTCAACATCTGCTACGTCCGTCCCCCTCCCCCCCCTTTCTCTTCCATTCCCCGTCCCTAATTAACCCCCATTCAGATGGCCGTCGTCCCCGCGTACGAACAACTCCATTCCCCCGCCAGCGTCGCGCTCCTCTTCTTCCGTAAGACCTTCAGCGGACACGCCGGCACCACCGACATCCCGGACCGCATCTTCAACTCGCTCCTCGCGCTCTCCTCCTTCGGCAACGTCATCGTCATGACCTACACCGCGGCGCGCATGAAGCAGGAGATCGCCAAGCAGGGCTTCCTGCCCTTCGCGCGCTTCTTCGGCCAGAACACGGATCTCAGCGTCGGCCGCTTGGTCCTTTACCTGCGCGAGCGCTGGGGCTGGCGGCTGAGTGCTGTTGCTGCGCACCAGCATCGGGATCCGACGCCTGTCGGGGCGTTGGTGTTGCATTTGGCGAGTTGTGTGGTGTTGATCTGGGCGACGTATAATGCGACGGTGGACGATTCGTATGATTTGCTGTCGAAGCTAATGGCGTATTTGTTGGCGGCGTGGTTTGGGGTGCTGTTGGCGGCGGGGATTTTGATGCTGCGCGTGTTTGGCCCGCCGGATACGCAGCCTGCGCGGACGGCGGCGGGGTTGGATGGGGGTGAGGTGGTGGTCGTGCCGGCTGTGAGGAAGACGTGGAGCGAGATGACGGCCGGAAGCGTGTCGGGCGTGCTGAGTGTCGTGTGCGCCGTGGTGTATCTGGTTGGGAACTTGTTCCCCGTGGTGGCCTCGTGGGTGCCCGGCACGGCGTCGTTTGATTTGTTTTCCGAGATCAAGTGGTGGGTGGTGCCGACCGTGTCGTGGGCGGTGTTGGGGTTTGCCGCCGCCTGGTGGCTCGGGTTCCTGGCCGTGGCCAAGTACCGGGAGCGGCGGCAGCAGAAGAACTTTGTGTACGAGATCCGGCCCGGCTTTGACTGGGCCGAGCCGATGGGCGAGGAGGAGCTGGAGGATTCTGGCCGGGAGAAGAGGCGGCGAGACGGCGGCAAGATCTTGGTCCACGAGACGGTGGTGCTCGCCTGGGTCGGCGGCGAGATGGACATGTTTACCTCGGGCGTCGATCCTGGGCCGACCGGTTTGGGCGTCCAGCCTGGCCAGGGAGCAAGAATGGCGCAGCACCATTCAGGGGCGCGGCCGCAGGCCCAGGACATCGACCCCTTTGCCGGGACCGACTTCGATTTTGGGCCCGCGATGCAGGGTCAGGTGGCCACGAGGTATTGATAGCGAAGAACGAAGCATTGGTGCCGTTAGAATAGCTCTTTTATTTGATACCCTCTTGTTCTACTTCCTGCCATCTCTAAACTGAAGATCACTGCTGCGGCAACTCCAGGTCTGCCTCGGTCATGTCACCGTCTTTTGGCAGAAAGGGGAAAAGCAAGAAAAGTCCAGCAATACAGAAGATCGACGACATCCATTACCGCTAAACGCCCCGGAACGACAAGCAGCTTCGCAACATAAAGCTCTTTCTCCTTGATAGCCTGGGCAAGATATACGCCCAAGTCGCCAAAATCTTCAACCTTGCCCAGCTTGTCAACAAGGTACTCAACATCACGAAGCATGCTGCAAGAGTTATCAGAAATTATAGCTCCAAGCGAAAAGGGTGTCCGGGTCTTACCAATCACGGCCGGTCTCCGTGTGCAGGTCTACCTCCCTGAACACATCGCCAAAGGAGTCCTTGTAGCTCGCAAACACTGGTACCATCACCAAATCCACTGCCTCATTAGGCAAGTACTTGTTGAGCACTTTGGAGAGCTTGGTCGTGTCCTTGGCCAAGTCCTTTGCGTACTTCCGTACGTCCTCAGAGCTCTCTTGGTCCCATACCGTCTCGCAGGCCTTCCGGGACAGCAGACGCGCGCGGGAGGCCATGATCTCCACCAGCTTCTGGTAGATAGCGTCTTGATGCTCTTGCAACGCGCGCCGCACCTTGTCGAACTCGCCTCCAAGGTCCGCGCTGAGCCGGCTGGTGTGTGCTTGGCGTTGTACAAACTCCTGGATGTACGGGAGGATGGCAGTGAGAAACGACAACGCTTGTGACGCAAGTGCGAGGTGCGCCGTCGTGATGTTCGGAAGCTTGGCGGCGGAGCGGATGGCGCCGGCGCAGAGGACAAGCTGCCGACAGCGCGAGTCGAACAAAAGTAAGTACGACACGAGTGACTTGGCGATATCCGGAGTCCTGGACGGAATGCCGCTGATCAGGCGCAGAAACCGCCATGTGCCTTCGAGGCAGAGGGCAGCCGAACACGGAAGGTAGAAAGTCATCCCGTCGATGACCGGGCCTCCGATCTTGTCTTCCGCGTTGCTGTCTCCCGTACCTCCCATCTCCCCAGGGAGGTCCTTTCGGCACTGCCTGGCACGCAGCAGCGGTGTGCAGGGATCCCGAGTGGGATGGGGTGCTGCAGCGAATGCTAGACGGTGGAGTCGACATCAACAACACGCGAGGGCGGGGCTTTGCCACTGCACTGGAAGCGGCGCTGGCTGTGTCAGGGCGGGAGCCAGAGCAGGGGTCCAAGAAAGAGACTCGGATCGCGGATTGGGGGATGGCTAAGACGAGCAGGGTCCGCTTTCTACTCGATCGCGGGGCCGATGTCAACGTCCAGGGTGGGCGGTATGGATTCCCGCTACAGGCGGCGTGCTGTGAGACGAAAAGGTCCCAAACTCATTGTGATCGGTGTTTCGTTGGCGTCAAATTCCTCCTGGACAACTGCCCAGACATCCACATCAACGCCCAGGGCGGCACGCACGGCACGGCACTTCAAGCCGCGGCGTACTGGGGCCAAACGCTTTCTGTCAAAGCGCTGCTACAACACGGGGCCGATGTCAACCTACGCGGAGGCAAATGCCGGAGTGCCTTGAACGCGGCCATTTTCAGACATTTCTGGGACATTGTCGAAATCCTTCTCGAGGCTGGGGCAACGCCTGACTGTCAGCTACTATCAGAACCCGACGAAGAGTGGCTTGCGCAGGTTCAGGAGGAAGAAGGCCAGGGTGCGGTGCAACGGTACCACGTGTTTTGGGAGAAGCACAAGAGCACATGAATCGGCGCATTGTAATTAATTAGGTACGTATTTTATCTCACTGCGTTCTCCATCACAACCCGATCAAAGCCAAACAGTTCTCAAAATAGCCATCCGAACACCCTCCCCCTCTCCCTGTCCCAAGGCTCCCCTTGCCACAAGCAGCGGCAGCACCCCCTGACCACTCCAACTCAACACTCCTCTCTTCCATTTCCTCAGAAAAACTCCCAGATGTCTCGTCGACCCCGTCCCCCTCCCCCAACGACTGGCTGACACGCAGCCCGGTAACCTCATGGCCTATCCAAGGGTAGCCGGCGCGGTCCTGGTCGCGCAGAAAGACGAGATCAAGCTCCTCGCCGACAAACGGTGTTTGGCTAGGAAACATCTGGCGGCGGGGGCGCGAGGCCGAGATTTTGGCTGCCACGTCGGCGGCCCCAATCTCGCCCGTCATCATGGTGATTGATGTACAGGAAGCGGATGGCGGCAAGGGGCGGGTGACGGGTCCTCCCGCCCCTGTCCTTCGAGAGGCCGCCGCCATGGACACATCTTGCGGGCGGGCCACGTCATCTGCTACAGTTTGTCTTTGTTTGATGGGTCGGGTCGCGTGCCGGCGTTCCTGTGTGAAGGGCGTCCAGTCAGGTGCTGGGTTGCCCCGGAAGAAACTACCAGCCTCCGCGCTCTGTTTGGGAGAGGAGGTATCATCCAACCAACCATATTTTACTTGGTCGCGTTTGCTGAGAGCTTTCTTTGTCCAAGATTACGCCCGACACAAAGACAAGACCTATCAACTATAGAGATGTACCTGGAGAACAACCAATGTGTTAGTCAGAGGCAACTAGACGAGTGCCTTATTACTTGCCTGACCAGGTACCAACGAAAGGAAGCAGAATTGAAAAATGGACAACCAATTTTGCTGCAACCAGCCAACATCTCACCGATGGTATGTCAGTTGGCTTTCACAAACTGTCACGCTTCCTCCGGTGCACGGGCTCGCTCCTTTCTTTGGGAGGCCCTATATCACACATGTTATAGCCCCTTGTTGGCTCGTTGGGGATGTCTCGTCCTCCAACTCAACACACAACTTACCCAACAGCGCTTTACCAGCGTTTCTTTCTTGGTTTTCATGTGCCCTCGGACGTCAAAAAATGCTTTCTTCGTTTATCCCCGCGGTAGAGTTGACAGCCACCTGTCTGCCGCATATGGCTGCCGACTCGCAGCGGTCCTTCTCCGGTGATACAAGGATTCTATCAAGTTAGACCTGACCCCTGGGACTTCACCTGACCAAGGCAATATTATTAGCAACCAACAAATGGAGGCGAGGCGGAACCAACTACGTAGATAGGGAATGCGCCAGTTCACGGGACCGCAAGTAGGGACTTAGGTAGGCCGGTCCTTGGCGAGTGGAGGTGTCTAGGTAGGTACTTATATAAGGAGCTCCCTCTCTTGACAAAATTTGAAGAGGTAAATACCCATCAATCATCTCATCTCCCTCCTATCCTTGCCTGACGCACCGATTTCGAAACACTTCCCGTGTGACGCACTGGACTCCGAATTCACTCTCCCCAAATCTCATCGCCAATAATTACCCCGACCATAATGTGCCGTAATCTCAAGTACAGCCATGCGGATGGAGGAACAAGCTATCGATTGGAACTCTGCCATCTCAGGGCTAATCCCCAGCGTGGGCGGTGCCCCGAATCACTGTGTCCGGGCACATACTTTGACCAGAACGTATCTCGGACGGTTGCACCCACGTTCGGCCAGTGGCGATTCTGCACGTGTGGCTCTATTAATGCCAGTGTAGGAGGATGCGGCCGCTCATACGGCACTTACGAGAACGACCTCGGGGTGGCGTGGTGCGGTCACATATGCTGCGATATTTGTCTGGGCATAACGTGTAAGTTGACGGTGCTGGCAACCTGTGGTCAACAGTCTGGTTGGATTGTACTAACTGACGTAGCGGGAGTTCTGGTTACTTCCCCGGCAATCGACCATGCGTAATCGTGGACGGGCACAAGTCACTCCACCTGTACACTCGCAGGGGCTTATGCGGGCGTAGACTTGGGTTACATCTACAGTGGAAGCATGGACTGGGGCTAGACGTGGTATTTTTTTTATTTCTTCCTCTTTTTAGTCTCATTGGCCTCGTCAGAGCTCAACCTCTGGTACTCAACAGCTTTTCCATCATTAGACCAATAGACTTATTTCTTTTAGGAGCTAAGTAATAGCGGGGCTTGAACCACCGTAATCTCGTCTGCCTTCCCGGTTGATGGAAACCCTTGTTCGTCAGTTGATAATATCTCGCCGTCCGTCGTCAACTAGAAGGTGGCAGGTCTCTTGATGGAGAGCTTACCCGACGTTTTTCCCCTATAATGTTAATTCAGACATAAAATAATGGATTGTCCTCCTCCATCGTTGACTCCAGCTATAGAAATTGCCAATGTTAATACGTTATCATGTGTGTCGCCGATCATCACTACCTAAATTAACACAGAGAGATTGCAAGACAGCATGATAACTCCCATTGACTAAGGTACTCAACGAAAGCGGAATGTAGACTGAAACAAGGCTGGCCGGTAGTCCTATTTGACAGGAGTAGGTTGTTAGGTATCTTATACAGGTAGGTAAGGTACCTGTTACTGAGCCCGGCAGACTTGCAACCGCGTTCTGATAAATGATAGGTAGCTACCTTAGCAATGTAGGTGTCTAGATTCTAAATACAAGAGTGTGGTAAGACGGGCAGTTAGAGTTTGTTTATCTGTTCTGTGTAGTTATTTGAGTATATGTCATGTACTGCGACAACGGACCTCTAATTAGATCTGGATTCGGCGGGACGTTTGAGGTTATTGCGTCAAGAAGACATGACTGAATTACCGCCGAGGTACCGATTATCCGTTATGTCTTGGCTTGTAAGTGCTCCCATTGATAGCCATTATTAGCCACTACTTTATACGAGCTCTTCAAGGAGACCCCCTCGGTATCTATCTCAACAAGCTCGTCTTATGTTGTCCTTCCGGCACAACACAAAGAAACGTGATTACAAAGAGGGTTGTTCACGAGTGCCATTTCTATAGTCTCTTTATACCCGTAGGAGAACAAGGTCTTTATCTTCATTGTTCAGTCATTCCTTGCAAACCGAGCCTCAAATCCCTCTCTGTGTGCAGCAGACAAGCACCAGCGCGCCGAGTCGCGACTTGATCGCAATCTGGCAACTCTGATTACCTACCTATATAAAGAGGCCCCATCTCGCTGATGAAATGGAATTGCTGCGGAATATTTGCTCTCATCAAGCACCTAACATTCAATTCTTACATTTCGCGATTCAACGATTTCGAAGAGTACCGCCCTCGGACTGAACTCCAAACATCATATTCGCACAGGCCATCGACTCAAAAAGATCCAACAACCAAATAACTCGCAACGGGAGAGACGACGACAAGATGCTCTTCTGTTTCGACCCTTCTTCGAGGTTCGAGACGTGCTTCTGGTGGCACAACTGTCAAGCCACCGGCGAGTTCTGCCAACAGCAAGGCGATTGCCGCCCACCATGCTACCTGCAAGACCGCGGTAAGGGGGAAAAACGTAAGTTCAAAGGCGACCCGAGTTCTCTCGTGGGGCAAAAGTGTGGGACGCTCGGCTGCAACTACACGGTGACGTCTGACACTGCCCTCTTGAACGCCAAGGGTTTGGCGGTCCGGACTATCGGCGGGGCGAACCTTGCGCCGGAACGCGACCAAATCTCACACATGCGTTGCTGCCACTGCAAGTCAGAGAAGTTTGGTGGTCATCTCGCTAAGAGGGTGTACGAAGACGGGTATTGTGTCAAGTTCCATGACTGTCGTCACGCAAGAGAGTACCGGGAGCGATTGAAGACCGGGGACCTTGAGACTCGTCTCGAAGGCTGTTCTTGTGTCGGCCTGAACATTTATGACGAAGTGATTGCCGACTGGTTGCCCCCCGACAGCGAAGGCAAAGAGCGGTGGGCATGGACCAAGGATTGCCCGCTGTTTCAGCACCAACCTCGGAAGGACGGAAAGACCAAACGCCGGGCAAGTACCTAGGTAGGTAGGTCTATCGTGGCAAGATCCGGTTGTCTACCAGGTAAGTTAGAGGCAGCGGAGGGGATGTTTGGGTTTCCTATCGGCTAGTGGGTTTGCAGGCGTGGACTCGCACGGGTTGCATTTAGAGTTGGAGTTATAGATCGGGACTGTTAGCCTTCTTCTGTCAGCGTC
>FTCU01000656.1_pt1 | contig 11404 bp, 7 predicted proteins | sample 1639521 | NCBI WGS metagenome assembly FTCU01 (sample SAMEA3914864, study PRJEB12502) | metagenome | biome: forest; material: soil | place: USA | collected 2012-03-12 | depth 0.3 m
GGTCGGCGATGTCCCGCAGCGGGATCGCGTCCGTGTCGAGATACACGCCGCCGAACTCGCGCAGCGCTTCCAGCCGCAAAAAGTCGGCCTTGTGCGCCATCCACTTGATCTCGACGCCCTTGTGCGTGTGGTGCGGCGGCGTGACGTGGCGGAACTCGACCCCCGGGATCGCGAGGATGCGTCTTGTCCAGGGCGTGCCGGACTGCCGCGCCCGGGAGACGACCTCGGGCGCGGCATCGCTGTGGATGTAGATGCGCTCGGGGCTCCAGAAAATGTGCGCCGAGTAGATGGAGATGAAGACGCTGAAGCTGAGGCGGAGCTCGTTGGCGTCGCTCAGAAGCCAGACGTAGTGGACGATGTTGGGGATCACGACGGGCCCGGCGCTGGCGTGTGAGGTTTCGGAACTGTCGCAGACATCGTCGGCAACCGAGGTGAACTGGAAGGTCCGGTAGGAAAACCGAGTGCCCCAGACGAGGTAGTGCCCGCCTGCCACGAGTGTGAAGCTGATAAGGAGGGCGAGGGCCACCAGAAAGATTCGTGACTTTGAAAAGATCCTGGAGGCTTTTTGGGGTGCGGACGACTTGAGAAGGGAATACATGTACATATTGGGCAAAAGATGGCGGACTACGGACTGAAAACCAGCCAGGTAGAACGACAGCCGTGCGAAAGCAATGATGATGGTGACAAGCCCCAACTCAGGTCGAGACGGAGTACCAACTTGCGCGGGCCTGGGAGCCCCTGGCATCTATCGGACTCTCACATCGCACTCTGGGGCTCAGCCTAGCCAGTCCAGAGCTCAAATAGGTACACAGTCATCACAAGAGACGGCTACCTAGGAACTTGAACCGCCTTGTCCGCAGGGTTCAGGGACGGGCCGCTGCCTTGGATTCAGGGGGTGGGCCCCGGGATCGACCAGGACCCTGAAGATGAAGATGGATCCAGGCTTGCGTAAACTTCTCAGGTAATCCAAACAAGTGGGACACCATTGGGCACCAAGACGTGGCAGAGCGGCAGCATGACTCGGTTTCGCTCGGATACTGACAGGCTCGGTTTCGCTCGGAACCCGCCGCGCGGCTCGCACGCCCTCAGCCACCATGAGATGTCGCGTGTTGTGTCCCAAATCCGACTCGATTCCGAGGTGGATCAGGCTACAAGCGAATTGCTGATCATGCAGGTTGCTCGTTAGCTCACCCAATCGGCCATGGTGCCGTAGAACCCTGACCACCTACTTGTTCACTGCCCGGCAGGCATCTCGGGGCGTTGGCACGCTGACGAGCTGAAATCGTAAAATCCAACGTCAGATTGAGTGCCTAGGTACCCGACCTCTGCCGACCTAGCTAGTTCGACCAACTTGAGATCTGAGTCCACCACAGTGAGATTACAAGCGCTTACCTGTACCTATGTCAGCGGCTGCTACCAGCACCTGTGAAATAAGGCAATTCAAATGAACAAAGAATGAATAGGCACCACTGAATAACACCACAAAATGGCCAAGCAATGCCTACCTGGCTACCTAGGTAAGGTACCTATAAATGCTTGGAGCCTCCCCGTCCATTTCTGTGACTTTATCCTTTCATGGCTCTTCCCGCTCTCTCCTTTTCTTCAATTTTTGGTCCTCGACCCTTCAGCTCTTTCTTTCAATCTTTTTTGTGTCCGATTGCATCTCATTGCTGTGTCTTTGCTTGCCCCCATTGCATCAATTTGTCGACTTTGGGTGCTGCTTTCGATGGCTTTCCTCTCAACATCGTAACAGAATGCTTACTCCAAAACGTCTCTCTGGAATAAAGCAAGCCACTTCGTCATACAGGGCAAAGTAATGTCAATCGAGGTTATGTCTCCAGGTTACAGCTAGATGGTAGCCGTGGACAAGGATAGGCATTGCCGGCTGGGCTCTCATATGGGTTGATTTAACCACCACAATTGCCGGCTATAAACACAGAAGCAATTACAACAAAACACACACGTCACGCTTGGCAGATTGCTATAATTAAGCGCATCCCCAGTGGTCTGCCAGGCCAGACGGATATAATATGTCGGCCCCTCGCTGCCCCAGATCCCCGTTCCCCGGGTCCGCGTCCCTCCTTGTCATTCACTTGGTGTTACCAGTCCTGACCTCATCATGCTGTTCTCCACCAACACGATCGCGTCTGTCCTCCTCCTCACCGGCGTCGTGTCCGCACAGACGCCGGCGGGGTTCGTGCCCGAGGTTAAGGAGAAGCTGGAGATCATCTTTGGCACCAAGACCGTGGCCACTCCCGGCGCCAGCCTGGCGAAAGCAGGTATGTGCTCTCATCTCCCCAGCAAACTACCTCCGAAAAAAAGGCGACTAACCCTCTCCAACACTCTAGACACGGCAAAGCAGCCGACCCTCGGCGTGACAGGCGCCCCTCTGAACGGCACCTCCTACCTGTGGCTGATGATTGGTAATTATTGATGATTTCCCTCCCCCTTTCCAAATTTTTACTCACTCATCAACTAACACCTCTCCACAGACCTCGACGTGTAACCAACCCTCTCCCTCCCTTTCCCCATCCAATTCCTCCTCCTAACAGTATTCATTCACCAGGCCCGCCAACTTCCAAAACCCGTCCGCCGGCGGCCGGCGCACCAACCTGCACGCCATGATCACAGGCTTCAAGCCGTCCACAACGGCCACCTCGGCCGGAGTGTACACGCTGACACCGCCCAGCAGCAGCGCCGCGGGGCCCGTGGCGTACGTGGGCCCGGCGCCGCCGGCCGAGAAGCCCGCGTACGCGCACCGCTACGTCAGTCTGCTGTACGAGACGGCGGCCGGGTTCGCGGTCACCAAGACCCAGGTCGGGCAGACGCTGGGGTTTGACCTGGCGGCGTTTGTGGGCAAGGTCGGGTTGACGGTGCCGGTGCGGGCGGGGTATTTTAATGTGACGGGGTGAGGGGACAGAAAGGGGATCTTCTATTAGCCTAGCTTCTATGTGTGGTATCCCCTGAAGGCCGCGTCTCTGTATGCCAACTGTCTCGAGGTAAAAGCTGTGAAGCCACCCGATATATCTAAGCCCGGAGCCCCATGGCGTTCGCTGCCCAGCCAAGGCCGCAGTAAGTATCTTGGTGTAAAACAGAGTGTTAACGGCAAATCTGTTACTCTGGGCCAAGAAAGAAAGAAAGAGAAAGGGGAAAGAGGGGGAAAGGAAAAAAAGGAGAAGGAAAATAAAAAGAAGAGAGAAGAGAAAAAAAGAAAGGGGGAGGGAAAAGAAAAGAAGAAAAGAAACGGAATGGCAAGCCCTACCTGTTCTATCCCCTTCCATGCCTCAACAGATGACATCCGGGTCGAGGAGGGTGTGGACCGTGTCCCAGAGCAGCTTGACGTCGTACGAGTTGTTAAACAAGAAGTCTGCCTTCTGCTCAAACGAGGCGCCGCAGAGCTGCAGCACCGCCATCATCCAGTCGAACACCGTGTCCCGCACCATGGTGTAGGCCTTGATCTTTCGTCGCGTGTGCGCCAGCCAGACGTCCGGGGTGGCGTCCGCGGGCGGGTCGACGACGGCGCCGGTGAGGAAGGGCCGCAGCTGGAACCAGTCGAGGTACAGAAACAGCGTGAACTTCTAGTTCAGGTAGTCCCTGCGGCTGAGGTGCTCGAGCGGCAGGATGCTGGGCAGCGCGAAGGGGAATTGCGCCATGGGCGGGATGTCGCCGATATCGAGGGCTGGGTTGGGCGCGTCTTCGGAGTAGAGCATTTGATGCAAGGGTCCTGCGTTGTGGTATGCCATGTTCTCTGCGGGCTCATCTGTCGTGGACTCTGGTGCGGTGTCTGCAGGGGTCGAGCGTCGACCTTGACGTGCGACAGTCAGTTAGCGGCCTCTCGGTGAAAGTGCTTGCCGCAACTTTTGATACCTACGGGGGGTAGATCTGTAGTTATTTGTGGACGAGCTGATGATACAGTTGAAGTTGCGCTGAATTTTGTTGACGAGTGCCATGTTCAGTGATGCAATTCGAACGGCATCCGAGGTTCGGGAGCCGCTTGAAATTACCTGCCCGGGAAAGGATGCCCCGACGGGACACAGCTTGACACGAAACCGGCGTTAGTCAGGGAAACAGAGGAAGGTGGCAACGTGGAAGGGGCCTCGAGACTGGCCCATGAGGAAAGAGCTCTCTCGTGTGTGTGTAGATAGATGCCGAGTAAGGAGCTTGCCGCGACCAAGCTTCTCTAAGCAGGATTGGATTGTGCCAAGTCAATGGCGTTGATCATCTGAGTCTCTGACAAGAGCTGAACCCAAGGTTCCCCACGATCTCCACTTCGCTGGACTGGCTTCCCCTCACCAACATCGCACGTCAGCCAATCTCACGGCTGCCGCTTAAGCTTACCCTGCTTTACCGTCTAGTGCGGCGAGGCACAGATAACTAGACCTCGATGATCTTGCCACGAAGAGTTAGCAGATGTTTGAGGCTCTTTATGGGATGGATGTTGGTGCGTGGGTCTGCCGCCTCCACTTCCGGATCGGGCGCCTGGAACCCCCTTATCACGACTCAACGGGCCAACGGCTGTCACTCCTCTTGGTCAGGCCGGATGGAGACTCCGACCTAGCCCCGACGCCGGGTTCGAGGGTCGTGCATATACGGGGATTCTGCTCCGTGGCTGCGACGCATGGCGGGCCCGATTATGGACTGCCGAAACGCCCAGCCGAATGTGGCGGGGGTCAGCGCCCGCCACGACAATAACCGAGGTGTAAGTGCTGGCCTGCCGCACAACCCGCCAACTGGACACACGGAGAGCAACACGGGTGCTCGACCTGGCAGTTACAGAGCCGGGGTTCTCCACGCCCAACGGCCAACCGGTGGAGGGTTGGAGCAACTTGGCATTTGCCAAATGGCTCGGCGTGCCACAGGAATCCGGGGTAGAGAGACTTGCCGTGGGGCAAATCCGGGGTAGTCTCCCCGGGGGTGGAGATGACCCCATGCATCCCAAACTAACACTACTGGCAATCTAGACAGCTAGAGGGGCATCCGGAGTCCATGACGCGTGGACAGCGCGGTCCAGGCAAGCCCAGAGGTGTTGAGGACAACCCCTGACGCACATCCCTATAAAATGAGGCAGGCTCCTCTCGCCTCCTGAACCGTCGGTCCCAACATCTCCAGCAGAGCTCGACTAGCCTTGCGTCTCTCTGCAGACCTCCGATTTCACTCTTCTCATTCCACGGCGCCTGGAAGGCTCCTAGGACACCATGAGCTCCAACGAGAAGGACTCTGTGGACCAGTCGGTGTATGCTGCCCAGCATGTCGAAGGGTGAGTCTCAGGACAGGATGAGACAGCTTCTCATAAGGCAGGAGGCTAACACTGAACCTGGCCAGATCGGTGGCACCGCAGTTCGACCCGGTAGAAGAGGGAAGGCTTCGGAGAAAGATCGACCGCTTTCTCGTCCCCGGCGTGTCTCTGCTGTATCTGTTCTGCTTTGTTGACAGAACCAACATCGGTATGTGGATTAACAACAGCCTTTCGAGGCCCCAACTAACTTTCTCTCTCTCTCCCAGGCAATGCGCGTCTCGCAGGCTTCGAGAAGGAGCTCGGCCTCTCGGGCAATGACTACAACATGGTGCTCTCCATCTTCTACGTCTCGTATGCGCTGTGCGAGATGCCCAGCGTGCTCCTGTGCAAGTACATCGGCCCGGGCTGGTTTCTGCCCCTGACGACGCTCGGCTTTGGTGCTGTCACTATCGGAACCGCCTTCTGCCAGACAAAGGCCCAGATTATTGCCTGCCGCTTCCTGCTGGGCATCTTCGAGTCCGGAATCCTCCCGGGCGTCGCCTACTACTTCTCCCGCTGGTACCGCCACAGCGAGCTGACCTTCCGCCTGGGCATGTACATGATCATGACCCCGACCGCCGGCGCGTTCGGCGGCCTGCTCGCCTCGGGCATTCTGAGTCTGGACCACTTTGGCTCGCTGACGTCGTGGAGGATGATCTTTGGCATCGAGGGCATCATCACCAGCGGAATTGCGCTGATCATGCTGTTCCTGCTCACCGACAACCCCTCGACGGCGCGCTGGCTGACGGCCGAGGAGAAGGAGCTCGCCATCGCCCGTGTCATGAGCGAGCGCGTTGCTCAGACCGAGGTGGTCGACAAGATGAACTTCACCAAGCTCAAGAACGGCGTCTCCAACCCCGTGACGCTGATCACGGCCTTCATCTTCCTCTGCGGCAACATCATGGTGCTGGGCATCTCCTTCTTCCTGCCGACCATCATCAGCACCATCTACCCGGGCAGGACGCGCGTGCAGCAGCAGCTCCTCACGGTGCCGCCGTACGTGGTGGGCGCCTTCTGCCTCATCACCGTGTCGTACCTCGCCACCCGCTTCAACACGCGCCAGATCTTCCAGATCGCGAGCGCGCCCCTCGTCATGGTCGGCTATGCCATCTTGATCAAGAGCACCGACCCCAACGTGCGGTATGCTGCCATCTTCCTGACGGCCAGCAGCGCCTTCTTCGGCGGCTCGCTGTGCAACGGCCAGGTCAGCGCGAATACCGTGTCGGATACGTCGAGGAGCGTGGCTATCGGCACGAATGGTGAGAGGCCCCGTTACTATTGTGACAATGACTTGACTGACATGCGCCCAGTGCTCTTCGGCTACCTGGGCGGCCTGATCGCCACCTGGACCTACCTGCCGTGGGACGGCCCCATGTACCCCATCGGCAACGGCCTGAACCTGGCCGTCTCGAGCACCATGGGGATTGCCGCCGTCGCAGGCCTCGTGTACATGAAGGTGGACAACAAGAAGCGCGACCAGGTGACCGAGACCGACAAGATGGAGCAGTTGGCGGGGTTGACCCCCAAGCAGATTGCCGATCTCGAATGGAGGCATCCCGATTTCAGGTGGAGGCCGTAGAGCAGCATCATACCTGACTCTGTGTTGCCCCCGTCGGGGAATGATGACACAAATTACCCGGTGCTGAGACAGGCCTTTTGGCGTCTGAATTTGACCGGATCACCACAAACCACAAACCAAACAAATCCCAAATGTGACTGCACGGCCGCTGCTGACTGGCCGGCCCAAACCCGGGGCCCAAACTCGGACCCGGGCCGGCCGCCGGGCCTGTCCCGGCGTAAAACGGAGGCCCCCACACTTTCCGGTCGCCAAACCCGGCCGCCCGGGGTCCGGCCCTTATGTTTCAACTTAATCCGCTGTCATGAATTTGTGAGGTTGGGTCCAACTGCCAGGCCGAGACGCCCCAAATAACCTTATTCTCGACACGTCGGCAACGCCGCCTAATGAAACCCGGCAAGGCCGCCCGACGGTTCGGTTGACACGCCCGCAACCCCTGAACGTGCCGGCTATTTGTGTAACTCTTTCGCAATTCCCCATAAACTTGAATGTCTCTCCATACTTGGCCGGCGCTGCGGTGCCATTTCTTTCTCATTGGAATTTGCCAACCCGATGTCATCCAACATGTCTTCTGCCAGGCAGCCACGCCGGGACCCGAGGCAAAATGCGCCACCAAAATCGCAATCTGCCACGACGACAACCACCACCAAGCAGAGAGTTGTCGTGGGAGGCAAGCCGGTGGAGGTAACCGGTATGGCACGCCCGTCCCTCGACACGACCCATCGTCACCGGCTAACAACCCAGAAACCAAGGAGTACTTTGTCAAAAAGACGGTGTGGACCCGAGTCCTCACTGGCGGCAGGAAGGCCGTCGCGGCCTCCGGCTGGAACTACCCCAGCGAATCCTTCGACCGCTTCATCCCCCACGCTGCCAAGGTGGGCAAGGACAGCAGCGGCTTCAACATGAGCTACTACCGCAAGTCTTTCTTCCTGCTCGACAAGCAAACGCAATACGACCTCTACCGGTCGGGCCTAGCTCCCAAGATGACCAGGGTGGAGGTCGAGATGCTGCGGGCCTCGGGACGCAAGTGGACCTATGACTACGAGGACGAGTCGGTCATGTACGACGCCCACATCTCGCCCAGTGGCTACGAAGCACCCATGAAAGACCTCGTGGCCGATGCCAAAGAAGCCAAAGCCGCGGCCCTCGCCGCCGCAGCCAACAAGAAGAAGAAGCCACAACAACAACAACAAGCTGCCAACCCCAACGCCATCGCCAACCAAAAGAAGAAGACAAGCCAGAAAAAACCAGCCCCCAACCCAAACAACAACCACCCAGACGCCCTCCCTTCCTTCCCGACCGCAGCAAACTACACCACCACCAAGATCCAAATCCAACAGCGCCCACCACCACCACTAGCATCAACCACCACGCAACGACCCCAATCACAATGGAGACCTTCCCAGCCGCCGCCGCCGCAGCAGCAGCAGCAGCAGCAGCAGCAGCCGCGTCCGTACCCTCAACCAACAGCCCAGCCCCAACGCTTCTCCCAATATCGCCTACAACCACAGCCCCAACCCAACCCCTACTACTCCAACTCTTACCAAGGAGGAGGACGAGGAGGAGGACAACCCCAACCCCAACCCAACCCCTACTACTCCGACTCCTACCAAGGAGGAGGACAACCCCAACGCCAGATCCAAACCCAGAATTATTCCCGCCCCCAACGAGCACCGGCTCAGCCACTATCATCACAGCCACCACAACTGCAAGGACAGCAGCAGCAGCAGGGAGGGCTGTTTGCCCAGGCACAAGCGCAGCGGAGGAGTGTGGTGGCCGTGCCTGTTGTACGGGCGAGGCAGTCTGCTATTGCCGTTGGGGGGAGTTCGAGGTGGTGAGCTGAGGGATTCGTTTTGGGTAGGTGTTGATAGGATGGGAAGAGGGGAGGAGGGAGGGGTTGTGGATTGTGATTTTCTTTCTTTCTTTCTTTCTTGTTGGTTGGTTGGTTGGTTGGAATGGGAAGAATTTTGCTGGGCTTTTGTTTGTTTGGCGCTCTTGCTTTGTTGACTGGAGGGAGTTATGATTGCAGGATGGTCTGGGAGTCGAGACAGTCTGGAATTTATTGGAATGGCACTTTGCTATGAAAGGGGCCGTGATCCTGCGATAAATATACAAACAAGAGACTCATTCTATTGACTTCGCTGCCGAATCGGGAGAGACCGGGTAGACGCACCCTGCTGGATGGCGGTTCGGCCCAGCTCAAACATCCGCTCGGCTAGGGTGAGGAACAGCTGTTAGTAGTGGGTCGAAAAAAGAAAAAGGAAAAGAAAACTTGCCGTTCGTGTTCCGGAAATTCAGAAACCTAAACCCGTTGGGCATGGAGTGCAGGTGCTGTTTGCCGGTCTCGTCGAGTTGCACAACCCAGGTTGGTCCCGCGAAGCTCGCGGGAGTATGGGGGTGCGGGGAGGTGAAGAACGAGTCCGGTACTGAGAAACAGTCTCAGCATTTTTCCCAGATGGAAAACTTGAGGAGGTAACCGCTTACAATCCTGAGAGAACAGTGTGCACCTGTTCCGGCTCGCCACGATGAGCCGGTAGTTGCCTTGATGGCCCCGCGTGATGATGAGGTCTGCGTCGGCGATGATGGCCACGTCGCAGTGAACTTCTGTCGCTTGTCTGTTGGTCAGGTTAGAACCAGAACTTCGACTTGGTATGGCTGATTAACGCCATCGCTTACAAGTGCAACGCAACAGTCTCGTCTGGCTGCGGATGTTGCAAGGCCGCGATGAAGAGTTCGGTCCGCATCTCCTCAATTCGGTTGTGCAACCTCTTCGCGCCTGTGCTCGGGTTAGTCCCGGTCGGTTCTCTTTTACTTCTTTCATAAACGAGATCTGACCTTCTGGGGATGCCATGTGGAAGACCACGTCCGCCTTCTCCAAACGGCTGATCTGTTGGTCTTCCATAAACCCCAAACATTGGACCTTTTCGAGTATCACGCAGGCATTGCCTTCTTCAAGCGTCAAAGTGGTCGTGTGGTCCACTAGAGACAGTGAGCGACTTTGAGAACATTGGAACTGGGAGGACTGGTCACTCACAGTGGACGATGCATTTCGTGACATCCGGTGTTCCCCGGCTGGTGTCGTAGTACATCGCCAGTTCGGCTTGGTTCAGAGTAATGCTGCTAGAAGGACCGTTTGTGTTATCCAACTCGCGGTAGTTGAGAAGGCTCAGTCCGTTCACGTTTTCTTTTGAGAGCTCTCTGTGGTTGACGCGGAAGGTGACCTTGTCGATGAGCGGGTGGAGGTGCGACACATCGCTAGAAAGAAGTTTTCAGTGATCAATGGTCAATAGGTACGAATCAATGCTATGGGAATTCTGATATTTGTGCCCTACCTTTGGAGATGCAAGGTTCGCATCTTCTGGGCATCCGACAAGTGGACGAGTTGATTCGTGATGCCCTGTTGCAACGTGGCGCTTGCCCTTGCCTCTGCCAGGGGACGGACGAATGTCTCCTCAAATTCAAAAACATCTGGTGTCTTCTTAGATTTTGCATGGGACTGAATCAATCACCAAAGAAGCCTCTGCTTACCTGAGACTGAAACAAGCTTCATGTTTATCAACACCATCCCGTTGGTTGACTTGTCCAGGGCTTTGAAGAGCATCCACGATGCCGCGTTTCCCGGTCGACGGAAGGGAAAACAGAATGGCGATACTGTATAAAATCAGCCGTTCCAGTCAGAGCTTGCAGTTAGACGCGTGCGAACGGATGCGTACGGGATACGTTTCCAACTACGGAATGGGTCGAGTTCTGGCTTGCACACCTGCACGTGAACAACTGAGGGCAGACGGGTTCGTCCCAGTCATCGCAGAGGCAAGCCCGGGGACACAGAAGTTGAGGACCTCCAGCTGCCACGAGATAGACAGAGAACGACATGGGCACTCTCCCTCCCGGTTTGCCGGATTGTCGATTGGCGGGCGGTTTGCTCCTGGTAGTTGCAGCATCTTTGAGATTCTGGGCCCACCAGCAGTGAAGTTCCTTGAGCATCTTGGAGTTATCTATCAGGCTGTCCTCAATCCGTGAAGTCCGGGAGCTGTGCATGGTTAATTCCGTAATCCATAATCCTTAGTTTCGAGAGAAAGGGGCGCCTGTCTTACCTGACAATGATGCCCAGCACTAAGTGCAGGCTGTTGGTATGAAGCATGAGCTTGCTCCGTAGCGCCGCGATGTCACCGTCCTCGGTGGTCCACTTGATCTTTTTGTAATTCTTGACCAGCTCGGCGCTCCAACGTTGAAGTCGTGACTTGGTTGGGTCCTTCGGTTCGGCGACCGCTCCATACTGGTTGACGATCTTCTCGAGGTGTTTGAGAGTCTCGCCGCAGCTGTCCACCATTCCGGATATTGTCCTTGCGCCGTCTTGCGTGTCGGCTTGGAACCGGGCAGGCAGCCCAGATGGATCGAGAGCCACGGCGGAGAGATCGCTGCCGCAGACGTCTTTGAATGCCGTCAGGGCGGCGCTGAGCGAGTACAGCTGGTTTTCCACCTCGCGAAACTCGGCAGGGGCTGACTTGCGCCCCTTGGTGAAGGCGTTGGCAATGCGCCAAGCGATCTTGGAC
>FTCU01001373.1_pt1 | contig 11398 bp, 13 predicted proteins | sample 1639521 | NCBI WGS metagenome assembly FTCU01 (sample SAMEA3914864, study PRJEB12502) | metagenome | biome: forest; material: soil | place: USA | collected 2012-03-12 | depth 0.3 m
GCCGGTGTGGGGATTCTGGGACGAGATCTCCCGGGGTAGGTTGGGGCTCGCTGGGACGGACCAGTTGCCGAAGGTTCCCGTCTCGAAGTCGCCGTCGTACAGGAGGTCGACGCCGGGAATCGGAGTCGCCGTGGGTTGCGGCACTTCCCCAACGGGATATGTCTTGGTCTGGCAGTCGGCGTTGTACGAGCAGAGCACGTTGGCCGTCAGGAGGCATGAGTACACGCTCGCCAGGGTTGAGATGGCCACGTCCACGTTCAAAGGGGTCGCGGCTGTCGACGTCGGGAAGCAGGCGGATGCGGTGGGGTTTGGCGCGTTGCCGTATGCCGTCAGAGCAGACTGACAAGAACGGAGCGATGACGACAGGGCGCGGGAGAAGAAGTTGGCGGGCATGCTGCTGAACTTCGCGCAGCTGGACGGAAGAGTGTCCTGGTAGCATTGTGCGGGTCCGGCAAGAGTCGGGGTGGGAGGGCAGAAGGTGATGGTTGTCATGGGAGGGCGTGCGGGCGTCGTCGAGGTAGGTTCAGTCGTCGACGAGGGGATGTCTGCTGCGGTGGGGACAGCGGAGGAAAAGGTTGCCTCGGTCGTAGTTGAAACCTCAACGGATGTGACCTCTGAGACTGACTCAGAACTCGAGATAGACAATGCCGTCGAGGTATTGGGCTCTTGGGTAGCCGAAGGAGACTCGGCCTCCGTCGAAACTGAGAGGCTGGAAGCAAGCGTCGACAAGCTGCTGGGTTTGCATCTGGGCCACGCGCCAGCGGAAGCGACGAAGAGCGGCAAAAGCGACAGGAGCCGCGCGGTTGAGAGCATGGGTGCCATAGTGGCAAAAGGGGCGGAAACGAGTGACGCGAATGGCAATTGGAGAGGGAGACAGCTTGTGTTCGACAGCAGAAGAAAGGGGACACAGTTCGCCGCTTATGAGGACTTCTCCAGTATTCTTACGGATACTCCGTACCCGGATGTTTTTCTCCGTTGTCTTGGCCTAATTCCATTCTTCTGGCCTCGACCACCAACGTGGCGGGTCTGGCGTGGATCTCTTGGGTTCAGCTCTCGCTGAGAGCACGGAATCGCAATAGCGCATCCCAAAATACGAATAGTCTGATCCGCTTTGTCCATGGGCATGCGAGCGAGCCCTGTCAAACCAGTGGCCAAGAAGGGCCTCGGCCCATTCTGGTGTACAAAACGCGGGTCTCGCCTCAGGACGCAGAAGACTGCTCACTAAGCAGGATCAGGAGGCCAACAGGAGGGAACAGAAAGTGGGATTATGTCAAGCTCACAGCGGGAGTGGGCGACAATTCGTGTTGCAATCAATAATAAGCTGGTATTAAAGATTGACGCCAATGGCCTTGATCAATCTCCTGGCCAGGGCCCGATTTAATTACTCTCCAGACGGCCCAGCGATGACTGTACCGACTTTGTCAGGCTGTCCAAAGTTTGGCGAACCATCCGAATTCCAGCCGACTTTCTTAGCCGCCGTATACCTGTTTCCATCACAAGCGCCGGTCTGGATCGAGGTGGCATGGTAAACGTTCCAAATCTCAGTCCCGTCAGGGCTTTGGAAAAACCTGTCACGGGCTCAGGCTATTAGATGAAATTCTGATTCGCAATCCGCGAGACCTGTCTGGAATAGGGGCCTCAAAACGCAGCTGGCCTGCAAAGACGACTCACCCGTTGTGTCCTGGCCCGTAGTTTCCATTGGCAGAGCTGAATAACGGCACAGTCTTTGTCCAACTGCTCATCAAGGTCAGGTCGCCACTCTTGTAAGTCAAGAGGCCAAGCTGGTAGCTGGAGGTCCAGCAGAACGAGGCAGAATACGAGAGAAACGTCTTTCCTCCGTGATACATCGCTGCCGGCCCTTCGTTCACCGGCGTGTCGACGCGCTCCCAGGCCAGGGTCGGCTCGGACAGCACACTGCGGGCGCCCAGCGACGTGGGCGAGTTCGACTGCATGCTCTGGGAGAAGCAACTCCAGACGAAGTACATCTGCGTGGGGAAGCGCAGGATGGTTCCGTCGATGCCCCAGTCCTGGGTGAGCTGCCCAGCGTAGGAGAAGCTATCCCACGGTTTTGCGCCGCCTTGGGAGCCATATGTTGGCCAACATGAATCAAAAAGAGCAAGGGGTCGGTCTGTCAGGGCATCTCTCACCTTTCAAGACATGCGGACGCTGGCCATCCAGGTTGGTGCTGGTACCCGCGGTGTAATAGATGTACCACCTGCGTGCGAGATTCAGTTTCTCGTGCCTGGTAACAAAAACGGAGGAGAGAACATGGGAGCGACTGACTTGTTGTCGATCTAATGCAGTTCAGGAGCCCACACATTACAACAGCGCGATGCGGTTTGTCGGTCCAGGCAATTCTAGTCTCTCCGTTTTTGAGACCTTCCAGAGTCTTTGCCCTAGTAATCTGCAGGTTAGTCCAAGTTGTGGTCATCAAGTAATAGTATCCGCCCGAGTAGGCAATGTGAGGATCAGATCCGTTGGTGGGCTTGAGAGGATTGGAGAAGGAAGCTGCGGAAGCCAAGGCCAAGAGGCTGGCCACGGCCCCAACGAGAGCAGTAATAGTCTTCATGCTTCTGGCCGGAAAGACAAGTCCAGAGCAAAGGTGACGGGGTTCGTCAAGGTTGGCGAACTGTGTGCCGCTTCATCCTCGATCACTGAACTCTTGACTCCCCATCTTCTGTCTACTTATTCAGGGTCCTTCTGTCAAGCATCATTAGGTACCTGTATTCTTGGCTCCCACGCCGATTTGGTCGAAAATCGGAGAAACTTACCCAACTACCGACGCAGACTCAAAAACCTCGGCAATCTGCGGAGCCAAGCGCCCCGAATGCCCCTTTTGCGCTGGTGAAACGTCAACACCCGAAGGACATCGAGTTTCGAGGCCCAGGCCCCCAGCACACAACCATCTCGGTCAAATGTGTCATTGGTGCGCATCGCGGCTCCAGACTCAGCATGTGCTGGTACCCCGGAATCTGGGCCCCCGCTCTTCAACTGGGGTTACGTCGAGCGATGAGACCTCAATGCACTCCATACCGGGAAGACTGTCACTCTTGCTCCGGGAGCCTGGGTTTTTCAACTGGATGGAAAAACCGATGCATCCCCATTTGGGATTACGTCCGTCGATGGAAGAATTGGTGCCTGAAGGCCTCCACGCCAACGTGCCCGCACGGCTGAGTCCCGTCATCGCGTGTTATTGGTCCCAGGGTACCTACTTGCGAGATTTGGCCCGCAAGCCCAACCCCATTTGTGGTCATTCCGAAGCTGCTCTTGCTTGCTGCCGCCCCTTATTTCCTCTGTACGCATATGGTGTATATAGGTTGGTAGGTAGGTACCTAGGTAACCACCCCAGCTGTAGCTTGGAAGAGTCGGATCCTCCCAGTTTCGTAGCTACCTGTGGCTCCTTCACCTTCGTCTTGCTGATTATTTGGCTCTTCAATTATGGTCAATATTTCCAGTCTGTTCGGAGCTTTAGCTCTACTCCCCGCTCTGGTCTCGGCATACGCTCTCCCCGAGGCCTGCAGCGGGACGTGCACCAACTCCCACGATCCCTCCATCATCCGTCGGAGTTCTGATGGCCTCTACTTCCGCTTCTCGACGGGGGGCAAGATTGCCATCCATACGGCGACGAGCCTCACCGGCCCTTGGACCTACCGGGGCGCCATGCTGCCGAGTGGATCTTCTATCAACTTGGCTGGTAACCAGGACCTCTGGGTACGTCGTTGCGCCTTGGTCGCCTTCAAAACCGCTTCTCCCCCAAGCTGACAACACGACTGCATTTTCACAGGCCCCAGATGTCTCACAGATCGGTAGCTACTACTACGTGTACTACTCGGTGAGCACGTTTGGGGTTCAAAACTCGGCCATCGGCATCGCCCGGTCGTCCAGCATGGACGTGGGCACATGGATCGACCTCGGCTCCACGGGAGTGGCGTCCAGCACGGGCATGTCGTACAACGCTATTGACGGCAACCTGATCAACGACAGCGGCAACTACTTCCTCACCTTTGGAAGCTTCTGGAACGGCATCCAGAGGGTGCGAGTGACGCCGACGCAGAAGAACGGCGACGTCTACCAGGTGGCCTTTGATCCCAACGACACGGCAATGGAAGGCCCGGTTGTGTTCAAGTACGGAAGTTACTACTACCTGTTTTTCAGCAAGGGCCAGTGCTGCGGTTACGACACAAGCAAGCCAGCTGCTGGCAAGGAGTACCGCATCATGGTTTGCCGCTCGACAACTGCTGTTGGCCCCTTTGTCGACCAAGCCGGCACATCGTGCCGCTCCGGAGGCGGAACCAAGGTGCTAGAGTCTCACGACTGGGTGTACGGCCCGGGCGGTCAGGGTGTCTACCAAGACCCAACCTACGGACCGGTTGGTTTCCGCGTTTTCTATCTTTCCTCTCCATCCTCCCTGGTATCAGGTATTGGTCTTGCTGACACGCCCTTCCAGGTTCTGTACTACCACTATGTTGATACACGTATCGGCTACGCTGATGGACAGAAGAAGTTTGGTTGGAATAAGATCAACTTCTCCAGCGGTTGGCCGGTGGTTTAACTCACTCGTGCTTGGGTCCCATAAATTCAACGATGGTATTCAAGCATTGGGGGGTTTTGCTGGAGGTTGGGAAGCGAGATTTGCAAATGCATGGATCGTGGGGGCTTGAAATTTCTCACACGATGCTAGATGTTGGTGTTTCCTGCGCCTATTTACATATCAAAACCCAGTATCAAACTCATAACACGCCTGCTGTGATCATGATCAAATTTCTTTCCTAACACGGTCAGGTGACATCTTGTTTTCTCTATCGTTTCTCTCTTTCCCCTCTTCACTCTCTTCTCCCTATTCTCCCTCTTCCCCCCCTCTAAGCTATGATCAGGTCATAATCGACTAGGGTTCGATATTCTGTCTGACGCGAAAAACGTACGAATTTAATGAAGTTCTGTATGCTGACCCAAAGAGTTAAACATTGGGACACAAGCGGCCTGTGAACACTGCCTGTCAGACATCAATTAATACCTACCTACCTAACGTAGGGAGGTAGAGTTTGACAGGGACAGGGTAGGTTGTAATAATTAACCGTTGCCTGTATGGGGGGTTATTCGTGCGTCCAAATCCCGACGCTTTGAAGTCACCGTCACATATCAGTTACCAAGGCAGAACGAAATAAACATTGCGAGTTCGCTGTCGGACTATCCCCGTGAGCCCCGTCATCATCAATATATAGGAAAACCCTCGGAGCGCGTATTAGCAAGATCAATCACATTGCCATCCCCTGGGCTCAGAGCATCCCGTCTTGGAACAGCATGCCGGCGATACTGGCTGATGTCAGGGTGGACAAGACGCCGCAGAAGAACGCCGAGAACGAGACCTTCACCACGTCGCCGGAGCGTCGGGGAGAGATTTGCGACAGGACACCGATCTGGATGCCGAGCGACCCAATGTTGCCAAAGCCCTGTTGAACGTGTTAGAGGACTGCACTTGTGTTCTCTGGTCGAGAGAGACAACTCACACAGCAGGCGTAGGTAGCAATCAGCTTGGAGCGCGGCGCCATGGCCATGTAGCGAGCCTTCGTGGTCAAGGCCTTGAAGGCGGCAAACTCGTTGACAATGATTTTCTTGCCAATAAGCTCGCCCACAGGCCGGAGGTCGGAATTCGGGACACCGAGAAGCCAGGCGACGGGGTACAGGATGTAGCCCAGCATGAGCTCAAGTGACAGAGGGTTCTCCGGGTCATCGATGCCCCAGTAGCCACCCCACCAGCCGAGCAAGCCGTTGATCAGGCCGACAAAGGCGATGATAGTCAGCAAGCAGGCGACGATGGTGGCGCCGACTTTGAGACCAAACCAGGAGCCGTTGGTAAAAGCATGGAGGGCGTTGACGGTGAGCTCGTCGTCCTTGTTCTTGGGAACCTCAACCTTGTTGGCCGTAATGGGCGTCTGGGTCTCGGGGTACCGGATCTTGGACACGGCCAGCGTGGCCGGGATGGACATGATGCAGCTCGAGACGAGTGCCTGCGCGTTTAGGCCGAAGCTGATGTAGACGACCAGGACTGAGCCGGCAATGGTAGCGAAGCCGCAAGTCATGATTTGATGGATCTCGGCCATGGTCAAGTGTTCCATAAAAGGGCGGATGAGCATGGCGGACTCGCCCTGGCCAATGAAAGGGGTCGCGGCGGCGACCACGGCCTCGGCGCCCGAGACGCGGAGGCTCCAGAAGAAAAAGGTCGCAAACTTGGTGACGGCCCACTGCAGGAATCCGAGATAGTAGAGCATCTGGACCAGGGCAATAAAGAAGACGATGGCCGGGATGACGGTTGCCAGGAAGTAGTGTTTGTCCACCAGTTCCTTGTCGGTCAGGAATTCCATGCCTTGCGAGGCGAACCCCAAAAGCTCGCGGGCCATGTCCGAGATGAACTTGAAGATGTCGTAGCCGGCCTGGGTGCGCAGCACGAAGACGGCAATGATGAACTGGGTCAGCATGCCGCCAATCACCGTGTGCCAGGGGATGATGCGCCAGTCGCGCGAGGTGGCCGTGAGGAGAACCAGCATGACGAGCAGGCCAAAGATGGAAATGGCGCGGTTCGCCCGCGTGTTGTCTCCTGTCTCCTCGGGCACGAAGCTCCCGATGAGGAAGACGGCGAAGGTGACGATGGCAGCAATCGGCTGGTGCAGCTTGGCCGGAACCATGTTGTAGACTCTGACGACGGTGTTGATCCAAACGAAGCGTACAGGGCGCAGGACCAGCGAGGAAGGAACATAGAAGAAGACCAAGCGCAGGATGAGTGCGAGGTAGACCAGAGTTGGAATCAGCCAGCCCTTGCCGTCCGTGTGGCGGTAGAAGACGAGACCGTAAATCCACCAACTGTAATGGCCGGACACATGATTAGCGGCGATATTTCCGCAAAACCCTTGATAATCAGAACATCGCCGCGTGGATATCGACGAGCGGAGGACGGGAAAAATGGGTGACCAACGCAGTGAAGAGCATGAGGGTGATCAATTGGGCCACCTTCTTCCAGTGGCGGAGCCAAAAAGCCTGAAGAGGACTTCTTTCGGGCCCGGATTCGTCGACGTCCAACGAGCCAACCATCTCACTCTGCTTTTCCGGGTCGGCAGCATACTCCTGGGCCGGCAAGGGGACGTGCTTATCGTCGTCCATGGCGGCGCCGGTCGCGCGCCCGCTGCTGCTCGAACTTTGCTGCTTTTCGAGCTGAGGCTGCTGGGCGGGTGGAGTGCCCCATTCGATGTTGTCATGCCCCGGGGCCGCGACGGCGGCGGGGGAAGGACCGTCCGGAGCAACCATCGTTTTTTCCCGTGGATGCCGCTTGGGTAGTCGGGCCAGTGACCTGGAATTATTGAGGGACTCGGCTCGGCGAATATGCCAAGAATCTCGGAGCTATGACGGCGAGCAGGCGCGCAGGGCAAGCCTTGCAGTGTGGGTGGCGTCAGACGCGGCCGGAGGTTCGGACGACGGGGCGCGAATCGAGGAGTTGCTTGGAAGTTCCCAGACAAACACCTCTACGCACTGGAACATTGCACGAGGTGGGGAGGGCGGGCACACGAGTTAATATGGAAGACGCCGCCTGGCTCCCGGGACGGCCAATGCACAGCACGACACCAGGGGGTCATGTAAGACAGGAAGGAAGCACGTGGCTGATAAGACGGGGAAAGCAGCCCCAGCGGTTGGGGCCGGCCCGGGGTGTTGGCAGGATGCCGGAGGGGCGAGCTTCGGGGAACCCACAACGACAACGATTGGACACGCGACCATTGTCGCTGTTATCAAACACATCTGACTTCCGAGTCGGCCTCGATACCGTGTATTACGTGTGCATCCTCGACGGGATGCGCCGCTGGCCGGGCGCTCGGGACTCGCGATTGGCCTCAACGTCGGGGTTTCGTGGCCCTGCCAGGGTTTGCCGCCGGCGTTGTTGCGTTGCTGTCTACTTCTTCTGCGCCGGGAAGGTGTTGCGGTGAGCAATGAGCCATGAGGTTAACTGATGCGGGAGCCATTGGCCAATCGCGGCGCGACTTTGCGGTAACATCGACGAGGAGTAACTTTGAGTCTATGGGGGCTTACGGGGCTTGCCGCGTTGGGCACCGAGGATCCATCAAGGCCGGAGTGATCGCCGCTCGGAGTGGCACTGTGGCACAACGCAGCGCTCGGTTGGATCGGCTCAGACATGGGGCTCGATGCCACCTTCTTTTTTCGACCGATATCTTATCTGGGAATTCGGCGCACGTCTGCGTGGCGAAGGACGATTACTGTGTACGGCGGCGGTAATCCGTCCCTCGCAGAAGGAAAAATCCTTTGAGCTGGAGATAAGGTTATTGTCCGCATGAGGGCGGTGGGTGGATGATGGGAAAAATAACATCGTGCCGGCGAGATCGGGGAGTATCTCGGCTGATATTGCGTCTGTGCTTGGTGGCACCTCTTGAGCGCGGGAATGCTGACAGTGTTCGGACACCATGTCTTACACGCCTCGGGTTGGTGTGCCTTGATTTGTTGGGCCAAGCTCGCAGGAGAGGGGAAATAAAGTTTTTTTTCCTTTTTTTTTTTCGGGGAAACCATCGAACATGCCACCTACCGGATGCAGACAGAGGCAAGCTTCTGCGCAGAAGGAAATGCCATATTATTACACTGTGGAATGACGCCGCAAGCAAGCTGCACCCCAGCAAGGAAACACCCCACAACACTGCCTGTGTCTTTTCCTTGTCTCCATTCGGGTGCAACCTAATTCTCAAAACGCACATGGGTGTTTTTCGACCGGCAAGGTCAACGATTGGGCCCAAGGTCGACAAGCCGCAAGTGCATCTCTAGGACATCCATCCGTCAGACTGGATCTGGCCCCTCGGTAACCAGAGGGGTGATGCAATGACACGCTGCCTCGCTGCCACCATACCTTGGACGGGGACGGGCCTCCTCAAACAACGGTTGGTGCAACCGAAGAACACGGAGCACGAGACACCATCAGGGATGATGTCGCAGTCGGATGCTAATCAGCGTCTAACTCCTAATCTTAATGCCAATCCGATCCGAGGCCAGAAGCGAGACCGAGCTGCCGCCACCACCTCGGGATGCCTGCCAAGTCCGGCCAAGGGCCAGCCGGGGCTGCCCGGAGGATGTCCGGCGGCCGCCGAGGGCTCGAGGAGCTACTTACTGTCCGCGGGCGCTTCGCTTCAGATCCAGTATCGCCCCCAGATATCGTACTCGTCTTGCGTTCCCCTAAACTTGAATTCTACGGGGATGACGTCCTGAAACCCTTCTTGCGTTTTGGGCTCCTTGAACCGCGACGCAAATCCTGTGAAGGCGAGCTTGGGAAGCCCCTGCCGAGCTTCGGGGTTGAGCTACTCGCGGTGGTTAGTAAGATGTCGGATCATATGAGCGGAGATTGACAAAGATGCAGTACCTTTTCGTTTAAAGACCGCACGGCATCGTTGTGTTCACAAATGTGAAGTGGCGTCCTGAACCAGAGGCATCTGATGGGAACCTGGTGCTTGCGCGCGATGTCGATCCATTGGGAACGAGTCTCGACATCCGCGTTTGTGTTGTCTGTCGGTGCATCAGCTGCCGACCATGCAAAGGGAGGGGAGGGCAAAGCTTACCGACAACGACGGAATCTCCTTCGCGGAGAAATTCAGCCGCTGCCTGAAAACACTTGTGCTTGCTGTTTGGGATAAAAATAAGCCACCATCCGCCGTGCACGATACAAGAACGTCGCTCAAACAGAACGCAAAAGAGACAGGACGCGACCGCCGGTTGAACTGACCTCTTCAAGATGTCTTGATTGACTCTCTCGTATCCCAGAGGTTTTAAATATCGCCAGTAGAAGGTACTCTTGCCAGCTCCAGGTGGCCCAGAGAAAAGGATGATCTCCTTGCCGCCCGTCTTCTCCAGGCAAGGGCCCTCCCCCTCATCTTGTCCGGCGAACGAGAAGTGGCTGAGATCAAACACACGCGAAAAGTCGCGCGGGGCCTCCCCAAGGAAAAACTCCTCAGGGGTCTGGTACGGGATGCCAATGTTGTGGGCGAAGTTGCGGTCAGAACAGCTGAAGTCTTTTGCGGCACCACCACCGCCTTTCCCGTCTTTGGACAAGGCGCCGCGGCCGCCGGCATCGCCAACGAACACGCTGTTCTCGTGGTCGATATCGGAGTCAGCCAGGCCGTAGTCTTCTTTCATCTCGGTCCACATTCCTGGCCTTGGCTTCCGGTAGATGTCCTTGCCCGTCGCGGCGTACAAGGTGAGCGGGATGTCGAGCTGGCCCAGCATGGCGCTGCACTTCTGCTTCCAAGCAAGGGCCCGGTCCTTTGTGCTCTTCGGCCCCTTGGCCTTCGGATCCGGATGGAGCGTCAACCCGCCCTGGTTTGAAAAGATAACAACGCGGTACCTAATGGGCATGAGCCGTTCAGCAAACAACCCGGGGACCACTGCCTAGGCGGCGCGACGTACCCTTCTTCGTTGTGCAGTTGCCGGAGACGGCCGGGGACTGAGTGATGCCACCACTTCCAGTCGGCCGGATCGGTGGGGTGTCGCTTCCCAGAGGCAGTTGTGATGAGGGTTGAGTCCTGCGGCCAAATGAGTTCCATGAAGGGTGGCGGGTGCCGATTGGGGCCAGGAGGTGCGCGGGACTTACCAGATCAAAGGCGGCTATCTTTTGCATTTTGGCCGCCGTGTCGGCCGCGCTGGCGACGTGGTTTTCTGGCACATGCTTCGCGACAAGCAGCGTCGCAGGCGAGTGCTGACGGGGGCTCCTCTCGGTCCATGATGTGCGATCTTTCGCCTTTTGGGAGGCCGGGGTAAAGAAGTTGGCAACTGCGCTCTCTGTGCATCGTGTCAGCTGTGGGAGCAAGAGGAGGGGTACAATCAAAACAAAGAGAAAAAAAACATTCCGTACTGGAGATGGCCGGTTGGGCTTTGCGTTTCAGCGGGGGAGGCGAGATGGCGCGGTCTGCGTCCGACGCCGATCGCTTGGCCGGGGGCGCCATTTGGTGGCAGGTTGGAGGTTTGAGGGCGGGGCAGCGTAGAATGATTGACGGTCTTGAGAGCTTGTTGAGGGCCTTTGAAGCCGGGTTGGTCGTCCACATTTGCGTTGTCGCGGCCACGCCGGGAATGGGGAAAGGCGCGCGCGTCAAGGAACGAAAGCATGTGACTTGGCTGGCTGCGCGTAAAGGGCTTGATGCCTGCGCACTTGGCGCCAGCTGGTGATTGCACCGTTTCGGCCCCGTAACAGGTGGAACTCTCCTGCAGGCACCACTTGCACACCACCTGCACACACTCAGCTGATTCCTTGATTTCGTCTCGGCCCTTCCCAAAATGGGATTCCAATATCCCATAAGTCGGGTTGAATGAAGTGGTTTGGGCATGCGCCGGCGCGCAAAACATTGCGAGGCGGAAGGCACCAACC
>FTCU01001739.1_pt1 | contig 11371 bp, 6 predicted proteins | sample 1639521 | NCBI WGS metagenome assembly FTCU01 (sample SAMEA3914864, study PRJEB12502) | metagenome | biome: forest; material: soil | place: USA | collected 2012-03-12 | depth 0.3 m
CCCCCCGCCTTATCACCAAGAAGATACCGCCGATGCCACGGCCCAACAAACATCCCCTCGGGATCAACTTCCTCCCTGACCTCACAGAACTTGCGCCAGTCCTCGCCATACCACCCCGCAAACTCCCCCGGCGTGACGCTGAACGTCTTGGCCCAGTGCGGCCTGCCGCCAAGATCCCGCATCAGCCACTCAAAGGCCTGGTAGTACCGCTCCGTGGCCGCGTGCGTCGGATCGCGGTAGTACGGCCGGTACATGGTCGCGTTGAGGTACAGCGCCGGGCCGTCGTCGGGGGTGATATCCAGAAACGGGCGGTTGCCCCTCGCGGCAGAGGAGTTGACCGTGGTGTTGCTGACGCGGACCTCGACGGGGCTGTGCACGAAGAGGTTCTCCGCGCTGAACGGGATGCGCGGGTCGACGTAGTCTGGGTGGGAAGGCGGGAGGTTGTTGAGCCAGGCGCCGAGGCGCTGGAGGGCTTCCGGGCCGCGGTGCAGGGGGATGGCCCACTCGTTGACGAACTGGCTGTAGAGGCAGTTGAGGAGGAAGGCCTGGGTGCTGGGCTGGCAGCCGCTGACGCGGGTGGGTTCGCCGTTGGCGAAGCCGTAGTTGAGGCCGAAGACGAGCCATTCTATCCAGGGGGTGATGCGCGGGAGGTAGCGGGCCAGGGCGAGGAGGTTGTGGTAGAGGACGTGGCCGAGGGTGGTGTCTTGGAAGCTGGTGCGCGGGCGGTGGTGGCGGGCGCGGCCCGAGGCGAGGTCGGCGCTGGGGACCTTGTCGGCGGTCCAGACGACGGCGCGGCGCATGTAGGGGAACCACCAGACGCGGACGAACTCGGCTTGGTTCCAGAGGGTGGTGTCCCAGTCGGAGAAGAGGCGGCGGTCCGAGTCGATGGTCTGGGACCAGGCCATGGAGAAGGCGGGCACGGCGCGCAGGGTGACCTCGGTGACGACGCCGAGGGCGCCGACGGACAGCAGGGCGGCGCGGAAGAGGTCGGGCCGGTCGTCGGCGGAGCAGCGGCGGGTCTTGCCGTCGGCGAGGGTGACCTTGAGGGCGACGATGCACTCGCTGACCAGGCCGTGGCGCAGGCTGCTGCCGTGGGTGCCGGTGGAGATGGCGCCGGCGATGCTCTGCTCGTTGATGCTGCCCAGGCTGGGGAAGGCCAGGCCGGCGGCGTCGAGGGCGGCGCTCAGCTGGTGCAGGCGGATGCCGGCCTCGACGGTGCACAGGCCCGTCTCCGGGTCGAGGACCAGCACGCGGGCAAAGTTGTCGAGGTTGAGCATCCACGACGAGGTGCAGGTCATGTCGGAGGGCGAGTGGCCCGAGCCGACGGTGGTCAGGCGGCGGCGGCACTGGCGGGCGAGGCCGACGGCCTTTTCGACCTCGGCGAGCGACTCGGGCTGGATGAAGAGCTCCGGGAGCGAGCTGAAGGTGCGGGCCCAGGTGCGGTGGGTGTAGGCGGTGCGGGCGCGGAAGGGGATGCCGTCGGCGGCGTTGGTGGCGATGACGGTGCGCACCTCGGCCGGGAGGGCGGAGAAGGGGTTGGCGGCCATGGTGTGTTTGATGTCGCAAATGAATGCGACAGTGTTTCTGTTGTTGTGAAGTGTTTCAAGTGACTTTGTCCTCTTCACTCAACAGCCCGGGTCGTCCACAGGTTCGCAGCTATTCCAGCGCTTCAACCCTGGCTCTGTAAGAAAGTCCAAAAGCCTGCTCAATAAAGAGACATTCTGTATCAAATCCAACAGCCCGACCTCTCTCTCCCAGTCAGGTGTTTACAGATAACGAGTCCAGACTGTATCTCGAATCTGTGGTGTAAAAACAACAAGCAAGACAACTCAGAAGGCGCAATGTGGTTTATAAATCCTGCCATCAGGTGTGGCCCACACCTCGACCCTCGCTTCTCACCTTTTTGGGCGGGGAACACTGAAGCACGGCGGGGCACGGCGATAACGGCGATCGAGAAGATCAGGAATTCGCCCTTCATTGGCTGAGGAATTCAAGGGGACCAGGTCCCTGCCGAGATCCGGTCCTGGCTGGTGGCTCCACTCTTGACAACACCTTGGACGAGTCTTAGTCGTTGACTCTCCGGAAGGGTGAGACTGATACTTGGACTCTGGTAGTCCTGGTTTTGGTCTTCTCGATGGATTTATACCCTCTTTTGATCCCCTTCTTTTCTTCTTTTCCCTTGAGTCTGGGCTCGGTTGTTTGTGCAATGGCGAGGAAGACGGAGCTGGCAGACAAGTTGACGACTTCAGGGGCATGTCATCCAGAAGGAACAATATTATCCTGCTTGATGCCTCTGCGTGTGAATATTTCGTGGCCAGCTGAATGATTCGACTTTGTTGAATTCTATTCGAACATTAGGTAGGTATCTTACTTGAACAATGTGTGCTGCAATGCCCTGAAGGAAGTTGACTGACTGCCTGGTTTGGGCACTTTGGGGGTTCCTTCCCCCATCTCAACTTCCAACTCGGCCTGCGAATAATCCCGAAATTATTTTTTGCAGCGGTTTTATTCTTTCCATCCCTTCTTTCCATCCCTTCTTTCCACGTACCGTATCAACAAATAGCGTGGTAGGCCCGCGCCTTTTAATGCCATTTCCTCCTCCGACGACGCGTTGAGGCACGACACGTCCCGAACCAGACAACCCCTTCACTTCTTCAACGTCTTAGACAGCCAACTCACTTCATTCTCTCTTATTCTTCCATTCCCTTCAACTCCCTTTTACGTTGACATCATCATACTGCCGAGGTCCGACCCCTATTCGGTGGGAGTTCATAGTAACCAAGGGAAGATCGGTGGCGCGAAGCACAGAGGCATCATGTTTTACAGCCACGAAAGTAAGGATCCTCCAGGCGAATACGTTGGACTAAGGCTATATGTTGCTAACTCTGCGTAGTTCTCACGAGCCAGGCGTATGGCGTGGCCACGGTCTGGTAAGCATGTCAGTCGCTCTGGTGGGAACCACGTTGACAGATTTGTGTTCAGGCTGGTGTCAACCATCGGCCTCAGATCCACCACCAGAAAGATATCACGCAAGGCAATCCAAGAGGTTGACGTCCAGAAGGCATGCGACACCATCCTCCAGCCGGGAGCCCCAATCGCGTTGCGCCTCCAGGGCAGCCTGCTCTACGGCCTGTCAAGGGTCTATTCGCAGCAATGTCACTATGTGCTCAGCGACGCTGAGAAGGTCCAGGCCCATATGCGCGCCTTTTACAGCGCCATGAATGGGAGCGACAATACCCTGGAACCTCAAGCATGGCAGTCAAAGTAGGTTCGACGGTATCATCCCATGACCGCTGGCTAACTAGAGCTAGACGGAAAGAACTCATTCTGGAAGACGACCCAGGGTTTGAGCTCAACCCCATCCTTCCAGCCTTCCACTTTGACGACGACGGCAACTTGGTTGTTCCGCAAGGAAGTCAATCCTCGCGCAAAACCTCTTCCCAGCTCTCTCCTCTGCAGACCGACGGTTCCCTCTTGAGTTCCAACCGCTCGATTCTGTCCGGATTTGACCTGTCCCAGTCACCATTTGGCCGCGGAAACTCAATCATCGCAGAACCATTTGGGGCAGGAACCATGACACTAGGCAAGGAGGACGACCGCATGATACCCTTTGGCGACGAGGAGCGGGAGCTTCAGGCGCTTGACGACTGGGGCATCGAAATCGACGCTGAAGGGAATGTCATCCCGTTCGCTGAAGAGCCCCAGCTGCCTCAACTTCCCCAACTCCAAGACCAGGAAGGCGCGGACCCTATGCAGCAAGATCAGGTTGTCATATTTGACGACCAGGGCGACGTGATCATGGGCGGCGAGGAACTCTTTCGCTCGGATCCGCCCCTTCCTGTGCAACAAGGCCAAGAGAAAAGCCAGGGACAGGAGCAGGAGCAAGAAGTTTCGCAGGAACACGGGGAGCAGCAAGTCACAGTCGAGGAGGCCAGCTCCGGCCAAGCTCCAGTGCGCGCCCAGCGCCAACGGCGCCGTCCGGTCCTGGTGCCGGACGACCAAACCAAAATCACGCGAGAAGAACTGAAATCTTGGTCCGCCAACTACCTCGCCAACGCCGAGCACTCCAGCCAGCGACGCCACGGGACGACGATCGCCGAAGCTCGCAAGAACGCCTTCGACTTGGTTTTCGGCCGCGGCATCGCCGGCGTCGGCTTTGCCACTGGCGTTCCCGGCCTCCCCCACCCCCTCGCGCCACACTTTGCAGGTGAAGGCCTCCAAGCCTGCCTCCTGGGAATCATCATCACACATCCAGATGGCGAAGCCATCGAAGCCCTTCAAGGCCGCCGCCGCACAGCCCTCGAAGCCCTCGAACTCGAGCAAGAGGACGCCGAGCGCCGCGTGCGCCGCAAGCTCAATGACGACGACGACGACGACGAAGACGCCCAACACGCCCAGCCGCAACCCCTCCAAGACGACGAACTCCCTTTCGGCGACGACGACCTCCCCCCCGTCGAAGTCGGCAGACGCGCGGGCTCCATCCTCCCCGACATCCCCTCCGACGTGCCCTGGAACCGCCCCTCGTCCCAAATCCCCAGCTCCTCCGTCAAGGGCGCGGCGGGCGGCAGCCTCTTCCCAGGCAACAGACAAGTCAGCGCCAGCCCCCTGCACCGACGCGGCGGCAGCCTGCTCATCCCAGGCCCCGAAATCGAGCGCTTCAGCGACGACGACGACGATGCCGGCGGCGGCGGCTTCGCAGCCTTGCACTCGGGCCCCGACGGATCATTCCCCTCCGACTCCCCCATCCCCAACTCCCAAACCACCCCCTCCCAGCAAATGCGCTCCGCCCTCGACCGCGAAGGCCGCAATTTCCTCACCTACGTCGAATCCGTCGCCCGAGACAAAGGCCATGCCAGTCCCAGCCCCAGCCCTAGCCTAGTCACCTCCCCAAAGAACAACAACAACAACAGTCACAGTCACAGCAAAGACGTAGTACCTAAGGAAGAACGGCGCAAGTGGATCGAATTCGACGCCCTCTTCACAGAACAAGACCAGAAACGTGCCGTCGTGGCTCAGGCGTTTTATCACGTCCTGTCGCTGGCGAGCAAGTCTGTTTTGAAAGTTAGGCAGGAGGGGCAGGGTGGGAGGGAGGCTTTTGGGGCTATCCGGTTGGGGGTGGAGGTTTCTTCTTCTTTGGCGGGGGGTGATGATAATGACGAGGGCAATGGCAATGGAAATGGCAATGACAATGGCAATGGCAATACTGGGGTGGTGGGGGAGGGGGAGGATGGTATGGAGGTGGATATGGATTAAGCCGAGCGGGGAGAGGGATAATCAATGATGGGGTGGAGGGTTGCTTGCTGGCTTGGTTGGTTGGCAGACAACGACAAACATTTGGGTGGTGGCAGTGGGGGTTTTGCTTGCCTGGTTGACAGACAACGACAACATTTGGGTGGCTGGCAGTGGGGGGTTTTGCTTGCCTGGTTGACAGACGACGACATTCGGCGGGAGGGTGGGTGAAAGACGACGACGGTGTGGAAGTGGGTGGAGCGGAGAGAAAGAGACAAGGGCAAGTGAGAGAGGAGCACTTGCTTTGCTTGCTGACCATCCATCCATCGATATTGAATGGCGCCGGGCCATGGGCAAGAGGCGCTTTTTGGGGTCCAGTTCCGACATGGACTGTTGGACGTGGGGGAGGAATCTTTCGTTTGCATCTTTGGCACAATTTTGGCATTCTTGGGCGGGAACGGCGTTTCCGGATCTCACGACCTCAGTTTGCTGCTGATATCAGGTAACGGGGGAAATACTGGTGATTTGAGGAGTTGAGGGACACCTGTGCCGGGCAGATGGGTGTGGACGGCGAGTAGCAATTGCTGGCAAGCAGTCACGGCATGGCACATCATTCGCATAGGAGAAATCAAGATTAATTCTTCATCGTGTTGCATTGCGTGCGATTATGCTATAGTACGGAATAAAAGAAAACGAACCCACTCGTAGCACACCTCCATCACTCGTCCACATCATCTTCATCATCCATAGCACCCTCCCGATCTTCAAAGGTGAGGTACTCCGAGTCTACGGCAGCGTCGCCCATGACTCGCTTCCACGCCTCGTGGACCGACTCCAGAGTCGCGTCATCGAACGAGAGCGAGAAGGACGGCGTGGGGAGCGTAAAGACCGCGCCGTCTACCTCAAAGGTATCTGAGCCGCCCAGCTGTTCGTACTGGAGCTGGTACAGGACCTGGGGGACCTGAGCGTCGCCTGTGGCTTGGACGAAGGAATGCAACGCCCGATCCAGCAAATCCTTCGCGTGGGGTGTTGTGGGAGTCGTCAAATACAGTACGCCTGTTATCCTCAGTTAGCCGCAATCCCGCCGAGTTTGAAGCAGAACAGTGCGTTGAAGAGGGTACATCAGAATGTCAGAAGTGTTTAGCGTCAGTGCCGAAGCTCAGACAATGTAGATAAGTATTCGAAGTGTGATTCATCATGGTACCGGGGGTTGAAGCGAAGAACGGTAACTTACTCTGACCAACAGGACATTCCCCGGTATCGCTGGAGTGAGCAGCAAGATAAACCGGGGACTCGGATGCCTTCCCATCCGCTGTCGACAGCGAGCCCGTCGGGAAGGCGATGACCGCGACGGCGGGCCGCGGGGCGCCTTCGACGAGGGCTTCGAAGAGCGAGCGCAGCGGCGTGCCTATTACGGCCACCAGCCTGCTGATTCCGCTTTGGCCGCTTGGGCTCTCGTTGGCGCAGACGAGCATCCGGGCCCGCACCGTGTCGCCGCTAGTGAGCTCGAGGTTGACCTCGCCATCGACCGTCTCCCTCTCCTTGATGCCGTTCCCCAGCATGTACACGGCGCCACCAACGGCGCCGGCACGGCACGAGACCTGGGCAACTTCCGAGAGACCACCCCACTTGGGGTAGAGAGCCGCGAATCCTGGACCGTAGACACCCATAGACGAGAGATGGCGACGGATGACAGCCAACCCGTCTTTGGTGCTGATCTTCCCATCGAGCGAGAGCGTGAGGGTGACGATGTACGTCTGCAGCTCGGGATCCATCTTGAACGCTTGCTGCAGCAAGTCGGTCAGTGGTGCGTCGGCATGCAGCTCCCAGGTCTCCAGCTGCGGCGAGCTCTCGTAGTCCAGGACGAACTTGAGGAACTTCATCAGCAGCCGCTTCGCCTTGGCGGTGACGGCAGTCGTCGAGAAGACTTCTTCGCGGGTAGAGGGAATGCGGGCCAGGGTGGGTTGCTGCGAGGGGTCCGCCGACGGCTTGAAGATGTAGAAGGACCCCACAGCGAGAAACTCGACCTGGCGGTAGGCACGGGAGGAAACCAGCCGTGACAGGAGGGCGGAGCGCGCATGGATCAGCTGGGGCGCGAGGGCCAGCGAATAGGACCGAGCTGACGAGAGGGGAGCAGCGCCCTCGGGCCTTGCGACAGATGCGGACCTGAAGAGGCCGCCGTCTGTTGACACGCGGCCTGCCCACTGCTCAGCCTCCGGCAGGCTGAAGGCCGCCTCCGGGCCGCCATAGAACTCGTTGGGATCTATGTGCAGAATCTTCTTGCCAGACCGCGAGAGGGCTCTTCAGGGAGAGGGGAGGCTAAGTCAGTCAGACGGGAAACCCGAGACGTGGCAGCGCGACGCGACTCACAGCGCAAGCAGCGACTGCTGCAGCCCGGTGCCGCTGATGACGACATCCCAGAGGGTGTCGCTGAGAGAGTCCATTTTCACATGGAGCAAGCTACTCCGGCGGGCAGAGCCGTTGAGGAGTTGAGCAGTTGAGGTTTGCAGAAGCTGGCAGAAATGTGAAGTGGAAAGAGGAGCAGGCAGCGAAAATTTGAACGAGGTTGAATGAAGTTGAGCTCTGACGACCTGGTCCACTGCAGCAGGCAGCCGGCAAATAATCGGCCCGCCCTACGCACGGACATTTTGTGCCAAGCGGGAAGGAAGCATCAAAAAGCCAAAAGCTTCGGAGCTCTCGCAGGAAATTTCTCTTTTGAAATCAGCGCTCAACGAACCACGCAATGCTGCTTCGCACAAAGGCATTGCGGACGGTGGGGGCCCTTTCACTAGGGCCTTTGAGTTGGGCGAGAGATCAACTCTGTCTCCCTGTATCTCCTGCTCTGGAATTCACGTGTAAGGGCGGGTCGAAAGGTGTTGACACATTTCATAATCCATGAATCGTGAACAGGAGGCTGCTCGCGGCAGCTTGGGCAGTCGGGTACTTCGAGGTGGCATTCACTGCAGCCATTATTTGTGGATGTTGTTGTGGGTATTGCCGCTTATGAGCAGGCACTTGAAGGCGAGTGATGTGCTGTGATGCCTCGGGTTGTGAACTGGAAGCTGCCACTGGGAGCAATCAGGCATTCCGTCAAAATGCTGCTCAGTGTGACCATGCTTCGTTGACGTTGTTGTTGCTGTTGAGGCCCTTGAACACCAGTGATGTGATGCGATGCCTCTGGTTGTTCACTGGAGATCAACTTGGGCCGTGACCTTGCATCGTAGAGATATATTGATGGAGGTGCCGCAGCATGCCTGGTTATAGTCACTTGGTTGTGAACCGATATTGTCTTGTGGTGTGTTGTCTCCCGACCATGATGGCATTGGGCGGTGCCTTGTTTTCTTTCTCTTTCGTGGACGAGGCTTTGTGCAGGTCGGTGTCGACTCCAGCAAGTGCCTGGGCCTGGACGGCGGCGGCAGACAATGTGCACACCGGCTCACGGGCGGATGGCACTCTATTGTCGGACCGGCCGATATATGCCCAGGTCCGAAGAAGCACTGTCAGCCTGCCTAGCTTCTAGTGTACTGTGTGTGGTGCAGTGGTTTGCGTTTCAACAAGAGATGGGAATTTCCGGGTTACACACAGTATGCTAGGCAATGACGGCACGCCCAATCTTTTGGAGCCGACGCGTTCAGTCCGGAGAACTGCTCGAACTTTTGGTGCTTTCCTCATGCTATTTCAGTCCTGCTTCTAGGGGACATGGCCGACTAGGACCACCTTCCCGCCCTTCTTCATCCCGCCCACTGCCCAACCATGACTGAGGTGGTGTTCCTCTGGGTCCCAGGACAAGCCCGCCTGAGAGGTGGTTGTTTCCGTCTATCTTTCTTTCTTCCTGGACTCAGTCTTGCCAAGTCTCCTCAACATCTGGCCACGGGCACTCCTAAACCTCGGAGCACCTGGGGTGCCCAACCGCCTTGTAGAACACATCCCAAGTCTCCCTGCCGGTGTCCACCACTCGAAGTTTCTGTTGAGGGCGTCTGGTAATATCCCCGTGCCCAGTCAAGCAGCCATCCATCGGTATCAAGTCTGACATTGCCATTATTCCTTGACCTCCAAGCCATCACCCCATGGCCTCCTTGACTTCCTTCCACCTGTCTTCGGCAACGCCAACATACCCGCGAATCAGCTCCCTCCCGAGCACCGTCCCGCCCTGCTTCTCCATGCTCTTGATCCGCGTCTCCCCATCGCTGCAATCAACAACAACCGTAATCACCTCCCGACACAAACTCTCCTCCAACCGATCCGGATCCAACAAAATCCAGTTCCTCCCCTCCCCAGCAACCGTAACCCCCTCGCTATGCTCCTTCTCCATAAACACCGCAGCGCTGCACGCAACCGGCAACCCCCTCACATTCAACCTCCTCCCCTCCCCGCGCGAGCACACCACCATCTCCCGATCCGGATCCCACCTCGCAACAGGCAACTTCGTATCCCTTAGCGCAGCCACCACCGCCGCCCACGCGACATCAAACGGATTCCCGTCAAACGACAGAAACAACAAGTCCACATACAGCACCCAATACGCCACCACCCTCTCCTCCCCGCCCTCAACATCCTCCTGTCCCTCCTCTCCCATCTCCGTATCACCACCCTTCCCCTCCTCCCCAGGGGTATACCACACCCTCAAATCCCCCGCCTCCACCAGCCCCGTAGCATGCAGCAGCGAGTACACTCTCGCCGAAAGCGTCTGCGCCAGCGTCGTAGGCGGCACGCCAGGAAGGAACTGCGGCGCAGCCCCCGTAGCCAGTTCAATATTCGGCACCAGCAAATCATAGTCCTTCAGCTCGCCCCTGCCCACCCCACTACCCTCCCCATTTTGAACCACCTGGGTTTTATCAACAGGCCTGTACTGCGGAATGCGCTCCACGGGCAGCAGCTCGCCGCGCACGCCGCAGATGACGGTGGTGTCGCCGGCGCGGGCGAGGGCGCTGCCGTGGGCGTGGGAGAGGGAGGAGGCGTTGAGGTGGAGGGGGCGGGGTTGTTGGGTGGTGCGGCCGTTGGTGCGGGTTGGGTGGGCGGCGGACGGGTTGGTGAGCGCGCGGAGGAGGTAGGGGTGCGGGGAGAGTTTGGCGAAGATTGGGGCTGGGAGGTTGACTGTTGGTTGGGTCATGATGGGATTTGTTTTGGTTTTTTTTTGTTGGGTGTATGTTAGGGAAGTTGGGTAGGGGTCGGCGGGTTTGCCGGTTTTGCTGGGGGTTGCCCAATGTGCGGGTCGGTCGGGCGGTCGGTCGGTCGGTTGGTCGGTTGGAGGTGGTGATGGGTGGTCGTGGTGGTTTGGGAATTTTCCTTCAGCCTTGCAGGTTGTGGTGGGTTGCAGCACGCACAGGGCGGCCAATGGGGGATTTTCAGTGCATCTGCAGCGGGGGGGTGCTGCTGGATGGTGGGGTCTGCCCGGGCGAGCTCCTCCCTCAGCCCACCACTGAACCCAGGTACAGGGCTGCCCTGAACTGCCGTATTTCGGGTCCAACTCTGACCTCTTTTTGAACACCACATCCATTGTCATAGAAATCCAACTGCATCATCATGTATCACCATTTCTAACCTCTAGATGATTTCCATCCAACTACCCCATCCGTTTCCAAAACCCAGCCATGACAGCGGCCACCTCGACGCCCTTGGTCATGACGACCTCATGGCCGGCGTCGAGCACGACAGCCTCAAACCCGTCCTCGCCCAGCACCGCCGTGGCATCATGTATCAGCTCCTCCTTGACAATCACCGGGTCCGACGCCCCCAGCACAAACAGGATCTTCCCCCCCCGCAGCCCCGGCAACCTGTTGTCACCCGCCGTGTCCTCCCACTCGGCCCGCTCCCTCCGCTCCGCCAACATGCGCCCCAGCGCCGCCCAGTCCTCCTTCTGATCATAAATCGGCGCATACCGTATACTACTCACAAACGCCTGGACAAACCCCTCATGATGCCTCAACTGCCACCCCATCACCCCGGAGACAGTATGCTCCGGCCGACTCGCCAACAACACCGCATCATCAAACCCCTCCCCGCCACTCGCATCACTATTCTTCTCCCGCACCACCTCCCCGGCCATCTTCCTCTCCGTCACCGCCGCCTCTCTTGGCATCAGCCTCCTCTTCACAACCCACCTCCTCACCCCCTCAGGCACCCACCCCCGCCCATACAACAC
>FTCU01002729.1_pt1 | contig 11347 bp, 13 predicted proteins | sample 1639521 | NCBI WGS metagenome assembly FTCU01 (sample SAMEA3914864, study PRJEB12502) | metagenome | biome: forest; material: soil | place: USA | collected 2012-03-12 | depth 0.3 m
CATGGACGGGCGGTGTTTACCTTTGCGGCCCCCTGCGGCCCCTCCAATTTTGTGACATGATCTCTCGCCTGCTTCGCAAGATCGGTGGTGTTTGTCCTTGCGCGGGTTCTCCCAAAGAAAAAGGACATGTTGTCGGGCGTCGATGGTGTCGATGGGCGCGCGGCGGGGTCGACGGGGGACGGTCCGACTTTCTTAACGATAATCCCCAAAAGGTTCTTGACGGAATGGGATGGGGTCACTGGCTGCCACCGCCCTTGGCAGGGAAGCCTGGGTGCCCAAACAAATCGCAAAATGCCAGCCCCGGATTCCTGGGACAACCAAGCAGCAAATGGCAAGACCCGGTGGCGCTGGTCAGGAGACGTCTTTCGAGGTCCGGGGACGGGGATGCAAGACGCTGGAGAGGGGCCCTGCAGGGGGTGTTGCAGCTGCAGGTGCTGCCGGGCTGCTGCTGCTGCGAGCTCGGCGTCCCTGGCAACCGCCTTTACCCTGCAGTCACCACCAAAACAATAGCTCGAAAGCGCACAACGGTGATTTGGCTCGGACGGCAATCCGGGGCCAAGAATAGGATTGACAAGTCTCTTCTGGCTCTGTTAATGCCTTTGTTTTCTTCTTTACTTTCCTTTGTAGCTCTCTCGGACGGTTTTGGTCTCAAGAGATAATTAACGGCAACTTGATCCCTATCCCATTCTGGCGATTACATGGAATGGCACTCAAACAAGACGCCATCTGTCACGACCGCATTTGACATTGCCTCGCCTGAAACCAATCAGTGCTGTACTACAGCTGTATTGCTTTGCTAGCGGTGGGAGTATGCGACATCCGTCACTGCCGCAAACACGGCGGCTGGCCAGCCGGTTTTTACACTCTCTCTAACGCCAAGCCAGCTGAGATGCTGGCTGGCATGTGCCTCGCCATCAAACCTCCAGTCTCATCGACGAATCTCCGTGGAAGTCTGCAGACAAGAACATGGGGAAACTGGTGATCTCCCCATGCTGCTTCGCTCTTCGCCAGTCGTATACCTCGAAAACCGTGGGGCTAGTGGTCAACGCGGAGATAATCTGGCGGTTGCTGTCCCTACCTTTGCAGGTATACACTGGGAATGAAAACGGTCGACGCCGAGCTGCGGATGCATGCTCCTGTGGCCATCAAGCAGAACGTCATGCTCCTGCTCATGTTAGTACACAACCGACAAGTCAAGTCACACGGTCAGCGGCAGTCTAGGGCCTCTGCGGAAAACCCGCAGAGGCGTGGGCTTCGGGATAACCTCCCATGGAACATTTCACAGCGCGCGCGAAGCGACTGGCATTGTGAAATGGCCATTGAGAACAATGTCTCGATTCCTTGACTCTGCATCTAGATGCCGGGTCTGTCCTGTCATGCCATCCCAGGTTAGACAGGCAGCCGCCTAAAGTATGCAACCGAAACCAGAAGCCGCAAAGACGCCTGTGCCGACCGCGTAGCCCTTCGACGAGGAGCATATTTGGGGTATTTCCCTTCGTCGCAACCGAATCGAGTCGTTCCTCCTTTGTCGTTACTTTTTGTTCCTTCCTCCCAACACCGGCTCAGCCAACTTAGGCGGTGGCCTTGCCCTTGGCCTTGGCGACCTGGTCGCGGCCGGCCTTGATGCGAGCCAGGATGTCCTCACGGTCCTTGTCCAGCTTGAGCTTGGTGATGACCACGTTGCTGGGGTGGATGCCGAGGGGCACGCTCTGGCCGCTAGCCTTGTCGCGGGTGACACGCTCGACGTGGATGACGTATTTGAGGCGGTACACCGAGGTGACCTTGCCCTCCTTGTCCTTGTTGAGGCCGCGGACGATCGTGACCTCGTCGTCCTTGCGGATGGGGATGCTCCGGACCTGCGCGAGAAACGGTCAGTCTTGACTACAACCTTGCGAGCAGACTAAGTGTCGGGCACGTACGTTGTACTTCTCACGGAGCTCCTTGCTGAGGGGAGCGCTCATGATGTTGCGGCGGATGCTCGAAGGCGCGCTGAAGTGGGCCTTGCGAGACTTGCGCCTCGAGGAGGAGATGTCTGCGGGCGATTTGTTAATTCTCGAGTTTCTCGAGAATCAGCTGAGAAGGTACTGCTACTCACTTGCGCTGACCTTGGCCATTGTGATTGATCGTGCCGACGGAGGACAAGGAGTTGAGGCGTTGACTAATGATCACCGTGATCTTGACGAGGAGCAGAAAAGCGAAAATAAAATGCGAGTTCTGTGGGTTTGTCGAAATTGGTGGGCCCTGCAGATGGCAGAAAACCCGTCTACCGCCTTCCTGTTGCGCTCTAGCGAAGTGTTGCTAACAAATTTGGAGTGGGTTCCGGAGCATCGGGTGGATCATCAGCCCACTCGGTCTCAACCAGCACGAGACCACCACCAGCACCCAGTTGGTGTGAGACCATCAATTCTGATTGTATTCATATTCTAATGCAGGCTATGCCAGGTCTATCCAGGACCTCAGTCCAAAAACCAAAGCAGAGACAAAAAACCACAAACGCCCACAGTGCCATGCAAGCCTTGGGTATCCCATGCTGCCTTTCTCGAGTCCCAATGCGCCGATGCAAATGCCCCTTTGGAGCCCAAACAGAACCAAACGCCGATAGCTATGCTCAAAGCAAATCCCATTTCGTTCCTTCGTCGTGCTCCCACACCGTCCCGTTGCCGTTTCCCAGAACAACTGGAAGAAAATCATCTATACAACTCCTCCGCCGACTCCTCATGAATATCTGCAAACTCCACCCTGGGCCTCAGCCCACCCCCGCCGGCGCCATATTGCTGCCTCAGCTGTCTCTCATACGGCGAGGCCAGAATCGCCGAGGGTGTCGACGTCGGGCGGTACGCCAGTGGCCGTGTACTACCCGTCCACCGTGTCGGCGTGCTCATGAATCCTGGGTCTTCCAGGTCGGGAATTAACGGGTCCTCGTCGAACTCGGCCATGGGCCCGAGCAAGCGAGAGGGAGAATCGCGTGGCTGGAGGGTAGCCAGCTGACTCGCCGTGTAGAAGCCCGAGGCGGACGACCGCGCAAGTTGCTGGCGGACGCTGCGGCGGGCAGAGAGGGTGTTCATGCGCGAACCGATGCGTGATGCTGCTTCGGGAACGGCCTTCTGGTGCCACTCGCCGAGGATGCGGCGGCGTACCCGTCTTTCGTTTTTCTCTTGGAGCGTCGCCGCCATGTGGCGCTTGCTCTCGTTCTGGAGAGTCTGGAACTCCCAGCTCTCCCAGCAACGCTTCCGGGTTTGCTCTGTGTCGTATTCGACCGCGTCTTGCATGTTCTCCTTGGCTTCGTGAAGCTGGGCCCGCCATTTCCCGCAGTAGACCTCGAGTTCGGCGTCTGCGGCAATCTTCTGGATGCTCTGCGCTTTCTTGGCGCTGCGGTTCCAAAGGTCAAGACAGTCGTTGAGGTCCTCCCGCTTGTAGTGGAGATTTGTCTGGCGAGCATCGTGGCTGGCGTCGAGTGCATCCTGAGTGGCATTCAACCAAGTGCCAAGACACTCCTGTGCCAGCTCGACCTTGTAGTTTCGTCGAAATTGTCGGAGCGACGTCATCATACGCTCCCTCCGCGCCGTCTCCGCGACGGTTGGCCATTTCTTGAGCACACCAGACACCATGGACCTGGCCCTGTGTTTGTCTGCCTTTCTCAAGTAGTAGCCGTCCCGGGCCTGGCTCTGATGGCATCGCTCTCGCCAAAGATCCATGCACGGCCGCGCCGTGCGGTAAAGGTTCACGAGGTTGGCGTTCTGCCGGTGCTTCCACATCTGGTCGGTTTCCGCGAGCCAAGTGTCGACCACCGCGGTTTGTGTGTAATATGAGTCGACGTAGTCCGCCTCCTCTTCGTGTCGTTCTCGCTCACCATGGGCTTGCCGGGCAGCGGTTAATAGGGTGTCGAGGGTCTGCCGTTTGGTCCTGGTTTCCAAATGTGCTTTGTACCAGGCGAGTTTCTCCTCGAGGGCCCAGTGCTCGAGGACAGCAGCTTTGATCTCGTACTCGTCCCGTTCAATGAACAGTTTGAGTTTCATCTCCCGTTCCCAGTGGTCGAGAGGCTCCTTGGCCAGAAAGGCGTCGGCGACAGCGACATCGCGTTTCGCATCTTGGAAGGCGTAGTGCCACGTCTCCAAGGCCTGGCGTTTGGTGAGCTCCTCCTGTTTGGCGTTGTGTTGCTTCAACAAGGCCGAAAGCCTGGCTTGCTCCTGCCAGTAGTCGAGGTCTCTGCGACAGCCCAAAACCAGCCACTGCCGTGTGCATTCGTATGCATTGTACTGCTGGACGTCGGCCTCTTCAAGCCAGATATTAACCGCCTCGTCGAGAACGAGCCTCTCGTCCAGGGCGACGGCCACTTGGTACTCGTCCTGCATGTCGTGCGCCTTGACGACCCAAGTGTCAAGACATTGCGTGGCCAGGCCGACGGCATAGAACTCGTCCGCAAGGCGTTCCTTGGATTCTTCCCACATTGTGTGGATGCTCTGCCTGCAGAGCTGCTGCTGGTTCCATTGGGCGGCGACTTCATTGCGGACCTCGTGATGGAGAGCGACTTGACTCCATTTCTGAAGGACATTCCCCAGAATGAAATTTCTGACCTTGGTCTCGTCCTCGACGTGTTGTGCGTGCCAACCCTCGAATGTCCGCTTCCGCACAAGATGCCTGCGGGCCACCGCTGTCCTGTCGATTTCTTCTTGTGTTTGGTCTTGCCAGTGTGTCAAAACGTTGGCCATGGTGAAGAGCTCGTAGACCCTGGTCGCGCGCCTCTCCATCTTTGCAACGTAGAGCTCATGTTGGGCAGAGGCTTCGACGTCGAGCCTCAGCTGTTCCGCCGCCGCGGCTTCCTCGTTCCAGATGTCGAGAACCTCGCCCAGGAGATCGTTGTTATCGTACTCCACGGCAAGCGATCTGAGCTGGTCATGGGTCTGCTGTGCTTCGCAGGCGGCCGCACGCCACGTGCCGAAAACGTCGTTGACGAGCTCTCGGTCCGCCCGCACCCTCAATTGCTGAGCCTTCGCTTCCAATCCTTCCGTGTCAAGAGCCACCACACTAGGCAGTACGGGCACCTCGGCAGGCCGAACAGGAGATGGTGATCGAGACCGTGGCCAAGCTGGGGATCGATCTCGGGGAGGATTGATCTCTTGAGTCTGTGTCTCTTGGGTTTGCGTGTAGCTGAGGGCGAGCGATGCCCGCGATTCGGGCCTTGCAGAGGGGCTGCTTGGGATGTATTCAAGTTGGATGCCGAGTCCTTCTAGAACTGCTCTGAACTTGTCGCTGAGGGTGTCGCCAGATCGCTGCCCTCCAATCTTAAAGATGAGCCGGGCGATGTGAGACGGCGTGTCTTCGGGGGCGTAGCCATATCGGGGGAGGACTTCTTCAGCAGCCAGAAAGAGAGCATTGGTTGGGAGCCGGTCGCGCTCGGGAAGAGTTGGATAGAGGGCTTCTCCAAGGGTGACGATGTCATAAACAAGTTCAACGTCTGGTGCGGAGTCACAGATCAGCTACGTCAGACAGGAGGCGCGCGGGCAGACTGGGGAGGGCGCACCTTGGTCAGAATAAGCCTCAGGACGACCACCGATGTAATGAAAGCCATGGGAGGCAGAAGAAGCGGGAAGAGGAGAAGACCCGCGCCGAGGAGGAGAAGAAGGAAGATCGTCATCGGAACTGCCATCATGACCGATACGGGGAAGATGAGGAGACGGATGGCCTTGCATGTCAACGACTCGGGAAGGCGACTCCGGGGCATAGTCGCTCGATGTCGAAGCTGAAGCCGAAGAGCAAAGACAGGTGGAATTGGGTTGAGTTCAAGGTTGCACTGCTCGTGTGTCCGCAGCTTGAGTAGAGACAAAAACAGGATTTTGTTTTGGGCATGTGCGATTAGTCGCATCACAATAGTCGAGCCAGAAGTTGAAAGTGCATAGTTTAGAGAACAAGCTTTTCCGAAGCAAGAAGAGCTGGATTGTGTGCAGTTTGACTGATTGAAGATTCGCAAACTCAATGGTGCGCGATGGACAAAGCAGCAAGCGAGTCGTCGCATTGGACAGGCGCAAAAAGTTACATGGGCCCTGCACGCGACGCGATGCGCGTAAAGTGGGGGGCGGGGAGCTCTGGTGGGTCCAGACGTCGGCACAGTGCCTCAGTTCGGATTGGCACAGTAATCGCACCTGGCTCACTCTTCACTTGCGGCAAACCCTGGGAACACCACTGATTCGGGTCTGAATCAACTTGTTGCGTGCTACGAGCGGCCATCTGCGAAACAAAGGCGAGGGTCCATCTCCCCATCTTGAACACTCTGCCTCCCCTCTCATCACAAATAGAGACGAGCCACCCGCAAGCGCCACGCACCATGCAACCGAAAACCCGTCCCATCCAGCGGTTTGCCCAAGCAGTCTCAAAGTGTTCGGCAGAGGTGGGTTCCCGTGGTTGAGTCGGCATGGACATATCGTTTTGACAAAGCCCAGGCTGTCGTGTATGGCAAGTGCGTTGTCGCCGACTACAACTCGGTACACAAAGACAAGTGTGTCAAAGAGTTTATGAAGCTCAAAGACTGCTACCTGGTATGGACTTTGACCCCTTTCTTCCGTCCGTCCATGTCAACAAACACCATCTCACTCATCCGGCCAGGTCGCTGCAAAGGGGGGAAGGTGACCGACATTGGGTAGCTTCAAGTTGTCGCAATAATCTTCATTTCCGAGTTTTACTGTTGTGTGCTCTACATCACGGCTGGGTTGACACATCTGCTCCTCATCCACCCGTGCTCCCCGCCCCGGCATCACCCCCTACAGCTTGAGCAACCGCAGCAAGAACGTGGCCTTGCTCACCTCCTGCTCCTCCTCGGCAATGGTGCCCTCCTCCTTCCGCTCCGGGATCTGGCCCTCCAGATGCGTCACCTCGTGCTTGTCCAGCGGCCTCCGCAGCGCCTTGGCAATAGTGGACTGGTGCGTCTCAAACACCTGCTCGATGCCGGTGTCCTCGGGATCAGACAAGACCTTGTACTCCATCTTGACGTCGTCGGTCGTCTGCAGGCCGGCCTTCTTGCGCAGCCGCTGAACGCGGTTGATGATCTCGCGGGCGAGGCCCTCCTCGGCGAGGCCAGCGTAGATCTCGGTGTCAAGGATGGTGAGGACATCATTGTCGGTGTTGGTCTCGAGGTTCTTCGAAGCCTCGTCCTCCTTGAGACCACGCTTGACGACTAGATCACCCTCCTCGAGGGTGATGCCGTCGACGACGAGCTTTCCGCTGGTGGCATATTCGTGGGCCGCTTCGCTCGTGACTTGTGGGAGCGCCTTCTTGACCCGCGCCATGTCCTTCTTGAGCTTCTTACCGAGCACCGGCCAGTCGGCCGTGACACTATACTGAACACCATACTGAGCCTCGTTTGATGTCAACACCAGGCCACGGACGTTCAACTCCTCAGTGATGTATCCCTGAAGCGAGCGGACATCCTCCAGGTATTGAGGGTCGTGGTGAATGACGATGAGTGTCTTGAGGGGCTGCTTGAGGCCAATGGTACGGCGCTCGCGCGAGTATCTGGCCAGCTCAATGACCTTCTGCATCCGCTGCACCCGCCGCTCGACGTCAACGTTGAAGAGCTCCTGACGCACTTCGGGGAAGGGAAGGAAGTGGACGCTGCGGGGATCTTGGCCCCGGAGAGTCTCTGGGATGCGGAGCAGGAGCTTCAGGTAGATGGTATCGGTGAGGAAGGGCGTAAAGGGGGCGAGGCCCCGGCACAGCGTGAACAAGACCTCAAACAAGGTGTTTAGGGCGTGGGTTGTGTCGTCCAGCCCATTTTCGCCCTTGAGGCGCTTTCGGTTGAACCGAATGTACCAGTTCGTCGTATTGTCGATCAGTTCGAGCAGCTTGGGCACGACCGTGTACAGGCGGTAAGCTGCGTTTCCCGTGAGCATCTACAGGTTCACAGTGGTGTTCAGGGCTGTCACTAACCTCCCATCTCCTCGTTGACGAATTTGAGCAAGCTCTGGCAGCTGGCCAAGATCCACTTGTCCATGACGTTGGTGTTGGATGACTCCATGGTCGGGTCGAACATGTAGTCGATATTCTCCACCTTCTTCAGCAAGGTGACCTGCCCCTCGAAAAACTTGTAACTGTTCCAGAGGGGAAGGAGGACCTTGGCAACAACCTCCTTAACTCCCGACTCCGTGAACTTGAGAGGCTCGGCTCTGACCACGGGCGAGTTGATGAGGTACAGACGCAGAGCATCAGACCCGTACTTGGCCATGACGAGATTCGGGTCCGGGTAGTTTTTGAGCCGCTTCGACATCTTCTTACCATCCTCGGCCAGCACGATACCGTTGACAACACAGTTCTTGAAGGGGGAAACACCAAAAAGGTGAGTGCCAAGAACCAACAGGGTGTAGAACCAGCCTCTCGTCTGATCGAGACCTTCGGCGATGAAGTCACCGGGGAAGGACTTCTCGAATGCCTCGCGGTTTTCGAAAGGATAGTGCTTGCTGGCGTAGGGCATGCTCCCTGACTCGAACCAGCAATCAAATACCTCCTCCACTCGCCTCAATACACCCTTGCCCTGCTTGCTGGGAATGGTGATGTGGTCGATCTTGTCACGGTGCAGGTCGGTGATCTCGCCCTCGTAGCCGCTCAACTCCTTGAGCTCGGCGATGCTGCCGATGCAGACACGCTCTTCCATGTCGTCGCTTACCCACAAGGGAATGGGAGTGCCCCAGTACCGGTTCCGAGAAACGTTCCAGTCGCGCGCGTTGGTGATCCAGCTCGCAAACCGCTTCTCCTTGACGAAGGACGGGACCCAGTGAGAGCCCTCAATGTTCTCCAGCATCTTGGGGATGATGTCGGTGATGCGGATGAACCAGGAAGGAACCGCCTTGTAGATGAGGGGCTTATCCGAACGGTAGCACATGGGATACGAGTGCTTGAGCTGCGATTCGACGACCAGTCTCCCGGAGGCTTTCAGATGTTTAATGATGTGCTTGTCGGCCTCCTTGACATCCATACCGGCGAAATCGGGGACCTTGCTCGTAAAGCGACCCGACTCGTCCACCGGGTCCGGAGGCGGGCGCTTCTCGGTGACGATGCCGTTCTCGACCGCGACGTTGTAATCGTCCTCACCAAAGGCGGGGGCCTGGTGGACAATACCGGTACCGCTGTCATCGGTGACATACGTCGCGTTGAGGACCTTGAAGGCGATGTCCTTGTATTCCTCGTACAGGTAGTTGAACGGCGGTTGATACTTCCAACCCAACATCTCCTTGCCCTTGAGCTTCTGGAGCACCTTGAACTTGGCCTTTTTGGGATCCTTGTACAGTGTCCCGAGGAGCTTCTCCAACAGGATATAGTTCTTTCCAGACTTCTCATCGTGGATCTTGATGTAGTCAAATTCTGGGTGGGCGGCCAGACCCAGGTGAGAGGGCAACGTCCATGGCGTCGTCGTCCAGGCGAGGAGGCTGGTTTCGGGGTCGTCGTTGAGGGGGAACGAGACCACGACGGCGGGATCAGTCACATCCTGGTAGTTCTGATTTGCCTCGAAGTTGCTCAGGGCGGTAGTGAGGGCGGTAGAGTACGGCATCACTCGGTATCCCTGGTGCACCTGCTCCTTGTCGAAGAGCTGCTTGAACACCCACCACTCGGATTCCATGAAGGTGGGGTCCATGGTCTGGCACCCGTCAGTCGGAGCTCGGTTGGCCTGGCGGAGCAACACACCTTGTAGTCATTGTCGAAGTCAATCCAACGGCCCAGCCGTTCGACCGTGTGCCTCCACTCCTCACGATACCTCATCACAATGGCGCGGCACTCGGCGTTGTACTTCTCCAAGCCCAGCTCCATGACGGCGGCCTTGCCCGAGATGCCGAGCTTCTTATCGATCTCATGTTCAATGGGCAGGCCGTGGGTGTCCCAGCCAAAACGACGCTCGACGTGGAAGCCCTTCATGGACCAGTATCTCGGGATGATGTCCTTGATGGTCGAGGCCAGGAGATGGCCGTAATGCGGGAGGCCAGTCGCGAACGGCGGGCCATCGTAGAAGGTATAGTTGGGGTTCCCCGCCGACAGCTCGACCTGCACACAGATATCAGCACACACCATGCCGCACATGCATTGGGTGCTCCAGGGGCAGAAGTGGAGTGCACACCTGGCGCTCAAAGGCCTTGATCTCGCGCCATCTGGCGATGATGGCCTCCTCCTCCTTCGGAAAGTCGATGGACATGTTGCCCAATTCGTTCAAGAGCTTTCGGCTTGGAGAGGATACTGGAATTGATCTTTGCTGTCGGGCCCCGGTGCCGCCCTCGAGAAGGACCTGGGACGCGCTTTGTATGTTTGGTCGGAGTTGGGCCGGACTTGACTCACCCGTCACAACTGCCAAAATAAATTTCACGACTGTGACTCGAGCTGGAGTTCCCGGTGCTGCCAAATGGAGGGGTCGCGGGGTTGTGGAGAGTCACAGGCTGGTACCGATGTAATATTACGATCTGCCGTCCGAAACTAAAATACCACAATGACTCACCGCCTTGCGCACAGACCAGGAGATGTCTCGCGTATGTATTGGCACAACAGTCATTACACGTAATTCTCGTACAGCCATGTCACCCAACTCCGCGCCCGCTCTTGAAAACGCGACAAGCACACCCTGGTCTGTTAGGCTCAGATGCACACGAGCGAGGTGTCGCGCCGCCTTCTCGATCCAGGCGCACGGCACACCCCGCCTCTGCCGATGTCTGAATCCACCGTGCCCAGAGCAGAGTTGACGTCGCAGGATGGGAACCGTAGGATTCCTAACATGATGGACGAAACGAAAATAATGTTAGCGTCAAGAGCTCTTGACTCGAAGAAATGAATGCAACGTCGTCCTGTTTGGGAGGGCACGCGACTCACGGTCGGACAATGACGACGATGAAGGGAGGTGTCTGAGTGGGTGAGGCCTGGGCCTGGACTTTCTCAGTTCCAACCTCTGCCAACAGAAGCCAATGTAAATTGCAGCCTATCCAGCAACGGGTATCCTCCGGAACACGCCCATCCGTTCGTTACATCAGTCATCATGTATATCGTAAAGGAAACCATGGCACGGCGTCGGGCCTCGCCAACAGCCACAGACATGTCCAGCACCCACCAGAATATCGCAGGACACCAGGCCCTCGACCGCTTCCGGCACCGTCCCTCCCCGATCTACCAACACCGGCCTGCCGCCAACAGCCAGCCAACCCTCTATAGGTATCGCAGTACACACCCGTCGTCATGCCCCATTAGTCATATCCCCTAGTCACACCCCCTAGTCATACCCCCACGGCAAATCCCTATCCCTCACCGTGGTACACGTCAAGTACCCGATCCCCGCCGCCCCGGCGCCCTGGATCATCTCCAGCTCCAGCCCGCTCCCCATCAGCGG
>FTCU01000479.1_pt1 | contig 11340 bp, 11 predicted proteins | sample 1639521 | NCBI WGS metagenome assembly FTCU01 (sample SAMEA3914864, study PRJEB12502) | metagenome | biome: forest; material: soil | place: USA | collected 2012-03-12 | depth 0.3 m
CGCCGTGGCTGTGCGCGGCGACCTTGCGAGCACCGGGCCGAGGATGCACGCCGCGATGAGGGCCGCTGCAACCACTCCCGCAACCGGCCAGCTGCCGTCCTTGTCGGACCCGAACGCGACCATGTTGTTGAGGCCGTGGAGGATCACTCCGGGGATGATCGACCCCGTCGCCTCGTCGTATTATTACCAAGTGGCCGTCACTGCCGGTGGGGACAAGCTCGCCAGCGCGACCGAGGCGTGCAAGCCGGCGGCTACTAATGCTGCGGTGGGAGTTGAGCCGCGGGGGGTATGGGCTGTTACGGGGGCGTTGGTGGTGGGCGTTTTGGGGATGTTTGTGTGGTGAGAGCGAGGCAGGAGGCAAATAATGGGGGCAAGCACGAATGCGGTGATCATATTTTGAGAGGCGGAGCCATGCGGTTGCTCTTGTTGCATTAGCCGAGAACAAGAAGGGGTTCTCTCACGAGGTTGCGTTGTTCTATTAACCGTGTCTGCGGTTGGCCGTAGGTTACGAGACGTGCTCATAACTCGACCGCCTCCGTCGCTCGTCCTCTCCCTCCTATCACTCTCCTGGACCGTCCTTCTCGTCTTACCGATAGGAAAACACACGGGCTCCTCCGAAGCAGAATCAGCAGCATCAGTAGGCCCAGGAGAGACGATAGCTCTACCAGTCGAAGCGCGGCAGAATTAAGCGATGGGCGACGCGACGCCAGCGGGCCCCGCACGGCTCGGCGCGTCCCAAACGCGTGGAACCGAAGCCGAGGACACGATCACGGCCGCGCCGGAAGGGGATGCAAATGGTGGCGACACGCAGCGGCGGATACGAAAGCCCAGCGCGAAGGCAAGAGAAAACGGAATGTCTCAAGACCCGCTCGATACAGCGCTCCTGTCAGGGAGGCAGTATGGAAGCGCCACGCGAGGCGCAACCGCCAACGACATGCAAACCAAGATTCTGAACACTATTCTCAAGGCGTGGACTCGACAGGAAAAGTACAACAATGCGCTGCAGGCCGAACTCGGCCGCATTAAGGATAGCTCCGAGCGGTGAAGGTAGAGTGCGAGGCGGCTAAGGAAGAATGCTAGGCGGTCAAGGAAGAGGGCCAGGAGATCAAAAATGAGCTATACAGAATCCAACAGCAAGTAGGAGATGGCATTGCAACTCTAGCATCTGGTTTGGGACTCGCTGATGAGGATCCTACCACGGTGTGTTGGCCATTTCCGTATTGTCAGCATGCAGCTCGTCGACATGGAGAAGATGTCTGGGCCACCCGATGACAAGCACAACAAATGGGCGCAGATTTGAGTCCCTGTGACGATTAACGCTTTTTAAACCTGAGGCATGGATCGGCCACTCTTGTCGACGCTTCTCTGGAGGCACCATTTCTTCTGTTTTGGTTTTTGCTTCGTGAGAGAGATAGAGAGAGAGGAGAGAAAGCAACCGCCAGGCTTTCTTCTCTTGGGCTACGTGGATAGCGGGCCTCCGACGGCGTTGACAGGCTGCATCGGAGGAATGTCTCGACAGAGACTTCAGAGCTCGTGACCGAGACTGCCGAGACCGCCCAGTGGTTCTGCGGCAGTGGAGATGCCATCCCATGGACAGGGAAGGAGCTAAGTCAGAACGAACGACAGGTCCGTGCGAGAGGTCCCTGGCAGTTGGCGATGACAGGGTTCGCCCAGCTGCGACAGCCAGGCCACTGGGGGCACTGTGAGGGCGGGGTTTGGCCCTTTTCCTCCCTCCCCTCCTCCCTTCCTCCGCCAGACTTTTTGCGAGCTCGAAGAGACGCATTTGAAGCACGCTGTCACTCAATGTCACGGGCGGCCCAACGATGTCGTTCCGGAAGGACCCACATTTACTGGTCAGCAAACAACCGCCAAGTGTGGGGGAGAGATGAGATCTCAGAGGTTCGCTCTTGGTCAACGCTCCTGTCGTCAGCGGTGGCGCTTCGCTTATTCGTGGGCCACGTCGGCAGTCTAACCGAGTCCGCATGAGGGGGTGATTTGCCGACCGCCACAAGCCGAAGCGACCATCGACGTTTGACTGGGGCCGAGCACGCACCGCATTCCTCGTCCGGAGTAGGTGTTTTTAGTGCCCTTTAGCTTTCTTCACCTAAACGACTCTCTGCGGCGGTCAGCGGTCAGCCCATGGGGTAACCCCGCAACCCCGCAACCCGATCCTGCACCCCACACGAACGCCCTTCTCCCCCGCATGCAAGTTTTATCTGATGAGCGATGCCCAGCGGGGACGGGCCGGTTTCAGGGACAGGGAGACGAAGGTCCATCGGTATCGGGTTGGAGGCAGGTTGGCTAAATGGCAAGGACATAGGCTAAACGGTGGATTGCCGATCTCTTGGATGGGGAGGTAGGACCTATGTACGAAGGGAGGTAAACCTCCGTTTCTCCATCTTATAGTTAAATGTTCCTGCAGTCTAGCCCATGTCGATGATGGAGATGGAGGCATGCGCGTGGGTCAAGGGCAAAATGCCGCAGGCCTGGGAACGCGTTTTCCGGCTGCTGCCAGGGCCACGCGTCGCACGTGCAGAGGTTACCTCTGAATAGATTAGCCTAATACATCCTCATCGTCTTGATTGGCGCGCTCTTTGGAAGGGCCTTGGCAGGCAGAGAGCAGCAGGACCGCAGGGGCAAGACGGCAGGTGGTAGCCCTGCCAAGCGGAATTCCCTGGTTGCGTGCCTGGGAGAGGACCGGGTACCTGGGCATTGCCGAAGCGCACGACCGGGGAATGCCGCTTGCCAGGCCGGTCCCGACCTTCGAAACCTGAAAATCATCCGTTTTCGAGACCTCCCGAATTCTTCAGGACAGTTCTATGGGCGTATAGCCCTGCTCTCTAGCTTAGGTGTTTCACAAAAAGTCAAGTGAGGTCGTTGTGGAGGTGGCCTTGTCCTATGCTTATTTGCAGCTCTGACGATCCAGACCCACGTCCCTTCGACGGCGATGGTCGTCCTCAAGTCGCCATCTTTCAGCTTCTCTCCAAGTCTGACCACAAGCGCGCGACTAGTTTACGTTTTAGCCTAAACTTGTGTCCACCGCAAGGTTGTAACAGCGTGTGATTGGGTGTGGCCTCTCATTAGGACGAGGCCCAAAGCCTGCCAGCATCAGAGTCGAATGTACGGAGCGAGACTCGGTACTAAGCCGCGAACCCCACAGCCTAGTCACAAGGGAAGCGGGTATGGGGTCTCGAACATGGAGAGTTAGGCTCGGGGCAGACCGAGGACTGAGGTGGAGACAACGCCTTGACGCCAGAAGGGCGGTGGCACCCGCCGGAGGCAACAGACCGTGAAATGGCTTGAGAACAAGAGGAAAATGTATATATAGGATCGTCCTCTTCTCTTCTCTCGGCCAGAAGTTCTTCTCCATCACCATCATCCTCAACCCTCCAGTATCCACAGCTTCACTCCTCGCACACTTTCATCAGGCAAAATGGTGTCCCTCACCTCCATCGCCATGAGCGCCGTAGCCCTGGCTACGGGAGCCCTCGCTTTCCCCTTCAACGCCACCGAGCTTGAGGTCCGCCAGATCACGAGCAGCCAGACTGGCACCAACGGCGGCTACTACTACTCCTTCTATAATGCCGGCGGCGGCACTGTCAACTACTACAACAAAGACCAGAGCGGTAAGCGTCACTGCAATGCACTCCCAAGTCTTTTCCAAGGCTCTTCCTCTTTCGTCCCAACAGCCAACTGACTTCCCACAACAGAGTACAGCGTGAGCTGGACCAACTGCAACAACTTTGTGGGCGGCAAGGGCTGGAACCCGGGTTCGGCCCAGACCATCAACTACGGCGGCTCCTTCAGCCCGAGCGGCAACGCCTACCTGTCCGTCTACGGGTGGACGACAAACCCGCTTGTCGAGTACTACGTGCTCGAGTCGTACGGCACGTACAACCCGGCCGCCGAGGGCACCTACAAGGGCACTGTCACGACCGACGGTGGCACCTACAACATCTACCTGGCCACCCGCACCAACGCGCCCTCGATCCTGGGCACTTCCACCTTCAACCAGTACTGGAGCATCCGCCAGAGCAAGCGCGTGGGCGGTGCCGTCACCATGGCCAACCACTTCAACGCCTGGAGCAGCCTCGGCATGTCCCTTGGCACCCACAACTACCAGATCGTCGCCACCGAGGGCTACCAGAGCTCGGGCAGCGCCGATATCTACGTCCAGACCAAGTAAACAACCGGGGATCCTCGGAGACTCTCGTTCCGTCGGGGGGACCGGGAGGGGAACTTCAGTGCCAGGGGAGCTGGATGGAGCTGGAGAGGGTAGTGGATGGAGGTGGAGGATCTCATTCTTCTTCTTTGCTCCTGTGAATGGCTGGCTCGAAAAGTTAGCAAACGAAAGTTACGAAACCTTGTTCATAGTTAGCGTCCTCCAGTTGGTAATGACCATACATACAAAACTCTTTTTGCCGTGGTAAAATTTCAATTTCCTATGATTCTCCACCAACCAGGCGTAGAGAACTGGAAAGATCTCGATTCGGAAGCGAAGAGAGGGAAGGGGCAGGGGTTTTCGACACGCGGATGAAACAGCCCCCACCTTGTTTGACAACCCCTTCGCTTGCCAACACCAAACCATTCTCGGCACAAATGCCACGGACTATGCTATTTACAGTCCATTCCAGCGCGGCGTTTTACCCTCTTTGGCCAGGACTCTGGGGATTGTCATGCACGACATGAGACGGGAACAGGCGCTTGTCGCAAATGGCTGGTTCGAGTTTGCTCTTACCAGATCTGCGCAACAAGGTAACGTTTTGAGTTCGAGGTGATATTAATACTGCTCTCTCGTGCGCTCCCCCCAGTGCCAATCTCATTTGATCTTCATTGCGGCTGGCTGCATTGTGTTTGTGTTGTTTCTTTCTGTCTCGTCTCTTTCCTTCTGTTTCTGTTATTCCTTCATTCGCACCAGTTTCGCATCTCTTCTTCTTCTCAGGACGCTATAATTACCGGCTACTTAATTATTCAGCCACGGAATTTCCCTCATGATGAAGCTTTTTGTCGCTCTCGCCCTCGGCACCCTCGCCTCTGCGGGTAGGATCCCTCCAACAACCCTCCTGACCTCCCAAGCACTAACACCCAGCTCTCCAGCACCCCTCATCTCAGAGCGGCAATCCGCGGCTTGCTTCGTCATTGGCACGCAAACCCTCCCGCAAGAAGTCCTCGACTCGGTCACGGCAATCCAATCGCGCATCACCTGCAACACTGCCAAAACCACCCTCTCGGGCGTCCCCGACGTCTCGTCAGGCGGCGTATCCTTCTCCTCCGTCAACTTCGCAGCCTCCTCCCAGTCCGCGCTCGCCTTCGCCCTCGACAAGTTTGCGACTCCCTCCCCGCTCAAAAACGCCGACCTCGCCACCTTCCAAAAGCAGCTCGACGTGTACTTGGCCACGGAAGCCGGCATCCGGTCCGTAGGCGGCAGTCTGGCCATCAAGGTGCCCAAGTTCTTCTTGGAGTTTCAGGTCTCGCGCATCCAGACTGCCCAGGGCAACCCGCCCACCGCTGCCGGGCTACAGGTCGATCATTTGAGGGACAAGGTGCTGAAGAATGCGCCGAAGGAGGCGCAGGCGTTGAAGGATCAGGTCACGGCGTTGGCTAAGGTTTTGGCGTGAGGAACGGGGCGTGTTGGAGAGGTGTTCAAGAGTGAGTTGTGTAGGTAGGTATCTAGGGAATTAATGCTGTATTGTATCATCTCAACAACGATGAGACCCATTTAGGAGTCTCTCGTCGATGTGTGTGAACAATTAAGATGCAGCGGGAGTTTTTGATGAATAAAGTTGTCTGCCAACTGGAGGGACTTGACAGGCATTTCTATTTTTTTTTTCGCCCGTATATTAGGTATCTATTATCGTCTCTTGTTTGTTGTCATCTGTCTTTTTCTTTCTCATTTTTTCTTCCCTTTTCCTTCTTTGATACGAGCAATCCGTTACTTGCCCAGTCCCTACCTACCTAATACCAACTTAATTATTCCTCTTCCATCGCCTATAATCACTGCACAAAGACACTAATAACTCATGTGTTCAAGGCCGGGCAGAGGCCACACGTGCACACCAGAATTTGGATGGCCGTTAGTCGTTCTGATATAGTTCGTCATGTGCGCGTTCTTGGGGGCTTCCGCCTAGCCGGTGTCAACCAAGTTCAGCTATGACCCTGCCTTGGTGCGCTCCCGCTCCGTCGGTGGTAGTCCTCCTAGATTGTCCATCCGGCAAAATGCGTGGGATTGACAAGCCATCAAACTTGACACCTCTGATAGGCCGGGGTAATGTTGTCAATCTTAACCCCACCAAGTGTCCATCATTGACCGGCACTTTTTCTCCAAGATAGGCAAGTCGTCGAGGTAAACTGCGAGCGCTCTCTTCGGGGGTTTTAAGGGAAGCGGACAGCCCATCGGGGTTCGCCCGAGAACGTTGTCTTGACATCCTTGTTGGCACAACGACAACTGTACTTGTTGCCTGTTGTCTTCCGTTCTTGGCGTCTCTGCAGTGCATCACAGGAGCTTCAACAATCGCTTCACCATGCGTTGGGTAGGCCTCGTTTCGTTGCAGGCTGCTGCCGTCCAGGCGCAGTTCAGCACCACGATGCTGCGGTTTGGGTGCTCTCAGATCACCATCGACCGCATCGACCCGTACGTTCGTCCAATCAACCAAAAGCCAGAACCAAACATTTAACGTCGAGCTAGTCTTGTCGAGCCTGGCAGCGTTCCGTCGGCCCATGTCCACCAGATCGTCGGAGGTGTATGTGGTACAACCCCTGTCCTCGCAGCTGTCGCTCACTGACATCGGTAGAACGGCTTCAACGCCTCTATGGCCGTGACCGACGTTTCCAAGTTGGCATCCTGCACCTCGTGCACCTTCGACCAGGATCTGTCCAACTACTGGACAGCCAACGTCTACTTCCGAGCCCGCAACGGCACCTTCAAGCGCGTGCCACAAATGGTCAACGACCAGATCGGCGCCGCGAACGGCGGCATTACTGTGTACTACACTGCCCCTGGTCCAAATACAGTGACCGCCTTCAAGCCGGTACGCCTCTACCCCAAACCACACCCAGAGAGATTGGTTCTTGTCTTCCATGCCGTTATTGACATGTGCCCAGGGCTTCCGCATGTTCTCCGGAGATGTCAATCGCCGCAAGACGAGCGGGTTCGGCAAGAACATCCAGAGCTGCTTCCGCTGCTACACCGGGCCCAACTTTGGCGGCAACACCAACTCGCCGTGCATGGACTCTCAGCGTGATACCGAGACGTTCCCGAAGACGCCGTGCCCCGGCGGTATTCGGTCAAGTGTTCTCTTCCCCATGTGCGCCTCCCCTTACTCCATTCACGGAATGTAAAAGACAAGGTCTGACGTATGGCTCTTTTCCAGCTGCTGGGATGGCAAGAACCTTGATTCCCCGAACCACATGGATCACCTCGCTCACCCAACTAATGGCCCGGCCTCCTTTGCTGTGGTGACTGGCAGCTGCCCGTCGACCCATCCCGTCAAGATTCCCCAGGTGCACTACGAGGCATGTGGATCAATCGGGGACCTGTTTGCAGCATGTGTGAACTGACCGAACCAGATCGTGTGGGACACCACCAAGTTCAACAACAAGGCTGAGTGGCCCGAGGACGGCTCGCAGCCCTTCGTCCTGTCCACTGGTGATCCGTGAGTTGCCGAGTTCTCCTCATCCCCGTCACTCACAATCCGCGCCAAGTCAAAGCATTACAAGCCACTAACACCAGTGGCTACGATACAGCACCGGCTACGGACAGCACGGCGATTACGTCTTCGGCTGGAAAGACGACTTCCTGCAGCACGCCATGGACAACAAGTGCTTCGGCCCCACCTGCAAGGGTCTGACGACCCAGGGGTTCGACAAGGCCAACAAGTGCACCGTCAAGAACCTCGTCAAGGAGGACAACGAAGGCTGTGAGTCCCCTCGGTTTAGTTGCTGTGTGATACGAGGCAGGTGAGCTGACAAGGTCCTCGTTAGGGATTACCGAATTGCCCGGTGGACATCACGTCATGTAAGGTCCGCCGGCTGTTGGATGACCGCGATATCCAAATTGGAAATGATCGAGTCTGGAGCGACAGATAATGCCAAATACAGATTGCCAGCCCCTTACCCCAGCTGGTTCCTCCCGTGTTGCTACGCAAGCCCATCCTGAATTCCTGTCCTCCCCGAGCTCAATCTCCTGCGATTCCCTGAGGTTTCAAGTGTGGGTATTAAAGCGCCGATATGCCGCCGAAAGGTGAGATTGCCATGTAGGGTCGGGATCATTTGGCAAGTTCTGGATTCCGAAGGTGAGGGGCCGAGGGGACGCTCGTGGCCAGGTTCCTCCACCCCCAGGCACGTGCCAGGCATGCCGAGACATTGCTTCACGACCCAGCTCTGTCCAGGAAACAACAGAAGTTGTTACATGTTCCATCTTGCCGGCAATGTTCCCCACGGCGACATGACCAGCAGCCTGTCATTCAGGGCGGGTGGCTGCCCGAGCAACAAGCAGCGAAAGGCGGCACGGGGGCGCAGATCGAACAGCTTCTCCGTGCACCTTCCCTTTTCAAGGCCGGCAGTTTAGTTTCTGGAATATTATGGAAGCCTCAAAAGCCCTGTCGCGATAGTACAGTAGCAGCCAGGTCGACGCAGATAAAGTGCCGAGACGTCACTCCCGCTGGGGGAGCAACCAAGATGCGGGCTTGACCACAATGCTAAAGATCAGTCCGGCGTCGAGGAAGACGGCGGGAACACTCTCGCTGTAAAATTTCCGTGGACGGATTCCTCTGCCCGGAAGGGACGGCAAAATGACTTCCTGGAAAGCAGGGGCTTTGATACGTCACGAGGAGCGGCTGTCAAGGCGCTTATAGGCTGGAAAGGACCGGGCGATATTGGGAGCCATACCAAAATATCAGCTCCCCTACGCGCAGCAAAGTGACTTGGTATTACTCGGCGATTCTTCTATCAGCGAACCCTGACTAACATGCTGAAAGTGAATGCTACCCCTGCTTGCCACCTCCTACCTCTTAAAAGGAACGAATGCTACCGGGTGGCAACCCTTGTTTGCCAAGGTCGGAGTTCCTCTCAGTCCCAGGTTGTTTTGTTAGTGAAGGAAACAACTCCAAGTCAGGACACTTGCAACCAACATGCTCTGGTCTACCCTCTTCCTCGCGGCCGTCGCCAATGGCGCGTCCACGATGCTCCGGTTCGGCTGCTCCCAGCTTGTCATCGACCGCATCGACCCCCTCGTGAACCCGGGACAGGCGCCGTCGCCGCACCTGCACCAGGTTGTCGGAGGCAATACCTTCAACATCTCGATGCCCTCAGCCGACATTGGCGAGCTGGCCAGCTGCACCACCTGCAGCTACTCGGAGGACTTGTCCAACTACTGGACGGCCAACCTGTACTTCAAGGCGCGGAACGGAAGCTACAAGCGGGTTCCTCAGATTCCGAACCGGTACGTATCATTCTTTGCCCCAGCTTGCATTGCCCTTGGGCAAAAACTAACAACAACCAGGCTGCTTTTCAGCGACCAGTTCACCACCAAGACCAAGGGCGGCTTTGTCGTCTACTACGTCTCTCCCGGCAAGGGAGGCGTGACGGCTTTCAAGCCTGCAAGTCACCCCTGGCCCTGAACCCCCGTCCCAGCCACCCCCTTCATCAGCTAACCGGCCCAGGGTTTCCGCATGCTCGTCGGCGATGCCAACCAGCGCTCCAAGATCGGCAGCGGTCGCAAGTCGCAGTCATGCTTCCGCTGCTACAGCGGCCCCAACTTCGGTGGCGACAACGCCGCGCCCTGCGCCGACGCGAAGCTCGACACCGAGGCCCTCCCCACCGGGCCGTGCTCCGGCATCCGGTCCAACATCCTGTACCCGACGTAAGTCATCACACCCCCGGCGTGTAAAACAGCAGATACTTACAACTCCACGCTCACAGCTGCTGGGACGGTAAGAACCTCGACTCGCCCGACCACAAGTCGCACGTCGCCTACCCGGTTGCCGGCGCCCAGACCTTCACGGGCAACAGCGTCGGCGGCGCATGCCCCTCCACCCACCCCGTCAAGATCCCGCAGATCATGCTCGAGGTTTGCCTTGTCCTTCCCCTCCGCCTCTTTCCTCATCCCTTACTAACTTGCCCCTTCCCTCACTGTTCAGATCGTCTGGGACACCACCGCCTTCAACAACAAGGCCGAGTGGCCGGCCGACGGCTCGCAGCCGTTTGTGCTCTCGACCGGCGACACCACGGGCTACGGCCAGCATGGCGACTATGTGTTTGGGTGGAAGGGCGACGCGCTGCAGCGCGCCATGGACGGCGGCTGCCTGGGCGCGAGCTGCACGGGGCTGAAGACCCAGACGAACGATCAGGCGGCTTCTTGCAGTGTTCCCGGGCGGGTGAAGGAGCAGGTTGATGGGTGTAAGTTTTTCTTTTCTTTCTTGGCTTGTGATGACTTTCTTTTGGGAGGGCAACGTGGCTGACTTGGATGCAGGGCTGGATCAACTCCCCGGTATGGTGATGCCCATGTAAGTGAGATGAGGTGTTGTAGGTGAAGGTTGGGATCGGCTGTCAGGGGGCGAGGTGTATAGAGCGAGAGAGGGCGGAATTACTTGAGTATCTGAATTGCAAAAGGAATTCAAAGAGTTCTGATTCAAGAAACGTCGTCCGTTGCTTATTCGACGTAACAACTTTTCACATCCACTTCCTTCATTGGCCCCTCCCTCACATCCTCCCTCTCTCTGCCCATCGTAACGAAGCTCTACCACCCCGATCAAACCACAACCTCCTCCTTCCTCACCCAACCAACCACCACCGCCCTCTCCACAACCTCGTAATCCTCCTCTTCATCCTCCTCCTCCTCCTCTTTATCCTCCTCTTCATCCTCCTCTTCATCCTCCTCTCCCTCAAACCCCTTCGCCGCCTTAATCCCAGCCCGCAGATGCTCCCACGTCAACCCCGCTCGCTCAAGCGCCGCGAGCTGGATCGCCGTGGCGACCGCGTCACAGATCTGCCGCCCATCCATAACAGTCCGGGCCAGCGCAATGACACCCTCAACAGACCTGTCGCATGCGTGACCATTCTCCAGGAGACAACCAAGCCACACCGCGCGGCGGCTGGCGGCGTCGAGGGGCGGGAAGCGCACGGCGACGGGGATGGAGGCCTTGAACGCCGCGTCCAGGACGTCGGTGCGCTGGCTCATGAGGATGATGGTGCCGGGGTAGGAGTGGAGGAAGGAGCGGAGGACTAGAAAATGAGAAGCATTGGTTAGAGGTTGGGGAGGGGAGGGTTGGAAACTTGGGAAAAGGGGTTTTAGCTGACTTCGGATGCCGTCTTCTTGGGCCTCGTACGTGCTGCAGTCGAAAA
>FTCU01002486.1_pt1 | contig 11334 bp, 8 predicted proteins | sample 1639521 | NCBI WGS metagenome assembly FTCU01 (sample SAMEA3914864, study PRJEB12502) | metagenome | biome: forest; material: soil | place: USA | collected 2012-03-12 | depth 0.3 m
GGTGGGGTGGTTTGGGGGGAGGATGCGGGCGAACTCGTCTTGGAAGGTGTGTTTGCGCGGGGAGTGGGTGTGCTGGGCGTGGTCGAGCTGCGCGGCTTCTTCGAGGATGCGGGTGCGCTGGAACTGGTTGCGGTCGAGGACGCGGTCGCGCTGGGCTTGGGTTTGCTGGAGGGCGCGCGTCAGCTCGGCGGGCGAGAGCGCAGCGGCTGCTTGGGCGCTGCCGGCTGTCGCGCGGGGCCCTTCGGTGTGGTATTTGAGTGCCCGTTTGGAAAGCTGGTGCACCGGGCCGCTGCTGTCCCGCATGTTTTCCACCGTGGTGGTTCGCGTGAACTGTCGGGCGGCTTCTCGGGGGACGTGGTGGTACTGGTTGGGCGCCGAGGCGTCCGAAGACGCCACGGAATGGGTGGACACGGAGGGAGCCGTTTTGGAGGGAGCCGTCTTGGGCTGGGTGGTCGCCGAGGGGACCGTCTTGGAGTGGGCAGTTGCGGATGGGGCTGCTTTGGACTGGGTGGTCACGGAGAGGGCCGGTTTGGGGTGGGTAGTCACAGAAGGGACCGTGAAGGAGAGTGTCGTTGGAGATTGCTTGGTCCTGGTCGACTCGCTCCGCCACAGCCCTGTGATGAAGTCGGCGGCTGATTCTGTCGACGGTTGCTTTGCTTCCCGGGGTGGTTGTTGAGTGCCGTCTCGGAGCCGGTTGGTTGAGGACCGACCCGTGCCCTCCCGCTTGCTGGCGGACCGATCCGTGCCATCCCGCTTGCTTGATGGCTCCCCGCGAGTCCTCTTCTGCTTCCGCTCTGCATACGCCTTCTGCTCGGCCAGCACCACGTACAGCCGCCGGGCTAGATCGTCGGGATCGAACTGCCCCTCAACCACCTTGGTTGTTGGCTTTGGCTTCTCCTGTTTCACGCCCAGCCGAGGAGGGACAGCAGAGGCGTGCTCTCTGGTGTGGTTTGGCCTGCGATGCATTGTCCAGCACGGTTGAACAAGAATGGAGCTCATGGAGAGCGGAAGGCCGGTTTTAGACTGAGGCGTCTCACGCGATGTTCGTGTTTGCGGGGTTGCGAATCGTGCCGTCTTGAATGGTGTTGCGGTGCTCACGTTATGTGCAGAAGAACATGCGCTGTGTGAGACGTCTTAGATCAGAGAACAGTCTCGGCAATACGAGGCGCACCACACCCGAGACATTCAGTGCGGGAGCGTGTCCTCGAGAGTTGGCGGTTCGAGGTTTCTGGCGAGTTCAAAGGTCGTGAGCAACGGCAGCCACATCCAGCCGCCAGGGCTTGTGCGAATATAGGTAAGGGGGGTTCGACGATCGGCAAGGAGAGGCCCTGGTCTGGAGGCCACCCTAGTTGCCGGCACAGGGCGGGCACCAGAGGACGGCGGTTGGATTTGGGGGGTTTCTCCCACAGGTGATCCCGGCTCAAGGTGGTGTAGAGTGGGTGGAGGGTAGCATTGTGCGCGTCAAGGCAGAGATCTTTGCCGGTTGGGGTAGGGCCATCCAGGGGGTCTGCTCGCGAGCTAACTGTAAAGTGGACTGGTCATTTGACTTGAGAAAAAGTGTGGGAGGCCACGCAGAACCACCACACAGGGCTCACGTTAACTAACGTTAGCTGTGCTGGTATACGGGCAGCTATTGTGGACTAAGACGCAATCAGTTAAGGTTAACGAATGCCGGAGCGCGTCTGCACCAGTGCGGGCTGAGATTTCTTCAACCACGTCCGCCTGACGAAATCCAGCACGGGACAGGTGGCTGTCTGCTAATTACCACTGCCCGGCAGACAAGACGAACGCCATCTCCCTCTCTGCCTCTCATCAGTTCCTGTGCCTGGCGAGAGACGGGCGCACATGCTGGCTCCCTGATGGCCTTCCCCCACCGCCGATCTTGTTCCGCGCCAGCATCGAGCACAAGACCACCCGCATCGGGCAAGGAGCGAGGCGCCCGATGGAATCGCTGGTGGTGCTGGATCTGCTGGATTGGACGCCGCCGACGTTAGCCTGGTTCGATTGGGCCTAGGTAGGATCCATTTTTTAGAGTCACCGAGGAGGCCAATCCCTGTCCGGGTTCTGGGGGGAATCACGAGGAAAGGGGTCTTTTTCGGGCCCTTCCCCAGCTTTGTGGGCGCGCCCAGCCAGGCGGGACGGCATCCATCTCCGCACTTGAGTCTTTGTGAGCGGAGCGGAGTCGGGCCCGGCCGTCATCCTTCGGCTGCCCGAGCGAGGCGAGGCCTTCTTTGAGCAGCCGGGCCCGGGGCCTGCCAGTCGAGTGTCCGCCGGCCCCGGGCTCCTGATTCGCCCGTGCCAGAGATGACACGCAGCGGATGTCTGGCACAGCGCGTGCGTGTGCATGTCGGTGGCGGCCAACCGAGCGCCTCGCCTCGGTCAACACCAGCGTCAGCTGGACGGACGGACGGGTGAACAAGCAAGCAAGCAAGGCAAGTCAGCAAAACAGCGAGACAGCAAGCCTCCATGCCATGCAAACCACATCGCCAACCAACAACCCCAAGTCCTAGGATGTGTGTGGCGCCTCAGATCCAAGTGCCGATGCCCACATGCATGACGACTGCAACGGTGCTGTTCAAAGCACAACATCGGGGCCGCCGCGTGCCATGCGATGGATGCGTGCTGTGCCGTACCCGTCCCGTCGGATGCATGGTTGAGTGCCGATGTGGCCTGCCGGAGAGCTCACCGTCTTTGGGCCATTCTCTCGTCTTTACTCGGGGGGAAGGGAGAGAAAGAGGAAGATATTAATAAAATGACAATAAGAATAAACTAAATAAAAAAAGAAAGAAAGAAAGAAAGAAAGACAAATGGGCGATCGATACCCAAGCTGCGGAATGGCCTGCGGAGCTTCGCTGGGTTGGCTCGAGGTCGGCTGGCGCAACGTTCCCGTGCACCGAAGCACGAACCCAACCCCCACGGAACTAAGCTAGGTGCGTTTGACAAGCCCCGGGGAAGGCGTGCGTGGAAACGAGAATTGCTAGGCGTCATTTATTTATTTTCTAATGGAAGAGAGAGAGAACTAAACTGCAGGTTGCCTGTTTCGTTCTCTCCCTTGCGCGTTTGTTCTTTCCTCGCCCCTGGCATCGGACATGCCCGTCCCAGGGTTTCCTCTCTCCTCCACAGCACAAGGGGCTTTCCAGGGTGCAAGGCCCACTGTAATTTCCTGGTCGCCAGCACCCCGGGCTCGTCAAGTTGTCAACCGACCTGGAAACGAAACACCACCACACACCACATCCGGAAACACAACACACGGCCAAGCCTCAATTGCAAACGAACAGCCCGGAGGCATCCGGGTTCCCGCAGCTGGAGCCCGTGGGACGGCGCCCTGGGAAACGGCCACCTGCCGCCGCGGAACACTGCAGCCCGAGCAGCCCTCGGGCCCGACGGGCCTGGCCTGGGTGCACGGCGTTTGCCTCTGAAAGACCATAACGAAAAGACAAAAGGCAGACGGCGGGGACCCCTTGCCTGGGCGCTGCTGGCTTGCTGCTGGCTTGCTGCGATGCTGCTGATGGGCCTGCCACAAGGGAGGACCCTGACCCTGAGCTGCCCCCGACCGACCCTGACGGACCCTGACTGCAGTACCTTACCCTGACCTGACCACCCGGACACGAGTCCGAATCCAACCCCCAAGGGCCCCAACCCAATCAACCCAATTGAATTCATCAATTATTATCGGCTGGGCGTCCGCCATCTCGCAGGACCCCATCTCCAGATCTGCTCACTGCCTGATACCTACTGGGTGACTGGTATGGTGCTCTTGTTGTCTCCTGTTGACTCCTGTCCCGCCGCCGACATGACCTCTTATTAGCCATGTGGGTACAGACTCGCCAGCCCGTGCCAGGACCCGGAGGATCGCTGGTGTCTGTGCCGTCGGTTACCCCGCCGCGTCGTTCTACAGCCGCTGCAGCTGCTGGCCCTGCCTCAGCGACGCCGACCGCAGGCGAGCCAAGCGTCGTTCCGCCATCCGGACACCGTCCCTCCGCCTTTGCCTCCGAAGGCACCTTTCTGCTCCTCGACGACTTGCCCGCCCCAGGCACGAGAGACTCGTTCGCCTCCATCCTCGACGATCCCTTTTTCCTTCGTTACCACGACCACGACCGCGACTCCGAGCCCGACCCTGGGTCCGAGCCCGAGCCTCAGCCTGCTGCTGCTGCTGCTGCGCCCGACCTCGACCCCGGCGCGACAGGCGCCCAGACGACGGGTGCCCGTCACCACGACCATGAACGGCAGCAATCGTGGATCCCGCCCCGAAAAGAATCTCTGAGCCATACCAATCCGACTCCCTGGGTACGCAACCCCGTCTTTCCTACCCTGTGCCGACCAGATAGAGCGGCCCTAGCTCAAGGCGGCCGAACACGGGAGGCGGACACGGACAGACTGCAGACTTGACTGACTGACCACACACGGCCCCCAGTTTGAGCATGCCAAACACGATATGGAACCCATCAACATCGCAATCATTGGTGCCAAAGGCGTTGGCAAGTCCACCTTCATACAGCAGCTGCGCCGGACGCCGCGACCCTCGGCATCCAACATCACCACCTTGCGCCACGAGCTCGATGGCACCCAGTACCTCGTCACCCTGGTCGAGCTCGACCTCGAGGGCATCGAGCTGGACCCGAACCAACCCGTACAGTGGCCGAAGCAGATCGGAGGACACATGATGCCCCGCACCGACGGTGCTCTGATCATGTACGATGCCGTCAACGAGGAGACCACGCGGGAAGTGCCCCCAATCATGGGTGAGTCGCCGTCTCGAACCTCGGCTTTTGGCAGTCGACCAGACACATGCTGATTGGCACAGCTGCCCTGGCGAACTCCTCCCTACCGACCCTCCTCGTCGCTACCAAATGTGACACCCCCGACGACCTCCGACACCCAGATCTGGCTGGACTCGCGGCCGCTTTTCCTACGTGTGCTGGCCACTTTAGGACCGCGTCCAACGCGCCCAGCACCACCCGGGAGTGCCTGCATGCTATTTCGAGAGCCGCCCTGGCCCACCGGCGAGGAGGTGAGATGCGGGTTCGCTGCAGTTACAAGACCAGGGCTAATCCAAAGCAGAGAAGTCGGACGGATCCGGTCCTAGGAGACGCGCTGCTTCCACGGCGAATCTCGATGCGCCCCTCGACGTCCTCAATGGCCGTCCAATCAGCCAGCACAGCAAGCACAGCAGAGCCAGCTCCGACTTCTCACTCATCCGCGGCTTCCCTACACCTCCCAACGAAGGCCAATACCGGGGCGCCCAGCCCTCACGGTCACCAAGGCCGGACTATCAAAGCGTGGCCTCGGGCAGCACCAACTTCAACCCCGGCGCATCCATCCCTGAGGACGGCAAGCAACAAACGGTGTCCAGCATGCTGCGGACTCCGGGCATCCGGCTCGACAGCGGAACCGAGTCGTTTCTGGACGTCGACGAATCCGACGGAGAGTCTTACCAATACGCGGAGGATATACCGATCTTGCAACGCAACGATGAGAATTTTCCCGAAAGGGCAGCCAAGGCTGCCGGCGTGAGCTTCGACGACCTGGTCGACAGGCTCCTGGCGCCCAAGATGTCGAGAGCAGAGCAGAACTTTGCTGACGTCTTTCTCTGCCTGTACCGGAAATTCGCCACCCCCTACGCGCTGCTCGCCGCCATCCGCGCACGGCTGGACCGCCTGCGGGGCGACCTGACAGCACAATATCTAATCAAGACGGAGGCGCAGATGCGCATCATCGAAGTGGTGGCAAAATGGCTGTCGCTGTACCCGGGGGACTTTGCGAGGTCGGCGACGAGGAAGAGCCTGGAGAAACTGATCAAGGAGCTGCTGGCGGATCCTGTCTTCGTTGCGGCCGCTCACCAGATGCGGATGCATCTGGAGCAGAAGGTTACCGAGGACGACGACACGGGCTGGGCCACGTGCGACCCGGCCGAGGAGGGCGACGGCAAGGATGCGGCGGGACGCAGGCGGAGCGGCATCGCCGAGTCGATGGACTCGCTGCAGCTGGAGGACCCGAGCCAGCCCAGCCAGCGGCGCCCGTCGCAGAGCTCAGAGCAGTCCGGCCTGGACGCGCACGCCCAGCGAGGCCCGGCACGGTTCCAGTTCCACTCGGTCGAAGACTACGAGCGCGAGGCGGCCACCCTGACGCCAATAGCCAACCTCACCCTCAACAAGTTCCGTTACCACGTGCTGATGGAGGTGGACGCCGAGGACCTCGCCGACGAGATGACGCGCATCGACTGGATCATGTTCAGCTCGATCCGCATCCGCGACCTGGTGCGGCACGTCAGCCTGTCGCACGACCAAAAGACAAAGTGCCGCAACCTCAAAAACGTCAACCGCATGATCTCGCACTTCAACCATGTCGCCCAGTGGGTGTCCAACATGATCCTCATTCGAGACAAGGCCAAGCACCGCGCCCCCTGCCTCGAGCGCTTCATGGTGGTGGCGCAGAAGCTGCGCCAGCTCAACAACTACAACGGCCTGGCCGCCGTGCTGGCGGGTATCAACGGCACGGCGATCCATCGGCTCGCGCAGACGCGCGCGCTGGTCGCGCCTGATGTGCAGAAGCGCTTCGCGGGGCTGGTGCTGCTGATGGGCACGCAGAAGAGCCACTTCGCGTACCGCCTGGCCTGGGAGAACTCGCCGCTGCCGCGCATCCCCTTCATGCCGCTGCACCGCCGCGACCTGGTCTCGGCCGAGGAGGGCAGCAAGACTTTTGTCGGGCCCGGCGGCGACCGCATCAACTGGAAGAAGTTTGAGGTGCTTGGTGAGGTGCTGCTGCCCATCATGAAGAGCCAGGGACAGCCGTATCCGAACCTGCATCGCCATGATACGGGCCGGGAGTTGATTCTGGATTGTCGGATGCCGACTGATGATGAGGTGGGTTTTCTTTGTCTTGGTATCTTGTATGCTTGGTGCGCTGTTGCTGACTTGACGCCATCTAGGACATCTACCAGCGCAGTCTACAAGTCGAGCCGACCTCGGGAGGCGGCATGGCAGAGTCGACCAAGAAGAAGTTCCCCTGGTTGGCCAAGTAAAACGAGCAGCCGAGGATTGCGGGTAGTGGATTTTTAGAGGCACTGCTGTGAGAGAGTTCGCCCGAAGGGTGGCGGCTGGGTTTGGGTTTTGGGGGGAAAGAGAAGGATCCGGCATTTACAGATCAAGGCATTTGCTGTTGCTGTATCAAATTTTGGCTGTAGTTGGCTGGCTATAATGGGAGCAAGTGGTGAAGGGAATTCAAAAGGCAGCCTGGCGGGAAGGGAACGGGATTCGCCTCGCCGGCCAGCGGTGGAACTTGGATATTTTCCTGATCTTAGACATTTTACGGCAACGAGCGGGATTGCAATGGATGTTTGTTTGGGTTTCCTGGGGTCTGATGGAAGGGTGCTGCTCACTTGAGTGCGTTGTGTTGGTGATCCAGGAGAGAGCCAGAGCAATATGAATTGATTGTAAGTGCTGTTGTGTGAGAAGCCAGGGGAGAAAGGACAACACAAGGCATTGAGCTGCATGCTAGAACCCCAACGACGCGAGGAACCGCTCCGGTTCTGCCATGTCTGCGCGGACATCAGGACCACTTCTTCTGACAGGACGGTGCTACCGTTGCTCTCACCATGGATCACGAGTCTTTCACTAAGAACAGACTTCTAGTCCTGTTCGCTTGGCCACAGTCTAGTTCGAGCATCAACCACGAGAAGTCAAGATGGGAGTGGCAGGACTTACAGCTCTCTCCTCCACAGACACCGCAGCATCTTCGCAAATACCAAAATCCACACCACGACGAGACACCCGGCCAGCACACACCCAAAGACCTGAAGTCCAGAGCTGCCAAACGCAGTGCCGAGCGCTTCCGTCGCCGTCACCTATGCGGCATCCATCAGCATCCCATCCCTCGCTCCGCACAGAGAAAGAATGGGCCTCACCAACGCCGTGTTCGGAAACACAAACGAGAACCACGTCATTTGGAACCGCAGCTTCCCCTTGCTCTCAGGGCGCAGGTACTTCCACAGCGACCCGACCGACACTAGGAAGAACCAGAGGCTCAGGCCCCAAAGCCACAGCCCAACCATGTAGGCCAGCAGCCGGAGGACCTGCGCCGACACCGCCTGCTGCTGCTGGAGCAAGGGGTCGGAAGATGGCAAACTGACAAAGTCGGGCGAGAAGATGGACGGCGCAAGAGTGCCTAGCTGGACTAATACTCCCCTCAACAGGCACACACACCACCCCGCTCAGATCAGCACAACCACTCCTAAACACCATTAACCACCACCTAGTCTTTCTTCCAAACTGGACCGAAAAGGGAGGCGGAGAATCACTCACCCAGTCCGGCACAAGTAAACCCCCCTGGCCCAATCGAGATGAACACACCCGGCCGTTGGTGGTCGCGCGGCAGCTTCTGCGTCATCAGCCGGTAGAGGAAGGCCGCGCAGACCATGAAGCTGATGAGGAAGCCCGTGCCCTGCGCCGTGACGGCCGCTAGTGCTATTGGTACTGCGTCGATGGCGTCGCCGTTGCCGCTGCCGTCTTGGCCGGCGAGTCGGAGACGGCCTGTCGTGGCGGCGGCGGAGAGGAGATTGGCGCCGAGGGGGGCGGTGAGGAGAAGCGGGTAGGCGGGGAAGACCCAGATAGGCGTCATCGTGTGTATCGGGAAGACCCTGTTGGGGGTTAGGCTTGGGTGTGGTCTGGGAAAGGGGTAAAAGGGGTAATGGCTTTTGCTTACTGTGTTGACCAGAGAGTCAAGTACAGACCGGCGCTGATCGTGAAACTCACGCCAATGTAGATCCAAAAGAGGGCCTCGACAGTTTTGAGAAGCCAGGGTCCCGCGTTGGGCACGCCATATTGGATTATGGTGATGAGGATTGTTGCTGTCCTGTGTCTAGTTAAGTCGCCGGTTGTCGGGGTGTTAGGTGTGCAGCACAGACTTACGAGACGATCTCACGCAATTGTCAGTTTGTGTATCTATACCAACAACGGCAACAGAGCTCAGGGGGCACTCACAACCGCCGAGATAAACAGGCTCTCAAACTGGTCGGTGAACGAGTCCACGAAACTCCGTGGCCGCCAGTAGAACCGAAGAGATATCAAGATCAAGTTTAGAACAAACAAGCAGATATTCAAAAAGAAGAACGCGAGACCGATGCCCGTCAGCCATCTGGTCTCATAAGGGACTGCATATCCAAGTCAGCAATCCCAACCTGCCACCCCTTTTATCACCACCCCTTTCCAAAGCAAACAAACAAACAAACAAAGGGGGGGGAACACCTACTAGAGTGCACCACATTTGCGATCCCCCCCGTAGCCTACCTCCCACCAACCCCATCAGCACAACCCACAATATTTCCCCCCAAGCTGAGTAACTCAACAAAACCATACCATAGTCATGGTAAACCAAGTCCACCGAAAACACCCAATCCTATCCCTTATCCCAACCTTCGTTCTCAATCCCCGGGCCATCAACACCGTCCCATCAAGACTCTCAAACCCTCCCTCCTCCCTCCTCCTCCTGCTGCTCTCACTGGCAGCATCACCACCGTTCTGTCGCGCAGATGCGGAGGAGGGTAAGGTCAGGGGAAAGGGAAAGCCATTGGCCGTGGTGTGGTTTTCTAGCGGGGTTTCATAACCTGGTCCTGCTGCCACTGGAAAGTTGAGGGTGGTCGAGGGGGTGCGGGGCGGGCTGTTGCTGTTTCTGGGGTATGGTGGTGCTGGGGTTGTTGTTGGCATTGTTGCTGGGAGCGAAAGGAGGGAGATAGGGGTTGTCGTGGTTGCGGCTTTGGCGAGGGGTGGTGGAGGACTCTTGTGATGATCGCCGACCGGGGTATATAGAAGGCGTGTTGACGGCGGCTAGTTATCACGGGGTTGTGGGGGAATTTGAGAAGGCCATGCATGACGGGGGCTGGTGTGGTGAAAGGGGGAGCGGTGGTGTGGGGGGTTATATAGCACATGCAGTCAAAGAGCGGTCGTGGGTGGCCTATCTGTGTGTGTTGCCGCACATCCGGAGATATATCGGTTATTGGTTGGTATCTGGACGAGACGAAGCTTGTTTTATTTAGCTGATCACTTCAGCTGAACGGCTGCGCTTCAGAAACGTAGAGGGTGATGCTGTTGGGATAGTCCTTGCTTGGAGCTAGGCATGAGGAGAACGAGAGGAACCAGAGTTCGAACGTGGTTTATTGCTTGATTTTGTTATATTTTACTTCTACATTGCCACTCCTTTTTACTCCCCAATCACTTATTCAGTCCGCAAGATGCAGAAGGCAAAGTCGGGCAGAGGCGTCGAGAATTATGGACAACCATCTGTCTCATGTGGCTGCGAAGACCGACAAGCCAGGGAACCGACTCTCTCTAATCCCCAATCCACGTGCTACAAAGTATGTAACAGAAAACAAAATGTCAAGGAGAAGGACGTCATTCCCAGGATCCGGCATCTGCCAAGCCGGACTACCCGGGCTAGTAGACCCCCATGATCGGGCCCGCATCTCGGATCTACACGGGATCGTCGTGCCGGAGTGAATGCCGAGATCGATCTTGACAGAAGCAGAAAGCCGTCGCTTGACTTGAATCCCTCGAGGAACAGCCCTATTTCTAGGGCCCCTTCCCGTCTCCAGACACACAAAGAGCATAGCTTGAACATGGGTTGAACATCTGGGGAATGGCCTACCAAGCACCAACTCGCCAGACGCTCCCATAGATCACCGCATGCAGGGTGAGGGCGGCAGTCAGGTCCTTGTGGAGGCATGCCTTGTTCTTCAAGAATGACCAGTAGAGACCGTGGGTGACTGATTACTCCTAATGAGTCGCAAACAGACCGGGCGATAGGAAACATGCTACTGCCCACTGCCCAACCGCCAGCATCAGCATCCCCGATGGGATATGTTGTGCGCATGCATTCCGACTGCATGGCGTGTCTAGGTCTTAGGCAAACGGGTGTCCACTCCGAGCCTGTCTTCTGTCCCAGATCTGATAGTCCGACAAAATGAGATGGAAAGAAAATGCGCACACTCCCCGAACGCCGAAGAAACACCCCCTAGACGAATGCCCCGAAAGCCGGGCATTCCACTTCAACCGCCCAATGCAAATGTCTTTTTGTATATTCGTCCCGGGGTAAAGGACCTCACCAAGAAAAGACGGACGGGAATGAAAACGCCTGATGCGATGTATGTTGTTGGATGCACACCTTTTTTTTTTGTAACGCCTCCAGATTCATGCGTTAGTCGTGATTGAAAAGCACGCTGATCGACTCGCCGTGGTGGACGCGACGGATGGCTTCGCCGAAGATGGGCGAGATGTCCAGAACGTCAAGCTTGGGCCCGAGGAGCGCCTTATGCTCGCCCTGCGGCACCGAGTTGGTCACAAC
>FTCU01001633.1_pt1 | contig 11326 bp, 12 predicted proteins | sample 1639521 | NCBI WGS metagenome assembly FTCU01 (sample SAMEA3914864, study PRJEB12502) | metagenome | biome: forest; material: soil | place: USA | collected 2012-03-12 | depth 0.3 m
GTTGGGTAGTCGGCGACTCCGATCACAAACGAAGGTAACAGTAAGTCTCCCGCTCTTTTCAGCTGTCGATCTTCCTGTTGTAAAGGCATAGCCTCGAGGCTTAGCCCAGGTATTGATTGACTCGAATAAGGCTTGTCGGGACTCGAAATAGCCTTCGGGAGGGAGGCAGTCGTCTGGGAAGGTGGCCATGGTGGTGGTGGTGGTGGTGGCATTCAGAGGTTCAGGGGCGCGGGGTTGATGCCGCGTTTGATGCATTTTTTTGGGATGACTAATCAATTTGGGTTGACTAAGCAGACGGACCCGTGCATCTAGTTATTGGGAGCCGCACTTACAGGGATTGTACATTAGCCCGACATGTGTAACAAGGATTAGGGCGCGATCCTCGTAAGTACAAGTCCTCTTCGTATTCCCACTTCCAAATACAGCATCGTATACTTCAGCTGCCGCTCGACAGGCATATGTTCGCTGGAGGTCTCTACGCTGAGGAGATCAATCAAGTGCCCCCATCCCTGCGACTCGTCCCACTGCCAACGTATATCTGTCCGAAACGCTCATCTGGGGGGTTGTCTTTGATCTGAAACCTCTCCACGTTGCTTTGACAAACTGGCATTCCCATACTGCACTTAGATGCTCTCCACCATTGCTTCCTTGTACCTCCTCTTCAGCTGCTCCCCTGCCTGATAGGGCAAGCCCACGTCCGCCCCGAGCATTCTGTCAAACAAACCCGTTGCGCACCACGCTAAGTAGCAACTATGGATGTGTGCTACTGCGCAAACTACTTCGTACGTGCAGGTGGGCTTGGGAGACAATTATTTGATGAGGCTGACAGCTTTTGGGTGTTAGTCCTTCATCCGATGTACCAACACCGTCTTCCAGTTTGGTCAGCGATGTAAACTGTGCACAGTAAGTTTACTTACCCTCCTTTGGCTTTTTCTTGTTGTTGGTTTTGTGGTGATAGTGGTGGCGGTGGTAGTAGTAGTGGTCGTTCTGGTTGAGTGAGATAACTGATTCATTCCCAGGTCCTCAAGAGCGGGACCTCTCTGACTACTGGCCTCCTTCCCACCCTTCGGCCGAAGCAACGATATCAACGACATTGTTGGCGAGAGAGAAGCCCGTTGAGGCACCATCCCCATACCAAGCGCTGCCTATCTGCTTCACGATAGTTTCACAGGTAGCGGTTGTGCTTCCGGACTCACGTTTTCGGCGGGTTCGAGAGTGCGCTCCCAGGCGATAGGATGGAAAGACTATCAGCGCTCTACTCATCTTTCATGCGATGACATCGAGAGCAAAGTCAACCCCACGGTACACACACACACACACACACACACACAATTTATTCCGCCCGGCGGGCTGAACCCGAAAGGGCAACTATCACTCGTATACATACATTCCTGAAGGTGATCCTGGTGTCCTAAAGCCCATACATTCTTGACTTATTTCCCTACTTTTCTGCCCTCTTCTCTGCGGGTACTCGTGGGTTAGTAGTTTCAGGAGTAAGTCGGCTTGAAGGCCATTCTCCAAGTGTTCAACGTCCTATCCTCGGCAGTTGAAGCGTGCTTACTCGGCAAGGCACGAGGTGGTTGCGGTTGGTCCTTCCCTCCCTCTTCACCCCTTCCTTCTCTCACTTCTCCCGCAACATCTCTCTCTAGGTGCAGACGCCCAAGATCATATCTGCGGGATTAGCAATATCGCCTTACGGACGGGTTGATGACTACTCGACCTCATATCCGCGCCAGAAGTGCAGAGTTCGCGGAACCCTTAGCCGACAACCGCGACAGCCGCTCAGTTGTAGCCTCTCGCTCGATCTCGATGGCGAGGAAGAGCTTGGGTTCGACCCGACGATCATGACGGCAAAGGGCCAACAGTTCATAACTCGCTCCCGATAGAGTTGAATGTAACTTTTTAATTCTCGCAGAGGCCTTTATCCCCTTTCTTATCACTCGCATCTCTCATTCCGACCCCTGTCCATTGCGCTGCGTCAAGCCCAACACTCACAAAGAGACCCAGGCTCCCTACCTAGACACAAGAAAAGACCACCCGAACACAACACCAGCTTCTACAGGCTTCCAAGACACAAGAGAAGACTGGGCTCCCCGGGCAGTGCTAGGTGCGCTGGTCGGCGATCTCCGCCTTGCGCCCCGCCTCCGCCGCTGACGTTTTGTTTCCTGCGTGACCTTGGTGTCCGCTGGCAGCACCAAGAGCCAGCCGACTGCCTTATACTCCCTGACGTCTGTAGCGAAGACCACGCGCTCCTCATAGGCAACGATCCGGTCTCGGCGGCCCTGCACAGACTCGGCATGCCCAAGGACCCGCTCGGCCTGGCCGGACGACTGGACGGCGCGGACATTCTGCAAAGTTGAATGGCCAGCTCTGGGACGGCGTCAATGTGGGCGACCAGTTTGGGCCAGCGCAGCGAGGGTGTCCATGATGAGGTTGACCCACAAGAGCTGGACAGCAATCAGGACCGCGAACTGGTCACCGTCCTGCACGGCTGACACAAACGTGAGGACGACGGCCGTGATGTTGACGGCGCGGCCCCGCTTCAGCGCCTTGACAATCGAGTTGAAGTCGTTGTCCTTGAGGATAATGGCCATCGAAAGTGACGGCAACGGTTTCACCCTTGTCCTTGAGGAGCCTGATTAGGGTGCGCTTGTCCTCGGGGCTAGACGTGAACCCGGGGGATGATTTCCTTTTGCTCGGCCCTGGTCATGTTCCGGAACACAGGTCCCTCGAGAACCAGGCCGTTAGACTGAATAATTCCGCAGTCCCGGGCAATGGCCTCGGCCGTCATCTTATTATCGCCGGTAACCATACGAACCACAACGCCGGCCTTCTGACAAAGTCTCACGGCCTCACGGACGCCGGGGCGCAGGGGGTCCTTAATGCCAACCATGCCGAAACAGACCATGTTCCAGCAGCTATCCTCGAAGACGATCTCGTCCTTTTCGGCGTCCATCCGACGGGAGGGCCTGGGTGCACAATGCACCCCGCCTAGGATGTAGTGTTACGGCTAGAGAATGACATCTAGGCCTCCAGCTGCCAACACCTCTGGCACCGCTTTTCTCCCTGGAAATCAGGCAGACCGGGCGAACAAGCAATTCGTTCCGGTCTCCAACGATGGCGTGTAAAATATGTGGCGTCGACGAAATATGAGCCGTCCGTTATTCTACCGACCGGAAAGAAATGAAGCAAAGAACCCGCTCTCCTCTTTCAAGGTATCATTTGTTGTGGTGAACTGAACCCCGTTAACCTGGAGACAAATCGGGGCATCCGCTGCGAGCTCTGGGTGCTTGGGGTGCATCTGGGGCACGGAAGAACTCAAAAGCCGGGGTGGGTCCAATGGCAAACCACGTGGGCCGTTAGCCATTGGGTCGGGCCGTAACGACAAGAGACGAACAGACAACAGCTCGCGATAGCAAAGTGGGGTTACTTAAATTCAGACTTGAGGCGTTCTCTCGACCGGGCCAGATTCGTTACTGTAGCCCGTGCAATCGTTATTCTGGATCGGACGCTAATACGGGCTGGTCGCGTGGACAAGAAGATCGAGCTTCCGAATGCCGAGAAGGACGTGACGTTCGGAAGGCCGGCGGGGAATTGCCGGGCCATCCACACAGCCGTCAACCAGCGGTCTGGGGCAGCAGAACCAGGCAGAGAGGAGAGTATGATGGAGCACTTCGTGCAAGGCAGTGTCCAAGCAGAATCTGGCAGAGGGCACAGTGCAGCCGGATAATTTACCTGGCTCTGTGATTACGTCAGAGCTTACCCCAGTTGATCTCTCTGGGGTGGATCTCGCACAGTTGGGCTTCATCGGCAATCATCAATGCCCTCGTCCCGCTGCTGCCAGCCCCTACTGGTTACAAAGCTAGCCTTCCCCCAAGATTCCAGCATGTCGAGGAAGTATTTGCGTTCGCGCTCACCACCGGACTTCGCTTTCACTAGATCGTATTAGACGACCCCGCCGATGGCTCTGTCGGGCTGGCTGGCGACGGCGTCGCCAAGCCGGATGTCCATACCCTTGTCTGGTCTGGCAATGCCGCCTCCGATCCCACCCAGGAGCCCGATTCGGATTTGCGGTAGGGAAAAAAGTAGGCTCGACGCGGTGGTGGCAGCAGACGTTGTGCCGTAGAGGCCAGCCGAGAGCGAGGGCGATTACGACGTTGTGACTCCCATCCGGCCGCATGTGTACGAGTTCGTGTCGCTTGGGTGCTGCAAAAAGCCTTGTGGCTCGTCGTGGCGCTCGTCGAGTAAAGCGGTCGCTGCGACGCGTTCGACGAAGAGGGCCGCGATCTACCCGACGGTGTAGAGATCGGGGCTGTCCATGTCTTTCTGCGTCTTGATGGGTCCGAATGTCTACCACGCAGCATCTCTATTCCAGCATATACCCCGCCGTTTCTCGCACATCTCCGAGCAAGATTACTGTCCGATATCTCCTCCAACCCCGCCACTTCAAGCCGCCTCGCGCATTGAAATCTCCTATTCTACTGTTCATTGGCGGCATCAGCCATCAGACACTTAGGCCGTTGTCCGTCTCGCACAAACGAAACACAATGAGTTTCACAAACTACGCGCATGTCCCAACACCGACCAGGTGCTATGCCGACTTCTGTCTCGTTCCTGTACTCTGTGCCCACACCATGTTAGTTTCCTGCTGCAAACCCGGCAACTGACAATGCCATTCTACCAGGTCGGCACCGGCAGAGTCTCGGTGGCGCAAGAAGTCGCCGAGGTGCAGAAGTTGCTCAAGGCCAGCGGGTTGTCGTACACGATGCATTCGGCTGGCACTACTGTGGGTGAGTCGCATGTTGGTGTTTATCATAACAGTCCTCGCCTCTAGAGCCCGAGCATAATCTGAGCCGTGGAAAAAATAGAGGGCAGCTGGGACGAAGTGATGAAAGTCATCGGGCAAGCCCACTCGGTCGTCCACCAGACGGGCTGTGTCAGGGTACAGACGTCGATGCGGGTTGGAACTCGGTGAGCAGTCCCTGCCGATTCTACCCTAACCCCTTGCTGCGCGCTGCCGTGTAATCTGTATTCCGTGCTGTGTACTGAAAGCTGACCCGGCTCATCGGCGGCACCAAGGACCGACAAGACCCAGACAGCGCAGCAGAAGGTGAAGCGGGTCGAGGAGCTGCTGGCCAAGGATGGGGAGTCGTCTTGATGCCTGCTTACCTACCTCGGGTATGTACGACGGCCCATCCAAGCAATAGATGATACTTACCTGCTTTGGCACAGTTTTCTTGCTTCCCAGAGAAGAGACAGCAAAACAAACGGAAGAAACCGAGACGTTGATGATTCTTGATTCTCGCGGAATCCAGGTTCCGCGGCGGTGTAGAGATCGGGGCCGTCCAACGTCTTTCTGCATCATGATGAGTCCGAATGGATTGGTAAAGACCCGCACACAGAACACGTTATAGGGTCTGTTCGCTTTACTCGCTGTCGTGAGTATTGTCCGTAGCAATGTGACCTGATCGCAACGGCAGTGACGATGAGAAGTTGGGTGAGCTAAGAGATGCGAGATCTGGAGCAGCGGAGGAGCAGCATCAATGTGTTAGCAGGCAGAATGACTTGTGAAGCCGTAGGCGAAGGGCGAAGGAGTTAAGGTGGTGGATGGACTGGACGTGGGTAAATTGTATCAAAGCTACGTCTTAAAAGCTGTGCAGTGCTGTTTTGGAGCTCTTATAACCCTGGATCCCTTCCCTTCCGGCAGGAGCAAAGGTTCCCCTACAGTGAAACATTGAGTGGGAGGACCATCCCAGGTTCCCCAGCCGAATTCCGGACCCGGACTACCGTTGAGGGCGGATTACGTATGCCGGCTGGGGATACTGACAGTTCTGACCCCACGGCTGAGACCACCGTCCAGGCCAGTGAGGATTTTGCGTGTCTCAGGAACTGCAACGCTGGCGTGTGATAATAGACCAAAATGCGCCTTTGTATCACCTCTTGGCAGGACCCAGGATCTCCCAGCCGTTCGGACGTCAACGTGCTTCCGCCTTAAGAGTCAGAGGCAGGAGCGACGAGGAAGTAAGGAAGATTAAAAATGTCCTCAAGTCAAGAAGGTAGCAGGTGCGAGAGTTCTTCGAGACCAGCTGTACCCGGTCAAATTTGAAAACCTCAATCGTACGGCTGCCATCGACCACGAAGGCAAGGTCATCCCAGTCCAAACTGTGACTGCTTACTGAGGAAGCTCCAAGCTCCCTCAACGAGTGGCTAGCTATCTGCATATATACATGACGACTTCTTTGTTCCTGAGCCCTTCCTGGTTGGCTCGCCTTTGCTCGCCAACTACCTGAAGCTATCCTGATCGCTCACGGTAGCCAGCTCTCCTGGGCTACCGCGGTCGCCTTTGATAGCCCGCTTCCCTGGGCTATCTCCTTTGAGCCCTGGCCCGTGCTTCCTGTCAAGAGTTCCGCCGGTTGGCTGACGGGTCACGCCGCGGGCCCCACCGAGTCGCCCTTTGTGGTTGGTGCGTGACAAGCTGGAAATGGCACACTCCACTAAGGCATGGTTCCAAGGTGTTGGAGTCCCGTGAAGTCATTTCTAGCTCTGGCAAAGGCAGGGATAATGCTTGTATGCTAAAGCTAACGTATTTGATAAGCGAGCGGCGAATACAAGCGAGCGGCGAGCTGGTAAGGGCTGGACAGCCATTTGGCTGTAGTACCAACAGCTAATTCCCGGCTTAATCCCGCTGTTAGTGCTACAGCCAAATATCTACAAAGCCCTTACCAGCTCGCCGCTCGCTTGTATTCGCCGCTCGCTTATCAAATACGTTATGTAACGACTCGATCTACGGAGCTGGTTAACTGGACCTGTTGGCCGTGCGGTTCTCCTTCAGCCACGCTCCCGGGTCCTTCAACCCGGGATGCAATTTATTTAGCTCGGGAATGTTGGCCCCATAACCCTCCTTCTCAAAGAAGGTGAACATGGTACCCATTTCCTCCAAGAGCCAGAGCACCAGCCTCGCCACCAGGCTCCATGTCAGGAGTGGCTCCGCGCCCGTCTTCTGTCGGAATATCTTCACCATCTCGTCGTATGTGAGCTCGTCGCTGGCCAGCGAGATGGATCGTCCCATCAGCTAAGGTGCGGTCAGGCATTCATGGCAAGGCAAGAGCGGGGCCGCAAGGCGGCAGTCATCACGCAATAAATACATTTTGTAATGACTTGCTGGAAATCAGAGTACTACACCCCTCAGCATGTTTGCGATGGCAAAATGCCCCTCTCTCTCAGCGAGCTCAATGGCATAAGCGAAACCGGTCCCCTCTCTCACGTTTCCACTTGTCCCCGCGTTCAGAAGCAGCTGGACCGCAGCAGTGTTGTCAGTCATTTTGCGGCTGTTGATCTCTGATCATCCACTTCTCCAGACCAAAAACGCGGGTTCATCGCAGTCACCTGACCACCCCCGTGGATCCAACACAAACAGTCTGACAACGCGTGCGGCGAGAACCGCTAGCCAGAATAGGTAAATAACACCGGGTTGACGCCTTTGCCGTTAGGACTGATGTGCATCAGACGAGGAGCAACAGAGCACGTGACACCTGCTGTGTCTGCGGGTTGTTGTTGTGGTTCGTGCCGACTTCTCCGAAGCTGAACTGTCAGACCTTGGCGTAAGAGCGGCCGCTTTCACTCAATGTGCCCCTGCGTTGATTGGCTGGCAGGGACCCCAAAGCCACGTCTCTGCGGATCCTGGTCGGCCATGTGAGGGGGGATGATTTACCCAAGTCGAAGCTCGGTGGGCCTCAGCGCTTATGCAGGAGACGTTCGAGGAACTCTCGGGGCTCCATAATGTTTTCTCCTTCCGTGTCAATTCTTCAGCTGCTCCCAAACGTTATTTCTATTCACAGTGTCTTGTTCTGAAGCATGCATCGTCATGAATGAAGAAAGCGCCCAGAAAGCAGTCGACATTGCTCCAGATGGCGATGTTGTTTTCGTCATCGGCACAACCGAGAGAAGAATGAGGGTCTACTCACTCTTCGTCAAAGCCGCTTCGCCGGTTCTGAATGCGATGCTTCGCCTTAACTTTGAGGAAGGACAGCAGCTAGCGAAAACCGGTTCGGCCGAGATTGCGCTCCCCGAAGATAACGCTGAAGCCATCGAAACCATCTTCAACGTCATCCACGGCCGCAACGATAAGGTTCGAGAGACACTTACCCCCGACGAGCTTCTTCAGATAGCTATCGCGAGCGACAAATACGACTGCTTTGTTTCGCTCACGTTTGCCATTCGGGTCTGGCTCAGTCGCAAAGGCGTCAGCGATCCGGAGGAACTATGGGCTTTGGCTATGGCGGCATGTCTCTTTCGAGAACGGGAGGCCTTTGCAAAGGCAATATCTGCACTCGTTTTCAATCATGCTGGATCCTACATCGACCTTTCCAGAAAGCATGAGGCAGTAATGGACCCCATAATGCTGCTGAACACCGCAGGTATGTCTCTTCTTGGTTGGGCAGCTCGGCGCGCATGGAATATCACACATTACGGTCCTAACGCTATGCAAATAGCCATGTTGGAGGAGGCACGGAACAAGCTGCGAATGAGTCTGTTGATGGATGTCTTAAATGGTGACTGGCACTGTGGCTCAAGTTCCAAGAAGGGTAGGCATCGGCCAGAGTGGCTCACAGAGTTCGTACGTCGAGCCGGCAACTTGGGAAATACGGCCATTTCTAGCACACTTAAAGCGTTGGATCAGGACGCGTGTTCGTCCGTTCCTGATATCGTTGTTGAGTCGGATTTTATCTGTCAGCGGGATCGCCTCTTCAAATCCATTACGGACAGTTTTAGAAAGCGGCACCAGAATGCGGGCGGGCTATGCATATGGTGCGCTCGGACGGGTGAGGACCACGGAAACCACAATTAGGCCACGGAAAATGGAAGCTTGAGAGCCTCACAACCGTGTAGGGGCTGGTCTACGAGCGATGCTGGCAGGTCTCACCACAGACTGCTCCCTCTCCAGCACAGTGTCGAATGCTTTTTGCGCTCTTCGCATGGGTCTAGTGCAATCCTGGGCCCGACAAGGTCATGAATCTCATTGAAGATGTCGGAGAAACTCTTGAATTGGTTTTGCTCTCCGCATGCCTTTTCGCGCCGATCGAGTGACTTCTGGATGGAATCCACGGCCATTGTTCTGCCAATGACTTGGCAAGCAACACCTTCATACTTGAGGGCATTTTCGCAAAACTCCTTCAAAGAAGATGCTTGACGCCGCCTGCTGGTGACTGCTTGAAGAGACTTCAGCAGTTTTCCTAGATTTCTGGTCTTTACTAGACTTCGACCTCGCGATCCACAGCGCCGACTCGGGAGACTGTGTAGGAACTTTACTCCTTGATTCGAACCAACTTCGGTCTCGCCACCGCCCGATACCTTTGCAGACCGGAGTCCTCCTCCCTTGCCTTCATCGGACGCCGCCTCCGTCTGTTTTTGACAGCCGTCGGGGTCCTTTAACGCACCGCTCGAAAATGGTACCTTTCCACAATGGCATTTTTGCCAGATTGGGAGAGCTTGGACTGTGACACTTGGGTCTGTCATTAGTTTAGTCTAGCCATGTAGATATATTCTACCGCCACTCCTTGACAACACTCAAATGCAGCGAAGAAGAACTGGTACTCAACCCCAGCAGTCCACAAACTCGGCCATTTTCTAACCAGGCTTCCTTCTTTAGAATCTCGCCAAGCAAGCAGCCTTGGAAATTCTCAACATGTTCGATCATGGAATTCGGCACTTGGTTGAGGGTATGGATATTGATCGGCCATTCATCATAAAAATGTACGCCTGTCTGGCCGGTGCCATTCTCTGAGGCCAGGGACTGATACGCGAGCCCAGATGGTAAGCTAATATTGTCATCTTCCGACGTCTCTAGGATGCTCGCGTCGGTCTAGCTAGAGCTGGTGGCAGACGGTATCCCACGCCCGAAGATGGCCTCGACGGGAGGGATGAATTGGAGACCGGCCGAAGGACCTTGCCGGGCACAGGACAAGAGTATCGGCTGGCGCTATCGCAAAAGTTGGCTGTCATGTCACTCGCTCTGAGGAGCTTTGGGAGTTCCGCAGTTGCAAGCCATCGCTTACATACTTGAAGACATTTACATTGTACATTTGGTGCAAACCTCGTACACGAGAACGGCGTTGCGCATAACGACATCAAACCTGGAAATATTCTCTTCAGTGCTGCCCATGGCGCCGTGCTCATCGACTTTGGGCTGAGTAGCAGCGAATCCTTCGTGCGGGTTGCTTACCCGGGGCTGGCGCAAAAGTCGCTGAAAATCGCACCTTATCACCAAATCCGCTGACGCCAGGAGGCTCCTCAACAAGGGCCTTTTCCACGCCGGGGGCGAATCAGGATACATTTGGGTATTCGAGCGCCGACTGAGACCTGAGCAGTGCTACAACTGTCAGCAAATCGGCTATAAAGCCTTCCAGTGCAGAAACCCTCAGGTGTGCGGAATTTGTGCCAAGGAGGGCTACTGTCACAGCGAGTGCTCAGGAGCTGTGCTGAGGTGCGTCCTGTGCGGAGGGCCCACGAATGGTTCAGCAAGAATTGCTGAAAACTTTACCTATCCCGACAAGAGTAGGACGTTCTGGATAATTCAATTATGCCTACGCGTATGTCGGTGGCGAGCCGCCCGAGGATCCGGTAGATAACCATGTCATCACCCTCAAGGACGTGCTGGATGGTATCGCGGGCTGCTATAGAGGTATGTGGATACACGCTGGTACATGTAAACCCCAGCAATACCTCTTCCTTGCGGTCCATCTTGTTAATGGCATTGCGTAGAATCTTATACCACATAAGTGATTTCTCATCTAGGCTATATGGATGACCGGCTGTAGCGCCTATGCTGTAATTCTTCCGTAATAGACTGTACGTCAGCGTGACGCGGTGTCCTCGGGTGATTTTGCTTTAGATCGCTTTGCTCCTGTAAAGGAAGGCTACCTATTGTATTTTATAGAACATACTCTTGGCTACCTAGTCGAAATTTTCTTTCTTCCCCTAGTAGCAGACAGTAAGCAGGCCCCTGTTATGCTTAAAGGGAAGATATATAATAAAAGAACAAAACTCTTAACTAGTCTAAATATAGTCTATTAGTATCTGAAAAGGGTCTAGTATAGGATAGGCTATATATCTAAGATTACTATTAGTAACGTCTATAATAAGCGAGTAACTAGAACAAACAAGTAACTACCTCTAACAAAATTTAGTAGACTTGTATATTAAAATATAATAAGAAATTGTTAAGGCCTTAATAATTTCTTATTATATTATCCTGCGCAGCGCTACTAAGTTTTGTTAAAGGTAGTCACTCGCTTGTTCTAGTCACTCGCTTATTATATACATTATA
>FTCU01003192.1_pt1 | contig 11316 bp, 14 predicted proteins | sample 1639521 | NCBI WGS metagenome assembly FTCU01 (sample SAMEA3914864, study PRJEB12502) | metagenome | biome: forest; material: soil | place: USA | collected 2012-03-12 | depth 0.3 m
CGGCGAACTTCTAAGCCGGGGCTCAAGCATTGACACCATTGGCTTTGTCCCACAGCCTTCTGACAGCCCACTTCCTTGCGTAGCTTGCCGGAGCAATGCAAGCAGGAACATACTGCCACCAGTACTGCGTCTCTTTTCTCCCATCTTCATTGAACGTGTACAGAACCTTGGTCGCTTCGAACCAGGATGGATAGAACCCGCTCTCTTCCCAATCGATTATTCCAGTTACGACGTATTCTTCAGGTGTCGTAGGGTCGACGTCGAGTATGATATTGCCCGGAAACATGTCGCCATGAGTGAAGACCGCAGGCTCGTTTGGGTCAGGATGTGGTAGGAGGCTTCTAAGAAACGCAGCATATTCCGGACCGCAAGGCGCTTCGATCGAAAATTGAAAGTCCCGAAACTCGGCGGCCGTCGTCATGGTGGTTTCACTGTCGATGTGCTCTACCCAGGCATGGCTGTCACTCACTCCTTCTCCTCCAACGCCGCCCAGGCGCCCGCCTGCTTGTTGTTTGATTCCGCGAAGCCTTGAGAAGAGTCGCTCCAACTGTCGCTGAATCGAGAGTTTGTTGGTGTGGCTCAACGTCGACCACACGTTTCGCAGCGTGACGGATGGGATGTACGACATTAGAATCAATGCCGAGTTGCCCAACTTGATGAGACCATGAGGTTTCGGGGCCGGAAAATCAGGGGCGTGCTGGGCAAGGAATTGCAAGGTGGAGTATTCCGAGCCCGTCATTGAAGCCGGAACAATTTTGACGGCGATGTCGACGGTGGATTTGTTCCCGCACCGCAGAACGCCCCCGCGGCCATGGAGCAGGGCCAGAACCTCACCTTGTTCGAGCACTCGACGAAGGCCTTGATCAAGACTGTCTTGGTCTGCGGATGCTCCACCATCCCCGTCCTCACCAAAGATAAGAGTCTTGGCTGTATCCGAGAGAGGGCTCAGAACGATGGGCCGCGACGCGGATTCCAAGAGCGCAGCAGGGAAGCGCTGAACTTTGGGCTTCGGAGGTTTGCGTCGCTGCTGGAGAAGCGCTGCTGTGGGATGCGGAAAGTATTTTCTCTTCGCTTCAAGCTGCAATCTCATCGTCTCGAGTTCCAAATCCAAGCTTGGGTTCTCCAATAGTTTGGTTTGGAGGGCCTCGAATATCTCCCGGTTCATGGCTGCTCGCTTCGCGACACGCTCCGCCTCGTCGCTACTAGGCAGAATCAGCAACGGCTCGAGATGGCTCGCAGCTGAGCAGTCGGAGCGAAAAACACACAATTCTGTAAGGGGCATTTTGCAATGGTAGAGTGGCAGTTGGCTGGACAATCACGCGCGTGGTGGAGCTAGCTGATGTCTTGTGATGTCGGGTAAGGAGGCTGCAAGAGAGCTGGGCGCGGTGTTTGTTTTGAGAGTGATAGGCTGGTTCTGGCGGGGTGATCGAAGATGATCGAATCAATTGCGTCCCAGCGGCTTATGCGGCCCTAGATCTAGGACGGGGAACCCCACGATGTTAGGAGAGAGGTGTCCAGCCTGATACATGTCGATGAGTTACATTGTAAGGTTTGTTCAAAATTGAGGGGCAAGGGCTCACACCTCCGCTGGACATTTCAGCTGCCAAGTGAAGCCGAGATATCATGCCAGTCAACGTGTCGGGATGCCGCTCTTCTGGCATCGTGGCCTTCTTCTAGTCTCCATCGCTCGCTTTAAATCTGTGAATTACAACGGCCTAGAAACCATATCGCTTCTGTTGCATGCGTCGTTGGCATCATTGATTGCCAACTGCTTTTGCGGGGATGGCCCAGAGCTGCAGAAGCGAGCAACCCTTCTCGAAGGGGCATGATCAGTTGTAACCGCCGAGCCCCTGACGAGCCCCTGTCGGGAACTGCCTGCTGCGGCTGAGACTGCGCCCCTAACCCAATCGAGGAAACCGGATTGCCATGACGGCATGACCTCGACAAGGCTGCGCCGTGTTCCGACTGCCAATCCGCCCTTTCTCCTCGCATCGCGCGAGGGCGGGACCGGCGACACCGTTCGCGATGGTCAGCATCGACACGAGGGAAATCGCTGAGGGGTTGGTTGTGCTCCGGAGCCCGGAAAAAGTAGAGGCAGAGTGGGTTACCATCCTGTCCCCCCCCCACCGTGACTTCATTCAGGGACCTGGTCCCCCATATCAAACGCAAACGCTGAATGGCCTTCCTGCTGCAGTGTCGTCTTCATCCACGGCTTGGGTGGTCACCCTTACAAGACTTGGGCATGCCCTCGGCGAAAGAAGATCCCCACCGGCGTTTCACGCAACGCTGATCAGCCCTCGTATGATGCCCATTCCAAGTCCACCGACAGACGAGGATTCTTCCCCCGTTTATTTGCCAAGATCGGATGTGGTGATGGGGATGGTGATGGAGATGGGACCGTTGCTGTCGACAGCCAACCGCCTCGGCGCTCTGTATCCGACGACGCGGGCGGTCCTCCCGACGGAACAAGCTGGGAGAAAGACGTATACTGGCCACGCGACCTTTTGGTGGGCGAAGACCACTGTCGCAACGTGCGAATCCTCACATACGGCTATGATTCCAAGGTTACGAAGGGGTTCAGCAGCGCCAACCAGAACAGTTTCTTCACGCACGCCAAGGACCTGCTCTATGCGCTGCGACGCGAAAAGCCTGCGAGGAGGCCTGTGATCTTCATGGCCCATTCGCTGGGCGGTCTGCTTATCAAGGAAGCGCTTCGCCGTTCTGAGGTTTCGGAAGAGCCAGAGTTCAGGGACATTGTGAAATCCACCAAAGGGGTCATTTTCCTCGGCACACCGCATAGGGGCAGTCCAGGAATGGCCGATCTCGGCGAGACGGTTCGGAGCATTGCCAGCACCATCCTCAGGGTTGACTCAAATGCCGCTCTTCTTCGGACCCTCGGGACAGACAGTCCGGAACTGGAACTCGGGAGGGAATCCTTCACGACGCTGTGGCGGAAATATGGCTTCCGCGTCAAGACGTTCCAGGAGGCGTGGGGCATCTCCGGCATCAACGCTGGGCCCCTGAATAAGAAGGTTGTCCCAGACACATCCTCCACCCTCGACGATCCTAGAGAACATGCCGAGACAATATCGGCGAACCACATGAACATGTGCAGATTTGACACAAGTCTTGATGCTGGCTATCGGAAGATTGCATTCGAGATCGGATCCATGATAGCCTCGGGTAGAATCGGTATGTCAACACCACCTGGCGGACCCCCCTCCATTTTACGTTATTTAACCATCAATATAGTTCCCCATGTTAGTATGGATGGAAAAGGTATGGCAACCTGCTCAACAGTGAATTTTACACCAGTTTCTAACGACGGTTATAGCCTTTCTAGAATCTCTGGCTTTCGCCGAGATGGACGACAGACGCGGAAACATCCAAAGAGCTCTGGATCAGACGTGCGGGTGGCTGTATTCCACCACACAATACGATGACTGGATCAACAATACCCATGTTGCCAAGGACCACGGTCTCCTTTGGATCAAAGGGAAGCCTGGCTCTGGAAAATCGACTCTGATGAAGGACGCTGTGCGTCGAGCCAAGCTACTGTATAAAGGCACCCAGACCACCACGGCCGCTTTCTTCTTCAATGCGCGGGGAACAGGACACCTCGAGAAGACACCCTTCGGTCTCTATCGGTCTCTGCTCCACCAGGTCCTTTGCCAGGACTCGTTGGCACTCGATCATTTATGCCCAATGTTCAAGCAGAAGGCCATGTTCCATCCCACTGTGACATGGCATCAAGAAGAACTGCAAGACCTGTTGTCACGCGTCTTTGCAACCTGCGAGTCTCGGCCGGCCATTCTCTTCATTGACGCCATGGACGAGTGTGATGATGCCGAGGTCAGGGACCTAGTTCGCTTCTTCAAAAGTATCAGCACCAAGGTTTGCAATGCCGGCGCCGACCTCAAGATTTGCTTCTCCAGCCGACATTATCCTCACATATCCATCAATGGGTGCCCCGAGGTTGTCGTCGAGAAACACAATCGAGCCGACATCTTACTCTACATCGTCGCAGAGGCCGAAGACAACCGATCCATTGCGGATCTCAAGGACGAAATCTTCGAGAGATCCTCTGGCGTCTTCCTTTGGGTGGTCCTCGCCATCGCCATGTTGGCGAAAAACGGCCGGGGCAAATCACTTAAACTGCTTCGACAAAAGTTGCAGGAAATCCCCCCGGAACTTGGCACACTCTTCCGAGCACTCTTTTCGAACCAAGATGACACCGAAACCGAGCGTGTGGTTCGTCTCATGCAACTGATGCTGTTTGGTATGCAGCCTCTGACACAAAGCCAAATCCACCAGGCTCTGGCCTTTGGGGGGACTTGCTACGGCTCCCTCGAAGCATGGAAGGACTCAGTGGAATATCTCGAGACGCGTGGAAAGATACACGAAATGATCATCGACCTCTCCAAGGGCCTTCTGGAACAGACTCCGAGCAGTGAAAGCCAAGATCCAACCTACCAGTTTATCCATGAGACTGTACGGGAATTCTTTCTCCACGACGACGGCTTCAGTTTGCTTCAGTTTAATCCGAGGTCCATTGTCGGGAGTGGCCATTCCATGATGGCCACCTGCTTTGCAAACTATCTCGAGATACGAGAATTGCAATTAGCCACTCCAACCCAGTTCAGGCTCACGGCAGTTCACCAATACTGCGAGCTGCTCCAATACATATGCTCGCACATTTTCGACCACATCGAGAGAGCAGAGGAGCACGGGATATCGCAGGAGGGCGTTCTGCGCCGTCTTAGCGGTGACACATGCCAACTTCTGCGACGGCTGAGGGCATCGCCGTTTGAAACACGTTACCAAGCCGGATCAACTATCCTCGTGGCAGCTGTCGACTTTGGGGTCGTCAAAACAGCGGCTCGGATCTTGGGGATGGGCTTTCCAGTCAACGAGCGAGCTGCAACGCCGCTCATGTACGCTCTGCATACCGCCGTTAGCGGCCCCCTGATGTACAAGGACGGATGGGGGGCTTTTACCCGCAACACTACCCAACTCGAAATGGTTGACATCCTACTTCGGAACGGAGCCGACGTCTCGTTAGAGAACCGGTTCGGACAAACAGCGTTACACATCGCCGCTACCAAAAGCCTCGGTGTCCTTTTGGCCGTCTTAGATAAGAAGCCGAACGTCAACGCACAGGATATTGATGGGGAGACGCCGCTACACCGGGCGATTCTTAGCATGTATCCTCGGCAGATCGTTGAGATTCTCCTTTCATACGGCGCTCGGGTGGACATTCCGGACCATCAAGGCAGGACCCCTCTAGATGTCGCCCGTGGCTTTTCTCAAGCTCTATTAAAGGATAGATCGCCCATTGAGCTGATGGAGGAGCATGCAAGAAAGTCAAGAGGTGGTAACTAAACGGTTGCCGCCTTGGTCTTCTTGATGTTCAGTCAATGTCATTGTCATTGTTCTTGTTACCGCTGCTGAACAAGCAAAGGGTTAGGGGGTATCTAACAGCCGCATTATACACTATCCTCGTCCCTTTGCAAAGGCCTGAAAACACCCTGACACAAGCCCTGCCTCCCTCCTCCAACAGCCTCCGGCTCCGTGATCGAGCCCGATCCTGTATGGTCTTCCGCAAGCCTTCGGTATCTTACATGAAATCCTTGCACATACCGAAGACCTTACTCCTCATCCTCACCACCACCGGCGCCATCAGCAAACGGATCAAAGTCCTCCGCCTCATCCTGAAGCTCTTCCTCGCCACCAAACCCGTCGTCCTGCTCATCCTCATCCTCCTCAGGCGCAAGCGCCCTGGCAGCCCTCTCCCGCGCAGTGAGCGCCGGCGTCGAGGTCTGCCCCTCAGCGGCATCTTCGTCGTCGCTGCCGGCGCTGCTGGGCAGGGCGCTGCGGCTGCCGACCGAGCTGGCGCCGTAGGTGCTACCCGGGCCGCGCTTGGAGAACTCAAACAGGTTGCCCATGCGCGAGTAGTCGAGCTTGGTGCTGATGGGGCGGTTGCGCAGCATGTTCTGGGCTGCTTCGGTGGCGGAGCCGGCGGGGGGCGTCTGGCCTTCGCCGATGCGCGGCTTGCGCGGGCGGCTGCGCTTTTGCTTTGGGGGGTTGTTTTGCGAGACCTTGGCTTCGAAGATCTTTTGTTGTACCTTGCGCATGTAGTCCTTGTTGTGGTTCGCCCAGATCATTTCCTTGATCAGCACGTCCCGCTCGGTGAGCTTGCAGAACATGACCTCCGGGTCGTCCTTGAACTCGTCTTCGTGGACGATGGGGTCGTCTGAGACCTTGGAGTTGGGAATGAACCCGGGAGCGGTGGCGCTGGGAGCGGGTTATGTGGTATTGGCGTCGGCGGGAGGGTTGTTGATGGTTTCAGGGGCGGGGAGGGATCGGTTCGCATGCGCAATGGCCGCTTTCTCCCTTCGTCTCTCAACATCTTGTGTGATGATGGCAGAGGCGCCGAGCATGACGGGATCGTTGAGATGTCCTTGCATCTCCTGCTCAAGATTTGTCTCGTCCAGTTCCCATTCCTCGTCGATGCGCAGCGTCGGTTTCTCCTTTTTCTTCCCGGCATCGTCGCCAACTTCTGCCTCAGCATTGCTTTCGGGAGTGGGGACGGCCTCTCTCGCCTTGATCTTCATGTTTTCCATGCCAGGCACCTGAATCCCCTGTGCGGCGGCCATGGCCATCTCGCTGCTTGGATCGACCTCCTCCTCAACCTCCTCCTCTTCAGAGTCACCAAACTCATCGGCCAAGTCCTCTAACTGGCCATCGACGTCGGCGGTTGCGGCATTCGCAATGGTGAGCTCTTCCTCGGTGGGTTTGCGAGGAGGAACCACGAAGCCGTCCTTGTCAAGAACAGGGGTGGTGGGTGCTCGAGGAGGTACCGGATTCTCGGTGACAGTCTCGGCCTCGAGCGCAGGGTCGATAGGAATAGAGTCCGCCCGAGGCTCGGTTGAGGCCGTCTTCTGACGCTTGGCAGTCTCAGGCGTGCCAGCCTGGCTGTCGCTCGAGGTAAGCGCTTTTCTTTTCTTGGCCTTCTTCGGGTGCTTCTCCTGCCACTCTTTGGACTGCTTGTAGACGAATGGAGGGTCATGTGAGGCCTCCGGAAGGGCCTTGGCCTCGTGGAAGTCCTGAATCGTCATTTGTGCTGAGGGCACATTGGCAAACTCCTCCATGCGCTCCTGAAGAGTGGTCATGGTGACTTTGGCAATGTAGACCACCTCCCGCACGGTGCGGCGGTAGTTGTGCGCCCGAGCAGCCATGATCAGCGCGGCGCCGCAGATGCCGGCAGGGCGACGGCCGTGGGTGATGTTGTCGTGACGCATGCGCTGGGCGATCCGGATGGCCGATAGAGCCACCTTGTTTGTGTCATGGAGAAATTCGAGCTTGCTGGCAAAGCGGAAGATGAGATCCTCGATGATGATGGGCTTGGTCCCGTCCTTCATGTCCGGGAGGGCATTGAGCAGGTCTTTGTAGCTGCGGCCCAGCAGGAAGACGTCTGTCTTGATGATATCGGCCAAGTCAATCAGCATGACCTTGTTGTTGTCCTCCTTCCGGCAGACGGCGTAAACGCACACGGCAGCCACGGTGTTCTTGCGGCGGCCCTGGATGAAGTTGCTGTTGGAGGCAAACTTGTAGACCTGGAAGGCCTTCTCGGACACATGTGGTGCAATCTGCAGTTGGTGGGCAAACTGGTTCATGAGCTGCTTAGCCTCCCTGAGACTGCGTTCGCGGGCCTCGCTCGCACCGGCACCGGCGACTCGGCGGAAGGCAAGGCCACCGGCGGTGGGGCGGATGCCGCCCTGATCAGCGGCGAGATAGCTACCGTGGACCACGGCAGCACCGGATGCGCTCTCGCCGAAGGTGACCTCGGCGACGATGTTGCTCTCCCACACAACGCGGCCGCAGTTCTGGCATGCTCCGTCCCGGACGTCGGACTTGTCGCACTGGGGGTTCTTGCACACGCTGCGGGCAGGCTTCTCTGCCACGGCGGTGGCTGGGGGGACTGATAATGATGCCGCCACGGACTTCTCCCGGGCACGCTGCTCACGGTGCATGATTTGGCGGGCGGCATTCAGCTTCTTGGGCTTGGCCTTGCCGGCCCTGATGGTGGGGGCGGACGACATGGCGAGCGGCGGTATGACGTGTTGGTGGTTCCTTGAGGGTGGTTCATGGGAGTGGCAATGAAGGAGCGCGTAAGCTGAGATCTGGTGAAGCTTAGGTGGGCGGTGGAGTAAGTGATGAAAGTTGAGTGATGGATGAGTGATGCTGGAGGATGCTTGAGAACAATAAGTTAGCACAATAGCAAAAAGCACAATAGCTCGATGGGGTCGTCTCCCACCAAAGTCGTCAATCCCTCTCCACCGGGACTCGCCCACGGCGCCTGCGCAGCTTTGCCTCCGTGATGGCAAAAATAGCCGTCTCCTAAGAGGCAATTCCCCTGATGAGAAAAGGGGTGTTATGCGATTGGTGAGAGTGGCCAAGCGCTGGGGGATACTGGTGACCGACGAGAATTGCGGGAGCGCGGTCAGTTCGGTGGGGTCGAATTTGGAAAGAATCGCAGTTGGCCAAGCGGGGTGTGTGGGAACCCCGAGAAAACCTTGAAGAAACGCTCGAGCCCGCTGAGTCAGCACGCAGGGGTGGGAGGGCAGAGGTTCGACTCGTTCTTGAGCCGGCTTTTTGGCCTGCCTTTCTTTGCCTGCATTGGCTGGCATTGCCCCACTCCAACTCACATCACCGTGACCACGACCTGCATCCAACTCCATGCACAAGACGCATTCCTGCCGAACATTATCCGTCGGACCCCAGGACATCCCAACGGAAGAGGCACTGCTCGCCGGTAGAAACACGGCAGAAGACGGACTTGCGGGCCGACCGAGAGCATCAGATGCACCCTCCAGGCTTGGCTCCAGGCTTCGTGAGACTGGCGGAGCTACTGCAAATGGCAGACCCGCGGACAAGCTGCTCGTTGTGACGTAAAAAGTCTTGGAATTCCTCCCCGCAGTCCGAGTATATCTGATTGAGTCCTGCCCGTCCAAACCACATGGTTCTCTAACCTCCCCTGTGCTGTAAACCCGTGATCCCCGTCCTCACGCCCAGTGACTCACCACCGGCCACGATGCCTCCCACAAACACCTTCACCCTCGTCGCCCTCCCAGGCACCGACATCTGGCGCAAGCCACCCACAACCGACGTCTTCGAAGGTACCACCACCCTCCACCTCACCACCCCCCAACCATCAAACTAACCCCCACCAGCCCCAACCGCCCTCCCCTCCACCACCCCCGGCCAGGGCCAACAGCAACAACGCACCAAAGGCCCCCTCTCCACCTTCCTCTCAGCCCGCCTCTCCTTCCGCTTCACCCCAATCCGCCAATACGACCAAGCCGGCCTACTCCTCTCCTTCCGCCCACCCTCTCCATCCACCTCTTCCTCAGCAAAGCCCCCACAGAAATGGATCAAAACCGGCGTCGAGCTCTATCACGCCCGCCCGCGCCTGTCGACGGTCTCGTGCGACGCCTGGGCGGACTGGTCTGTTTCTGATCTTCCTTCTTCTTCTTCTTCTTCTTCTTCGTCTTCTACTACTACTGGTGGGGATGGTGAGGTGGGGTGGATTACGGTGCAGATTGAGAAGGACAAGGATGGGAATGGGACGGGGCTGTGGGTGTATCGTGTGCTGGAGAGTGGGGAGAAGGTGCCGCTGAGGGAGATTTGCTGGGTGTTTGCGAAGGATATGGAGGGGTGGGAGGTGGATGTTTGTGGGATGGCGGCGAGGCCGGCGGAGGATGATGGGAAGGGTGGGTTGGAGGTTGAGTTTGGGGGGTTGGAGGTGCGGTGGGCGGAGTGAGTCCATTTTCTGTTGAGGATGGTGGTGAGGGAAAGGGGGCCGAGACAGCATATGTCACATGTCACTACATCGCAGGGGCACAAAAATGTGAGGTGGCCGAATTTCCTATTACCTAGCCCCTCAAGCGGGCGCGGCGAAGAGCCGTCGCGGAGGAGGGATGGGGGAGGACGGAGGACGGGACACGCCCGCTAGGGGTGGTGCCACGCCGCTCCCGTCCGGCCCCATGCCCGACCCCGATGATATAAAGCCCGAGTTCATCAAGAAGTCAAAGTCGTCATCATCATCAAGTCGTTACAAACGAGTGACCCGCCCTTGCTCTGCGCGGCGGTGTGGTTGCGTGCAACCATGCAGGCGTGTTTTATTGTTCTTTTTTTTTTCGGGGGCGTTGCGTGTCCCCTAGTTCCAACCATGAACATCCGGATCGTTGTGTGTTCTTTCGACAAATGGAATGGGTTGCGGCCGAGCGCGCTTGAGTGGTGTCGCTAAAGGCAGCGAGAAGGTTGGCGAGGGCGGGCTGTACCGGCTTTCCTGATTTTTTTCTTGTTTTGCCCCTTTTCGCGCCTCCTCGCTGCCCGTCTTGTTCAGTCTGAGTGGTGTGTTGTGGTTCCGACTCCAAGCTTCCTTGTATGTTTCCAACGCCAGGGAAAAACAGAAAAGCCCATAAGTCATCGCCTTGTTCCCGTCCCAAAAAAGAGCCCCAGATAAACAGACAAAGCAAGAAAAAACACAATCCATGGTTGTTTTTTTTTGGAGATGTTGAAGTGTGGTGTTGTGAGCGACGTGTTGTGTCTTGTCGGTTGTTGACGTCGAGGGTTTTGGCAAGAACCCATATTATCTTCCTGGTCTGTGACCTCCTTTCCCCTGACGTTCCGTGCAGCTTTCTGCGAATCGTCCGACCAGCGACGATGCCAAACCAATCTTGGTCAATCCAGGAAAGCAAAAACGCCAGGGTTCCGTAAATCCCAACCAGCCCAGTATTCCCAGATGTCGCAAAAACAAGAAAACTCAAGAAAGAAGAACTGAGACAGCAGAGGGGGCAGCGAGCTGCGCATGTCTTCCTGCACACGCCCACATCATGTATCGGCATTAAGCCCCTCTCACTCCGCAGTCTCGTGCCCAAAATTGGTCGGCCAACCTCGTGAGAAGTGAAGATGAAGATCTCCTAAATGGTGTTCCAATCTGATGCAGGAGGTGAGAGCTTGATGAGAAAAGACCCAAAACGCCGGATGTTGAAGCGCCAGACAAAAAAGACATAACCCCCTGGTGAACGCCGTTCTCCTTCCCTGTAAGAGTCCCCCGTTATTGCGCCTGTAGAACGCCAGAAAAAAACCTGCTTCGTTGCGCACGTGGGCCCAGCCTCTCAGATGGTCTTTGGCGTCCGCGCGTTGCTCGCGTCAATGACGTCGTCGAGGTGGTTGCACATGGCGACGAACAGGTCGAAGAAGAGCTTGCCGCTGCCCTCGCCGTACACGTCGCTGCCGCACTTCTCCATC